>Ga0209812_10000436_pt1 | contig 38494 bp, 25 predicted proteins | sample JI71714BDNA_FD_187502 | JGI IMG/M metagenome (GOLD analysis project Ga0209812, IMG submission 187502) | Wastewater effluent complex algal communities from Wisconsin, to seasonally profile nutrient transformation and Carbon sequestration -... | ecosystem: Engineered > WWTP > Effluent > Algae...
ATTGTGGCAGTTCATACAAATGTTGGCAGAGGGGATACCTGCTTGCTTTCCTTTGTATACACCTGTATGGCAATAGGCACAGTCAATTTCATATTCTCCAGCATGCAATTTGTGAGAGAAAGAGATCGGTTGTTTGGGCGCATACCCTTGGTGTACACCGATACCAAACATTCCATCAAATGTGGCCTTCGTTGCCAGCAGGATAAACATCCAGACGACAGCCGAGCGAACCGCTTTGTTGGCAATGAGTGCTTGCAAATTCGCCTTGAGCGTTTCCATTGGCGATTTGCTACCATCGGCTGTAGGACCATCTACACCGGCTAACTTTGTCAACAATTGGAGAACCGCCAACAGTGCAACCAAAACCAAAGCCATGATGACCAGCAAAACAACGAGAATGACCGTAAAGAACTCACCACCACCGGCTGCGGCAGGTGCTGCGGCTGTTCCACCGGCTGCGACAGCGGCATCCGCTGGTGCAGCTGCAGGTGCTTCATTGGCCACCTTAATGTACGCTAAAATTCCTTTGATTTCCGTATCACCAAAACTTGGGAAAGCCGTCATCTGTGTTTTGTTGTACGCGTTGTACAAGTCCACAGCATATTTGTCGCCACTAGCAATTACTGCATTGGGATTATTAATCCATTTTTTCAGCCAAGCATAATCACGACGCTCCTCAATTCCCTTCATTCCGGGACCTACTACCTTCTTCTCGTCAACAGCATGACACTGGGCACAGTTATTTTTAAATAACTTTTCACCTAAGGCTACATCCCCCTCGGCAGAGGCGTCAGCATCCTGTGCGAATGACGTTTGTACAGCACAGCTAAGCACCAATGCAAACGCAAATATTGAATGGATTACTTTTTTTAACATAATGTTTCGATAATAAGCCTTTTTTCTAGTTGCAAAACTAAGTCAGGATTGAATTTAATCAAAAAGTTATTACATTTTTTTCATACCTCATTTTAATTTAGAACAATTTTAAATAGAAGCATAAGTAACTGAAAATCAATAAATTACAACCAAAAAACACTCTCCTTTCAAACGATTGACTCGCGATCAAATTGTATTTTATCAGGATAAACCGAATTTGAAAGAGTGACACCTGCTAGACTGTTCCAGTTGACGGGGGCACTATTTCCTCTCGGCGACCCACAATGGGGGCCACAAGCAACCAAGTGTCGTGTGCGTAGCGTGTTGGAGTGAAGAAAAAAAGCGGCCTAAGCCGCTTTTTTGAGGTCCCGAGCGGATTCGAACCGCTGTACGAGGTTTTGCAGACCTCTGCCTAGCCTCTCGGCCACAGGACCTTATTGTTGGGAATGCAAAGTTAGGCTTCCAAATTCATATTTGCAAATAATCTTTTCAATATAAACTAAAACTGGATTTCACCCAAAGGGTAAAATCCAGTTTTAAATCAATCGCGACGATAAGTCAAGGACCTATTACGTTCTTATTCCGCTTTATCTCCAGTCATTTGATCTTTCAATGCAGCAAGTGCTTCGAGATCACCTAACGTTGACTTTTCAGAATCTGGCATTTTAGATGCAACTTTTTCACCTCCGCCACTGCTTTTCGCTACCTTTTTCTTAGGCTCTGCGGGAGCTTCGAACGTTTTGGTGTGCGATAACATGATGCGTTTTTCGTCTTTATTGAATTCAATTACAGTAAAGGACAACTTCTCTCCTACTTCGGCAACCGAACCATCTTCCTTCGTCAAATGCTTGAATACCGCGTAGCCTTCAATTCCGTAAGGCAGTTCCAATACCGCTTGGTTATTGGCTTTGCTGATAATCGTACATTCGTGAGTAGAATCCATTCCGAATACAGTTTCAAAGGTATCCCATGGATTTTCTTCCAGATGTTTGTGGCTAAGTGCTAGACGGCGGTTTTCGCTATCAAGCTCTAGGACAACAACTTCCAATTCGTCACCAACTTTAACGAAATCGGACGGGTGTTTCACCTTTTTCGTCCAAGACAAGTCAGATACGTGCACTAAACCATCGATACCTTCCTCAAGCTCGAGGAATAGACCGAAATTGGTTAGGTTGCGCACCAATCCTTTGTGCTTGGTTCCTACAGCATATTTGCTGAGTAGATCTTGCTTGGTCCAAGGATCTTCCGTCAATTGTTTGATGCCTAGTGACATTTTGCGATCATCCCGATCCAAGGTCAATACAACCGCTGCAATTTCATCTCCGATTTGCAAGAAATCAGAAGGATTGCGTAGGTGTTGCGACCAAGACATTTCTGAAACGTGGATAAGACCTTCTACACCCGGTTTCAATTCGAGGAACGCACCGTAATCTGCGATGTTTACGATTTTACCGCTCACTTTCGAACCTACCTCTAGATTTTCAGCTAACGAATCCCAAGGGTGAGCTTCGAGTTGCTTCATACCAAGCGAGATACGTTTTTTATCATCATCAAAATCAAGCACAACAACGTTGATTTTGTCGTCTAATTTCAATACTTCGTTCGGGTGATTTACGCGGCCCCAAGAAATATCGGTGATGTGCAAAAGACCGTCGACGCCACCCAAATCGATGAATACACCGAAGTTGGTAATGTTCTTGACGATACCTTCCAAAACTTGGCCTTTTTCCAAGTTGTTGAGGATTTGTTGACGTTGGATTTCAAGATCTTTTTCGATCAAGATTTTGTGTGAAACGACCACGTTATCGTTCGCATGGTTGATTTTCACAACTTTCACTTCCATCCGTTTGCCTACAAATATATCGAAGTCACGAATAGGTTTTACATCAATCTGCGAACCTGGCAAGAAGGCTTCAATACCAAAGATATCCACGATCAAACCACCTTTTGTCCGGCGTTTTACCAAAGCATCCACGATTTCATCTTTCTCAAACGACCCTTCAATTTTCGACCATGCCGTCAAAATCCGAGCCTTTTTACGCGAGATAACCAATTGACCTAGTGCGTTTTCTTGTTTTTCAATGAAAACTTCTACTTTGTCACCAATTTTAAGATCTGGTAAATCTTTGAACTCGGAACGTGAAACTAAGCCATCTGACTTAAATCCAATGTTCAACAATACTTCACGATCGCTTACACCGACGACTGTCGCCTCCACTACATCTTTCTCTTCGATGCTCGTCAACGTTTGCTCGTAAAGAGCTTCTAGTTCTGCTTTTTCAGCGGCAGAGTAACCTCCACCAATACCTTTTTTGGATACTTTGTCCCAATCAAATTCGGGAAATTCTTGATTTGCCATATAATTTGGTTCGCTGCCCCTCGATTACATACACAACCGGGGCTCCGCTGTGTAAATTAGTTACAAATGAATAAAATGGAAAAAGGATTGCAAAAATATAAAAATTTGCAATCCCAACCTAAAAAGTAAAAATAAATATTTGGAAGTAAGCTATTTAGCTGCATTCAGAAAGGGTTCCCAATCCGATTCCACCGTACCCACCAAATCGCGAATAAAGCTTATAAACGAAGGCTGGTAAGGTTTTTTTGCCATTTTCATGTAAGCTTCTTCGGGAGTATAATCGCCTTTCCGGGCATTACACCGGCGGCAGGCAGACACGAGGTTGTCCCAAGATGTGCGTCCTCCGCGGGATTTGGGTACTACATGGTCGAGGGTTAAGTCTTCGTGACTTCCACAATACACGCACTTGTGCCCATCACGACGGAAGATATTTTGGCGATTCAGCACCACGTTTTTGTACGGCACATTGACATAGCGATTCAACCGAATAACGGAGGGAAAAGGGAATTGTTGACCCACTGAGCGCAGGGCTAAGCGTTTATTTTCGGCCACTAATTCTGCTTTTTCTAAATAAACTAATAAGAATGCTTTGGGTACGGTACACAAACTGATCGCGCTGTAATCTGCATTCAACACCAACACTTTCCTTCCCATATATCCTTGTTGTCTAGGGTTTTAGGCAATTTAGACCAATTACCCAAAAAATACAAGAATACTTCCCATGAATTCAGCCACACCAGAAAAAAATATTAGGACTTTCGATCTATGTCTCGGGCTACATCCTTTGCTTTGATACTTTCCCGTTTATCGTACAGCTTTTTCCCTTTGGCTAGCGCAATAACCAGCTTAGCTAATCCTTTATCTGAAATGAATAATTTAACCGGAATCAAGGTCAATCCTTTGTCTTGCAGTTTATTGGCGATTTTTTTGATTTCTTTTCGCTGTAGTAATAATTTCCGTTCCCGAAGCGGATCGTGATTCAAGTAGGTTCCTGCATCGTATTTGGCGATATGCAGGTTTTTGATGAAAATCTCTTGACCTTGTACATAACAGTACGCATCCGAGAGATTGACTTTCCCAAGGCGGATGGATTTGATTTCGGTTCCGGTCAAAACAATGCCTGCAGTGTAGGTATCCAAGAAAAAATATTCAAAGGAGGCCCGTTTATTTTGTATTTGAATGTGTTTTTGAATGTTCATCATCAGCGCCTGCCCCACGGGATATCGTTGGGAGGGAAACAAAATTACATAAATAAATGTATTTTTGTATGGGACCACAAAACAGTCGTCTCCTACTTAACGATTAAACCTAGGTATATTTTGCTAAATTCCCCCCTAATTTCTACTGCGCGAAAAGAAGAGACCGCGGTATTGGTGGGTCTCATCACCCAGAAACAGAACGCGGATAAAACCCGTGAGTATCTTGATGAACTTGCGTTCTTGGCCTTGACATCAGGTGCCACGACCGTCAAGACGTTTGTTCAGCGCTTAAACTATCCGGATAAAAAAACGTTCATTGGTAAAGGAAAATTGGAGGAAATCCAAACCTGGATGACCCTCAATCCGGTGGACACCATCATCTTTGATGACGATCTCAGCCCGGTTCAAGTCCGTAACTTGGAAGAGGCTTTCAAGGAGGTGAAGGTTTTGGATCGCAGCTTATTGATTCTCAATATTTTCTCTCAACGTGCCCAGACAGACCAAGCCAAACGCCAGGTCGAACTTGCCCAATATCAGTATCTATTCCCACGATTGACTCGCATGTGGACGCACTTGAGCCGCCAAAAAGGTGGAATCGGGATGCGGGGACCTGGAGAAAAAGAATTGGAAACGGATAAGCGGATTGTTCAGGACAGGATTGCGTTTTTGAAAGAAAAATTGGCCAAAATTGACAAACAATCGATTACGCGCCGAAAAGAGCGCAATCGATTGGTGCGCGTGGCCTTGGTGGGCTATACCAATGTGGGCAAATCCACTTTAATGCAACGATTATCCAAAACGGAGGCCTTTGCGGAGAATAAGCTGTTTGCCACGATTGACTCTACTGTGCGGAAAGTTGTATTAGGTAATATTCCGTTTTTGTTAACCGATACCGTTGGCTTCATCCGCAAGCTTCCGACCACCTTGATCGAGTCCTTTAAATCCACTTTGGATGAAATTCGAGAAGCGGATATTTTAGTTCATGTCGTCGATATTTCGCACAAAGGATTTGAAGAACATATCGACATTGTGAACACCACATTGTTGGATATCGCGGCCAAGGATAAGCCTACCATTTTGGTTTTCAATAAAATTGACCAATACGAACCCGAATCAGAAGAAGGCTTAGATGCCCATTTGGCCACGGAGGAAGATTTCAAACTGAATTTAGCTCGATTAAAGGAAAGTTACATGGCCAAGAACATGGATCATGTTGTATTTATTTCGGCTTTTCATAATGAAAATATGGCAGAAATGCGTGATATCTTAATCGATATCGTGTCTCAGCGCCATTTCCAAATTTATCCGAATTGGGATCCAACCCAAAATCCGCTGTATGATTGGCAGGGAAATATTGAATAAATTCATCCTTAAGCCGACAAAACGGGTCCTTCTGCTAAAAATACAGAGGACCCGTTTTGATTTCGATTCGTCGATGCGTGTTAATCCATGCAAGCACTTATCCCCGAACCGATTGTATGTACGCCACAATATCTTCCTCAAGGTTTGACGCCTGTTCCAAGACGCGAATGAACTGACTTCCGATAATGGCTCCTGAGGCATGTTGCGAGGCTTGGCCGAATGTTTCTTGGTCTTTAATCCCAAATCCGATCAAGCGAGGGTTTTTCAGATTCATTTGGTTGACCCGGTTAAAGTACGCTTCCATTTCGGGTGTGATGCCTGATGTTGATCCCGTAACCGAGGCGGAGGAAACCATGTAAATAAACCCAGAAGATATTTCATCGATTCGCCGAATACGGACCTCAGATGTTTGAGGGGTAATCAAAAAGATATTGATCAAACCGTACCGGTCAAAAATTGCCTTGTATTCTTCGTGGTATTCTTCCACTGGAAGATCTGGGATGATCAATCCATCGACCCCTACCTCTTGGCATTTTTGGCAGAAGGTTTCGATTCCCATTTGGACGACAGGGTTAAGATATCCCATGAGCACGACAGGGACAGAAATTTCATCCCGCATTCCTTTTAATTGGTCGAACAGCACTTGAAGCGACATGCCATTATCCAAAGCTTTTTGATTGGATTGTTGAATGGTTTCGCCGTCGGCAATAGGATCCGAGTAAGGCATACCAATTTCGACGATATGAGCTCCTCCTTTTTGAATAGCTTTCAGGACAGTTCGGGTATCCTGTAGGGAGGGAAATCCAGCGGTAAAATAAATATTAAGCACAGGGGTTTTCACCTGTTGAAATAAGGCATCAATGCGGTTCATAGGTAACAACTTATCGGGTCCAATAATCAACGACCAAGACTTTTTCTAAAAAAGGTCCTAAGATTTTTCCAAAGGCTTTGTGTGCAGGATGTGGCAAATAGGCATCACGATCGGCTTCAGAACTAAACGTGAGGGTAAAGCAATGCGTAAACCCTTGGTTTAGGTTTTCAGGGGAATTATTCAATCCCCATTCGAAGGCTTTAATTTGAGGAATCTGTTTGGGCAATGCAGCAAACGCCGCTTCCACTTGCGCGACATCTGTGGCCGAGGCGGTTGATTTAAATTGGAACAGCACTACATGCCGCAGTTGCGGAGAGGATTGAGCCATAGTCATACAGCTAGTAAGTACACCCAAGAGGGTTGTCAAAAGGATTTTTTTCATAAAAATTTCATATAAGTAGATAAATCTTTATCTCCCCGGCCGGAAAGTCCAAGAACGATGGTTTCCTCAGGTAAGGCTTTTAAAAGAGGTAAAACGGCCAAGGCGTGGGCAGTTTCAATGGCGGGGATAATGCCTTCCAATTTTGCCAGTTCGAATCCGGCTTGCATAGCTTGTTGGTCTGTAATCGCCATGAATTCGGCACGTTTGGATTCCCACAGATGTGCATGCAGAGGGCCTATGCCAGGATAATCAAGACCTGCGGAGATGGAATGTGGCTCAACTACTTGTCCATCCACAGTTTGCATCAATAGACTTTTTGAACCGTGCAAGATACCCGGTCTTCCCAAAAACGTGGTCGCGGCAGACATCCCTGTATTGACACCATGGCCAGCAGCTTCGGCCGAGATGATTCGAACGGAGGGTTCATCGAGGAAATGAAAGAATGTTCCGGCGGCGTTGGATCCCCCTCCTACACAGGCGATGACATAATCAGGAAATGGCGTACCTGTTTTTTCGAATAATTGTGTTTTGATTTCCGCGGAAATCACGGATTGGAAGCGGGCAACCATATCTGGATAAGGGTGAGGACCTACCACAGAACCTATGATGTAATGCGTATCTACGGGATTATTGATCCAGTGCCGCATGGCCTCATTTGTCGCATCCTTTAAGGTTTTGGAACCACTCTTAGCGGGTCGAACCTCCGCGCCTAGCATTTTCATGCGGGCTACATTGGGGGCTTGTCTTTCGATGTCGATTTCGCCCATGTACACAATGCACTCGATTCCCATTAAGGCGCATACTGTAGCCGTCGCGACACCATGTTGACCGGCACCTGTTTCGGCTACGATTTTATTTTTTCCAAGCCGTTTCGCTAAAAGAATTTGGCCAATGGTGTTATTGACCTTGTGCGCACCTGTGTGGCAGAGATCCTCCCGTTTTAAATAAATCGTCGTTTGGTACTTCTCTGACAAGCGTTGTGCGAGGTAGAGTGGTGTAGGACGACCCACGTAATCAGCTAAAAGATGATTAAATTCCTCTTGAAATTCAGGCTCAGCTGTAATTTTTAGATAATTTTCCTTTAATTCCTCGATGTTAGGGTATAGCATTTCGGGGATGTAGGCACCGCCAAACTGCCCATAATAGCCACGTTCGTTGACGCTGAAAGCGGAGGATTCTACCATGATTTATGTTCTATTACGTTGTGTTTGAATGAAATCAGCCAGAGGTTTCAACAGATGTGTATCTTTAATGCCGGGGGAAGATTCGAATCGGCTGTTCACATCGACTCCCCAAAAGGGAACACCAGATAAGTCAAGTAACTCGTGAATGTGGGGAAGTGTTAAACCTCCAGCGAGCAAAAATGGGATGTCGAGTGGATATTTCGGGAGAAATGAATGATCAAAAACCTTTCCCGAACCACCATGCCCGGACGACTTAGTATCGAACAACACGAAATCGCAAGTCCCTTGGTGTTTGATTAGTTCTGTTATCTGAAAATTGTCATCTACAGAGACCACTTGTATGAGGTAAATGTTTCGTTTTTTCAACCAATCGCGGATTTCGGGACTTGGCGGTGTGCCATGCCATTGTACGCCATGCAGCTGAAAGGCATCTACTTCACGGGATAGCTCTTCCAACGAGGGGGAAACAAATACACCAATACGCTTTGTCGCACCAGGCCAAGTACCGGAGGGTAACCGGTCAAGTGTAGCCTTCACATACCGAGGTGAGGGAGGGTAAAAAATAAATCCCATCCAATCGGGCTCTAATGCTAGAACATCTCGGATATTTTGGGGATCACGCATCCCACAGACTTTCCATTTCATCCGATAAAATTAGCTAATGCCTCAGCGGGTCGTGTGTGACGCATGAACAATTCACCAATCAAAAACCCTTGGTATCCAACCGCTTTCAATTGGGCCACGGTTTCTGGAGAGTTTATACAACTTTCGGAAACCTTGACCAGATTCGCTGGGATTTTGTCCACCAACTCAAGCGAGGCATTGACATTTGACTCGGAGAATACTTTAAGATTTCGGTTATTCACACCCAAAAGATCAACATGATCGAGTGGGGCATTGGCGAGTTCATCTTCATCATGGACCTCCAAAAGAACCTCCAGGCCCAATGAATGAGCGAGGGCACTCATGGAAGCAATTTCCTGAGGAGAGAGGCAGGCGGCGATTAAAAGAATCACATCTGCACCCCAAGCACGTGCTTCAACAATTTGGTAGGGATCCACCATAAAGTCCTTTCGGATAAGCGGTGTAGTGGGGTTATTTTCACGTGCAATAAACAAGTCTTCCTTGAATCCTCCGAAGAAAACAGTATCCGTCAAGATTGAAATACCGGCGGCGCCTGCTTGAGTGTACCCGAGGGTAGTCTCCGCGATGCCGGCTCCTGCCTGAATAACTCCTTTTGAAGGTGATTTGCGCTTAAATTCAGCGATAATTCCAGAAGAGTCGGAAGCACGCAAGGCCTGCACCAACGAATTGGTTTTACGTTGAAAACCAGGCAGTGATTCCAAGCGATGCACTGCAAGTGTTTGTTTAGCACGGGCGACTTCGTATCGTTTATTTTCGACTATATTATCTAAAATCGTACTCATGCGTATCGGTTTCGATGGTAAAAGAACAAAAATACAAAATTTATCCTATAAAAAAGGGAAGCGAACACATTCCTGAAGGCCTCGGCTTAAGCCAAGTTCAAGTGATGTGGTTGCTTCCCTAGTACAAAAAGGAATATAGGATCAATTTCCTTCGAGCGCTTCAGAAATGACACGCCCTGTTGTTCCGCTTGGTGCTAAAATTTTTAAGAAAGCCGCTAAAGTTGGGGCTGTATCGGTGACATTTGTGCGTTGGTATACATTTCCGGGACGGACACCTTTACCATACAAGACAAACGGGATGTGCGTATCGTAGTTGTAGGTAGCTCCATGAGTTGCCGTAATGGAGCTGGCGATCCAGCCGGGCTTGGTCACGAGTTGAATATCCCCGGAGCGTACAGGATGAAATCCATTTCGGTACAGCTCTGTCATTTGAGCAGGCAGGGTAGCTTGCAGAATGGATTCCGAAGCATGTATATTTTGAATCCCGGGGAACGACATCACCACAGGGCGAAGCGTCTCCACCACGTGTTGGACGGATATACCGCGTTGGCTTAATTTTGTCCGATCGAGGTAAAGTTGGTAATTGTCTGAGCTCTCGTACAGCGAGGCGTCTCCAAAAGACTCCACCAATTGTTTGCGAATGGCCTTATTCATCCCCGATAGATCCAGGCGTCCGGCGGGCATTTTATGCTTTTGCCACATTTCGGGCACATCCATAACCGCATGATCTGCGGTTAAGAAAACCAAGTAATTATCCTTCCCGACCCATGAATCCAGAAATGATAACATCTCAGCAATATCGCGATCAAGGCGGAGGTACATATCTTGCGTTTCTACCGAGTAAGGACCGAAGGCATGACCCACATAATCGGTGGAAGAGAAACTGACGGCGAGAAAGTCCGTTTGTCCATTTCTACCTAAATTTTCGGCTTTTATGGCTTCCAAGGCAAGTTCTTTGGTGATTGTCAGGCCATGTGGCGAAGTGCCAATGGAACCGAACGCTTCACCAAAGGAAGCGGAGAAGTCATACGGGAAAGTTGATTTTCGTTCCGAGGTAATTTTCGATTCATACGGTTGGTCATCCGCCTCACTTTCGAGGTATTTCTCACTAGGCAACAACGTCTTCCAACCTTCTTTCATCAGCGCTGTAGGTCGTTTTTGGGCATTGTATGCAGCTACCCAGTTGGGGAGTTCGGTTCCATAAAAAGTAGAGGTTATCCAATTGCCGGTTTTGGAATCAAACCAAAAAGCCCCATTTGCGGCATGGCCGGCCGGCAAAATCGCACCTCGGTCTTTGAGGGCAATACCGATGACTTTCGAGCGAAAGTTGGAACTTAGCCGTAGTTGATCTGTAATGGCGGTTGTTTCCATATTTTTGGGTGACATTTTACCCGCGGTGGCATTGGAACTTCCGACAGTTCGGACAGAGGTATCTTGGACGCAGTACATTGATCGTTTGCCTATGCGATCATACCATTCATTTCCGACGATCCCGTGGATAGCCGGAACAGTACCTGTATACACTGTGGCATGACCCGCAGCGGTAACAGTTTGGGCATAATCGTAATGATGATTATGGGCTACAAAGCCGCGCATCAATCGTTTAAATCCTCCCTCGCCATAGTGATTAGCATACCGGTGTAGAAAGTCATAGCGCATTTGATCTACTACGATACCGACTACGAGGGGTGGTTGACTGGACGGGGTTACCTTACTCGTTGGCGAATTTTTCATTTGCGCAAACACACCTGAGAACACCTGTGGCAACAAACAGGCAAGAATTATCCATTTTTTCATACGACACACTAGAGTTTGGACAAAAGTACAAATTGGGAATGGGCAAAAGACAAAAGATCGTCCAAATCATCTTAAAACACCGCCAATTCCTTGATTATTGGTACAGCCTTGGTCGATACCAACCGAACCCTCAAAGCCGTGTAGGATTGATTGGGCAGAGGTAAGATTCGTTTGTACCCGATGGTGGTTCCTTTCGCTATTGTATTCCAGCTTGATCCATCAAAGGACTCCACTTCGAAGGCGGAAACACGTTGCCCATAGGTGATTCCTTCTTGGATTTGAAGATACTTTATTGCTGTCGGCTGGTTGAACGTTATGGATATCATGGGTATTTGATCTTTTACCTTAGGCATCCAATGGGTATTTTTATTATCGTCTACAAGAGCTGATTTCCCCCACCCACGGCTTTCTGACGAAACCTCCACTTTTCCAGCAGAAATGAGGTTTTGCGAGAGTCGTTCTTTCAAAAGAGCGGTCCAACCTTGCAATGCCTTGACGTCTTCTTCATGAATTTTACCTCGACGATCCGGTGGAATATTGAGCAGCAAGTTAGATCCACGACCTACAGAGCTGAGGTAAATAGCAAAGAGCTGTTCAGGTGTTTTTACTTTTTGATCTTCCTCGGCATGGTAAAACCAACCTGGGCGTATGGATACATCGACTTCGGCTGGAATCCAGTGGGTACCTTCCGGGTGGCCAGTTTGCAATAGCGGTTCGATCCCCGCTTTACCCGCGTGAAGTGTATCGGGTGTGATGGTATTCCAGTTGGTTTCCCCTGCGATCCCGCGCTCGTTCCCTACCCAACGAATTTCTGGGCCGGCGTCACTAAAGAATAAAATTTTAGGTTCCATTGTACGGACTAACTTGAGGGTTGTCGGCCAATCGTAATACGTTGCACCATTTATTTTGACGACATCCCGTTTACCCCCATAATAGCCATCACCTCCGTTAGCCCCATCGAACCACATTTCAAAAATAGGACCGTATTGGGTAAAGAGTTCGGTGAGTTGATTCCGATAGTAGGTTACATACTCGGGGGTTCCATAGTCAGGGTGGTTGCGATCCCAAGGAGAAAGATAGACACCAAACTTAAGGCCATAGCGTTTACAGGCTTCAGCGACCTCACGGACAACGTCCCCTTTTCCTTGTTTGTAGGGGCTATTCTTAACCGAATGCTCGGTGTAAGCTGAGGGCCACAGGGCAAATCCATCGTGATGTTTGCAGGTTAAAATTACCCCTTTCATCCCGGCTTCTTGGATGACACGAACCCATTGGTCTGCATCTAAGTCGGTGGGATTGAAAAGATTTGGTGATTCATCTCCATATCCCCATTCTTTATTCGTGAACGTATTGATTGAGAAATGGATAAATGCATATTGTTCCATTTCGTGCCAAGCCAATTGCTGAGCCGAAGGAGTAGGCCCGATGGGTTGGGGTTTGGGGGAACATGCGACGGCAAAAAGCGCGCACAAGGCGATTAGGATTGAATTTTTCATAAAGAGGTACTAAAATAGGTTGGATTGACATAATTCTCCTGTACGCTACTGAACCATCTAACTCGTCGAGAACAGGGGAAGGGGCTTAGAAAACTACATTCCACGACCGTGCGATTTGGCAAGTGCGCGGTCGTCGAATGCAATTTAACCTTCCATTTTCGATTTGTCAATTCAAACCTTTGCATTCGAACGCTTTGGAACTCAAACACAGCAACGTAAACCGGAGGGATTACCCGATTGGGCAAGACCTTTTGTGTGTGGCAAGACAGAAAAAAAGCCGATCGGCGGACCAATCGGCTTTTGATTAATTTGCCTGTAAAACATCCATCTCAATGACACTATCCGAAAATACACGGTGTGTCGCTTTGATAAAGTCCTCAGCCTTTGCTTTGTAAATATTTGGCACAAATTTCTGAGGGTTTCGATCGATCAGTGGGAACCACGTGCTTTGTACCTGGATCTGGATCCGGTGTCCTTTTTTGAAGGTATGGTGTACATCTTGTAGTGGGACCTTCACTTCGGTTTTTTGATTTGGAACAAATGCCTCTGGTTTTTCAAAGCTATTTCGAAACCGGCCGCGCATTACTTCAGAGCGTACCATTTGGTGGTAATTGCTCAAGATGATATTTTTATTGGGCATGTGCGGGTGATTGGGGGTATCGCCGGGGTAGACATCAATGAGTTTCACCACCCAGTCAGCATCGGATCCTGTGGTAGATACCTTGAGTTTGGCCAGAATTTCACCTGAAACCGTCATATCTTCCGTCAAGACATCACTTTGAAAAACCAAAACGTCAGGTCTCCGGGCCGCAAAACGCTGATCTTCGGACATATAGTTGAACGGCGTGAAACCAATCGTTGTCGTATTATCCTCGGTGTAGGGGACTGGTTTCGTAGGGTCCGAAACAAAAGCGACAGAGGTCACTTGGGTAGGCGTCTTTTCGATCAAATTACCCGAAGAGGCTAGGAATAGTTTCTTTTTCTGAGCTTCTTTGGGTGGCCACGTGGCAAACTGATCCCATTTTTTCAACCCTGTATCAAACATATACGCCTCGGGCAAGCCTGTTTTCCCATCCCCAGTTCCTTTTAGGAAGTGGTTGAAGAATTTTTGTTCGATTTGTGTCTGGTAGAATGTTGCAATGCTGTCGCCAAAGTACACATTGCTGTGTAGCGTTGGCCCAGTTTCGCGCGACCAACGTCCGTGGCCAAAGGGCCCCATCACGAGAGTGTTGTATCCTTTCGATTGGTTATTTTTTTCAACCGTTTTGTAAATCGTTAAGGGGCCATAGAGATCCTCTGCATCGAACCATCCGCCGACCGTCATGACGGCATGATTTACATTTTTTAGGTGAGGAATAATGCTTCGTTTTTTCCAGAACTCATCGTAGTTGGGATGGTTCATGGTTTCTTGCCAGTAGAAGTTGTCTTGGTAGTATTGATTGGCGTTGCTCAACGGACCTAGGTCGAGGTGCCACTGGTATCCGTCTTTGGTATTGGGACGAATAATTTGGTGATTGTACCACGATTCAGCCGTTGGCGCTGATTTTTGAACCCCAAAAACAGGAAAAGTAAACAAGTACGCCTGAATGAAAGCTCCATTGTGGTGGAAATCGTCAAAAAAGAAATCACCGATAGGTGCTTGGGGCGACGAAGCTTTTAAGGCAGGGTGTGCATCGACCATACCGGCTGCCGTATAGAATCCGGGGTATGAGATTCCCCATTGCCCAACGCGGCCATTATTGAACTTGATGTTTTTAATCAGCCAGTCGATGGTATCGTAGGTATCCGAACTTTCATCGGCTGCCATGCTTTTTCCATTTCCCGGGATGTTCGGCGTCATGTTGGTCCACGTTCCTTCCGACATCCAACGCCCGCGTACATCTTGGTAGACAAAAATATATTTTTCGCGCATCATATGTTCCGACGGTCCTAGTCGTGCCGGGTAAGTATCCTCACCATACGGTGCGACACTGTAGCAGGTTCGCTGCATGACCATAGGGTAGGTTTTGGACTCCGACGCATCTTTTGGTACATAGACATGCGTATGAAGCTTCGTTCCATCCGTCATAGGAATTTTCACCACATACTTGGTATAATTTTCTTTTACCCATTGGGTATCTTGTCCATAACTTGACAAGGTGATCCCAAGGCATAGAATCCAGATCAATTTTAACGATTTCATACGGTTACAATAAGTTGAAGGCTAAAAATACACCAGTTCCCGTATTTTCCCAAGGAATCCCTAAAAATGCGGATGTAAAGAACGAATGTTTCGACCGTGTTTATCCAAACCTTTTCAACATAGAACAGATCTGACCCTCTCGGATCAGATCTGTTCAACTCACTCAGTAGCTTAATTTCCTCAAAATGGGAAGAAAATCATCAAAATTAATACCCCGGATTTTGTTGGAGGGTAGGTGTACCACCAATCGCGCTATTCAGGATTTCTTGGTTTGGAATAGGGAAGTATTCGTGTTTTCCTTTGACAAACCGGGCTCCCCGTAGGTACGTTCGTTTTGTGGATTCTACTTCCAAGAACGAATTGATCACTTGATCGACTACACCCCATCGAACAAGGTCAAAGAATCGATGCCCTTCCATCGCAAATTCGAGGCGTGTTTCCCGACGGACGGCTTCACGGGCGATGGCTTTATCCGACCAAGGGCTTGTGTATTCGTTAAGTGCATACTTTCCAGCGGGTTGCCCGTTGGCTAATCGAACAAATCCATCGGGATTGGCTGATCTTTTCCGGACTTGATTGACAAGTGCCCGTGCTTTTTCAGGATCACCGATTTCCACTTCGCACTCAGCCAGCCAGAGTAAAACGTGCGCAAGGCGAATCATGCGGTAGTTATTGGCATTTTGACGCGGGTTATTGGTCCAAGTCAAGCTTCCAGCTTCCGAGCGGTAGGGTGAGCCTTTCTTAGGTGAGAAAGGTCCGGCATACGCCCGGTCCCGAATGTACTGTGGGTTATGAATACCCCAGTCCAAATAAGGAACACCATCACGACCAACCGTGTGGTCAAGTCTAGGGTCCAAATTTCCGGTGAAATTGACTGAATTATCGCCGGGTACGTCTGTGCTGTTAAAATTTTGAGCAGGCAGGCCATTCTCATCGGTTTTGAAATTATTCACCAGATTTTGAGAAGGTTGAAAGAAGCCGCAACACGTCGTTAATGCCCCACCACCGTAAGGATAGTTCAATGTTCCGCCTCGATTTCCATTATTTGAGATAGCGGCCCCATCATTCACGGAGTATTGTACTTCAAATATAGATTCCGCATTGTTATTGGTTGCAGCGCGGTAATTATCGTGGTACCGAGCCACCAGCGTATATCCTCCATTTTGTACGATATCTTCCAAGATGGGTTTAGCTTGGCTGTATTTTCCTTGGAAAAGCATCGCTTTCGCTAAGGTAGCTGCGGCAGCCCATTTGGTTGCCCGTCCGGGTTGGCCTGGCCATCTACTGGGAAGGTTTTTGTACGCAAAGTCTAAATCCGCTTCAATTTTAGGCCAAATTTCTTCTGTATTGGGCACTTTTGTTGAATTAGGATCTGCGGGATTATACGTTTTCTCATCAATGTAAGGCGCCTTTTGGAAGACCTTACGTCCTTCAAAGTGGTAATGCCCACGAAGGAACCGGGCTTGGGCAATCACAGCAGTACGCTGGGCGTCAGTCATATCTTCCGCCTTGGCAACCAGTAGAATGACATCATTGGTACGGGCCACACCATCATATACAGCCCGCCATTTCCCACGGAAGTGAACCAAATCGGGGGTATGCGCGAAGGCTTCAATCACCGAGATTTCGGGTTGATCACCTGCATTTGAACCTTTGTAGGCATCGTCTGAGGTTACAGATCCATATACCCAGTTATCGGCAGCACCTTGCCAATCGCCAAAGGCAGAGCCGACGTTAGTTTGGACTCCATCCATTAGTGAGTAAGCACCGGTTAGGACCAAGTCCACCCCGATTCTATTGGTTAAATTGGCCTCACTCAGTACCCCAAGTGGTTGTACATCGAGAAACTCATCTTGGCAAGAGAACGTCCCTCCCAAGAGTAAAGCAGATGATAGTATGATAATTTTCTTTTTCATAGTCAGAATTCAAAGAGATTTAGAAGCTCAAGTTAACACCCACATTATAAGACCGGAAGGCAGGATAGGCCCCCTCATCCACACCGATTTGACGGTCAGACCCCGCATTGAAATTTCTCAAGTTAACCTCTGGATCAAGTCCAGTATATTTCGTCAATGTAATCAAGTTAGTTCCCTGAATGTAAACCGTAGCGGAGCTAATACCCGCTTTGGTTAATAACGTAGCTGGGATAGTGTAGTTCAGCTGAACGTTTTTCAACCGGAAATAAGAACCATCCTCAACATAATAGCTTGATGGATTCACGGAGATGACATCATTTGACCGAGGGAGTGGCAGAACGGCATCAGTCATGCCTGGGCGCCAAGACTTCTGGTACATCGTTTGGCTCCGATTCCCCCCGAAAGTTGGAAAATCTGTCCAATACTTGACATAATTGAAAAGCTGATTGCCCTGAACGCCTTGTCCGAACAGATCCAGTCGGAAATTTTTATACCCAAGCGAGGCGTTGATCCCGTACACAAAATCGGGGTGAGGGCTTCCGATGACCGTACGATCGGAGGCATTGATGATACCGTCGTTATTGATATCCCGGAATTTGAATGAACCTGCTTTATTCATTTGTCCACCACCGAACTGCAGAGGGTGCTCAGCGCCTTCAGCATCCGTTTGGAAAATGCCATCGATTTGATACCCAAAGAAAGACGAAAGTGGGAGCCCTTGCTGCGTTACACTCATGGGGGCGATCCGGGTGGTAAATCCAAAAAACTGAGTGTTTGGATCTCCGTTCGTCCGGGTGACTTCATTCCGGTAAGTGGACAAATTCCCCCCAATGGAGTAGCTAAAATCCCCTTTCTTATCTGCGTAGTTCAAGCTAACCTCAAACCCTTTGTTCACCATTTCCCCGATATTTTGGAACGGGTTATCGGCTACACCTTGGGTAAATTGAACTTCAACTGGGAAAAGCATATCGGAGGTAACACGCTTGAAGACATCGACTGACAACTCCAATTTATTCTTAAAAAAGTTAGCATCCAATCCAAAGTTTTGCGAGGTAGTTGTCTCCCATTTGGCATTGGCATTCCCAAACTGGCCTAATTCATACCCGGGAAGTGCTGATGTATTCGCCCCGTTCAGGTCATAGAAAGAAGACTCAGGCGAGGTAGCGAAGGTAGAAAACGCGTTATAGTTTCCAATTTCTTGGTTACCCGTTTGTCCATACCCAATACGTAATTTAGCAAACGAAAGCCATTGCCAATCTTTGGCAAACGATTCTTCTGAAATCACCCAGCCCACACTCCCCGCTGGGAAGATAGCGGCTCTAAAATCCCGAGAGAAGCGACTTGATCTATCCCGACGAATCGTGAAATCGGCTAGGTATTTATTCCCAAAACCATAATTAACTTTAAAAAACTCGGAGGCTAGGCGCCATTCGGAGGCACCGCCAGCGTTGTTTATCCCAGCACGTCCCGCTGACAGGTACCGGTTGGAAATATCATCGACGGCAAATCCAGAGCGTTCCGCTGTAAAAAATTCAAAGTAACTTTTGATAGATTCCGTCCCTGCAATGAAGTTAAACCGGTGTTTATCAGCTAAAACTTTAGTGTAGGTCAGGGTATTGTACCACGTCCAGGCATAATCGTAGCTATTGCGCTGCTGGAGTGTATTCGTGCCACGAGGCTCTGGATCTTGAATATTATTGAAGATGTAGTTCCGAAGATTAAACGTGTTGTAATCGATCCCAAACTGAGTTCGAGCCACTAAATCCTTCGCCACATCCAATTCCGCATAGATGTTACCAAAAATACGCAACTCGCGGGTGGCATTGTCTTTGTTGCGCACCAAAAGAGCGAGTGGATTTGGGGAGTTGTCCAATACCGTTGGAGAACCGGCAAAATCCCCCTGGATATCGTAAAGTGGGGTAATGGGTGGAATTCTATAGGCAAAAGATATGGGATTGGACTCACTTTGATTTCCGTTGGGTTGCCCTACTTGAGAACCGTAAGCAAACTGGAAGTTTTCCCCCACGCGAAGACGTTTGTTGACAACAAAGTCCGTATTGGAGCGGAGAGAAAAACGTTTGAATGATGTATGCGCCATAATCCCTTGTTGATCAAAGTAGTTGACCGACATCGCATACCGGGCTACATCCGTAGCGCCCGAAACCCCAATTTGATGGTTTTGAATGGGTGCATTTTGAAAGATCGCATCAAACCAATCCGTGCCTACCTTATTGGCGCGAGTAATCAGATTTTTAGGCGTCACCGAGTAAAGAGCTTCATTAACTTGCCCATCGCGTCCGCCAACTGGCGTGATGTAGTCGGGGATAATCGGCGTTTGTACTTGGCCCCCAAACATCGGGATATTCGGGTAGACAATTCGGCTAGGATCCGAAATACGGCCATCCACCAATAAATTTCCATTTTGGGCATTGATACGAGATTCCCATAGCAAATTCGCATATTCTTGCGTATTCAACAGATCCAAAAATTTAATTGGACGTTGATTACCGTAGTAAGCATCGTAGGTCAACTTCGGTTTCCCTCCTTTCCCTTTTTTAGTGGTGATAATCACAACCCCGTTTCCTGCACGAGAACCATAAATAGAGGCTGCGGATGCATCCTTTAAAACTTGCATGGTTTCGATGTCGTTCAAGTTCAACGTATTCAAGTTCCCTTTCGTGGGTGTGCCATCGATGACATACAAAGGTGAGTTGTCGTTAATCGTTCCAAAACCCCGAATACGCACCATAACCCCACCACCCGGTGCATTTTCATTCGATACATTCACCCCAGCGACTCGGCCTTGCATGGCTTGGGCAAGGTTAGCTGCCGGAACGGCCAATGCTTTCTTCATATCGACAGTCGCCACAGCACCGGTAATATCCCGCTTGGCCTGTGCGCCATAACCTGTGACCACAACTTCATCCAAGCTTTGTGCGTCGGAGGCCAGTAAAATCGTCAGATTGGTTTGGTTACCCAAGGTCAATTGTTTGGATACGTACCCGATCGATGAAATGACCAGTATTTCGCCTGGCTTAGCATCCAACGAGAATTTTCCATCGACATCGGTCGCTGAACCGCGCGTTGTACCTTTCACTTGTACCGTCGCGCCGGGAATTCCTGTGTTTGAGGATTCCTCTAGGATTGTCCCTGTAATTTTTGATTGTGCCCAAACCCAAGGGCTAATGAGCATGAGACCGAAAAAAAGCCAAAGGCTGGTCTTTTTTGTAGGTAAAGGTTTCTGTACCATACAGTAATTTGTTAAGGTAAAATGATGAATCGAAAGATCAAATGTATTGACTTTCTTAATTTTTTTAGTATTAATTCAAGTCAATTTTTTATAAAAAAAATATAATGATATCTCCTTTTGTAAATGAAATAAAATTGGCATATTGCGCGATTGAAAATTAGCCATTTTGCTGATAATCAGTTATTTGTTTAATCTATACTCCTTGTTTCGCAATACTACCTCATTTGTCTTACCTTCCCCTTTTTTAATCGCATTTATGTCAAAAGATATCTCAAATACTTTCGATGCTCTGGTTGTCGGCTCTGGACTTTCCGGTGGGTATATTGCCAAAGAGTTATGCGAACGAGGCTGGCGGGTCCTTTTAATCGAACGAGGCCGGCCCGTGGAACACATCACCGACTACACGACTGCACTTACGCCACCGTGGGAACTTCCCCACCGAGGAAGGGCGCCTAAATCTTTATTGGAGGATTACCCCGTAACCGCCCGCGTATACAACAAAGTATCGGAGTACACTGCCCATTTTTATACACCCGATCGGCTGTACCCCTACCAAGAAGACGCCCGATTTGATTGGATTCGAGGGTATCAGCTTGGCGGAAAGTCATTGACCTGGGGCCGAATTGCCTTGCGGTTTTCGGACCTTGACTTTGAAGCCAATGCCCGAGAAGGGGTAGCGATTGACTGGCCGATACGGTACCGTGACTTAGCGCCCTGGTATGACCGAGCCGAGCGTTTTGTCGGAATTGCAGGAACAAAGGAAGGTTTACCTTACTTGCCTGATGGTATTTTTCAGCCGCCCATGCCCATGACGTGCGTTGAACTTGCTTTCAAGGAAAAGTTGAAGGAATCTTTTCCCCATGTACATGTCATTCCTGCGCGACAGGCTCATCTTACCCAACCCACTGAGGAGCAACTTGCTTTGGGGCGGGGTAGTTGCCAGTTTCGAAACCAGTGCAGCCGAGGTTGTCCCTATGGTGCCTATTTTAGTACCCAATCCGCTAGCCTTCCCGCAGCTAAACGTACCCAGAACTTAAGCGTTCTCACCCATGCCGTCGTATCGCATGTGGTGTACGATGACACCAAGCAACGCGCGATCGGACTTGAAATCATCGATGCCAATACCAAAGAAAAGTATACCGTTTTGGGGCATACTATTTTCTTAAATGCCTCTACCTTAGGAACTACACAAATTTTGATGAACTCCATTTCCAAACGGTTCCCCCATGGGATGGGAAACGACAGTGGGGTTTTGGGCCATTATTTGATGGATCATCATTTTGGGGCTGGTGCAACAGGCATAACCCCTGAGCACTCGGATAAACTCCCCTATGGGCGTCGTCCCAATGGATTTTATATTCCAAGGTACCAAAACATGGGCCAAGATAAACGACCTTACCTGCGCGGATTTGGGTATGAAGGAGATTCCAAGCGCCCACCTCACCTAGTTGACCCTTCGGATTTTGGTGCTGACATGAAGACCAAATTAAGCACGCCGGGACCCTGGCAAATGTCCATGCAGGCCTTTGCTGAAACGCTCCCTTATGCCGACAACACCGTCAAGTTACACCTTACTGAAAAAGATTCATGGGGATTACCCCTGTTAATCATGAACGCACGTTTTCAAGAAAATGAAGCCGCCATGCGGAACGATATGAAACAAGATGCGGCGAATTTTTTGGAAGCTGCTGGCTTTCGTGATATTCATGCTTATGATGAAATCCGAGGCTTTGGGCGATGTATTCATGAAATGGGTACCGCCCGGATGGGCCATTCCCCAAAAGATTCGGTGCTTAATCGGAACAACCAAGTTTGGGGAGCACCCAATGTTTTTGTAACGGATGGGGCTGCCATGACGTCCTCCGCCTGTGTCAATCCATCCCTCACGTATTTGGCAATGGCAGGTCGCGCTGCTGAATTTGCCTACCGTGAAAAACCCTGAGGATTTCGTACCTTTGCAAAAAAAATAGTATGTCGGTGCACCTTCCTTCGTTGTTTTCCCCTCGCCGCGCGCAGCAGCTTTTGGCTTTTGATCGATTGTTGACGATCATGGACGATTTACGCGAAAAATGTCCATGGGATCAAAAACAAACGATGGAAAGCTTGCGTCATTTGACCATCGAGGAGACCTATGAACTTTCGGATGCGATTTTGGCCGGCGATCTTGACGAAGTGCGTAAGGAATTGGGTGATATTTTACTCCACATGGTATTTTATGCTCGGATTGCCTCAGAAACAGACACATTCGACATGGGGGATGTTTTAAATGGCATTTGCGATAAATTGATCGCGCGTCACCCCCATATTTATGGAGACACGGTGGTTCAAAATGAAGAGGATGTCAAACGAAACTGGGAACAATTAAAACTTAAAGAAGGCAATTCATCGGTTTTATCGGGTGTCCCCTCCTCACTTCCTGCCTTGATCAAGGCGATGCGCATGCAAGAAAAAGCGCGCGGGGTTGGATTTGACTGGGAAGATAAAACGCAAGTTTGGGCCAAGGTTGAAGAAGAATTACGGGAGTTTTCGGCTTATCAAGACCCTCAAACCGGTGAAATTTCGGATCTGGAAAATGCTGAGGGGGAATTTGGCGATCTTCTATTTTCTTTGGTAAACTACGCGCGGTTTGCCAACATAAATCCAGAAACAGCCCTGGAAAGAACGAACGTAAAATTTAAGTCACGTTTTCAATACTTGGAAGAAAAGGCTCGCGCAACGGGGAAAAGCTTATCCGACATGACATTGGCCGAAATGGATGTGTTTTGGGAGGAAGCAAAAAAAATCGCTCCTTAATACTGGGCGTATTTTGGAGCGATTGAAGTAAACGCTTGGATCATCCTTTACATAGCTTCCAGAATATTTTTCAGAGCCGCTTGTACCGACCAAACTCGATTTCCGGCTTGCTGAATCACCACAGATTGTGGGCTATCCAGTACCGCATCTTCTACTTTTAGCCCCCTGCGCACAGGTAGGCAATGCATAAAGCGGCCTTGATCTGTCCAAGCCATTTTCTCGGCTGTAATTCGCCAGGCGGGATCTTCCAAGAGTACCTGACCATATTGGGTATAAGACGACCAGTTTTTGGCATAAATGAAATCAGCTCCTTGAAAAGCCTCGACTTGGTCATGCGTAACCTGGGCCTTGCCCACAAATGCGGGATCAAGCTCATACCCGGGGGGGTGAGCTATGACAAACTCATAGTCCATGTGATTGACCCATTCGGCAAAGGAATTCGCGACTGCTTGCGGTAGTGGCTTAAAATGCGGCACCCAAGTCAGCACTACCTTAGGACGGGCCTTATTCCGGAGTTCCTCGATCGTTACAAGATCAGCCAGCGATTGGCATGGATGCCGAGTGGCAGATTCAAGGTTGACAATGGGGACACCGGCATATTGTTTGAACTTTTCCATGACCACCTCTTGGTAATCCAAAGTGCGGTCTTGTAATTCAGCAAAAGCGCGGACGCCAATAATATCACAATATTGCCCAATAACGGCCGCGGCTTCCTTAACATGCTCGGCTTTACCCCCATCCATCACCACGCCGTCAGCCATTTCCAGTTGCCAAGAATCAGAGCCAACATTCATGACCATAACTTGCATACCCAAATTTTGAGCTGCCTTTTGAGTACTTAGACGCGTTCGCAAGCTGGCGTTAAAAAAGAGTAAGCCCATGGTTTTCTGCCGTCCTAGGGCTTGGTCACCAAAAGGATTCGCTTTTTGACGGAGAGCTTCTTCAACAAGTGCTGGTACGCTAGGTACGTCAGCTGGAGAAATAAAATGCTTCATTGAACCAAAGTATCGTGAGTCCCGTGTGGATTGGGGCAGAACAAAAGTAAAGAGAATTGCGGGTTATGCCAAAAAAAACGGCCCCGAAGGGCCGTTTCTGCATTAAGCTACATTTTCTTTCTTTTTCTCGCCCCGCTGCATCGTGTCAACGACGATAGGCGCGGCAATAAAGAGCGATGAATACGTACCAACAATCACCCCGATAAACATGGCAAAGATAAATCCACGGATGGTTTCTCCACCAAAAATCAAGAGGATCAATAAAACCAAAATCGTAGTTACCCCCGTAACGGCCGTCCGGCTTAAGGTTGTATTCAAGGCGTTATTGATTACCACGACCAAGGATTCCTTTCCGTCTTTTTTCTCATTGAGGTATTCCCGAATCCGGTCAAAAATAACCACCGTATCATTCATCGAATATCCCATTAAGGTAAGTACCGCTCCTACAAATGCTTGATCAATATCCAAAGAGAAAGGTAAGATACCATTGAAAATAGAGAAGATACTGAGGATGATCAAGACATCATGGAATAATGAAATGACAGCACCGTATCCAAAAGCAAAGTTGCGGAAACGGATGTAGATGTAGATAAACGTTACCACTAACGAGTAGAAAATAGCCTTCAATGCCGCCCAAATGGTGTCGTTTGCGATCGTCGGACCCACTTTTGAGGATGACGTAATGACGCCTTTATTGCCTGAGATAGACGTTACGACTTGTTCAACCTTATTTTTGATTCCTTCTTCTACTTCAGGATCCGTATTATCAATTTGATACGCTGTTGTGATTTTCACCTGATCAAACCCACCAAACGTTTTTACTTCAACCGCATTACCATCGAAGACTGTTTCAAGAGGTTTTCTAACCGACTCCGTTGCGATATTTTGCTCAAACTTCACCACATAAGTACGCCCCCCTTTGAAGTCAACCCCTAATCCAAACCCTTTGATGGCAATAGAGGCAATACCCGCTAGGATAATCGCTCCGGAGATCATGTAGAACGTCCGACGGCGGCTGAGGAAGTCAAACTTAGAGTCCTTGAATAAGCGGTCAGTCCAATTGGTGAAAAAGTTAATCGATTTCCCTTTGTTGATGTAGTGTTCAAAAATCAACCGTGTAATGAAAACCGCACAGAATAGCGAAGTGAAAATACCAATCAATAACGTTGTGGCAAAGCCAAGAATTAAACCTGTACCGAAGACAAACAAAATAACTCCGGTGATTAAGGTTGTCACGTTCGAGTCAATGATAGAAGGCATAGCTTGACGGAAACCCTCTGAGATGGCGGCACCAAAAGGTTTTCCGGCGGCCAGTTCTTCTTTGATTCGTTCATAAATGAGTACGTTGGCATCCACCGACATCCCGACGGACAAGACGATACCGGCGATACCGGGCAAGGTCAAGGTGGCACCAAAGGAAGCCATTACCCCGAGAAGGAGCACAAGGTTGACCAAAAGAGCGATATTGGCTACCCAACCTGCTTGGTTATAGTACACCAAAACAAAGAGTAGAACACCCAGTAAACCGACAAGAGACGAGATTACCCCGGCACGAACGGCTTCTGAGCCGACAGTCGCTCCCACAACCGCTTCCTCAATGATGTTGGTCGGTGCAGGTAACTTACCCGCTTTTAGGATATTAGCTAAATCTTGGGCTTCTTCGATAGAGAAACTACCCGAAATAGAGGAGCGTCCACCGGCAATTTCAGATTGTACATTCGGGGCAGAGTATACAAAGTTATCCAAAATGATGGCGACCCGGCGACCGATATTGGCGCCCGTTAACGCCTTCCATTTGCGTGCACCTTCCGCGTTCATTTGCATGTCTACATTGGGCTTACCTGTGGTTGGATCATAATCTTGGGTAGCATTCGTAATCACATCGCCTTCCAAAGGAGCTTTACCCAAGTCGCGCACCATATACAAATCCACCACCTCTTCGTTGGTACCTGGTTTCATGACAGGCTTAATGTCGTACACAAAACTGAGGTCGGAGGGAAATAAACTCCGTACTTCTTCTTTCCGAAGAACACCATTAACACGCGCAGTATCCTTCACCCGAACACCCAACATGGAGTATGTTCCGGCAGTGAATAGACGGCTAAATGCATTGTTCAACTGAGTTGAATCTACTTTTGAACTATCCGATTTGGCAGCAAGCTGGGCAGAAAGGCTATTTTTTGTGGTATCAGTTGACGATGCGGCAACAGCCTTGGATGCCTTATTTTTAGCCGCTTCTTCCACATCCAACTGAGCCAAATAAGCCGTCAAACCATCAAAGGCAGTAGACACTTCTTGAAACTCGACAACTTGGCAAAACTCCAATTTGGCTGCACCAGACAATAATTTCCGAACCCGTTGTGGATTATCGACACCGGGTAATTCCACTTGAATCCGGTTCGTTCCGGGCAAACGAACTAAGTTCGGGTTTGCCACACCAAACTTATCTACCCGACTTTGAATGATGCGGAATGCCCGGTCAAAAGCACCATCCACTTCCGTTTTGATGTAGCGAACGACTTCCGCATCCGATGAATTCAAACTCAATATACCCCGGTTCGACGTGTTGGCAAAAAGATTAGCCAATTTCGTATCAGGTGATAGTTTACGATACTCCTCGACAAAGAGGTCGACATAATTTGACGAACTCGTTACAGCAGCCTTCGTTGCATTTTCCAGTGCGGTGTTGATCCGAGGATCACGGGATCCGCCAGCCAATGCCCGAACAATTTCTTGTGGAGAAACCTCTAAAATGACGTGCATACCCCCTTGTAAATCCAAGCCTAGGCCAAGTTCTTGCTTGCTTAGATCCTCAAGCGTACTGCCTAAGAATACATCTTGTTTCCAGAGCGAATCAAGGTAGGCTTGTTTTTTCATCGCATCGATTTTACCATCGACACCTGTTGCATACTTTTCTGCCTCTTTACGGATGCTGTTGACTTTCCAAGTCCGCACCAAAAAATAGCCGCTGATGGCTAGGAATGTGATCATCAGCGCGATGATACCGCCTTTATTTCTCATAAAAATTGGTTAATTGAGCCCAGATCTCCTCCCCCGAGATTGAGCGATACGAATGAAATGAGGAAAGCTTAAGGGAGAAAGCTTTTCGTGTGTGAAATTAGATCCAAATGAAGAGATTGGCCCTCGATCAGGGCGCATTGATAGCGATGAGTCGCTCGAATATTTTGGAGAAGAATACCCGACTGTAGTTCCCTTGTGGGACAGCCGCAGGGCGTAAGGCTGTCGTTACAACACCCCAAGAGAGTATAGGCCAGTCAAACGTGACCTCATCAAAATGAAATTGGTGGGATGGCGCTAGGTTGGTGACAAACCACTCTTGGAGTGTCGGACTTTCTTCTTCTTGTTCTTGAGTTTGCTGTTGATCAGCCGGTATGGAAAAAGGAGATCCGACAGGGCCAGACACCATAGACCATTGGGCTACCAAAAGGCAGACCAATAAAAGGACGCGGGTGATATGGACGAATTGTTTGAACATCTCGGGCGCAAAACTACTATTTATTGGAGAAATACCAATTCATCCTGTAAAATTATTATCTTATTTTTTACGAAAAGGTAGGCTTTTGACGACGGCTGCCTTGGGTATTTTCAGGCGAACAACACTCATTCCATTGGCGGAATCTCCCCAGCAGACCTGCGCGAGTCCGGGGAGGGTTCGGGTAAATAAAAAGACACTATCGCCCGACTTTTGAAGGTTTGATTCCATACGCAACCCTTTTTCAAGCGCATACTGATACGCATTGAAAAGCTCTTTTTCTTGCGGAAGTCGAAGCGATTCGTGTTGGGTATTTTTTCCCCAAAGCACCATGTCTAGACCATACGTATTGGCAAGGCTATCCACCCAAGGATCTGACCTTAGCGCACAAATTCGGGTAATTTCGGTTTTGGATGTGACTCTTTGGAGTTGCTTTGTGATTCGACGTTCCAGCGAATCCGCTAAGGATTGGCTCCAAGTTTCGGCTTGCAAAACGATCGTGGATTGGTCTGCCTTTTTTATTTTATAGTCGCTGATGTGTTCTTTCACGGCTTTGGTATCGACCCTTTTCACCTCCCCACAACTGAGTAGGAAAAACACAATAAAGCTAAATGTCTTTATATTTTCTATATATTTATTTATCATGATTTTATTTTTAAACGTCAAATTTCAAATCAAATGTGTAATTTCACTTCCATTACTCTATCCTTGAAACCACTTACCAAACATCAAACCTAGACCCTATGTTACGTTTTTTGGTTATATTTTGTATTTCCGTCATTGGTCTTCAGGCGCAGTCCATTGAACAGACATCAAGTGAATTACAACAAATTCTAGACAAAAATCGAAAATTAAAATCAATCTTGGCTAATAAATCCCTTTGGGATATTCAGATCATTTACACACAAATCAATCGAGACGCACAAAATAGGCCTAGTTTCCGGTCCTTATATTACAATTTTCGCCCACAACATTATTTTTATCCTGCCAGTACGGTCAAGTTACCGGCGTTGGTTTTAGGTTTAGAAAAGTTGAATGAATTAAAGAATCCTCAGGTCACGCGTGACACCCCCATGCGTATGGCATCTGCGTTCCCCGGGTATCCAGCGCTTGTATCGGACAGTACCTCAGCCACGGGCTATGCCACTTTAGCGCATTTTGGCAAGCAGATCTTGTTGGTCAGCGACAATGAAGCCCACAATAGAATATATGATTTTTTGGGTCAGGAGTATATAAACCAAACCTTTACCCAGAAGGGGTATTTGAATAGCCGGTTTTCCCATCGCTTATCGGTACCTTACAGTTTTGAGGAAAACAAAATAACGCCGGAGGTTTCATTTTTTCGTCCGGAGACAAACGAAATCCTATACATTCAAGAAAAAAAAGAAAGCCAACGCGACTATCAATATCCTGCGCCGATTCTTCGGGGCCAAGGCTATTACCAGGGTGATCAATTGGTTCAGTTGCCCTTTGATTTTGCACGTCGGAACGCATTTGGGTTACAAGATCAGCAGCGACTTTTACAAGCCATTTTATTTCCGGAAAGTCTGCCTGAATCTGCCCGATTTAACCTAACCACCTCGGATTATCAATTTTTATATCAATACATGTCGCAACTACCTCGTGAAACGACCTTCCCGCGGCTAGATCCAGCTACCTATTACGATTCTTATGTAAAATTCCTTGGATTTGGGGACTCGAAAGAACCCATCCCTGCCCACATTCGGATATTCAATAAAGTGGGTGATGCCTACGGCTATCTCATTGACAATGCGTACGTTGTGGATTTTGAAAATAAGATCGAATTCATGCTTTCAGCGGTCATCCATTGCAATTCGGACGGGGTATTCAATGACGACAAGTATGAGTATGATACGGTAGGCTTCCCTTTTATGGGTGAACTTGGCCGGACCATTTTTTCCCATGAACTCAAACGTTCACGGGAAAATACTCCGGACTTATCCAAATTCAAACTTACGTATGATCAGTGATTACACAAAGCGAATCCCAACTCCTTCAGCATCGGCTACGAATTGCTTGACCTTTTGTTCATCATCTTTTTTACAGATCATCAAGACATTATCATATTCCGCTACAATAAACCCAGACAACCCATTGACCACAACCAACCGGTCTTTGGGGGTTTTGATGAGGCAGTCGGAGGTATTGTAGAGCATGGCTTGGCCTTCCACAACATTTCCTTTGTCATCTTTTTCTGACATATCGAACAACGACTTCCAAGTACCCAAGTCTGACCAACCTATATCGCTCAACACGACATAGACGTTCTCCGCTTTTTCCATAATTCCGTTGTCGATGGATATATTTCGGCATTGCGGATAGGCCACCAGTAGACTTTCTTGTTCTTGATCGGTATAAAATGCCGATTGAATGGCATGGAAAGCCTCGGCCATTTCGGGTAGAAACTGATTGAATGCCTGAATAATGGAGCGAACATGCCAGACGAAAATCCCCGCGTTCCAAACGTAATCGCCGCTTGCTATAAACATTTGGGCGAGTTCTAGGTGTGGTTTTTCGGTGAATGTTTTGACTCGTTTCACTTCATCTGAAGCCTCAAGAAACTGAATATAGCCATAGCCGGTATCGGGTCGGGTGGGTTTAATTCCTAGCGTCACCAAGACCTCCTCTTTTTCGGCATAGGCGAGCGCTACCCGCGTTCGCTCTCGGAAGGCTTCTTCTTTTAAGATGATATGATCAGCAGGAGCCACGACAATCACCGCCTCGGGATTTTGCTTTTGTATTTTGTAGCACGCGTACGCAATACACGGGGCGGTATTTCGGCGGCTGGGTTCACACAAGATTTGATCATCCGACAAGAAAGGGAGTTGTTCTTTGGTGATCCCCTCATATTCGAGACTAGTGACCACATAAATATTTTCCGGCGGGCAGACGCCATCAAAGCGCGCGGCGGTTTGTTGGATCAGTGTTTGGCCGGTGCCCAAAACATCGTGAAACTGTTTCGGATTATTTTGCCGACTAAAGGGCCAGAATCGGGTTCCAACACCACCAGCCATGATGATGACATAATAATTGGAATTTTGCATGCGTCTTGTTTTCAGAGGTTATACGTTTTGTTCTATGGCTTTTGAATTTGACTAAAATACGTTTTCGTACGTAAAGCTACATTTTCTCTAATACTTCCCCAATATAAATTGATGTCGGCGCGGTGCCAAATTTTGGTTCGCAATAAAAACCGGCCTGGCACATAAGGTTGATGGATCCAAAGCATGCCTTGGTGGACTTGTGCATCCGCGGGTTGATTGACCCATTTAAACTTCAAACCAACGCCTCCCGGGTTATTTTTATGCGAAATTACTTCATTTGTCAACGTCCAAGTGATGGGATTAATGCAAAACGCTGTTTTTAATCCATTGGCATGATAGGGCGGATAAAACCCTGTGAGGTATGTGTTCCAGCTGGTGAAACCACCGACATGATCCGGAGTTTGGCTGGGCTGAATGTATTGGAATGAGTCCGGCTGCACAGCAATTCCGACCAGATACGCCGTAATCATTTGCTTTTGTAGGGGTTTTCCATCTATCAACTCCTGCAATAGCCGCCTTGCATGGAGCGTACCTTGGCTATGCGAGGCAATAACGAAAGGACGGCCCTTATTTTCCGTTTCCAAATACGTTAGAAAAGCATTTTTGACATCTTCATAAGCCAGCGCCAGGGCTTGTCGGTTGGCTGAGGAGTCTGAGGTAAGAAACACGCTATAGTGCGCTTGCCGGTACCGAGGGGCAAAGACGCGGCAGGTCCCATTAAAAACAGATGCTTGATTAAGAATTGTTGACTCATCGACTTGGCGATTGAGTGCGTCGTCTTGGATATCCCCATTCCAAAGGAAAGCACCTGTGGGTTCAGCCCCATAGATGGTGGGGTGAATAAAGAAAACATCCACAAGCGCTTCAGCCTGTTGATCTTGAAAAGGTGCCCCGACGGGAATTTTATCCGCTGGGTCATTTTTTTTGGGGTGCGCTGCCCAAGCCGATAATTGGCGATAATTCGGGGTTGGAGGAAGGTTTTTGGGGTCAAAAGCCTTGGTGATCAAGTACCTTTGGGCGAAAGTTAGGTATGGAAGAAAAATCGTCCATGCCAAAAAAGAAATGATTCTGATCAATATCCTCATTAATATTAATTTTTTTGTTTTTTTTTGTATAAAATAAACATTTGATTTGTATTCCGTTCTTACAAATTTACTAAACAAGCTTAAAACCATGTCTAAAATCTACGTAAAGAAATTGCTTTTTAGCAGTTTCGCCTTGGTGATGTTGACCTTGACGGCTTTTGGCCAAGCAAAAGTCACGGGGACCATCACAGACGCTGGCAGCAAAGAGCCGCTTATCGGTGTGAGTATTCAGGTCAAAGGGAAAGTAATTGGGACCATCACGGATGCCAAGGGGAATTTTTCCTTGTCTACCTCGACACCCATTCCCTTCACCTTAGTAATCTCCTCTGTCGGGTATCAAACCACAGAAGTTGAGGTAAAGAGTGATAATTCGGCGATCAACCTTGCGTTGAAAGAGCAATCTGTCATGGGACAGGAAATTGTCGTATCCGCTTCTCGGGTAGAAGAGAGTGTATTAAAGTCTCCAGCAGCAGTAGAAAAAATGAATATTCGAGATATTCAGCAAACTGCGGCACCTTCATTTTATGATGCCATGGCCAACATGAAAGGGGTGGACATGACTACACAAGGCTTGCTATTCAAATCCGTCAACATGAGGGGTTTTGGAGCGACAGGTAACGTTCGTATGGTCCAAATGATCGACGGAATGGATAACCAAGCTCCCGGGCTTAACTTTCCAGTCGACAACATTGTGGGTATTCCTGAACTAGATGTCGAAAGTGTTGAGTTACTTCCTGGAGCAGCATCTGCCCTGTATGGACCCAACGCATTGAATGGAATCGTCTTGATGAACAGCAAGAGCCCATTCTTATATCAAGGGCTAAGTGCCAATATAAAAACAGGCATGATGGTAGCGAACAACAGAAGCCAGGTATCAACACCGCTTTATGATGTCTCGGTCCGCTATGCCAAAGCATTCAACGACAAATTTGCCTACAAAGTGAACCTCTCGTATCTAGCGGCTCAAGACTGGGAAGCCAATGATGCAACAAACATGAACCTAGGCGGGATACAAAATGGAAGCCGAGGAGCGGGTGTAAATCCTGATTATGACGGTATAAACATTTATGGTGACGAAGTACAAACCAACATGGGCGGTGTTGCCGATGCCCTAGTTGCTCGTGGGTTATTGCCTGCCGCGGTGAGAGGCTTGGTCCCTAATGTTCCTGTGAGTAGAACGGGGTACAATGAGCGCGATTTGATGGACTACAATACCAATAGCTTAAAGGCAAATGCAGCCCTTCATTACCGCGTGAACGAGAAAATGGAATTAATCGGCCAGGTGAATTATGGTACGGGTACGACCGTCTATACCGGAACAGGACGCTATGGTTTGCGTAACTTTGCCATTACCCAAGGTAAACTAGAACTACGAGCTGATAATTTTACAGCCAGAGTTTATACTACCCAAGAGCGTTCGGGTGATTCTTACCTTGCGGGTCTCGCAGCGGTTGGGATGCTGAACGAAGCTAAATCACATGAAAATTGGTTCGGTCAATATGTGGGTGCATTTGCAGGTGCACGCGCGGCTGGACAAACCATCGAAGCAGCGCATGTCCTAGCGCGCAATACAGCTCAAACCGGAATACCACAACCCGGATCAGCGGAATTCAATACCTTGCTTGACAAATATCGTTCACTTTCAATCGGACAAGGTGGAAGTAGCTTTGACGATAGAACAAATATGTATCATGCAGAGGCCTTCTACGACTTCAAGAATCAGGTTGATTTCATGGATTTACAAGTTGGCGCAAATTTTCGTCAGTATCAACTCCGGTCAAACGGCACCTTGTTTTCCGATTTGAAAGCAGATGAGAACGGGGTTCAACGTAATGGAACGATTCCGATCAATGAATACGGTGCGTTCATTCAAGCCGCAAAAAGTTTATTCAAAAACCACTTGAAGATATCGAGCTCACTTCGATACGATAAGAATCAAAACTTCGATGGTCAATTTACGCCTAGAGTTTCTGCCGTAGGGTCTTTTGGACAGCAAAACGTAAGGGTTTCTTACCAAACTGGATTTAGAATCCCAACGACGCAAAACCAGTACATCGACCTAACAACTCCGCAAGGAACCTTGATCGGTGGTCAACCTGAATTCATCAATCGCTACAATTTAACGGCTGGTATTCCCGCTTATATCTTGAACGATTTTATTCGGAATGGAGCGAACACCCAATATTTGAACGATGCTGCCAGACAACGTATTCAGCAGCAAGTAAGCGCCTTCGTGGCAAGTAATTTACCTGCAATCACCGCTGGAGTTACGGCAGCTGTAAATGCCCAAGTAACCGCGGTTGTTACTGCACAAGTCAATGCCGGTGTAGCAGCAGGGGCTATTCCTCAAGCCCAAGCGGCGGCAGCAATAGCGGCAGGCGTGGCCAACACAATGGCACTCCCTTCTACACAAGCCTCGATTCAATCGAATGTAGCAGCACAAGCTACTGCAGTAGCCAATCAAGTTACTCCAGCATTTGCCACCGCAAACTTACCTAAATACCAACCAAGACCTTTACAACCTGAGCGAATCCGTTCGTGGGAAATTGGGTATAAAGGTTTAATTGCTAAAAAACTCTTTGTTGATGCCTACTATTACCAAAGTACGTATATCAACTTTATCGGTGGTACTCAAGTCGTAGTACCAATAGCTCCAGCAAGTCCTGGCTTACCCATTGAGTCAGGTGTTGCCTCAGCCAGTACGCGTAGAGGATATTCTTTACCATCCAACACCGATGAGGAAATCAAAGCAAGAGGTTGGGCTATAGGTCTTGATTACGCCATTGGCAAAGGGTATACCGTCGGGGCTAATGTTGCTAATAATGAGCTCACTAACTTCGTGCCAACTCCTCAGCAGCAATTTGCACAGTTTAATACTCCTACTTATCGCTACAACGTAAGCTTTGGAAAAAGCATAGGCAGTGGCGAAAAGTTTGGATTCAAAGTTACCTACCGTTACCAAGATGCATTCTTATGGGAGTCTAGCTTTGTACAGCCAACAACAGCTGGTATCGATTTCTTCACCAATACTACCGTTCCTGCGATTAGTAACCTAGACGCTCAGGTGAGTATGAAAGTGCCTAGCATTAAGTCCATCATCAAAATCGGAGGTACGAACATTGGTGGAAATCCTTACGTACAAGCCTTCGGTAGCGCAGCCATTGGCTCGATGTACTATGTAAGTTTGACATTTGATGAGTTATTGAACAGATAATTCACCTTACACCAAAAATGATGAGGTTACAGGTTTGCCTGTTTCGAACACTCCTCATTTTCTTTGGTTTAAGCAGGAAAAAGGGCTTCCAACTGGAGGCTCTTTTTTTTGGTTGTACCTCGGAAAAATCCTATATATTCACTAGCTTTGCCCCGCAGAATCGTTTAGATTAACTCACTCAAAATTTACATTCATGGAAAAAATCAAAGTGGATAATCCCGTTGTAGAACTGGATGGTGATGAAATGACCCGGATCATCTGGACATTCATCAAAGATAAATTGATCCTTCCTTACCTTGATGTCGATATCAAATACTATGATTTGGGGATTGAACATCGGGATGAAACCAACGACCAAGTCACCATCGATGCCGCCAATGCCATTAAAGAGTATGGTGTCGGGATCAAATGTGCCACGATCACCCCAGACGAGGACCGGGTCAAAGAATTTGGTCTAAAAAAAATGTGGAAATCCCCAAACGGGACGATCCGAAATATCCTCGACGGTACCGTTTTCCGGGAACCTATCGTTTGCCAAAACGTTCCGCGCTTGGTCACCAACTGGGACTCGCCGATTATCGTAGGCCGTCACGCGTTTGGCGATCAATACCGCGCTACTGATTTTGTAGTCAAAGGAAAAGGTAAACTGACCATGAAATTTGAAGGCGAAGATGGTACCGTACAAGAATTTGAAGTCTACAACTACGAAGGCGAAGGTGGCGTAGCCATGGGGATGTACAACACCGACGAGTCGATCTACGGATTTGCCCGGGCGTGTATGAACATGGGTCTTCAAAAGGGATGGCCGGTCTATTTATCGACCAAAAACACCATCTTGAAAAAGTACGATGGCCGTTTCAAAGACATTTTCCAAGAAGTTTGGGAAAATGAATTCAAGGACAAAGGGGTACAATATGAACACCGGTTGATCGATGACATGGTGGCCTCGGCGCTGAAGTGGAATGGCAACTTCGTGTGGGCATGTAAAAACTATGACGGCGATGTGCAGTCAGATACCGTTGCACAAGGATTTGGTTCGTTGGGCTTAATGACGTCTGTTCTCATTACGCCTGATGGCAAAACCATGGAGTCAGAAGCAGCACACGGTACCGTAACCCGGCACTACCGCGAGCACCAAAAAGGACGGCCTACTTCTACCAACCCCATTGCGTCGATCTTCGCATGGACACGTGGTTTGGCGTTCCGTGGCCAATTGGATGGCAATCAGCCTTTGGTTGATTTCGCGAATGCCTTGGAAGCCGTTTGTGTTGAAACCGTGGAATCTGGTAAAATGACCAAAGATTTGGCCGTTTGTATTCACGGAAATAAAGTCAATCACGGGGAGCACTACCTCTACACCGAGGAGTTCTTGGATGCAATTGATCAGAATTTGAAAGCAAAATTGGTGAAGTAAATTCCTTGGTTTTCCGGTCTTTCCTATACGTGGGGACGTTGCGATGCGACGTCCCCATTTTTGTACTTGACCTGTCTGTATGTCAATTCGTCAAAACCAACTCCCGACTCCCCTGGCGCAATGTCAGCTTGGAGTCTCCGTTCATTTCACGAACCTCGTACACCCAAGCACCTTCTAATTCTTGTTGGGCTACTTTTTGGAGGGCACTAAACGCGACTTGAGTTAACCCTGAAGAGTTTTCTGGAAAAGGAGGTCTAACGCCTAGAATCATCAGTTCCCCCGGATTCGTCAATCGATAGCTCACCATCATTTTTTCTCCGTTCGTCAAGATTAAATCGCCGGTACATCCTGAATTTGTGTTTCGCACCGTCTTTCGCGTCACTTGGCATCCTGTGAGGTCTAATTGCTGAATAAGCCCAGAAGAGGAGCCTGTCCAGACTTGTTGCACAGCCGCGTACTCAGCCAAAATCTCGGGTGGCTCACAACTCCATAAACTGACACTTACGACGCACAACCAGATCATTTTTTTCATGGGGAATTTGTGTTTAAGGTAAAAGGAATTTCGATGAACGTACTGGTTTTTGATCCGAAAACGCCCAAGCCACCGGTTATATTGCCCGGTAAAAATAAGGGACCCTCAAAGCGCCGAAGTTCGGGGGAGCGGTTGATCAGTCTTTTGAGCACTTCGTTGTAGTCAAACCAAAAGGTGTCCATGGATTCGACCTGGATAGATAAGGTAGCCGATTTTTCGCGCGCGGAAAATGCAAAATATCCCACCGGTGAAAAAACCTCTTGGGCACGAACGCGCCCTTTTTCTTGGATAGTTGTCCCAAATAACTCATCTCCCCAATAAAAAAAGGGGAAAGACGGTTGGCCAAAATCCACTTGGGCGGAAAGTTGGTAGTTTGCCTGACCTAAAGAAGAAAAAGGCCAGGCCAGTTGTATTTCTACTTGTTGATTGGCAATTGACTTAGAAGCCAATCGTACAGAAACCGCCTCCGGTACTCGGGTTTCTGCCCGTAATTCGTCTGAACCGATTCGAATCCGCAGTTCATACCGTTCACCTGGCTGAATAAAACCCTGATTGAGAGCCTCGTATTCTTTTGTAACCTGATTTAGCCTTAACACACGAGTAGCCTGTGTTGATCGAATTTCAACCTGGGCCTCAGGAACAAATTTGCCTGAATCTATTGGAATGGGATCGTTGTAGCCAAAGACCCTGCTTATAAAAACAGCCATTTTTTCATTCTCCGGATCCAAGACACCAATCACTGCATATTGGGGAATTGGGTCTAGTGGAGGCACCTGAATGCACCCAGTAAGTCCAAGTAGTAAAAGCAACCAATAGCGCATTAAAACGAAAAATTATAGGTGATTGATGGTAAGATAGGCAGTAACGCCTGTCGCCGAAGCTGCATGGTTGATACCCGTTGACTGGTGTCGTTTTGTCGAACAGGTACATACGCAAAAGGATTCCGGCGATTGGTAGCATTATAAACTGAAAATTCCCATGTGGCTTTCGGTCGTTTCAACGTAGCGCCGAGATCAAGCCGAAAATACCCTTCCGTACGGAATTGATTGGGGCCGCTGTAGGACTCTAATATATTGAAGAACCGATCTTGCCGAAAAAAGAAGGCATTGGGAAGGGTGAGCATTTGTCCGGATCGATACATGACGTTTAGGGATAAATCCCACCGTTTATTGAGTTGGTATAGCGTTGAAATTTCAACTGTATGCCGGCGGTCTTGATTAGCATAAAAAGGTCGCCCTTCATTGAGCTCATCAAATTGAGCAATGGCCCAACCTAGGGTGTAGCCACCAAAAGCGGTCCATTTTCCGGATTGCTTTTGTACAGAAACCTCGTAGCCATACTGCCACGATTTCCCTTGGATCAGACTTTCCCGCCAATCGAAGGTAGCAACTCCGCCCTCGGTAATACCCAAAAAGCTAACTCCACTCCGATTGAACGTATTTCCCCGAATCCAACGGTAATAACTCTCCAATTGAACCGTCCACGACATCGCTGTGGGCAAGCGCCATGAAATATTCAGCATATCTGCCTGTGAGGGTACAAGACCCGAACCTGAGGGCACCCAAACATCGGTCGGTAAGCCAGAACCCGTTTGCGAAATCA
>Ga0209812_10000437_pt1 | contig 38461 bp, 27 predicted proteins | sample JI71714BDNA_FD_187502 | JGI IMG/M metagenome (GOLD analysis project Ga0209812, IMG submission 187502) | Wastewater effluent complex algal communities from Wisconsin, to seasonally profile nutrient transformation and Carbon sequestration -... | ecosystem: Engineered > WWTP > Effluent > Algae...
TAAAACTCAAAGCACAAATGTTAGAAATTGCAGAAAATTGGGGAGAACAAAAATCATTGGCTGTTTTATATTTGTTGGCATATAAACATTACAACAAGAGTTTATGAAAACAGAAAGAATCACTTGCCCAAAATGTAATAGGTCAATACTGAGTTTGAATAGTTATCATTATTGCAAACAAGTTGACATTGATGAACTTTTTTTAAGAAAATCAGATGAAGTTGTTTTAGTATTTGATAGACTTTTAGAATATTTGTCCTCCTATGAAAATGTAAAAATTAGTGCAACCAAAAATTGTATTGTTTTTGTAAGAAACAAAACTTTTATAGTAGCCAAACCAATGATGAAATGTTTAGAGATTAAGTTTTATTCGAATAAACCAATAGACGATGAAGAATTATATAAATGCCATTTATGGATCAGTAAATATGAGTCCATCATCAGAATTGAGAATGAAAGTCAATTAAAATTAAAACATTTTCAGTATTTTAAAAATTCATATTTAATATCATAGTTAATGAAAAAAGCGGGTACAGCAGATTTAGCTTTAATGGGTGGTAGTATTCCTTTTTGGTTATTTGATAGAATGACAAAATTAAGCCTACCAATTGTTGAATCTATCATTTTGGAATACGGCAAACAAGAGTTTTTACGTAAGCTTTCTGACCCATTTTGGTTTCAAAGTTTTGGTTCAGTTATAGGTATGGATTGGAACTCGTCAGGTATAACCACAGCGGTGATGAGTGCATTGAAAAAATCATTAAATCCACATTCAAACGAATTGGGTATTTATGTGTGTGGGGGAAAAGGCAAAGATTCGCTGCAAACACCAAATGAATTAGTTGCTGTTGGAGACAAAACAGGGCTTAATGGAAATGAATTAGCCAAATTTAGTCGGCTGACAGCCAAAGTTGATAGCACAGCAATTCAAGATGGTTTCCAAGTATACATGCACTACTTTGTGGTAAGTGACCAAGCCGATTGGTCGGTTGTGCAACAAGGAATGCAAACCGAAACTTCAAAAGCAAGACGCTACCATTGGAATTCAAACAGTATAAATTCTTTTGTAGAAGAACCTCACACAGCAATCTGTGGTGATTTTCAAGGCGAAATTCTAAATTTAGTTGATAAACAAGCCAAACCAACTCAATTGGCAATGCTTGGCATTGCAAAAGAAAATCCTGAAAAAATGCTTGAAGAAATCAAATATTTAACAATGCCAACTTATAAAGATATTAAGGCAAAAGATGTGGATTTAAAACGTTTGGGAAGTATTTTGTGGTTGGCACAAGAAACAGGAACTCAAAACTTTGAAGATTTATTACTACTCAAAGGTCTTGGACCAAGAACATTACAATCATTAGCATTAGTTAGTGAAGTAATACACGGCACTCCTTCTCGATTTACAGACCCTGCCAGATTTGCATTTGCTCACGGTGGCAAAGGTGGCAGACCATTTCCAGTACCAACAAAAGTGTATGATGAAGTAATTGACACATTGAAAAACTCTGTAGAAAAGGCAAAAATTGGAGATTCTGACAAGCAAAATGCTATCCAAAAACTGACACAAATTGCTCAAAAAGCAGAAAAAAACTTTACTCCCAACGACAATTTTGAAGCACTTTTACAAAAAGAAAAAGACGATGCATGGAAATATGTGGGTAGAACTATAAACGGATTTTCAAAAAACGAAGAAAACAAAAACGGCATATAACGCGGGTTTGGCAAAAGTGGCGGTTCAGTGCTCCGTAGACACATTTGTGGTGAAATTCCCCGCCTTGGCAAAGTCGCAAACCGTGTGTGACTTGAACAATCAGCAGTGAGTTTTTGGTGCTTTAAAACAGTTGAGAGGAGGTCTCTCGGTGACGATTTTCAGGAATAGTTTCCAAACCACCTGATGCTGTTGGTATTGGAAATATGCTGGTGGTGAGGGATAAGGAAAAATGGAAGCAATGACTTCTATAGATGTGTGTATGTGAGTTGAATGAAAGTGAATCCAGCGACTGTGAAAGCTCCCCCGATAGAAAACGTGATGAATAAAAACATTTCGAATATTTCGTTTATTTCGAATAATTCGATTATGTTTGCATCCAAAAAAGAAAGACATGCCAATTTTGGATAATTTGACACGACCCACAAAGGAAGAACAAATGGCTGCCATGAAATCCTATGATGCCCTTGCTAGTGTTCTCAGTGAATTAAAGGATACCAATCCTGAAATTGAGATTGAAGAAACACGAGAAAAAATAAGGGTTCCGTTAAGTGCTTTAAAATTATTAGTTCAAATTTTAAAGGAAACAAGCCACGGACGACCTGTTTCCATTGTACCCATTGCAACCGAATTAACCACTCAAGCGACTGCGGAACTACTTGGCTGTTCAAGACCTCATGTGATTAAGCTTCTTGAATCTGGAGAAATCAAGTTTACAAAAGTTGGCAAACACCGAAGAATTAGATACGAAGATGTAATTGGCTACAAAAGAAAAATGAAAGCACATCAAGAAATTCTAATCAATGAAATAATACGTTCCGACGAAGAAGCTGGATTATATGATTCATAGTGTAAAATTTAAATGTGTATTAGACACAAATGTTATATATCCCCTATGGACACGTGATTTATTGATGTGGTTTGCCCATTTAGGCGGCAGCAATAAAGGCCAATGCCGATCTTATAATTACGAATAATTTGAAAGATTTTCCAGAAGATTATTTAAGTGGCTTCAGATTAAAGGCAAAAACCCCAGATGACTATTTTACCGATATAATTGACTTGAACCATGACTTATCTGTTCAGGCTTTTAAAAAATTGGTTGTAAGTAAAAAGAATCCCCCTTATGATGAATATGATGTACTTGATATTTTTAGAAATAATGGATTGAAAGATACAGCTGATTTCCTTCATGCTCTAATATAAATAAGCACAAAAAGCCTAAATACAAGGCCCAAACGCCTATAGCTCAGCGGTAAAGGGATATTTCCCCTGTCTTGAAAGATGCTTCGGGTGATACGATACAATCCTTAAAAATGACGTTTTGGAGGTGATTCGGAGGGATACTTTCACGAGAGCTTGTCCCAGCACGGTTCTGTGGTTGGGGAAGGGGAAAATCTTTCGCCTGACTCGATTACCGTGCAATAATTAGGCTTTCCCACTTTTGGAAAATGTTATCTTTTGAGATAACTTTGTAAATATGGTAAGAAATATAATTTTTTATGAAAACTACTTTCTAGAACCAAACAAAGAAATGAAATGATGAAAGATTATAGCAAAGTCAAAACATTCGATGATCTGATTGAACTGGAACACGGCAAGATTGGCAGTGAGAGCAGGATGAAGTATGAAGAGAATGTCCAGATGTTCATTATAAGCGAAATGCTTAAAGAAGCTAGGAAAGAGGCCAATATGACTCAAGAACAATTGGCTGAAAAGGCAGGAACGAAAAAGAGTTATATATCGAAGCTTGAAAATGGAAAAGGTAATATTCAGTTATCGACTTTGATAAGAATATTTGAACAAGGTTTGAATAAAAGAATTGGGTTAACATTCCTGTAACCACTCGATAGCAATATCGCACCCTAGCATCAGCCTGAATAAAGTGGAGGAGAGAAAGTTCAGTATCCTTAAAAAATTGGGAAGTAGTTTGGAAGAGAATAGCTCCCAAAGCCCGCCGTCTCCAAGCTGTATCACGTTGATTTTGTTTTTGGTAAGCCTTTTTGATTACAAGGCATCTTAGAAAGACGATATACTACAAAGACAAAAATGAGATTAAAAGATAAAATAGCCTTAATTACAGGCTCCGCTCGTGGTATAGGACGTGCTACGGCTGAGTTATTTCATCGAGAGGGGGCCTCCATACTTGTATCTGATATTCGAGATGAAGAAGGAAAAAGGTTTGTGCACAATTTGAAAACTAACGCGGAGTACCTGCATTTGGATGTAAGGAATGAAGACAATTGGGCAACCATAAGCGAGTATATTTCGAGTAAATTTGGACGACTTGACATTCTTGTAAACAATGCAGGAATAACAGGTTTTTTAGAAACGTCAGGACCTTGGGACGCTGAGAACGTTGACCTGAAATCTTGGGAGGAAGTTCACCGAGTAAATTCTACCGGTGTGATGCTTGGCTGTAAATACGCAATCAAGCTTATGAAAGACAAAGGTGGAAGCATTGTCAATATTTCTTCAAGAAGTGGTCTAGTTGGAATTCCGGGGGCTGTCGCTTATGCTTCAAGTAAGGCAGCGGTAAGAAATCACTCTAAAAGTGTTGCCTTGTATTGTGCAGAAAACGGATATAAAATTAGATGTAACAGCGTTCATCCAGCAGCTATTATGACACCCATGTGGGACGCTATGCTTGGTGAAGGAGAACAAAGACAGCAAATAATTGAAGATGTAGAATTTGGAATTCCTTTGGGCCACTTTGGAGAGCCGATTGATGTTGCCTACGGAATTCTGTATTTGGCTAGTGACGAAAGTAAATATGTGACGGGAATTGAACTGACCATTGATGGTGGTATTTTAGCCGGAAGCGAAGCAAAAGTAAGAAAATAAAGAAAATCGATTGCATGACAACCTAAAACTGGCGGTTCGCTAGTTCAATCATGCTTTGTGCCACATCGCGGGGGCCGATCCGCATTCTTCCCCTGCGCTAAGGTGAAACCCGGTAATACACAAACTTAAAAGACCCTCATGCAACGAATAAAGTACTTATTCCATGCAAATAATGCAACGATAATTTGAAATTGCAACGAATAAACGTACATTTGTTGCAAAATTTAAGACGAATGAAAGGGTATATACACCAGCACGATCATTGGCCTAATTTCTCATGGAACAACGATGAGTTCGTCAATCTGTTAAGTGAAGCGAGAAATCTGCAAGGACGATTAATGGGTAAAATGGAATCTTTGGGATTTGAATTGCAAGACGAAGCTTTACTTGAAACTTTAACATTGGATGTATTAAAATCTGCCGAGATTGAAGGAGAACTCTTAAATCCGGAGCAAGTTCGTTCCTCCATTGCTCAACGATTGAGAATGGAATTCGCTGGCGCCATGATGTCGGATAGACATGTAGACGGGATGGTTGATATGATGATTGATGCGACCCGTAATTGTTTTAACCCTTTAACGGCAGAGCGACTTTTCGATTGGCACGCAGCATTATTTCCAACGGGAAGAAGTGGTTTATTTAAAATTAGTGTGGCTGAATGGAGAAAGGATACTTCTGGACCCATGCAAGTTGTTTCGGGTGCTGCAGGAAGAGAAAAAGTTCATTTTCAAGCTCCAGATGCGGATTTAATTGAAATGGAAATGAGCCGTTTTATAAAATGGTTTAACGAAGAAAATAAACTAGATTTAGTCATTAAGGCTGCAATCGCTCACCTATGGTTTGTGACAATTCATCCATTTCAAGATGGTAATGGACGAATTACAAGGGCCATAACTGATATGTTATTAGCTCAATCGGATAAGAGTACTCAGCGATTTTATAGCATGTCTGCTCAAATTAGATTGGAAAGAAAAGAATATTACGAGATTCTAGAAAAAACACAAAAAGGAGATCTTAATCTATCTGAATGGATAAAATGGTTTTTAAGCTGTTTAATTAATGCTTTAAAAGCAACCGATACCATTCTAAACCGAGTTTTATTAAAAGCAGATTTCTGGAATAGAAATTCAAAAACAATACTGAACGAGCGACAAAAGAAGGTTTTGAACAAATTACTTGATGGATTTGAAGGTAAACTAACGTCAATGAAATGGGCCAAGATTTCAAAATGTTCAAAAGACACAGCTATTCGAGATATTAATGACTTGATACATAAGGACATAGTACAGAAAGAATCCGCAGGGGGAAGAAGTACAAATTATGAATTGAAGATAGTGAAGTAAAAGCCAACATGCGAGACCTAAAAGCATGCAACCGAACAGCGATATTCCCATGCGTATCCTGTAGCAAGGCTATCATGATTTTTACCGAAATAAAAAAAGACCCATCGTTTCTGATAGGCCTTAATTCCTTATTTTTCAGCAGCTAATTCGGTAGTTACTCGCATAGGCAACGCGAGGGGTAAAGCAATGAAGCGCTACAAGGCCAGTCTTTCAATTTCAGGGTACTTGCAATCCCCAAACGCCTTTATCTTAACGGAACTGCGATTTATACCCGCATGACTTGTTTTTTGATCACTTGATCGTTTTTCACGTAGGATAAGCCACAAATTTTGTTTTTTTGTGAAGTCTAGATTTCCTAAAACACGTGATTATGCAAAGAGTCTGTTGGTATCTGGTTTTATGGTGGCTAAGTCTGACTTTTTTTTCAACGAACGCTCAAGAAACACCACCGATACGAAATTTCAAACCGGAGATCTATCTGGCTGGAAATCAAAATTGGGATATCGCTCAAGATACTCAGGGCCGACTGTACTTTGCCAATAATGACGGACTATTGGAATACAATGGATCCTCCTGGCGCTTATATCCTACGCCCGCGCATGACATTGTTCGCTCTGTCGCGGTACTGGAGGATCGGATTTACATTGGTTCTTACCGCGAGTTCGGCTATTTCAAACGGAATGCTACAGGTGATTTGCACTACACTTCTTTGTCAAAATCCTTGACCTTGGGTGAAGATGAGATTATTTGGCACATTCGAATTTTGGAGAATCAACTGATTTTTCAATCGACATCCCGCCTGTATTGGTTTGACCCCAGTAAAAATAAAATCAAATTATCTGCGTTCAAGCCCGGTTATGTTCGAATTTATACGGTCGATGATCAGCTGCTGCTGCTTCGAAAAGGAGGTCAATTACATCGACTTGAAAAAGGGAAGGAGATCCTCCTCCAAGCATTTCCTAAATTTTTACAAGAGGATCTGCTGGTTAATGTAGCGTCGAAAAATGGACATTGGATCTTATTCTTTAGGCAATACGGGATATACACGCTAAAAAATGGGGAGCTAACAAAATTTAATTCGGATTTTGACAAATTATTCCCCCAGAAGAAAATTTTTTCTGCCCTCTTGACTTCCGCGAATGAAATTATGCTGGGTACCATTTCCTCAGGCTTGGTGGTGCTGGACCAAAATGGGCGGTTGAAGCGTGTCGTAAACCAAGGGATGGGGCTGTCCAACAATACCGTGTTGCAACTGTTTGAAGATAAGCAGGCCAATGTCTGGTTAGCCCTCGATTATGGCATAGACTGTCTAAACAATCAATCCTTCATCACCGAATACAACAATGCACAAGGTATTTTAGGTACCGTGTATGCGACGGCACAACAAGGCGGATTACTTTATTTGGGATCCAATCAAGGGCTGTTTATCCAAGCCGAGGGTCCCAATCAGCCGCTACGCTTAATCCCCGGAACCGAGGGCCAAGTATGGTCTTTGTGGATCCATGAGGGAAAACTTTGGTGCGGTCATGCCAATGGAATTTTTCAGGTTCAGCACGAAACGGCACGAAAAGTTATTTCGGTTCCTGGTGTTTGGGGATTCCGATCTATGGGAAATGACCAAATTTTATGTGGAACCTACCAAGGTCTAGGTGTTTTTAACCAGCAAACATTGGATTGGCGACCCTTGCAAGGATTTCAGCTTTCTGCTCGATTTTTTGAGTGGGATGGGCAAGACCATGTTTGGGTTAATCATGAAAAAAAAGGTGTTTTTCTGTTGAAAATTGATCTTCAACAGGCAAAAGTGACGCTTGTGCGGCATTTGACGGAACTGGCGGCACAACGAGGTTCTTCCTTAGCCCGATTTGATGGGAAAGTTTGGTTTGGGAGTCAAAAAGGAGTCTTTGAACTCACTTCAAAGGGAGAGGCGATTCGACAACACTCCTTGAGTAAGTTGATTGATTCAGTTCAGTTTGTGTCTGGGAAACTTTGGTTTGATTCCCGGCATGATCGCCTTTGGAGTTTTTCTCGGTGGGGAATCGCGTATGCGCAAAAAAGTGCAGTAAATACTTCGTTTCTGGTGTCGCCTTTCTATATCCCGGATGCCTACCGGCGTTCTGTGGTTAGTTTTGAAAACCTCCAAGAAGTAGGCCCACAGGAATATATCCTGGGTCGAACGAATGGGTATTTACGCTTGCGGTTGGACCAAGTGAGACCCAAGCCTCATCAGGTGCAGATTCATCAAGTGCAAATTATAGAGGGGCAACCTCGAGCCATTGATCTAGATAAATCAGCTGAAATAGCTTATTCCGAACGAAGTCTGAAATGGTCTTTCCATGTGCCAATCTTTGAAAAATACCAGGATGTGGAATTTAGTCACAGATTGCTAGGCTACCGCGATGAGTGGTCCACTTGGGGCAGGGACTCCGAAGTTATCATGGAAAATATTCCGGCAGGATCGTATGTGTTTGAGGTAAAATCCCGCGTTGGAAATCAAATCACCTCCGAGGTGGCCTCGTTCCCTTTTCGTGTTCGCTATCCTTGGTATGCCTCCGGATGGGCTTGGTTATTTTATGTGGTGTCGTTGGGTAGCCTTAGTCTAGTGGTACATCGTTCGTATCGGCGGTATTTTCAACAAAAAGCCAAAGAGGGACAGTTAAAAAAAGAACGGGAATGGGAAACCGAACGGTTGAAAAACGAACAAAAAATTACCGAGTTGAAAAATCGTCAACTTGAAGTCGATATCGAAAGTAAAAATCGCGAGTTGGCTTTGTTGACGATGGGAAATATCAAGCAAAATGATTTCCTTCGCCGGATCCGAAAAGAGATCAAAGCCCAAACGCCTATTCCCGAAAACGCACCCATCTTTCGTTGGATTGATGCGACCTTGACCAGTGAGAAAGACTGGGAGTTTTTTGAAGAAGCTTTCAATGCTGTCGATAAGGGCTTTATCGACCGAGCTAAAAAAATATGCCCAGATTTGAACCCCAACGATTTGAAGTTTTGTACCTACGTCAGGCTTAACTTGTCCCCCAAAGAAATTGCAACGTTGCTCAATATTTCAACCAAAAGTGTTGAGATAAAACGGTATCGCTTACGGAAAAAGCTGGGACTCGACTCTGAAGTCAACTTGACTGAATTTATCTTATCCATTTAACCCCTACAAAACCCCTACAAAAGCTCTTGTCAACCCCTACAAGAAAGCTTAATAATTATATAATTTAACTTATAAATAATTGTATATAAGCATTTTGGGTAAAATAATCTTTTGTAGTCTATTTGTATAGGGGTGGGGTGGTGGTGTTCTTCGTTCTCTCCAGTAGCTTTGGCATCAAGTCGAACAAAATCACATGATGAACATGAGCAAAATTCTACCTAGAAAAATGTGGAGCGGGCTTCGTTGGGTCTGGTTGGGTCTCTTATGGGGACATACCACGTGGGCCGTGGCGCAGCAAATCGTACAAGGTACAGTATCAGATGATCAAGGAACCAAGTTGCCGGGTGTATCCATCCAATGGAAAGGCACAAATCAAGGCGTATTGACAGACAATGAAGGTCGATTTTCGTTAACCAAAAGCGATGGCAATTCTGTCTTGCTGGTTTCGTATGTTGGGTTTGTGAAACAGGAAATTCGTGTTTCCGGGAATCAAATTCAAATCGTACTGATGGAAGATGTAAGTCAGTTGGATGAGTTTGTTGTGGTAGGTTATGGGATGCAAAAACGCTCGGAAATTTCGGGATCTGTTTCTGTCATTGATGTGAATAAAGCCACAGCAATTCCCACGACCAATATTTCGGAAATGATTCGGGGGCGTGCCGCTGGTGTACAAGTTACATTAGGATCAGCTCGACCCGGTGGGAATTCCAATATTTTAATTCGGGGCCGGAATTCCATTCGGGGTGGGAATGACCCTTTGATTGTGCTGGATGGTTTTTTTGTGGATAACATAAATGACATCAACCCAGACGACATCGCTTCCATTGAAATATTAAAAGATGCCGCCGCTCAAGCCATTTATGGTGCCCGGGCATCGAATGGGGTCATATTAATTACCACCAAACGGGCAAAGGAAGGCAAAATGTCCGTGGGCATTCATTCGTATGGATCTGTTCAGCAACTGACCAAAAACTTTGACTTGTATTCGGCTGATGAATTCGCCCAATTGCGTCGAGAAGCACGCCGTGCTATGAACCCGATCGTAAATGGTGTCCAAGAATTTAGTGATGATATCATCAATTTTGGCGGGAGCAATACAGCACCAGAATATCAAAATTTTATTAAAGGTAATTTTGTCAACTGGGAGGACGAAGTATTGCGTAAAGGGTACATCCAGAATCATACCGTAAGTATCAGTGGGGGAAGTGACCGATCTAAGGTATTTTCAAGTATCAATTTGTTTGATCAATCGGGTTTGATTCCTTCCTCAAACTTTGTGCGCGGGACGTTCCGGATCAACATGCAGCAAAAAATAACCGAACGTTTTTCGTTGGAAACTAACCTGAATATGGGGACTGACCAACAGCGTAGGGAAACCTCCAATCTTGATTTTATCACCATTTCGCCTTTTACAGGTCCTCGGGATGCCCAAGGTAACTTAGTTCGGGAAGTGGCAGGGGCAAATGCCAGTAGTAATACGATCAATCCCTTGTGGGATATTCGAGAGTCGAATAATCAAACTCGGGCTAATTTTTACAACTTGAATGTGGTCGGTAATTATAAGTTAACCAAAAAATTAAGCTATAAAATCAATGCCTTATCTGCTCGCCGACAAGTTGAGGAAGGAACTTATATTTCCCGAATTCACTCTGCCGGTGTAACACCTGGGGGTCGAGCGACACTGGCTAATGCGTCGCGTGATGAATATTTGGTGGAGAATATTTTGAATTATTCAGATAAATTTTTGTCGAATCATCAGCTCGACATCACAGCGGTACAATCCATCAATGAACGTCGAAATCGCCGAACGTTATCCACAGGAACTGGCTTTGGAAATGATATTCTAGGTTTCAACGGCATGACCAACGCACTGAATTTTAATGCTCAGCAAACCGATCAACTTTTCCGAATTGCGTCATTTTTAGGGCGAATTCGGTATAATATCAAGGATCGCTATTTGGTTACGTTGACCGGACGTGCCGATGGAGCCTCGGTTTTTGCTGCGAGTAAAAAATGGGGTTTCTTTCCTGCGGCCTCCGTGGCTTGGCAAATGCACAAAGAATCATTTTTGCAAGAGTCAAGACTTTTTAGTGAATTAAAATGGCGAGCATCCTATGGATCGGTTGGGAATCAATCCCTTGATCCCTACACTACTTTGGGTGTTGTTAACAACCTTCCCTATGTATTTGGCTCCCAAATTGTAAGTGGAAACTTGCCCGGTAACTTGCTTCCTAACCCAAATCTGACGTGGGAAACATCTACTACGTTGAATGCTGGTTTGGATTTTGGATTATTGGGTAATAAACTTACCGGTAGTGTAGAATATTACAATACACAAACCACCAATCTACTGACCGATATTTCGTTGGGTGGCGCTTCCGGATATTCGAGTATGATCACCAATGGCGGTCTTTCCCAGAATCGTGGAATCGAAATGTCATTGACAGCCAATTTGATTCGTAAAAGTGATTTCAAGTGGTCGGTAACTGCCTTATTCGCCCGCAATCGAAATCAAATTCTCTCTTCCGGAATTTTTGATGAAAATGGCCAACCACGGGATGATTTGAATCGCAATCGTTTCATTGGTCAACCCATCAATGTGATTCGAACCTTGTTGTTTGACGGTATTTTTCAATCGGATGATGAAGCCTTGGCTTCCGCACAAGGTACGAAAAATGGTACGGTCGTTCCTTTTCAAAATCCAACCACATTAACAGCTGGTGCTATCCGACTAAAAGACGTGAATCAAGATGGGGTCATCAATATACAAGATTTCGTGATTTTGGGAGCAGATCCTAAGTGGATTGGTTCATTAAGTTCAAATCTTACCTGGCGCCGATGGGATCTTTTTGCCGATGTATATACTGCGCAAGGCGTAACCCGATTCAATCCTTGGTTAGCTAGTTTTAATCAAGGGGGTACTTTGCAGTCGGTCCGAAATGGTATTCGTGTAAATTATTGGACACCCGAAAACCCATCCAATGAGTATCCTCGTCCGAACTTCGGTGCGGCACCTGCCAACATCTCAGCGATGGGCATTGCAGATGCCTCGTATATCCGTCTAAGAACGCTTACCGTGGGACATCAATTGGCTCCCAAAATGCTCCAAAAATTGGGGTTGACCAACGCAAAAGTATATTTCACCGGGACGAACCTGTTGACGATCACGGATTATAAATCGTATAGTCCTGAGAATAATCCTGGAGATTTTCCAGATGCCAAAGTATATACCCTAGGGATCCAACTTAATCTTTGATTTTGATCATGAAAAAACTAAATCTATGTTTATTAGCTGCTGTCTTATTAGGGCTTGGTTCATGCTCTGATTATTTGACGGAACGCCCTGCCGCTCAGTTTACCGCTGAATTTGTTTATAATACACCTGAAGGCCTTGAGTCAGGTGTCGTAGCACTGTACACACTACACCGTGCGTTTTGGGAAGATCAAGCCAACAATGGTTCAAATGCCATTGTGATTGACGCTAAAGATGACTTGACTGTCCCACGGGGAGGGGAGATTTCAAATTATGGTTTAATGCGTAACGGAACAACCGTCGAAAATTCAGGGGTTTATGGAGCCTATTGGCGGCATTATTACCGATTAATCGACCGATCCAATGCGCTTATCAAGGCAGCGGAATCTTTGCCGAACTTGGATGACGCGCGCAAAGCCCAAATTCTTTCAGAAGCGCGTTTTTTTCGTGGACATTCCATTTTTATCTTATACAAGTTATTCAATAATATTTTCATCACAACAGAGCCCACAACGCCTGAAACAGTCAATCAAGTCATAAACAATAAATCCTCTAAAGAAGAGATTTTTACGTTGATCAAGGCTGATTTAGGATACGCTATCCAAAATTTGGCGTTTACCTCTGCTCAGCCTGGCCGAGTAACCCAAGGGGTAGCACGCCATGTTAGGTCAGAGGTGGCTTTATGGGAAGAGGATTGGCAAGAAGCAAAAGTACAAGCGGAAGCCGTGATCAATGCGGGGAATTACCGACTTGTGGCCAATACAGGATTGGTATTTGCAGGTGATTTGAATCATACGGAGGCACTATGGACCTTGCAATGGAGAGTACAACTGAATGGCATCGCGCATCGTATTAATTTCAATCTCATGCCGAATTACGCCGAGTTGATTCCCGGTTCTCGGTACACAATCGAGCAGGGAGGACGAGGATTTGGTTGGTTAACGCTAAATAATTACTTACGTGATTTGCTCAATGCTGATCCCAATGACACGCGAATAAAAGGCACATATTATATTCAAGATTACGTTTATAATGATCCGAATACTCTTCCTGCCGGACGTACGCTAGGGGAAAAGATTGTCCATCCAACTTGGCAAGAATTCGCCCCGGCTGCCGCGAACCGGAATTTTTGGTTTATTCGCCTAAATGCGGGATGTAAAAAGTATTTTCCGGATAATGGAATTCCAACCGAAAATAATCATGTCAAAAACATCATGTTATACCGTCTTGCGGAAACGTTTCTCTTTGCCTCCGAAGCCAATATGCGGTTAGGCAATACCACCTTAGCGTTGCAACAACTAAATACGGTTCGGGCCAGGGCCAATGCAGCTCCTGTAGCAACGATTTCACTACAAGCGCTTTTGGATGAACAAGCTAGAGAATTTGCGTTTGAAGGCAGACGTTGGTATATGTTAAAACGGACGGGTAAATTATTCGAACACATTACCACCTATGCAGGTTATGGGCTACCAGGTGATAAAAGTGTCGAAAACTCGACAGCAGGTGGTGGAAATAACACGAAAGAACGACCTTTACCCTACCGAAACTCGGCTCGCGCGGCTATGCGCCCTCATATGGTGAATTGGGTTATTCCGTTAAGTGAAATCAATTTGTTAGGTCCTAATTATCCACAAAATGACGGATATTGATTTTTTTTGATGATGGGTATCTCGTACGAGGTACCTATCTTATTTTTCTTTGTTCTTTACATTCTTTTTTTCATGAATTTAAAATACGCTTTGTTTTGTTTTTTTTGGGGTTGTTCAGTGGTCTCTTTGGCGCAAAACCCCGTCATTGCTCACCGAGGAGCATGGAAAACCAACAATTTACCCCAAAATTCAATCGCAGCCTTACGCCAAGCGATTTCGCTGGGTTGTGCTGGATCCGAATTCGATATCCGAATTACACTAGATGACTCGCTGGTTATTGTTCATGATCCTACCCATGCAGGTCTAATCATTGAGAAAACCTTGTACCAGGACTTATTGCCTCATAAACTAAGTAATGGAGAAACCATTCCTACGCTTAGAGAATACCTGCAAGCTGGGCTGGCAAATAATTCAACCACTAAGCTGGTCTTGGAAATTAAACCGACCTCACCTTCCCGTGAACGAGGACTGGTGGTCGCCAATCAAACGGTTGCTTTGGTGAACCGAATGAATGCGCAAGATCAGGTTGTGTACATTAGTTTTGATTACCAAATCCTATTGCAAGTACTCCGTCAAGCCCCCCAAGCCAAAGTATATTATTTGGAAGGAAATCGCTCTCCTCAAGAATTGGTTGCGGATGGGATTACGGGGTTGAACTACCATTTTTCTGTTTTTCAAAAAAAGCCTGAGTGGATTTCACAAGCCAAACAATATGGTATAGAACTTCTATCCTGGACAGTCAATGATCCGATGATTATGGAGACAATGCTCCAAAATAAATTCGAATTCATCACGACTGACGAACCTGAAAGGTTATTGGACTTAATCCAATCCAAATCTCATTAACCCCACACCAACCACGCCACCCAACACAGGAGCATCGCCGATACGCCCGTGAGCGCCGAGGCGATGCCGTGGCTGCGCAAACCCATACTGACGGTTTGCCCAGACAACCGCGTAACGACCCAGAAGTAACTGTCATTGACATGGCTTACCATGATCGCACCCGAACCCACCGCCAATACACTCAACGCCACCGCTACCGGAGAGGTGAGTCCGAGAGCAGGCATGAGCGGGGCGATTAATGAGGCGGCAGTTAGCATCGCCACAGTCGAAGAGCCTTGCACCGTTTTTAAAAGAAATGCGACCCCGAACGGAACCCAAAGTCCCCAACCCCGCATCGCTTCCGGATCTAAAAGGGTTTCACCCAAGTGGGCGGATTGTAGGACAAATCCAAACATGCCCCCTGCTCCGGTTACCAACAATATGTCACTGCTTTCGCGAAATGCATCTCCGACCCAGCCCTCACTGCTGAATACCCGGCGCTCAAGTACCGCGGGTAAAGTCAAACTCGCCAGAAATCCCAAGCCTAACGCAATGAAGGGTGTTCCCAGAAATTGAAGGAGCGGATACCAAGTGGCGTTTTCGTACGCGGCGGGTATGGCCGATTTGGCCATGATCAACACCAAGGGTAAACCAATCGGAAGTAAGGATTTGGAAAGAGGTGGAAGGGTGGTCGACCAGACTTCGGTTGGGTGATCCTCACGTGCGTCTAATGTCATATCCGCTGAAGATCGCCCCAGCCAGTGGCTGTAGAGAATCGTGGGGATCTGCGCTAGCAGTCCAATGCCAACCCCAAAGCCCAGCACTAAGCCCATATCGGCACCCAAAAGGCCAGTAGCTGCTAACGGTCCAGGCGTAGGGGGGATTAGGCAATGGGAGGTCATTAATCCCATCGCTAAGGCCGTAGTGGTCGTAACAAGGGCTACTCCGGCCTGCCGGGACAACACACGGTTCAGGCCTTGCAACAGCACAAAGCCAGCATCAACAAAAACAGGTATGGCAATCAAAAATCCAAGCCCTGAAAGCGCCCAAGGCAATTTCTTTAGTCCTGTGAGCCGCAATATTGATTTGGCTATCTGATAGGCCCCACCTGACTTTTCCAAAAACGTCCCGATCAACACGCCCATCAAAACCAATAAACCGATTTTTCCCAAGGTTTGGCCAAAGCCTTGTTGCATTCGCTCTACGAGATCACCCAGCGGAATACGAACCCACACCCCAAAGAAAAGGGATACAAAAAGTAAAACCAAAAAGGGGTGAATCCGCCAATACGAAGTGCCCACTACGATCAGCAAAACCGATAAGATCAATCCGAGGATTAACATCGTATGTTCCTAATTTATAGAGGAAACTACTGACTTTTTGAGGGAATTGGAAGTGCCTCGGTATTTTTCTTTTGCCGAACCCGCCACCAGCGCATGATGGGCTGTTCCACACTGTGGTAAACTGCCATAGAAAGCAGCAAGTTTAGGCCGAATACCACCACAGCATAGACAGGATACGAAACCCACGTGGGTCCTTTGCCCAAATGAAAAATCCACATGGCTAGTTCTTGCAGTAAGTAAAAAGAATAGGAAATTTCGCCTAAATAAACACAAACAGGATGGCTTAACGCCCTGGATACGCGACCCGTATCTCGACTAATACCAAGCAAGATGGCCGCAAAAAAGGGGGCGATGAGGCCTGTGTCTAAATTTATTTTGTACGGAAGCCATGACCATTCCCCCGGATAGGCCGGCGCGTATTTTAACACCAAAAGTAACCCGAAACCGCCCAATACATACCAAATCCAAGGAGATTTGGTCCCCCAAGGGGTATGTAGATACAAACGGGCGGCTGCTATTCCCCAAAGGAGTTGGTTGATGTGTACCCATGGAAAATGATGAAACATCTCATGCCAGAAGGTGCCAGAAAAAGGGAGCGAGGTGATGAGTATCGTAAGAAACCACACGGCAATAAGGACAGGACTTAAGCGGCGATGGGCGAATCGATGAATCAGCCAAGGAAATAAGGCGTAAAAGAATAATTCAACTGTAATGGACCAACCCAACGGAAATACGGTCAAATACACAGGATCAAAGGGAAAGAAAAAAGCCTGAAGGGCTAAAAGATTCACGCCTAATGCCACCGGGGATGCCAACGTCTGGCCGGAATACGCATGGTACAGCAGGGTCAGCAGTACCGCTACCCAATACGCCGGAAGTATCCGAACGGCCCGGGCAAACCAAAAGTTGTGGGTATCTTGCCGGGAGTTGAGTTTATGGGATTGGGATAAGGTCAACACAAAGCCGGAGAGCACAAAAAAGAAAGAAACGCCCAAATGCCCTTTGCGCACCCACATTTGGTACACCGCATTTTCCGATAACGCTGGCCACGCATGGAAGGCAAAAACCCACATCGCCGCTAGAAAGCGTAAAAAGGTCAGCTGGTCTAATCTTCTAAGATTCGGCCTCATATAATTTTTGCAGTAATAGGCTCACTTCCCGACGCATAGCGGAAACGGGTTGAGTAAATTGATTGGTTAAGATGGCGAACCGCAGCAGTCGGCCTGTTTTGGTTCGAAGGAAACCGGCTAGATTATACACGCCGGACATCGAGCCTGACTTGGCAAAGATGTACGGTGGTTCCGATCCTCTCATCGTACCCAAAGTGCCGGGTCGGTGTGTGGAGGGTAAGTAGTGGAATAAGCTGTCTATAGGGAGTGTATCTTGTAGCTTCCCCAACAGGTAAAGAAGGTTTCTGGGGGTTTGGAGGTTATAGCGAGATAGTCCCGAACCATCTACCCAGCGAGGGCGATCGGGAAGGCTAGCCAACGGACCAGCCAATAGGGTGTCGATAACCCCTTGAGTTGAACCCATAGTTCCCCAAGCTGGGCCACACATGAGTAGAAGTTGTTCCGCCAAAAAATTATCGCTTACCCACAGCATACGACGGTACACCGTATCCGCCGGTTGAGTGCTAAAGGTTTCATAAACAGACGGTAAAGGGATCGGACGATACGAAACCCAACGTTGAAGCGTATCCATCAGGAACTGCTGTGTCAACGCTCCCGAGGTTCGAAACGGGATTTCCTGTTGGAATTGTTGGGATTGATACACCGACGTAGGAATGAAAAATTGATTGTCTTCCCATGTACGTCGAATCCATTTTCCCGTAGGTTCATCGACAAAAGATGACCGGAATATTTTCGGCTGAATCGTGAGCTGACCGGACTCCATACGTGTCCATACCACATTTCCGTATAAGGGCAGCGCGGAGGTTTCTGCCGAGTAATCGGCATCAAAATCATCCCAGGCCCAGCCGGCTCCCATACCAGCCTGTTTGAAATGCGCATCGGAGTACACCAAAACCCGATGTGGTTGCTGACGAAGCCATTGGTACACCCGGTCATTCCCAAAATCGGGATGCAAAGCCGTTGGCTCTCCTGTTCCCCAAAAAAACAAGGTGTCTTCCTTCACTTGATAGTAGGCACCAGGTAGATTTTCAGGTAAACTCAATAATCCAGCGTAAAAGGTAAATAACTTCGTCGTGGATGCAGGAATGAAGTATTTCTCCGCTTGGTGTGCATACAAGGTATCGGTAGCCTCGGTTACGATTATTCCTACATGCGCTCGACGGAAAAGGGTAGAGGTATCCAGGGTAGATTGGATAATCGTGGCAATTGTAGTATCCTTCACCTGTTTTTTCGAGGTGATGCAACTGGAAAGACAAAGGGCTAGTCCGATAATCCCAAACCGTAGGTGACGCTTCATAAAGAAAACCACCGAGTTGTTTTCTCGGTGGTGGGGAAATTAATGGGTAATATACTCAAATCCAAGGAAAGGTTGAAGCACTTTCGGTACTCGGATGCCCTCCGGCGTTTGGTTATTTTCTAAAATAGCAGCCAAAATACGAGGCAAAGCCAAGGCAGAACCGTTCAGCGTATGCAAAAGAACAGTTTTGCCATCCACTTTGGTTCGAAGTTTCAGGCGGTTGGCTTGGTAGGTTTCGAAGTTCGAAACCGAGCTACATTCCAACCATCTTTCTTGTGCAGCAGAGTACACCTCGAAGTCGAAAGTTAAGGCCGATGTAAAACTCATGTCGCCACCACACAAGCGCAATACGCGATAGGGCAGTTCAAGTTTTTCCAACAATCCTTTTACATGCGCGACCATACCTTCCAAAGCGGCGTAAGAGTCTTCGGGCTTCGTGATTTGAACAATTTCAACTTTATCAAACTGATGCAGGCGGTTCAATCCCCGAACATGCGCACCCCATGAGCCCGCTTCTCGACGAAAACAAGGCGTATACCCCACATTTTTTATAGGAAGTTCCTGTTCGGAAACAATGACATCGCGGTATAGATTAGTAATGGGAACCTCCGCGGTTGGAATTAAATACAAATCATCCTCGGTCGCATGATACATCTGTCCTTCTTTATCAGGCAGCTGCCCCGTGCCAAAACCGGAGGCACTGTTGATCAAAATAGGCGGTTGCACTTCGGCATATCCTGCTTTTTCGGCTTCATCCAAAAAGAAGTGAATCAAAGCGCGCTGGATTTTAGCACCTTGGCGCTTGTACACTGGAAATCCAGCGCCAGTAATTTTATTGCCGAGATCAAAGTCAATGATGTCGTACTTTTTTATCAATTCCCAATGCGGCTGTGCACCTTCCGGTAGGGTGGGTAGGGTACCCCAGGCATAGATTTCTTCGTTTTCTTCGGGTGTACGGCCAGCGGGAACCGACGAATGTGGTAAATTCGGAAGAGCGACCAAGGCGTGTTGAAGTTCGTCCTCTCTCAAGCGCAGGCTCTCTTCCAAGAGTTTGACCTCGTTTTTCAATACACTGGTTTGCGCTTTCGCTGCCTCAGCGGCTTCCTTCTGCCCTGATTTCATCAACCCGCCGATTTCCTTGGCCAGTGCATTACTTTGCGCCAGAAGCTGGTCGAGGCGAGCTTGGGTTTCTCGCCGCGATTGGTCAAGAAGTAAGAGAGCATCCACCTTGGATTCGGCGTCTGAAACAAATTTTTTGGTCAATCCGGCAATAGTCAATTCCCGATTTTCCCGAATAAAGGGTAGTACTAACATAAGTTATTAAGCGTCAAACGTAAACAAACCTTCATTAAGGGCCTCCAAGGCGGCATTTTTATCTTGGGTATCGACCAAGATCGAAATATTATGCTCCGAAGCACCGTAGGAAATCATCCGGATTGGGATTTCTTTTAATGCCTCCAGGACTTTCAGTGCAATACCGGCTTTGTCGGCTTTAAAGTTGCCGACTATACAAATGATGGATTGATTGCGGTCATGCTCTTCGAGTTCAGCAAATTGACTAAGTGCCGCGGTGATCGACTCCAGATGCTCGGCATTGTCAATGGTTACGGCTACCGAGACTTCAGAGGTCGTAATCATATCCACAGGTGTCTTGAAGTTTTCGAAGATCTCGAATACCCGCCGCAAAAATCCAAATGCATTGAGCATTCGGGTTGAGTGGATGTAGATGGCGGTGATGCCATCTTTGGCAGCGATGGCTTTAATTTCCGATGAGGTAGTTTGGTGGGCCGAGATAACCGTCCCTGGGGCCGCAGGATCCATAGTGTTTTTTAGACGAACAGGTACACCGCATAATTTGGCTGGTGTGATGGTACTTGGATGTAAAATTTTTGCGCCGAAATAAGCGAGTTCGGCAGCTTCTTCAAACGTCAGTTGACGCACAGGGAACGTGCGTTTCACGATACGCGGATCGTTGTTATGCATGCCATCGATATCGGTCCAAATCTGGATCTCCTCCGCAAACAAGGCCCCACCAATCAAGGAAGCGGTATAATCAGATCCTCCACGTTTGAGGTTGTCTACCTCATTCCGCGGGTTTCGACAAATGAACCCTTGCGTGACTAAGATTTGCTTTTCTTCTTGCCCAACGAGTAGCTGATCCAATAAGGTTCGGATCGTCTCTAATTCGGGTTCTCCATCCGCATCAATGCGCATAAAATCTAAAGCAGGGATCAACACAACGGCATCCCCTTGCTCTTGAAGGTAAGCCGTAAACATTTGGGTTGATAAAATTTCACCTTCGGCAACCAATTCTTTGTCCTGCTTTAGGGTAAAAGGTTTGATGGAAGCCAGTGACCGAATGAACCCAAATTCATTTTGGAGAATGGTTTTTCCAGCCGTTAGACCCTCCGGTGTTTGGTATAATTCGGTGATGAATGACACATAATGTTGCTCGAGTGCATCAATCTTTTGCATGGCAAGTTCCTCTTGATTTGACTTGAGGAGCGTACCAATTTCCAATAGACTATTGGTGGTACCCGAAAGCGCTGAGAGAACCACCATTTTTCGGGTTCCATCTTCGGTCACGAGTTGGCGAATGGATTGCATCCGCTCTGGTTTTCCGACGGACGTACCGCCAAATTTCCAAACTTGCATGAGAAGGTTCGTTGTAGTGAATCGTTAAAATCCTAACATTTTTATAGCGGTGATCGCAGCTTCATCGCCTTTATTTCCATGAATACCACCGGCACGGTCTAAGGCCTGTTGCTGGGTATTGGGCGTGAGAACACCAAAAATTACGGGTTTGTTGTATTTCAAACTTACCTGGGTAAGTCCTTGTGCTACTGCATGATTGATGTAATCATTGTGTTTGGTTTCTCCTTGAATCACACACCCAATGGCAATCACGGCGTCGATATCATGCCGTTGTGCAGCCAATTGAGCCCCAAAGCTTAGTTCAAAACTTCCAGGGACATTCCACCGGAGTATATTTTCCGGTGAAACGCCGTATTGAAGAAGAGTGGCATATGCTCCTTTATAAAGCTCTTCCGTTACTTCTTCATTCCATTCCGCTACGATCAACGCGAATTTTCTCTCCCGTATATCGGGGAGGTTTTGCGTTTGAAAAACACTCAAATTTTTGTCTGCAGAACTCATTGTATTACACGGTTTACTAAAAAAGGGACAAACCACGATCGGCTTATCCCTTCCATTATTTTTTAAATAATCTCTGGTTACTCGCCGACAGATGCCTCGAGTTTCGATTTATATTTCTTTGCATTTAAAGCTTCCATGGAGGTGGCATATTGTTCAGCAACCTTAGCGTAGATCGCAATCGCCTCTGTATTTTGCTTTTTCTCCACGTAAACCGAAGCTAACTTCATCAAATAGGTCGGTGTGAAATATTTGTTGGGCTTGAAGTCTGCTGCTTTTTGATACGCTGTAATGGCTTCATCCCATGCTTTTTTCTCAACATGTGCATCGCCAATGAGCGCATAAGCGCGACCTTGCAAAATGGCATCACTTGATGAAAATGAGGATAAGGCCTCAATGGCTTGGTCATATTTTGCCTGTTTCAAATAAATTAATCCAACATAAAAATTGGCTAATTTACCAGCGGGTGTATGGCTGTATTGATCTGCGATGGATAAAAGGCCGTCGTTTCCGGCGGTACCGTTCAACGCTTGTGTGAGTGAATCAGACTCAAAATATGAAACCGCTGGATACATAGCCGCTTGTGCTTCTTCGTTTTGGGAATCCACCCAATACGTATAGCCAAAATACCCACCCACAACAGCTGTTACGAAGCCTAAGATGAACCCCAGCACTTTGCCGTTTGTTTTAAAGAAACTTTCGGCTTTATTGAATTCTTTTTGAAGAGCTTCAGCGCTCTCGAGGATTTCAATTCCTGACTTGTCTTTTTCTGCCATGTTATTTATTACAAAATATTTTTCGGAGGGCAAATTTACAAAATCCTTTATGAATATTTCGTATAAGGATAGGATAAAATTTGAATTTTCTCAGGGATATTCTGAAAAAATAGAGGCGTACCTCGTTGGAAGTACGCCTCTAGGAAAATTTTATTCCTTCACGAACGGATAATCAGCCTGAACGTAGATGTCCTCAAACGCCTCTTCAGGCTTTGGCCAAGGCGAATCCTCAGCAAATTGCACGGATTCAGCGACTTGTTGTTTGATGCGCGCATCAATGACATCCAATTCTTCTTGCGTTGCAATACCTTGCGTCAAGATCCGATCTTTGATCAATTCCACAGGATCCCGATCCTTCCACTCGGCAACTTCTTCTTTTGTCCGGTATTTTTGTGGATCCGACATCGAGTGCCCACGGAAACGGTACGTCTTGAATTCCAAGAAAGTTGGCCCCTCGCCAGCACGTGCTCGCTCGGCTGCGCGGCTAACCGCCTCATGGACCATTTCAACATCCATGGCATCCACGGGTTCAGACGGCATATCATACGCTTCCGCTAACGTGTAAAGTTCCCGAACATTTGACGTACGACTTACCGAGGTACCCATCGCATATCCGTTGTTTTCTACTACAAAAATGACCGGTATTTTCCAGGTCATGGCCATGTTGAACGCCTCATGCAAAGCACCTTGACGAACGGCCCCGTCTCCCATATAGCAAATACAGAGGTTATCGGTTCCTTTGTATTTTTCTGCAAACCCAATCCCTGCACCCATCGGAATTTGTGCCCCGACAATGCCGTGACCGCCCACAAAATTAACTTCTTTGTCAAAAATGTGCATGGATCCTCCTTTGCCCTTGGTGGTACCGGTTACTTTACCGTATAGCTCCGCCATCACGCGCTTGGGATCTGTACCCAAGGCTAAAGGATGTCCGTGATCCCGGTAGGCTGTAATGTATTTGTCCCCTTTTTTCAACGCCGATACGGAGCCAGAAGAACAAGCTTCTTGCCCAATGTACAAGTGGCAAAAACCACGGATTTTCTGCTGTCCATACAACTGACCCGCTTTTTCCTCAAATTTCCGCTGCAACTGCATGGAATCATACCAATACAGGTACTGCTCTTTCGAATACCGGGTCTTGACTTCTTCTTTTTTCTTCGTTGCCATATTTTAGGCTATTTTAGGCTTAGTTAACGGAATCATTTTCTAAATTTGGACACAAAAATACGTTTTTCACCGTAACTACATAGCAATCGGGCAACAATTTGCCGGAAAGTTGGCATGCATCTGACCGCGCTTCATCTTCGCCACTTTCGGAATCACTCCGAACAAGACTGGCAATTCTCTCCCGCCGTGAATGCGTTGGTCGGTCCGAATGGGTCGGGTAAAACCAACGTACTCGAGGCCATTTATCTCCTTTGCCTTACCAAAACCTCGGCTTCATGGCCTGATGCGCTCAACATTCAGCACGAGCATGGTTATTTTCAAGTGGATGGATGGTTTACCAAAAATGAAGTGTCGGAACGAATCACCTGCTCGGTACAGCTCGGTCAAAAAAAAGCATTTCTTCACGATCTGATTCCTTACGAACGTCTCCTCGACCATGTAGGGAAGTTTCCCCTAGTCTTTTTATCCCCAGAGGATACCGACTTAATTCGAGACTCGAGCGAAGGCCGGCGGAAGTTTGTGGATGGCATTCTCTCGCAAGCCTCCCCCCACTTTCTCCAGGATTATCAACAATACCACCGCACCTTGGACCAACGAAATCGTGCCCTGAAACAAATGGCTATGGCGCGTCGGACGGATCTGACGCTCTTGGATGCTTATGATGAAACGTTGCTTTTACTCGGTGAACGCTTGTCCCAGGCCCGGAAGTCTTTTCTGCTCGATTTTCTGCCTCACTTTCAACACCAATATCACATGGTGAGTGGGGGGCACGAACAAGCCGGGATTTCATACGAAAGTAGTTGGCTTGACCCAGATTTTCCGCAACGATTTCGAGACCACCGTCCACAAGATATCGCTACACAGCGAACAATTCTGGGGGCACACCGAGATGATTTTTTGTTTACGCTACAAGATCAACCGATCCGAAAATTTGGCTCACAAGGCCAAAAAAAATCATTCGTAATGGCCTTGCGCTTAGCGCAGTACGACGTATTGGCCCAACAAACGGGTCACGCACCGATTCTCCTACTCGATGATATTTTTGATAAACTCGATGAGCACCGGATTCAACATCTGATCGCGCACATCAATCAACCTCATATGGGGCAGGTTTTTTTAACAGATGCACGCCCTGAGCGAACCCGAGCCTTTTTAGCTAATTTTTCACGCGATGTACAGGTGTGGGAGACAACCTAATGAGTCGTTGGGAATCCGAAGGGTTCTCGTTATTTTTGTGATTCACTTAACCGCCCCCGAGCTGTGGCCACGTCCAAAGAAACCCCGTTAGCCAAACAATACAAACAAATTAAAGCCCAATACCCCGGTGCTTTGCTCTTATTTCGCGTCGGTGATTTTTATGAAACCTTCGGAGAAGATGCCATCAAAGCCTCCAAAATTTTAGGTATTGTGTTAACCAAACGGAATAATGGGGGAGCCAATGAAGAACTGGCTGGATTTCCACATCATTCGCTAGATACGTATCTTCCTAAACTTGTCCGAGCCGGCCAACGCGTGGCTATCTGTGATCAATTGGAAGATCCGTCCCAAGCGAAAGGGATTGTTCGACGAGGCGTGACCGAATTGGTGACACCCGGCGTTTCATACAATGACCATGTCCTCCACACCAAGCATAATAATTACCTCGCCTCCTTGCATTGGCTTGATAATCAACAAGCCGGAATCGCCTTTTTGGATATATCAACCGGGGAGTTTTGGGTTGCAGAAGGCTCCATCGCCTATATCGACAAGTTGTTGCAAAGTTTTTCGCCCGCCGAAGTGCTATACCCCAAACGGAGAAAAGAAACTTTTTTAACTTGGTTTGGCGACCAGTGGACAACCTACTCGTTGGAGGATTGGGCCTACACGCATGATTTTGGTTATGAAATCCTGACGAAACACTTTCAAACCACATCACTTAAAGGCTTTGGTATCGAGGACTTATCTCTCGGGATTGTCGCCGCCGGGGTTATCATTCAGTACTTGGCCGATACCGAACACCGGCAGGTGAGCCATATCCGGGCGATTACCCGGCTGGATCAGGAAAAATACGTTTGGTTGGATCGATTCACAATTCGAAATTTAGAACTGGTCGCCCCGCAACAAGAAGGGGGTATCCCGCTCATCGATATCTTGGATCATACCTTAACCCCCATGGGAGGACGTCTGTTGCGGAAATGGGTCGTTCTTCCGTTGAAAGATGTACGCGCTATTGAAGAAAGGCAACAAATGGTGCGCAATTGGGTAGCTCAACCTGACGAACTCGAAAACTTCCGGCTGGTTCTCAAGCCTATTGGCGATTTGGAACGACTAATTTCCAAAATTGCAGCAGGTAGAATTAACCCCCGAGAATTGGTTCATCTGAAAAAGTCACTCCTGCAAATTCCCGCCTTGCGAGGCCAATTGCAAGGGTATGATTTTCCTATTGCTGTTTTATACCGAGATCAACTTTCGGATTGCCAAGCGCTAGTCGAACGATTGGACCGCGAACTGCGCGATGACGCCCCCATGCTTTCGAACCAAGGACAAATGATTGCCACCGGGGTCGATGAAGCGCTCGACGAACTACACCGCATGGCGTTTTCGGGCAAAGATTACTTACTCGAAATTCAGCAACGTGAAGCGGCACGAACCGGAATCCCGTCGCTAAAAATCGCGTATAACAAAGTTTTTGGCTATTACCTCGAGGTGTCCAACGCTCATAAAGACAAGGTTCCCGTAGAATGGATCCGAAAGCAAACGCTCGTCAACGCCGAACGGTACATAACAGAGGAACTGAAAATTTATGAAGAGAAAATTCTATCGGCTGAATCGAAAATATTTGAAATCGAATACCGACTATTTCAAGCTTTGGTGACTACCGCACAAGAATATGTTGCCCCAATTCAACAGAATGCACGTTTGGTGGCTACGTTAGACTGTCTGGCATCCTTTGCTCGTGTTTCGCGTAAAAATCGCTACACGGCCCCGCAGATGACCGATGGGAAGGTTTTATCCATCACCCAAGGCCGACATCCAGTGATTGAACAGCAGCTGCCGCTCGGTGAAGAGTACATTCCCAATGATTTGTACTTGGATGATGAAACCCAACAAATCATGATTCTCACCGGACCGAATATGGCGGGTAAATCGGCGCTTCTCCGGCAAACGGCTTTGATCGTCCTCATGGCACAAATTGGGTGTTATGTCCCGGCTAGTGCCGCCGAGCTGGGTATTGTAGATAAAATTTTCACTCGGGTAGGGGCGAGCGACAATCTCTCCAAAGGGGAGAGTACGTTTATGGTCGAAATGACCGAGACAGCTTCTATTGTCAATAACCTAAGTGATCGAAGTTTGATTATCATGGACGAAATTGGTCGAGGTACCAGTACGTATGATGGCGTTTCGATTGCTTGGAGTATCGCGGAATTTTTACATAATCACCCTAAATTTCGTCCTTGGACCCTGTTTGCCACGCATTACCACGAACTGAATGAACTTGCCCACGAATTCCCACGCATTAAAAACTTCAATGTAGCCGTCCGGGAATTTCAAGGGAAGATTGTGTTTTTGCGGAAATTGGTACCCGGAGGAAGTGAACATAGTTTTGGGATTCATGTTGCCCAACTGGCCGGAATGCCCAATCAAATTGTGACCCGAGCGCAAACCATGCTTCAACATCTTGAAAAAGAATCTCGACTGGAAGTGCAAAAGGATAAAATTCGGGAGATGCCGAAGTCGAATTTTCAGCTTACGTTATTTGATGCTCCCGATCCTGCCCTTGAAAAAATTCGGCAGCAAATGGAGTTGCTGGATATCAATAGTTTATCCCCGATGGAGGCTTTATTGAAACTCAATGAGTGGAAATCGCTCCTGCGTTAACGCTGACGAGAAGGAATCCGAGCAAATCCAACCAAATGGTCGCTTCGAGCACCCGGAGGGCGGTGGTAAATCAATACCTCGTATAGGTTTTCTGTATCGGCAAAATTTCCCTCCAATGGAGCGTCCTCCCGGGTTCCGTCAGCTTTGATGCGCGAAAACAAGTAGTCGTACACGCCTTGCTTCAAATTCAACTCGGTCGTCCATTTTTGCGTGGTTGCATTCCACCGCAAAGGTTGATCCCATGCCCAATGATTAAACGCACCCCGAATGAACCACGCATCGGAACTCGCTCCTTCTCCTTGCCAATCCACATGGAGTTTTATGTAATCACAGGCAATGTTTGGGTTGGTTTGATCTCGGTTCTCGATAATAAATTGCCCATTAAAATCACGCTGGTCGGTATATCGGCCCAACGCTCGGCTGGATTGTGGGGTCATCCAAAGTTCGTCGGGATCCCCTAATTGAATGCGTTCCACCATGTAGCCTCGGGTAAATGAGCTTCGCAAATCAATATACCGGAATTCATTTCCGCCGGGGAATAGATTGTCTGGCTGAAACAGCTGGTAGGTCAGTTGCCTACGCTGCGGAATCACCTGCGTGGGCGTGAAAGGGCCTCGAATTTGATCCGGGCGTTGGTTTTGTCGGATATAGACCTTAAAATCTTGGGCTGGATTATAGGCCAAGTCATAGCCGTTCCATTGGACCGACAACGACAGTTGTTGATGACTTCGCCACATCGCACCATCTTGCGCAGCTTCCACGCGGCCTTGAATTTGCACCGCTGGATCAAGAACATAAAATAATCGGGTGAAAATCGGCTGGGTCATCCGATAATTGCGGTACACCGCCACCATGAAGTTCCCGGAAACACGAGGAAAGGGGACTACAAAACGGTAATGATGATAAGACGTCTTGGTATTTTGTGATACTTCATAATTGGCTATCGTGAATTCATTGAACGAATCAAGAATCTCCATATCGCGGAGGTCAGAGGGTTTCCATTGGGCGTCAAAATGAAAAAGTTTGACATAAAACTGATTCCCATCAAACGACAGATCATCAAATTCCAGCACCAAGGATTGATTGCCACGCATGGATACGACTGGACTCGCTAACGAACGATCGGGACGTACGCTCTCCGCCGATGCTGGGTAGAGCATAACGGTTTGAATGTTGGCGTCATATACCCGATCTACAGCGGGTGGCGTCGATTGCGCCCAAACGGAGAGACTTGCCAGTCCCCAAATTAAAAAGGCTAGTTTCATGCCTAGAGAACGAGAAATCATGCGTCCCATTGCACCATTTTTTCCTCCCAAAGGGCATTCTTATTGTTCAGTTCAGCTTGCACGTGCTGGTACTCGGTTTGCAGCTGGTTGGCTTGTGTCAGATTTTCATACAGCTGTGGGTCCGCTAATTGTTGTTCCAACGCAGACTTTTGGCTTTCCAACACGGCGATTTGATCTTCCAGTTCTGCGATTTCCTTCGCCAATTTTTTCTTAACCTGCGGGGATACTTCAGCTACGACGGGAGCCGATGCCGGAGCTTTGGGCGTGGCAGTCTCGGGCTTTTTGAAGGTAGCCGGGGCATCCCATGTTTTTCCATGATCTTCCATCCAGACCGCAAATTCATCGTATCCCCCGGGGTATTCTTTAATTTGCTCGTCTTCGATATACCAAACCTTATTGGAGACTTGGGAAATAAAATGCCGGTCGTGGGAAACAATCACATACGTCCCCTCATACTGATTGAGGGCTTGGATCAAGATGTTCACCGACTGCATATCCAAGTGGTTGGTGGGTTCATCCAGTAGTAGGAAGTTCGCTTCTGAAATGAGGATTTTAGCCAAAGCTACTCTGGATTTCTCACCCCCTGAGAGAACCTTAATTTTCTTGAAGGCATCTTCTCCACTGAAAAGAAAGCAGCCTAATAATGCGCGGAGTTCAGTTTCGGATTTGGTGGAATCTGCATACTTCAACTCTTCCAATAAGGTTTCCTCCAAATGCAAGGATTCGAGTTGGTGCTGGGCGTAAAACGAGAACTTAACTTGATGTCCTAATTTCCGTTCCCCTTCGATAGTTTCGGAGCCTGCAATGATGCGTAGGAGGGTTGATTTCCCTTTTCCATTGGCTCCAATCAAGACAATCTTATCCCCGCGTTCAATTTTTGCGGTGCTGTGGTTCAAAATAACCTTTTCGCCATAGGCCTTGGATACCTGATTGAGTTCCATGACATGGCGTCCGGGTTGAATACCAAACCGAAATTTAAAATGAACCCGGGCTGTTTCATCGATTACTTCGTCAATCATATCCATGCGATCCAAGGCTTTTACCCGGGATTGAACTTGGCGCGCTTTGGTCGCTTTGGCCTTAAACCGCTCAATGAATCGTTCGGTCTGTCGAATTTGAGCTTGTTGATTTTCAAAAGCATTCCGTTGGATTTCGTTGCGTAATGCCTTTTCTTCCAAATAGAAGGAATAGTTTCCGGGATAATAATTCAACTTGTTTTGCGCCACCTCAACCGTGACAGAACAAACATTATCGAGAAAATCACGGTCATGGGATACGACCATCACGGCATTTTCATAGGATTGAATGTATTTTTCAACCCATTGGATTGATGGGAGGTCCAAGTGGTTGGTTGGTTCATCGAGGAGGAGTAACGCAGGCTTTTGTAAAAGCAACTTAGCCAGCATAACCCGCATCCGCCAGCCTCCTGAAAAGGCCCGCAAGGGTTGGCTCAATTCCCACGTTTTGAACCCAAGTCCCTCCAGAATTTCTTCCGCTTTAGCTTGAATGGAGTAGCCGTCGAGGTGATCAAACTCAGCTTGTAAATGGCCGAGCTGATCAACGAGTTCATCGCGGTAATTGGTTTCCATTTCGTGCAGCACTTCTTCGATCTTGTGTTGCAAAATTAATTCTCGTTCAAAGGCCTGCATAGCTACCGAGAGGATGGAGTCGTCCGTTTGGTAGGATAGCAAGTCTTGGTTGAGGAATCCTATGGTACAATCCCCGGATTTGGAGATTTGTCCTCCATCGGGTTGATATTCTCCGACAATGAGTTTGAGCAGGGTAGATTTTCCTTTGCCATTGAGTCCAATCAACCCAATTTTATCTTTGGGTTTTACTTGGAGACTGGCGTCTTCAAAAATCGTTCGGCCTCCGAAATAAAAAGAAAGTTGGTTGATGGTCAACATAGGGGTCTCAAGAAAATTTTTCGCAAAAGTACGAGATAATGTAGGGAATGAAAAGAAAAGAGGCCGACCCGCGATGAATTTGGGTCGGCCTCTTCAAAATAATGGAAATGCTAGGATCAATATCCTGGGTTTTGAACCAATTTGTCGTTGGTGTCAATTTCCCGTTGTGGAATGGGCAATACAAGCAAAGGCGAGTTCCAAGCTACACCTTTGGTCGATTGGCGCAAGCGTTTTACATCGTGCAATTGCACACCTTCGAAAGCCAGCTCCAACTTACGTTCTTTGAGAATGTCAGCCAGGGCAACAGACGATAAAGGTGCCAAACCAGCCCGTTGCCGGATGAGGTTCACATCGGCCAATGGGGCAGCTCCCGTGGTAGTACCTAAGCGGAAGTTACATTCGGCGCGTGTCAAATACATTTCAGCCAAACGCATCACAGGTACATGTCCAAATCGGTCCAGGTGCTTTTGGGTGTAGTTGTTGTTATTGGCCCGAACAAAAAATTCTGCCCGCGCATCACCTGGTTCATACAACGCAAGGTGGGTAGGTAGAATCCGGAAATCTCCTCGACCTGCCGAACCCGGGATGGCACCTACAGCTACACCATAATAGGTGTTCATGCCATTCGTACCGTCTTGGGTGGTGACCATGATGTTGAAGATATATTCTGCGGGCACTGCACCACCACCTTGGAGGAAGGTATAGAAGTTGCTGCGGAATGGATTCATCAAGCTGTAGCGATTGGACGCAATCACCCGGTTGGCAGCATCGCGTGCAGCGGCGAAGTTCCCTTGCTGCAAATAAACACGCGATAACATAGCCGCTGCGGCTCCCCGAGTGGCGTAGTTGCCATTGGATACAGGTAGGCCGGCTTCTGCCTCTGTCAAGTCTTTGATCACTTGAGCATATACCTCCGCTACTGAGTTCCGAGCTTTGTAATCAGCATCAGTTACACCCCGGGTAGGAGATAAAACCAAGGGAACTCCAGGGTTGGTGGCATTATCGCCATCGCCCCATGTTTTGGCAAAAATTCGAACAAGTTCAAAATACAATGAACCCCGAATAAACTTGGCTTCAGCCTCAACGCGAGCCCGCTTGGCCTGATCTACAACCGAAACTGCTGCCAAAACGTTGTTCGCCCGGTTAATGGCGACATACGAAAAGCGCCAAGTTGCAGTTGCTGATGAGTTTACGTTGGTCATTTGACGGTTGTAAATTTCCAACAGGTTTTGGAAAGTACCTCCAAAACGCATGTCGTTATCGTCACCAAGCAAATCCGAAATGTATTGAAATGCACCACCATACACATCCACATCTTGAATACCGTCATAGCAACCAACCAATGTTACTTCAACGTCTTTGGATGTGCTTAACGCCGAGGTTTCATCAATCGATTGGGTAGGAGCTACTTCCAATCGACTATCGCAACTGGTGGCGAGGAATATGCCGCCAGTGGCTAGTAGGGTATATATAAATTTATTTTTTTTCATCTTTTCTATCCGTAAAGTGTGATCTAAATTAGAAACCAAGGTTCAAGCCGACCAAGAACGTTCTTGGTTGTGGTGGGGTATAGAAATCGTTTCCAATCGCGAAGTTGGACGAGAATGAATCGGAGTTCACTTCAGGATCCCACAAAGGATATTTGGTGAACGTAGCCAAGTTCATACCCGAAAGGTACACCCGCATCCGGTCGATTTTCATCCGATCGGTGATGGCTTTAGGTACATTATAGCCTAAAGTAACTGTCCGTAAACGAATGAATGATCCATCCACAATATACCGGCTGGAGGCTTGGTTCCCATTCCCCCGGTAGAAACGTGCTTCTGGTACATTGGTGTTCCGGTTTTCTGGAGTCCAAGCGTTCAATTGGTCTTTGGTTTGGTTATCTTCGTAGATACCGTTCGCAGAAGAGTATTGGCCTACCCCGTAGATGTTGATATCATTACCAGCAACACCGTTAAAGAATACACTTAGGTCGATGCCTTTGTAAGAGAAGTTGTTGGTAATACCGCCAACATATCTTGGGTTCGGATTCCCTACCACAACCCGTTGGGCTGAGTTGTATCCTGCATTTGTTTCAGTCGAGCGATCCAAAGTACCGTCTGGATTTTTAGTATTCCGATAAAACAACGCATCGCCATTATCTGGATTTACGCCAGCATATTCCACGGTGTAGAATACTCCGATAGGCTGACCTTCCATGACACGGTTCATGTTCCGGATTCCGCCTTCAATGATTTGTCCTTGAATATCGGTGACTTCGTTGCGGTTGGTCGCCAAGTTAAACGAGGTAGACCATTTGAATTGACCGACGGTATTCTGCGTATTCAATACAAACTCAAATCCACGGTTGTTCAACGCACCTACATTCCGTACTTGGGTAAAGAAACCCGTTGTAGCGGGGACGTTCACATTTAACAATAAACCAGTCGTATTTTTGACATAGTAATCGATTTCCCCGTTGATCCGGTTATTCAACAAACCAAAGTCAATACCGGCGTCAAGCTGAGCTGTTGTTTCCCAACGAAGGTCTGGGTTTCCGATTTGCGAAGGACGTTGTCCGGCAGCGCCGGCATACCCTGCATCTCCAGAGAATAGGCCCAGTTGTGGGAAGTTTCCGATCTCAGAGTTTCCTGTTAAACCGTAGCTAGCTCGGGCTTTCAAGAACGAGATAATTTTGTTATCCCGTAGGAAGTTTTCTTCCGTGACCACCCAGCCTAATGAGGCAGCTGGGAATACCCCGTAACGTGCATTCGCTCCAAAACGAGACGAACCATCGATCCGGCCACTCAAAGACAAGAGGTAACGATCTGCAAATTTGTAGTTTGCCCGGAGGAAGTACGATAGGAATCGGAAGTTTGATTCAGCTGAATTACCTCCTGAGATTGTAGCCGCCGATGCAATCCGTTGGTAAGAATCCGATGGGAAGGCAAGTCCCTCCACAAAGTTATCTTTAGATTGAGACTGCTGGTACTGCATGCCCAAGGTAGAATTGATTCCATGACGTCCTATCGATTTGGTGTACGAAAGGAAGTTGTTGGTATTGTAGTTTGTTACAAAGCGAGCGTAGTTCTGTCCTAGTCCGTTCGTGGCCCGAGTTTGGTTCCGAATGGTTTGACTTTGGAAATAACCCTCCTCGTTTTGGTTCAACAAATCTATACCTAATTCTGTACGGAAGGTCAAGCCAGGTGCCAAGGCCACTTGGGCATAGGCATTACTCAAATTCCGGAATCCGGTTGAGGTAAACCGCGCATAGTTCACTGTAATTAATGGGTTGTAACACAGCGGTAGGTTGATATCACCTGGAGGTGTACCGGCCGGAAGATTGGTATTAGGATCCGTAAATGGAGTGAACGGCGTCAAGGCAGCCATTTGCAATGGATTCGAGAACGCATTATCGTCTGGTAAGCGACGGTTGAATGTGCGGGTTAAGTTCATGGTTAAACCAACCGACAACCACTTATTGGCTTGGTGATCTAAGTTCATCCGGCCACTCATCCGGTTCAAGCTATTGCCTATGATGGTTCCTGTTTGATCATAAAATTGGCCGGAGATGAAAAATTTCGTTTTCTCATTTCCACCATTCATCTGAAAGTCAGCTTGTTGTAGAGCGCCACGCGTGAACGCTTGCTCTTGCCAGTCGTAATCTCCTTGCTGTGGTGTACCGTAGGTTCCGTACGAATAGTAGTCAAGGAATCCTCCAGGTCCTACCATGTACTGTGTCCAAGAATCCGGATCGTTAGGGTCTGTACCCGATAAACGATCCCGGTAACCGGTGGCTTGGCGGTAAAAACGCTCGAATTCGGAGGCGTTCATAAAAGGAACGCGGTTTGTGGCATCGGAAACACCCGTTTGGTAGTTGAATGATACCTTGGTTTGTCCGGCTCCACCACGTTTTGTTGTTATCAAAACCACCCCATTGGCAGCGCGTGATCCGTAGATGGCACCAGCTGAGGCATCTTTTAGGATTTCAATCGACTCAATGTCATTGGGGTTTATGTCGACTAATGGATTGGTTGCTCCACCATAAGCAGACTGGTCCCCTGTCGTAACAGGCATTCCATCAATAACATACAAAGGCTCTGAACTCGCTGAGATCGAGGAATTTCCCCGGACACGTACCGTGACAGCTTGGCCTAATTTACCTGAACCTGAGTTTACATACACCCCAGCGGCACGACCTTGCAAGGCAGCATCCACGGAGGGTGTTGGCATGTTCTCAATGTCTTTTCCTTTAACTTGGGCGATATTTCCGGTTAATTCACGCTTGATTTGCGATCCAAAACCCGTGACTACGACCTCACTTAAGGTCTTTTCGTCTGATTCCAAAGCCACATCAATGGTGGAACGATTGCCAACCTTAACGGACATCGTTTTGAATCCAATGAAAGAGAAATCTAGCGTTGCCGCTGATTCAGCCGCGAGGCTATAATTTCCCTCCGCATCGGTTTGGGTACCTCGGGAGGTCCCTTTGACAGTCACGGAAACACCGGGGATTCCGATGCCATCTTCCGAAGAAGTCACTTTACCTCGTACAGTACTTTGGGCGAAGGCCGTCCAAGTGCCTAGAGTAAGTAACATGAGTAGGAGTAAACTCTTTTTCATGCAGTCAGATTATTTGGTTTGTGAAAAAAATAAATTTAAAGTTAACGTATTTTTACCCTTTTACGAAAAAATATTTGGGTAAACTGGATAATTTTCTAGAAATATTTCAGTTATATCTAATTTAGTATCATTTTTCCTTGTTTATCTTATCTGGGTTTTAGGAAAAAAGAAAAACCCTCCATCAAAGACAGAGGGCTTTCGAGCAATGTAAAGTTAACCTAATCAAGGTAGAATGTTCAAGCGATAAAAGAAGGGTGAGCCATAAAATGCACCTCCGGTGATATTCAACCCGGTATTGCTGGCATTGAATGATCTTCCGTTGGTTAAGCGCATGGTACCCCGAATTTCAAACCGGTCTCCAGACGAAATCTGAGCATCGGTCAAGGCTAGGGCATCTTGTGCTTGTTTTCCAGTGACCGAAATGGTCAAACGTGGATAATTGGTTACGGGGTCCTTCGAAAATGAAGATGCAGGAATACTTCGTAAGGCTGCATCGGGTTTGGAATTATTTCCGTTGTCTGGTGTGGCATCGACAAACCGAACCACCAAGTCATACGACGAAAACAAAGCACCAAACTCAGGTGTAACCGCTTCGGCGACAATCTCCATCTTGGTTCCTGTCATGTTGGCTTTACTCAAGCTGAACACATTCGTGAGCGGCGTAACGGTCCGAATGTATCCCCCTTGTTCCAAACCAAATTCATCCAAGCGATCAATCATCTCGGTTTCGCAACTGGCTCCAAATAGTCCGAGAAAGAGCAGTGATATATATATTTTGATCTGTTTCATAAAGGTCCTGATTAACGAGTTAAAGTAGCTGGATTGTTATCCCAAAATACTGGACTTGTGACGCCATCTTTTTGCTTCGCATTGGAATTCCGCGCCACAAAATTGTTTGGATAGTAGTATGACCGAGCGAATCCTCCTGGATTTGGATCCAAGGCAGGTTGTTGGTTGGACGGTGTACCTGTCCGGCGATATAAGTTATACGATTCGATTCCGTTGCCGTGCAGAGCTAACCAATATTCAGTGCCGATTACATTCAGGCGCGCATTGTCGTTGGGGGCTGCATCGTACAGTTCCATGACTTTATTGACGTAACGCGTCACGTCACTTGCCCAATTGATTCCTTTTTCTGCTTCAAAAGCAGTGATTTTGGAGGCTTCGGTTGAACCCATGACCAACGCGCGAACGTCTGCCATGGAGTTTTCAACCGCGGTTTTGAGCAATTCCCGTGGATTTCCAGTTGTCCCCAATGTCAAAGCTGCTTCGGCTAACATGAAGTTTACAAAAGAGCGTGTCATGATCGGATGAATACCGGCTCCACCTGCACCCGCACCGAGCGTTACGCCACGGCTGGCGTCATTGTCATACAACCCACCGGCAGGGTACAATCCCCATGCAGTCCGTAACAAACCATCTGGTGGAATCCCTTCGTTGCTGAGGTGGTCACGTCCCCAATACCCGGCTGTAGTTGGCAAACAGTAATAATCGCTGGCTGAGTAGTGGTTTGGTTTTTGGTTGGTGATACACCGCAATTGGTTTACATCCGTCGTATTCCGGATCGTTTGGCGGTAAAAGTAAAAACGCATCCGAGGATCTTGGAAACCTTTGGCGTCAAACATCGTTCCCATGTAGGAGTTCGATTGATAGTCACCTCCACCTGTTGGAGAGTATTGATTGGCATACCGCGGGTGACGGGTATCTGGGTTAACCAAGTTACTTCCAAATTTAAAGGTAAAGTTTTGAGCAGCTTCGGAAATCATCCGATTGCCCGCAATCAACGCGTTGATGGCTGTCGTGGAACCTGGCCGATCGATCAACCGACGGTTCAAGAGAATCTTCAACTTCAAGGTATTGGCTACCCGAATCCAGCTATCTGCTGAGCCGCCATAAAATAGGTCAGACGTAGCGCCTGCTCGTGGAGCCGTACCCATATCGGCAATGGCTTTGTCAAGATCGGCTAAGGCAGCTGTGTACAAGGTTGCGCCTCCGTCTGTTTTGGGGTTGAAATTGGTAGGATCGAGTGCTTCGCTGTAGGGAATATCGCCGAAGGCATCGACTAAATTCACCAATACCGAAGCTCTGATTGTCCGAGCAATCCCTGAGTGGACCGTCAAACCTCCTGTTTCTGCAAGAGGTAAGAGGGTTTTGACATCCTGAAGAATATCGGCATACGCCACTTGCCAAGTGCCGTCAAACCCATTGGGGGCTACTGCATTTTGATAAAAGGCTTGGCCTTGGTTAAGCATCCGGGTCAAGCGCATGCCCGGGTCACTGAGTTGGTTGAAATGAGTGGAATAGCTCAACTCAATTCGATTAAGCAGGAAGTTAACGTCTGTATTGCCAGGTGTAACGGCATTGGGGTTGTCCAATAAGTCCAATTCACACGAGCTCACCAACAACGTAACGGCAGCTAAAATGGATATTTTAAATCTTTTGATCATGTTTATACGACATAAAAGGTGAATCAAAAACCTTTCGGCTTAGAAGTTCAATTTCAACGTTCCCCCCATTCGACGAGAGCTTGGACCAGTCAAAAATTCGAATCCTAATCCGTTTCCAACGCCTAAGCCAAGGTTGTCGGTATCGAAGTTCAAATCGGCTGGCATGTATAGCGCCTTGTACCAAAGGTTATTGCCCGTTAAAGAAACGGAGGCTCCTTTGAAAGGAAGTCTCGCCAATAATTTCTTAGGAATCGCATAGCTAAGCGATACCTCTTGCAAGCGAACGGTTGAAGCGTCAAACACCCGCCCTTCGTCTCCGAAGAAGTAGAGGTTGTTGAAAGTCACGTCAGACGCTGTAATTTGGATATCGTTTGGCGTGCCATCCGCTTTAACCCCAGGGAAGATCAAGGTCTGTGCGCGGTCGAATCCAGTATCGATCATCCCCCGGCCCATCAATGCACCAGCTGTCGAGGCATACATGGCGCCACCGTGGCGGTAGGTGATCAAGAAATCCAAGGCAAAACCCTTGTACGTGAAGGTATTGTTCAATCCTGAAATAAACTGTGGGTTAGGATCTCCCAACTCGATTGGTGTTGTGGTAGCTTGCAAATAGCCTTGGCTATCGATCAAGAATTCGCCTTTATCATTCCGGCGGAAACCATTCCCCAGGATCATATTGAATGGGCGACCTACAATAGCGTAGTTACCCAAGG
>Ga0209812_10000439_pt1 | contig 38430 bp, 34 predicted proteins | sample JI71714BDNA_FD_187502 | JGI IMG/M metagenome (GOLD analysis project Ga0209812, IMG submission 187502) | Wastewater effluent complex algal communities from Wisconsin, to seasonally profile nutrient transformation and Carbon sequestration -... | ecosystem: Engineered > WWTP > Effluent > Algae...
GACTTTCCCCGGCCCGCGTCCCGCGATCATCTTTTTTCATGGCGGTGGTTGGGTGGAGGGCGATGCTCTGCGCTTTTACGATCAGGCGCGCCATCTGGCCGAACGAGGCATGGTGGCGATCTCTGCGGATTACCGGATCATGGGAACCGATGGCACCGATCCGCGTGCGGCACTGTCCGATGCGATATCGGCCATGCGCTACCTGCGCGGTCATGCCGAGGCGCTTCACATCGATCCCGCCCGCATCGCCGCCGGGGGCGGTTCGGCGGGCGGTCAGCTCGCCGCTGCGCTCGTGACCAGCGCGGGTTTCGAGGATCCCGCTGACGATACGCGCCTGTCCTACCGCCCGTCGGCACTGGTGCTGTTCAATCCGGTGATCGACAACGGACCGGACGGCTATGGCCATGACCGCGTTTCCGAATACTGGCAGGCGTTCTCGCCGCTCAACAACGTGCAGCCCGGTCATCCTGCGACGCTGATCATGCTCGGCACACGCGATGCGCTCATCCCGGTTGCGACAGGTCAGGCCTATTGCGACAAGGTGCGCGCGGCGGGCGCGGACTGCCGGCTGGAGCTTTACGAAGGCCAGCCCCACGCGTTCTTCGCGCGAAGCCGCTCGCCGCACTACTACGCCGAGACACTCGCTGCCATGGACGCGTTTCTCAGCGCATTGGGTTACCTTTCGGCCGCGACCGATTAGCGACCTCATCGCGCCATGGTCTGGGCGAGCGCGTCCATCTTTTCGAAGCCTGACGCTTTCAGCAGTTCCAGCGCCCGCCCCCGGAAGGCCTCGCGGCTCGGAAGCGCGCCGGTGTCGCGGCAGGACTGCGCAACAAAGGCCTGCATTTCGCGCAAATAGGTCTGGTGGAGCGCATAGAGCGCACGCTTGCGCCCGCTCTCGTCGATCAGCGACATCTCCTTCGAGGTGCCGTCCTCGGCATACTCGTTGTTGTACATCTGCCAGATCAGCGCAAACGGCAGGTCGAGCGCGACCGCGCTCTGCATCACGAAGCGGCTCTTCATGTATTGCTGCTTCACGGTCAGCGGCTTCGCCTTGTCGGCATGGTAGCCATATTCGCCGATGAACACGCGGCGCTTGAACGGCAGACCCGGTTTGGGCGGCAATTGCCCTTCGATATAGCCCATGATCTCTTCGAGCGGCTGGCGGATCGACATCAGATCGGGCGTGGGCGACTGCTTGATCGCCTCGTAGGCCGAATAGGACACCAGATCGGGATTGGCTTCGGGCAGCACGCCTTGCGCGATACTGGCGCGACCGGCCATCCCCTTCTTGGCGAGATTGAGCTCGACATAGTGGTACACCTCGACCTTGTCGTGCGCGACCTTGGCCTTGGCGGTGTCAATCGCCAGCTGGCGGATCTTGAGCCACGCGATCATCCCGTCGACCGCCACGGGCGAGGGATCGAGTTCGCGGTTCGCCTTGCCGAGCAGCAGCCAGTCACCTTCCCAGTTGCCGATCATGAACACCTTGCCGGTGCCCGAATAGCGCTGCAGCAGCCATTCGGTCAGGGCATACATTTCGTCATAATACTGGCGCGCCTCGGTCATATCGACCCCGTCGCGCCACTTGGCGTCGGTGAATGAGTGGACCCAAGCCTGATAATAGGTGAAGTCCATGTCCAGCGCCTGCTGCACGGCAGGCGCGGCCTTCACATAGTCGAGCGTGGTCTTCGCCCCGCGTGCCGCCTCGGCTGAATCATAAGCGGGCGCGGCGCCCTGGGCGAGCGAGATCTTGAGCAGGTTCGAGCCCATCCCGCGAACATTCTCGGCCTGTTCGATCAGACGGTTGCCCTTGCCATGCTGGTAAGGGCCGCCGATCGCCTGTGTGCCGAGAATGTAGTTGTATTGGCGCGCCGCCGCCTCGGGATCGGCCGCGCAGCGCGTCTCCGATTGTGCGGCGGCAGGGACGGCCATCGCCAGCGCGAGCATCGCTCCGGTTATCAGCCGGAATGGCGTCCGGCACTGGCGACGGGCACCCATCAGAAGCTCACCTGCACACCGAGGTTGAACCGGCGCCCGGCCAGCGAGACATAGTTCACCAGCGGCTCGTACTTGAGGTAACGGAACGTGCCGGTGTTGGTGAGGTTGGTCGCGTCGGCGGTGATGCGCAGGTTGCGGTTGACGATGAAGCGGGCCGCAAGGTCGAGCTGTCCGCGCGCGGCTTCGATCTCCGGCAGCGCTTCAGGGCGCCCAAAGCCAAGCTGCACGACTTCGCGCCGGGTAAAGGCCGAGCGCCAGTTATAGGCAAGCCGCAGGTTGAACTTCTTGTCGTCGTAATAGGCACTGGCGTTCCAGGTGTATTTCGACAGGCCCCGGCGACCGATCGGATCGCCTTCCTGATCGCGCAGGTCGCTCTTCTCGTCGATGTAGGTGAAGTTGCCCGTCACCCCGAGATGACGCAGCACGCCCGGCAGGTAGGTGAAAGCATGGGCCCCGCCCAGTTCCACACCCTTCAGCTTTGTGCCGCCGAAATTGCCGAAGGTGGTGACCGAGAACACCTCGCCATTGATGTCGCGCGCTGTGGGAATGGGGTCGCGGAAGATCGTGGTGTCGATGTTCTTCATGAAGGCTGCGACCGACAGGAAGCTGCCCTTGTCGTAATACCATTCGAACGAGGCATCGAAATTGTCCGAACGCACCGGATCGAGGAACGGGTTGCCCGCGACCCCGAAGCCCGCGAAGTTCGGATCGACGTCCGAGCGGGTCAGTTCCAGCCCCGGCGAGATCTGAGTCAACGCAGGCCGACCGATCGTTCGTGAATAGGCAAGGCGGGTGATGACCTGCTTTGAAAGCCCGAAATTGAGGTTCGCGGTCGGCAGCCAGTCGTCATAGGTGTTGTCGAAGGTGACGATGCTGTAGCTGACCGGGGTGCCCGGATTGATGAGGTAGCCCGACGAGGTGGTCTCTGTCTCGACATAGCGCAGGCCGACATTGCCGAAAACCGCCACAGAACCGATATCGGTGCTGAAATTGGCCCGCAGATAGCCCGCGAGGGTGGATTCGCTGACGCTGAAGCGTTCGTCCTCGACCTCGTAAAAGCCTGAGCCCGAGGCCGGGTTGATGGCGCGGATGTCGAACAGGTTGAAGTATTCCGAGACGCTGGCGACGTTGCACCCGGCAGTCGATCCGAAGGTCATCGGCAGGTTGCCGCCAAACCGCTTGAGGATGTCCGGGTTACCCGCCGTGGTCAGGCACTTGCTCAGGAAGGTGGCGGTGGCCGCCGCATCAGCATTGGTGGTGTTGGCCGGGTTGAGCGGCACGGCCCAGACGTTCACCGCCTGCACCGGATCGCGTACTTCCTGCCCCGCGATGGCAGCGATGCTGCCGCCTTCGTTGGGGTTTTCATAGCGCGCGCGCTGGAAGCCGCGCTCGGCCCAGCGGAAGCCTGCCTGGAACGACTGGAAGAAGCCGTTGTCGACGTCCCATGTGGCATCGAAGCGCAGTGAATCGTCGGTGTTCTCGGTATCGGCCGCGTTGCGCTGGAATTGCCGGTAGCGATAGCGGTTGTAGCTGAGATCGCCCGGGTTCAGCACCACCAGCTGATCCTCCGACACCACCGAATTCACCCCGAAGGCGGTTGAAGGGAAGGGGTTTTCGTAGAAGGTGACGTTGGGGATCTTGTTGTCGCCGAGCTGGAAGTCGACGATGTTGTAGAAGTCCTGTGCGTTGAACACCGGGGCGGTGCCGCCCTGCTGTTCGATGCTCGCGCTCAATTGCCCGAAGTTCAGCGTCGTCGCCTTCCCGCGCGACGTCGTGCCCTTCACATAAAGCGACAGGTTGGAGGTCACATCCCAGGTGGCCTCCGCCGAATATTGCTGGGATTCGCGCGCCACCTCGTTGATCGACGGCGCAGCGCCGACGCGGGTGGTGAAGGACGCCAGCCGCCCGCCGGTCAGCACATAGACATCGCCGAATCCGGCCGAAGTCCCCAGTTGATCGAAGGTCGCCCCCGGACCGCCGGCAAGAATGCCCGAACGCGGAATGTTCGAGACGATGTTCATGTTCGCGCCGGTCAGGCTCTCGTTGAGATCGGTCAGCACTGCATCGAAACGGATGTCCAGATTGGCCGCAGGCTTCCACTGGATCGTCCCGTTGAACGACTTGCGGGTATCGTCGCGCACACGCTCGGACACGCCGAAGGCGCCGGGGATGTAGTAGACGTCACTGGCATCGCTCAGCCCGTCGCCATTCGGATCGTCGAAGGCGTAGCGATAGGGGTTGGGCCGCGTACCGCCGCCGGTGGCATTCGGGATATTGGCGAGCTGGAAGAAGTTGTAATTGGCCGCTGACTGGTTCGCGCCCACGCTGGCTGGCGGATCGACATTGCCGATCTTGCGGGTCCAGATGCCCGGCGCGTCGATCACCTCGTTGCCGCCGTAGACATAGGCGTAGCTGGCGATTTCCTTGTAGCCGACATTCATGATCACCCCGAAATCGCCAAGCGGCGTGTCGAGGAATTTCTTCTGCACGAAGAGGTTGCCGTCCTGACGGCTGATATCGCCGACCTCGGCATATTTGGCGGTGCCGGTGATGTTGACGATCAGATCGCGCTTGCCCGTCAGCGGCGCGCGGGTCTGGAGGTTGATCGTCCCGCCCAATGAGCCCTCGATCTGGTCGGCGGTCAGCGCCTTGAGGATCTCGACCCCGGCAAAGAGTTCGGCGGGCAGGTCCTGAAAGTTGACGCTGCGGTCATTGCCCTGACTGAGATCGACGTCGCCCGTGCCCGAGGCAATCGCGCCGTTGATGGTGACATTGTTCTCGGAAAGGCCGCGCACCTGCACCTGCCGCCCTTCGCCGTCATTGCCGCGATTGACCTGCACCCCGGTGATGCGCTGGAGCGCTTCGGCGATGTTGTCGTTGGCAAGCTGGCCGATGTCTTCGGCGTTGATGACGTCCTTGATTTCGGTCGCGTTGCGCTTGTCGTCAATCGCGCTTTCGATCGACTGGCGCACGCCACTGACAACGATCACGTTGTCGGGCTGGTCACCTGTGACCTGCGCGTCGGCCGGCGCGGGGACGGTGTCCTGTGCGGCGGCCGCCGTACATCCGAACGCCAGAATGCCGGAGACCAATGCCAGTCTGGAGCCAGACACGACGAGATGCTGCTTCATGATTTCACTCCCCCAGCCCGGACTTCTATCCCGGCCTTTCTATTTTTTCGGATGACGCATGAGCTGTGACGGACGTTGCGCCTGGCCATGATCGCTTGATCGATCAGCCCCGCAAACGGCCGCACTCCCACCAGCCTCCGAATCCAAGCCTAACCCAAAACGGGCATTAGTAAAGAAAATTGTTTCATTTAAAATCGCGAGGCTTGGGGGTGCAGGGTGGGTGCGGTGCAGGTGGCGAGAGGCTGGTTTTCTCGACAAGTCCCGCGCAGACGTGCATCACTGGGGGCGCAAACTTCGCGTGCGGCGATTGATCCTTGACCGCTTCGCGAAAATATAAATAAAATGGTTTTCGTAATTACAGGCGAGCCGACTCGCCGAAGGGGAGGTTCATGGTCTGGTTGCGCAAGGCTTTTGCTGTGGTGTTGCTGGCGGCTGCCTGCGCGCTTTCCCCTGCTGTCACAGCACAAGCGGAAACCGAAGCCGCCATGCTGCTAGGCCCCGTCAATGCCGAGTTCCCGCCCGCGGGTCTCGCCCTGCGCAAGGATCTGGCGGCACCGACGACCATGGAGGACGGCTGGACGATCAAGGGATGGGTCCGGCTCGACGGCGGCCAAGGCGGACCGCGCACGATCCTCGCGCTGGTCGATGACAAGGGCGAAGAGCTTGTCGCCCTGTCGCTGCGGGACGGCCGCATCCTTGCCGAAGCGGGCGGCACGACCGCCGCGTCTGCCCAAAAGGGCAAGCCGGGCGAATGGGAGCTCGTGACCCTGAAGGCAGAGGCTGGCGGCCTGACGCTGGCGGTCGGGGCCGAGCGCCCCGTTCGCTTGCAGGCAGCAGTTGAGGCACGGGCCATCGCCGTCGTTCTAGCCCCGCGCAAGGGCGGCCGCGAGGTGTTCCGCGGCGCGCTCGCGAGCCTTGCCATGTGGCGCGGCGAGCCGGCCGCGGCGGCGCGCATGGCGTGGCAAAGGCCTGACCCGCGCCTCATCCAGTTCGAAAGCGGAAGTGCGCCCTGGCCGCTTCAGGTCAAGCAGATGATGGGGCAGACAGCGCCGCAAGACCAGGCGACGCTGCCGGTAAGCCGCGTCGCCGCAGCGCCGCCCGTGCAAGCCGCACAGCCTGCCGCTACGCCCCCGCTCGCGCCTGCCGGGGGCAGTCGCTGGACAGTCGGCGCGTGGCGGCTGATCGCTGCGCCCGAAGTGACAGCGACACCGGCGGCCATCGCGCGTCCGGGCTTCGATGCGGGCAGCTGGCTCCCCGCGATCGTGCCGGGGACGATCCTTGCGACCTATGTCGCCAATGGCGTCTATCCCGATCCGGCCTATGGCCTCAACAACCTGCAAATCCCCGAAAGCCTCAGCCGGCAGGACTACTGGCTGCGCACCGAGTTCGTCGTGCCTGCCAGTGGCGATCGCGGCAATCTTGCCCTCGCGTTCAAGGGTATCAATTACGCCTCTGAAATCTGGGTGAATGGCGCGAGGCTGGGCGCGACCGAGGGTGCGTTCACGCGCGGGCGGTTCGATCTGCCTGCCGGCCTGCGCGCCGGGGAACGTGTCGCGCTCGCCGTGCGCGTCTCGCCGCCGCCGCATCCCGGCCTGCCGCATGAGGAATCGCTTTCCGCCGGACCCGGACAGAACGGGGGTTCGATGATGATCGACGGCCCGACCTTTGGTGCCAGCGAGGGCTGGGACTGGACGCCCACCGTGCGCGATCGCAACACCGGCATCTGGCAGGACGTTGTGCTTGAGGCGAACGGCAGCGTCAGGATTGGCGATCCCCATGTCCGTACTGTCCTGCTCCGCCCCGACAATTCGCTGGCCGAGCTGACCCTCACCGTCCCCGTCGTCAATGACAGCGGCACGGCGCAGATGGTCGAGGTTGAAGCCCGATTCGGGGACGCGGTCCTGCATCAGAGCGCCGAAGTCGACGCGGGTGCCACGCGCGACATCCGCTTCACGCCCGACCGGTTCGCGGCGCTGCGCATTGCCAATCCGAAGCTGTGGTGGCCCAACGGCTATGGCGATCCGGTGCTCCACGATCTCGCCATGACAGCCAGCGTCGATGGCGCGGCGAGCGATGCCCGCACGATCCGCTTTGGCATCCGCGAAGTGAGCTACGAACTCTCGCTGGTCGATCCCGCCGAGGAGCTGCGCCGGGTCACGGTGGCGCCTGCGCGCAGCACGGGCGAACAATTGCTCGATGTGCGCCACAAGGCGATCCGCAAGGTCGAGGGCGGCTGGGCTCTCTCGCTGGCGCGTGGCATCGCTGGATCGCCCGCGCTGGCTGCGGCAACGGACACCTCGCTCGCCCCGCATCTCCTGCTGCGCGTCAACGGCGTGCCGATCGCGGTGCGCGGCGGCAACTGGGGCATGGACGACTGGCTGAAGCGCGTCTCGCGCGAGCGGATGGAGCCCTATTTCCGCCTCCACCGCGATGCCAACGTTAACACCATCCGCAACTGGATGGGTCAGAGCACCGAGGAGGTGTTCTTCGACCTCGCCGACAAATACGGCCTGCTGGTTCTGAACGACTTCTGGCTTTCGACGCAGGATCACAATGCCGAGCCAGGCGATTCCGCGCTGTTCCTCGCCAATGCGGCGGACACCGTCAGCCGCTTCCGGCACCATCCCTCGATTGCCTTGTGGATCGGGCGCAACGAAGGCGTCCCGCCGCCGGTGCTCAACACAGGCCTCGAAAAGCTGGTGCGCGAAATCGACGGAACCCGCGCCTATCTGCCCAATTCGCGCGATGTGAACATGGCCAACAGCGGCCCGTGGAACTATCAGCCGCCCGAGGCCTATTTCACCCGCATCGGACGCGGCTTTTCGACCGAGGTGGGTACGCCCTCATTCCCCACGCTCGAGACCTTCCGGACGATGATGCTGGCCGAGGATCAATGGCCGGTCAGCGATGCCTGGGCCTATCACGACTGGCATCAGGGCAAGGCGGGGGATGTCGCCAGCTTCATGAAGGCGATGGAGAACCGCTTCGGTGCTCCCACCGATCTCGCCGATTTCGAGAACAAGGCGCAGCTGCTGAATTACGAGGCCCACCGTGCGATCTTCGAAGGGATGAACGCGGGGCTGTTCACCCGCAATTCCGGGCGGCTGCTGTGGATGACCCAGCCCGCCTGGCCAAGCATGACGTGGCAGATATACAGCCACGATTACGATACCCACGCCGCCTTCTACGGCACCCGCAAGGGCGCGGAGCCTGTCCATGTGCAGGTCAATCTGCCCGATCGCAAGCTGGCCGTGGTCAACAGCCTCGGCGCTCCCATCGCCGCCGCGCGGCTGCGGGTCCGCAACTTCGCGCTGGATGGCACACCGCTCGACGAGCGGGAGATCGCGGTTACTGCGCCGGCCTATGGCGTAATCGAGGCCGGGGAGGCCGTGCCCGATGCCGTCTTCGCCCGCGCGCCGGTGGTCATCACCAAGCTGGAACTGCTCGGCAGCGACGGCGGCGTTCTGAGCGAGAACCTCTACTGGCTGGCGCGCGAGCCAGCCGCCTACCGCACGATGAGCGCCATGCCGGACGCAGCCGTCTCCGTCACCGCGCGGCAGTTGGCGGATGCGGGCGAGCATGTGATCGAGGCCAGCGTGACGAACGGCAGCAGCCAGCCCGCGCTGCTGGTCAAGCTGACGCTGCAAGACGCGGACGGTGCGCGCATCCTGCCGGCGTATTTCAGCGACAACTATGTGTCCCTGCTGCCGGGCGAGACGCGCGTTCTGACCATCCGCTCGCCTCGTTCCAAGCCTGTGCCTGCGAGCATCGCCGTGCGCGGGTGGAATGTCGCAGCGGCAACCGCGCGGGTGCAGCCATGAGGGCGGATCAAGGGGGGAGGGTCGTGATGGAGGATACCATGCTGGCGGGCGTCGAGCTCGGGGGGACGAAATGCGTCTGCGTGCTGGCCACGCCAGATGGCGAAATCCTTGCCGAGGAGCGGGTCGATACGCTCGCACCCGAGGTCACCCTGCCGCAGATCAAGGCGGTGCTCGGGCGGTGGTTCGGTGCCGGACGACCGATAAGTGGTCTCGGGATCGCGTCCTTCGGGCCGGTCAATGTCGACCGTGCTTCGCCGCTCTGGGGCCATATCGGCCAGACCCCCAAGCCGGGCTGGTCGGGCATCGCCGTAGCGCAGGAACTGGGCGATGGCTTGGGCGTCCCCGTCACGCTGGATACCGACGTCAACGGCGCGGCGCTGGCGGAGCGGCGCTGGGGCGGGGCGGCGGGGCTTCAGGATTTCGCCTATGTCACGATCGGCACCGGGGTAGGCGTGGGGCTGATCGTCGGTGGTAAGCCGATTGCCGGATTCGGCCATTCGGAGCTCGGCCACATGCGCATCGCGCGGGCGGCGGGCGATACTTGGGAAGGCTCCTGCCCCTATCACGGCGACTGCGTGGAGGGGCTCGCCGCCGGGCCTGCGATCATCGCGCGCTCGGGCATGCGCGCCAGCTTGATCGCCCTTGACGATCCGATCTGGCAACTGGTCGGCCATGCCATCGCGCAGATGCTGCACAACATCGTGCTGACCGCAACGCCGCGCCGCATCTTTCTGGGCGGCGGCGTGATCACCGCCCAGCCGCAGCTGTTTCCGATCATCCGCCGCGAATTGCAGGCGAGCCTCAACGGCTATGTCAGTTCGGCGGAGCTTGACCGGATCGAGGAATATGTCGCCCCGCCGAGCCTCGGCACGCGGGCCGGGCCGCTCGGGCCGATTGCGCTCGCCGCAGCGGCAGCGCCGCGCGGACTGCGGCAGATCGTCCCGGCGGCCTGATCTCAGGCGTCGATCTTGATCAGCGCGGTGCGGTTGGGCAGGAACCGGTTGGAGAAAGGCAGGATCGCGGCACCGATGGCAGCGGCATCCTCGGCGAGTTCGGCGCGGCGGATGGGCGCACGCACGGGCAGCGACACGCCGCGGTGGCGCAGGTTGATCGCAAGCCGATCGCACAGCTGATCGACCAGACCCGCCGGAAGCCGCCCGCCGATGAAAATCGCATCGGGATCGATCACCGCATTGACCACCATCAGCGGATCGGTGAGCTGATCGGCGGTCTTCTCGACCCATTCTGCTGCTGCGGCACTCGCCTGCGGGCCGAGCGCATCGAGCGGGCCGGGATCGGGGAAGCCTGCTTCGGCGAGGTGGCTGTAAAGCCCCGAAAGCGAGGCGATGTCCTGCAACACCACCGGATTGCGGCGTGTCCGGCCGATCGGCAGAAAGCCGATTTCCCCGCTGCGTCCGGTTGCGCCCGTGACCGAGTGTCCATCGATCACCAGCCCGCCGCCGAGCCCTGCGCTGACCAGCAGGTAGAAGAACGTCGGCGCGACCCGGCCGTGGCCGAATTGCAGCTCGCCAATGGCTGCGGCGGTCGCATCGTTCTCGGTGATCACCTCAAGCCCGTGCGCTCCCAGCAGGCGTTTGGGATCGGTCGCTTCCCAGACGCCGAAATCAGCCGGACGGTTTGGCAGATCGACCCCTCCGAAATCGTCGGGGATGGCAAGGCCGATCCCGGCGACGCGGTCGATGTTGATCACCCCGGCGGCGCGCATCGCGTCAAGGTTGCGGGCGACGAAATCACGCACCTGATGGGGCATCGGGAAGGGGATGTTCTCGACCACGCGGTGCCGCAGCTCCCCCAGAAAATCGAGTGCCACCAGAGTCATGTGATCGCGGTCGACATTCACCCCGATCGAGAACGCCCCGTCGGGGTTGATTGCGAGCTTGAGCGCCGGCTGCCCGCGTTCGCCCCGGCGGCGGCCGGCTTCGATGATGAGGCCGTCGGCAAAGAGCTTGCGCGCGATGTTGGTGATGGAAGGCGGCGTGAGCCCGGTGATCTCGGCCAGTTCGACCTTGGTCACGGGCGCATTGAGGCGGATCGCCTGGAGGGTGACGCGCAGGTTGTGCGAGCTGCCGCGCTCCAGATTGGTGCCGGACAGCCCGTTGCTGAGCAGGTTCACCCGGTCGCGCGAGGAGATACCGACACCTGACGGCTTGCGTTCAGTTGTCGCCATTGGTGCAATTTCTCCTGTTATGAGGCTGCCTCGATCAGGGCCGGTTTACCTGCGCCACCGTTCCGGTGCAATTTTATACAAGACGGCCCGATCCCGCCCTGTGGATCACGGGGGGAGCGCCGACCACCTTACTGATGGCCGGTCTTTCCGCCCTCGGCCTTCATGCCGTTCCTGAGGTCGCCTTCGGAGCCGTCGCGCAGCCAGCGGTCGGGGAACTGGCCGGGGCCTGCACCGTCACGATTGCGCAGCACCGATCCTTCATCGAGCCTTTCGGTGAAGGTCACACTGCTGCGGCCCTGCTGCGGATCGAGACCGGCGAACAGCTCGGCGCGCATTGTCTTCACCACCGGGCGCAGCCTGGGATCGGCGATCAGGTTGCGCATCTCCTTCGGGTCCTCCTTGAGGTCGTAGAGTTCCTCGGTGTCCCAGACGCCGTGATACTGGATGTACTTATAGCGGTCCCCGCGCAGCGCGAAGGTCGTCGGGGTCTGGGGATAGTTGTATTCCCAGTAATATTCGTAGTTCAGCGAGGTCCGCAACGGGCCGTTGAAGGCGCGGCCCATCATCAGGTCGGCATAGCTCATGCCGTCGAAACGGACGCCCTCGGGCGGCTTGGCCCCGGCGAGCGCGAGGAACGTCGGCGCGATGTCGATATTGGCGACAATTTCGTTCACCACGCGCCCCTTGGTCATCCCGCCGCCGAAAGCGATCAGCGGCACGCGCATCGATTCCTCGTAGGCGCTGCGCTTGTCGATCATGCCGTGTTCGCCGAAAAGGAAGCCGTTGTCGCCCATCATCACGACGATGGTGTTCTCCAGCATCCCCTTCTTTTTGAGCGCCGCGAGGATATCGCCGATCCCTTCGTCCACGGCGCTCAGGGTCTCGTTGTAACGCAGCTTGAAATCGACCACGTCGAGGGTCGAGTGATACGGGAACTCCACCCCGTGCCACGAATTGCGCTGGTCCTTGGTCCAGCGCGGCTTGCCCTCGTAGTTCCCGGCCGTGTCGGCCATGCTGGCGGGAAGCTTGATCGCATCGCGCCTGACGGTGCCTTCGTGGCGCTTGGCGGGGATGAAGTCGGCATGCACCGCCTTGTGGCTGAGGTAGAGGAAGAACGGGCGCTTGCCGTCCTGCTGCTTCAGCCAGTCGAGCGCATAGCCGTTCAGTTCGTCGGTGATGTAGCCCTGCCGTTCAACCGGCTTACCATCGATGTTGAGCGTGTGGCGCGGGCCGCCATTGCCATTGTCGGGGAGGTATTCGCCCTGTCCCTTGAAGCTGATCCAGCGGTCGAAGCCGGGCTGCGGATCGTCGCTGTGGCCGCCCATGTGCCACTTGCCGATAAACGCCGTGCGGTATCCGGCGGCCTGCAGCGCCATGGGGAAGAAGAAGGTGCCGGGGCGGAACTTGATGTTGTTATCCGCAATCCCGTGATTGTGCATGTACTGGCCCGTCAGGATCGAGGCGCGGCTGGGGCTGCACAGCGCGGTGGTCACGAAGGCATTGGGGAAATACACGCCCTCGCGCGCAATCCGGTCCATGTTGGGCGTGTTGAGCGCCGGATCGAGGAAGCCCATCGCATCATAACGCTGGTCGTCGTTGAGGATGAAGATGATGTTGGGCTGCGGGCGCGCGGTCTCTGCCTGTGCTTCTGCGGTCTCGGGCCAGCTGAGCGTGGTTACCGTCACGACCGCGACCGCCAGACTGACGAGACCGATCCTTCCGAACGAACGCAAACCTGTCATGGCACTCCTCACCTTCTGTTCTGCGCATGGGCGCGAGCGGCCCTGCATTCTCAAGCCTGACGGGCCGGCCCCCGCGCGACAAGCATTTCGCCGCCCGCCGCGATCGTGATCCCGACCGCCGCATCGGCGAGCCACACGGTGCCCGCCGCCAGCGCGGTTTCGCCGGAGGTGCACCCGGGCGCTGTCGGCATCAGCCATACGGGTTCAGCCGAACCCGCCGCGACATGATGATCGGCAGCGCCGACCAGCCGTTCGATGGTGAACTTCGGCGCCGCGATCAGCACGTCTCGGGCCGGGCCGATCGCGTGCACCGGACGATGCACGAAGGGACCGGCGACGGCGGCGGCAATGCTCTCGTCAAGCTGCAACGGGCGCGGGCGACCATAATCGTAGAGCCGGTAAGTGAGATCGACGTTCTGCTGGATTTCGAGCACCGAAAGCCCCGCGCCGATCGCGTGAACCGTCCCGGCGGGAACATAGAAAAAGTCCCCCGGCGAAACCGGGTGCCACACCATCAGTTCCTCGATGCTGCCATCGAGCGCCGCAGCGCGCAGATCCTCGTCCGAAAGCTCCCGCGCAAAGCCTGCCCCGATGGTTGCGCCCGGGTGGGCGGCAAGGACATACCACGCCTCTTCCTTGCCGCAGCGGTGGCCGCTCGCGCGGGCATGATCGTCATTCGGGTGGACCTGGATCGAAAGCTTTTCCGAGGTGAACAATCGCTTCACCAGCAGATCCGGCGCGGCGTCGTCGGCAAACCAGATTTCGCCGATGGGCTCGGCGGTGCTGCCCGCATCGCCATAAATCGCGGGGATCTCGCGCTGGCCCCAGACCTTCTCGACCGCGTGTCCCTTTAGCTGCCGGATTGCCATTGCCTGCCCTCTCAGTGTCCGGCAGCCCCGGGTGCCGCGCCGCTGCGCAGCACGGTCGCACGGCGCGCGGCGAGGCCGAAGCCCACCAGCAGCACATAGCACGCCGCCGGCACGACGAAGGCGGTCGCATAGCTTGTCGCACCCGACACCAGCCCCACCAGCAGCGGCACGGCTGCACCGCCGACAATGGCAAAGCACAGGAACCCGGAGGTCGCCGCCTCGCTCGCGCTTGAACGTTCGAGTGTCAGGGTGAAGATCACCGGGAACATGATCGAATTGAATAGCCCGATGCCGAGCGCGGCATAGCCCGCCGCCGATCCGCCGACCCCGGCCACGAACAGGCAGATCGCGCAGGCCGCCCCGGCGAAGATCGCCAGTAGCGCGGTCGCAGGCACCCGCGTCAGCAGAGCGGACCCGGCCAGCCGCCCGACCATGGCGCCGCCCCAGTAGAGGCTCACCATCTTGCCCGCCTGTTCGAGCGGGATGCCAAGCACGTCCTCGCTGTTCAGGAACAGCGCCATCTGGGTGCCGATCGCTACCTCTGCCCCGACATAGATGAAGATCGCCGCCCCGCCGAGCAGTGCCCAGCGCGAAGATGCCGCTTCAGCGAGAAGCGCGACAATCGAAGGCTGCGCACCGGTCTGCGCGGGGGCAGGCATGGCGCGGGTGATGAGGCCGCGCGCCCACCAGATGAACAGCGCCAGCGCCGCGATCAGCACCGCGATCCACAGGAAGGCCGCATCGATCCCGATCAGCGCCGCCTCGCGCACGCCCGCGTCAAGCTGTTCGCCCTCCTTGATCTCCACGCCTTTCAGGAACAGCAGCGCGCCGAGATAGGGGCCGATGAAGGTGCCGAGGCTGTTGAAGGCCTGGCTGAGTGTCAGGCGCAGGTGGCTGCGTTCGGGCTTGCCGAGCGCAGCGGCCAGCGGGTTGGCGGCGACTTGCAGGATCGTGATGCCGCTCGCGAGGATGAACAATCCCAGCAGCACCAGCGCATAGACCGCAAGGTTCGCCGCGACGAGCATCAGCATGCAGCCCGCGATCATCGTCACCAGCGCGATCAGCACGGTCGCTACCGACCTTCGGCGGGCGAGCAGTGCCGCCGCGGGCAGGCTCATCACGCCATAGGCGATGAAGAACGCCGACGCGCTCAACTGCGCCTCGAAGTCGGAAAGGCTGAAAATTCCCTTCACCGCGGCCACCAGCGGGTCGATCAGCGAAGTGATGAAGCCCCAGGCGAAGAACAGCGTGGTGACCGAGGCGAAGGCGAATTGCGTGGTCGCCGAGGGGCCCGGGCCGCCTGCCAATCCCGCAGCCGGAGCGATGCCGGAAGCATCCTTTGCGTCCATCCGAATTCCCCTCGCCAACCCGCTGCCTGTCTGCATGATCCCGCATCGGCAGAACCGGCAGGCAGTCGTTCATTGCCGCTCCGATGGTAGCGAGTAAACGGGGGGTGTAAAGAAAATTGTTTTAGGTATTATACTGCCACATTCAGTCTGCTCCGGCTTGCAGTTCGGCGGCAGGCTGCGCATGTTTGATAAAAGGACGCGCGTTAATCTTGCAGCACGGGCGAGCGCGTCAGGGAGGAATAGCAATGCAGCACCGGGCATGGATGGCGCTGGCGCTGGCCGCTTTATGCGCCGCCTGCAATGAGGCTCCGGCGGAGCCCGCCCTTCCGCAGGCCGCGACCGATTTCGCCGCCAACACCACATGCAAGCCGCCGCCCTCTGCGCCCGTGGCGATCAGGGGCGGCACCTTCATCATGGGCAGCAACGCGGTCTATGCCGAGGAAGGCCCCCCGCGCGAAACCCGTATCGATGCCTTCCTGATCGATCCGCACGAAGTGACCAACCGACAATTTGCCGAATTCGTCAAGGCGACAGGCCATGTTACCGTCGCCGAAAAGCCGGTCGATCCGGCGCTGTTCGGCGTGCCGCTGGAGCAGATACCTGCCTATATGCTCCAGCCCGGCTCGGCAGTGTTCACTCCGCCCGATCGCCCCTCGCGCAACTATGCCGATTGGTGGGCCTATGTGCCCGGCGCAAGCCGGAAGAAGCCTTATGGCCCGCATGGCCCCGATGCCGTGCCCGATCAGCCGGTCGTCCACCTCGCGTGGGAAGACATGCAGGCCTATGCCACATGGCGCGGCGGGCGCCTGCCGACCGAGGCCGAATGGGAATATGCCGCCAGCGCAGGCGCGCCCGATTATGTCGCGCAGCCCGATCCGGGCCAAGCCAACAGCTGGCAGGGCGTGTTCCCCGTCGCCAACGAGGGCACCGACGGGTTCAAGGGGATCGCTCCGGCCGGATGCTTCGCGCCCAATGCTTTCGGGCTCTACGACATGGTCGGCAATGTCTGGGAGGTGACCGCCGATCTGTTTCGCCCCGGCCACGACCCCAAGGCGAGCGACAACCCGCGCGGGCCGAGCGAGAATGACGCCTATGATCCGTTGAACCCCGGTTTCCAGAGCAGGGTCATGAAGGGCGGCAGCTACCTGTGCGCGCCGAATTACTGTCAACGCTATCGGCCTGAAAGCCGGCAAGGCCGCGATCCGGGCCTCGGGGCTTCGAACGTCGGCTTTCGTCTCGTTTATGACAGGGAAAGGTTGGCTCGTCCGCCGCGAGTGGAACGGGACGGGCGCTGACCAAGGCGGATGGACAGAATTAAGCCCGTCATCGGCCATGAGCGGCGGCGATGTGCCATCCCGAAAGCCGCCATTGCGGTGGTGACTTCAATATGGCCGCAGCAGATCAATGGCCGCGGAACTATCAACGCAGGCCGCGCCGCCTGCGCAGGAACATCCAAAATCCTGTGAGCCACATCATGACGGGGAGCAGGCTTGCTCCGGCCATCAGCCAGCGCCCGGCATGGCCGAAAGCCGAGCCCCCGTGCAATCCGCGGGCAAAGGCATCGGTCGACGTCACCGAATACGGCCGGTCGCTCGTCACAGCGCCGTCTGCGGGGTCAACCATAATGACTCTCAAGATTCCTGCCGAATTTTCAGCCATGACACGAACTGAAGCGGTCGGAGGCCCACGCAACGAAATGCTGCGCAGTTTGGCTTGGCTGTCATGGGCCTTGACGACGAGCGCGATCTTTCCGGCGGGCGGCGCGCCTGAGGTAAGCTGCGCGTGACTATGCATCGCTGATTCCGATAGGCCCGGCCATGTCAGCACGATTGTCGTGAGCGCCATCGTCAGGAGCAGACCTGACGACCAGATGCCGAGCAGATTGTGCAGGACCCGAGCACCGGCTTTCGCTTGCGGTTTGCAGGGCGCGGTCTTCGGCTTGCGCGATCGCTGCGCCAGCCACAGCCAGACCCCCGAGCCGGTCGACACGAGCAGAGCCCATGCCAAAGCCAGCATCAGCCATTGGCCCGCATCGCCGGCAAGGAAGCGTGAATGGAAGGCATGGATCTGGCCGATCACGCTGCCTTGGTGACTTCGCGTGCCGAGGATTTGCTCGCCTGCTCCATCAACCGCCACTTCGATCTGCTCGCCGGACGGCATCGTGCCGCCAACATGCATCACGGCTGACGCGCGCGGGAAATAGACGAACTCCAGTGACAAGCCGGGATGCCGGGCGGCTGCTAGGCCAATGGCGCGGTCGATGGCGGCATTATCAGGCGCAGCGCCGTCCGGGTAAAACGCGGGCGAGGCAATGGCATCAGTCTCCTCCCACAGCGCAAGCGGCAAGCCGCTGAGCGCCACGAGTGCGACGGGAAGTCCCAGGACAAGGGAAAGCCAGCGATGAATCTTCAGGATTCGGAACATGAGCGTTGCTAAATGTTATGTTGTTACATATCAATTGCGCGAACAAGGGTGCACAAGGGCATATCGCACGACATGAAGAATATTGTTTTGGCTGCCGCCATTTCCACGCTGCCGACCGTACTGCATGCCCAGGAGGCGGGCGCAAGAGATGAGGACAAGGCGGCCGACATCGTCGTTACCGCCACAGCCATTGCCAAGCTCGATGTGCCGCTTGCCGAGACTCCGCAGAACATCACTGTCATCACGCAAAACAGCTTCGAGCGCCAGAACGCCACCAGCATCGAGGAAATCCTGCGTTACGTGCCTTCGGTGCAAGCCGAGCTTGCGGGGCGATCGGGTTTCGACGAATTCCTCGTGCGGGGCTTCAATCAATCGCGTTACCAGTTCCGCGACGGGTTGCGGCTCGATCCGAGTTATCTTCAGCAGCAGGAGCCGGGCGGGTTGGCTTCGATCGAGGTCGTGAAAGGGCCGGCCTCCGTGCTGTTCGGGCAGATCGCGCCGGGCGGTGTGGTCAACATGACCAGCCGCGTCGCCTCGGCGGAGCGGGTCGCCGATGTCACAGCCACCATCGGCACTGACGATTTCTACCGTCTGGCTGCCGACATTGGCGGTGCGATCAATGAAGCAGGCACGCTGTCGGCCCGCGCGCCGATTGTCTACGCCTCGCGCGGGGACACGCAGGATTTCGTCGGGGCCGAGCGTATCTTCGTGGCGCCCAGCCTTACCTGGCAGCCGAGCGATGCGACCACGCTGACGTTGCTCGCGCTGTATCAGCGCGATGACTATGACCGCACTATTGGCGCGCCGCTGGTCGGCACGCTGCGCCCGAGCACTGCAGGCCCGATCCGGCGCTCGCTGTTCCTCGGTGAGCCGGGGCTGGACAGGCTGACGTCGGAACAGGTGCAGATCGGATACCAGTTTGCTCACCGGTTCAGCGATGCGATCCAGTTCCGCTCGCGCCTCCGATACAGCGATCTCAGCATTGAAGGCCCGATCGTTCAGGCGCCGCGCGGGGGCTCAACACCGACCAGCATTACCCGCCGTGGGTTCGACTACACCGGCGATCGCAAGATGCTCTCGACCGATAACCAGCTGGAAGCCGTGTTTGCCACCGGCAACATCGAACACCGCGTGATGATCGGGATCGACTATCAGGACTTCACCGACCGCAATTCGGGCGAGCTGTTCGGCTTGGCGCCGATCAATCCCAACGCGCCCGTCTATGGCACCGCTCCCGTGCCGTTGGGGCCGTTCTTCTCGGCCGATGTCGCGTTGCAGCAGGTCGGCCTTTACGCCCAGTATCGGGCGAAGATCGCGGATCGGTTCATCATAGTCGCCGGGGTGCGGCAGTCGGATTCCGACACCAGCAGCACCGATGTGCTCGCCGGAACCACCCGCACGCAGGACGACAGCGATACCAGTTTCAACGCGGCCGTGATGTATGTCAGCGACGCCGGGGTCTCGCCTTATCTCAGCTACAGCCAGTCATTCGAGCCGCAGTTCGGGTTCGATCCGCTCACCAACGGGCAAACCCCGCCGCCCTCGCAGGGCGAGCAGATCGAGGCCGGTCTGCGCTGGCAATCTGCCGATAAGCGGCTGTCAGCGCAGGCGGCGATCTTCCAGATCGACCAGACCAACATCGTCAACGGCGATCCTGCCAATCCCGGCTTCAGCGTGCTGATCGGCGCGCAGCGGCACAAGGGAGCGGAGATCGAGCTCAGCGGACAGATCGGCGAGGCGCTGATCGTGCAGGCGGGCTACACCTATCTCGATGCCAAGGTGCGGGCCAGCAACAATGGCGATGTCGGCCTGACCTCGCTCAATGTGCCCGAAAATTCGGCGAGCATGTTCGTGACGCTGCTGGGCGATGCTGTGGGCCTTGCGGGCAGCGAAGGAAGCATCGGTGTGCGCCATGTCGGCGAACGCCGCGCCAATGATGCGCTCGACATCCTCCCCGCCTTTACCGTCTTCGACGCGGCCCTGCGCCACGATTTCGGCCCGTTCGAAGCTGCGCTCAATGTGAAGAACCTGTTCGACGAGACCTATTTCACCGGCGGCGATTTCCGCGCGGTGTTCTTTGGCGAGCGGCGGCAGGTGCAGCTGACCCTGCGCGCCGGCTTCTGAGGAGGCGAGGGCGGTATGACGAGGCAGCCTGCGGTGCTGGAAGCGGCCGGATTGACCAAGCGGTTCGGCGATGCGGTGGCGCTCGACAGGCTCGATCTGCAGGTCGCGGCGGGCGAGACAGTGTGCCTGCTCGGCGCGAATGGCGCGGGCAAGACGACCACGATCAACCTGTTCCTCGGCTTTCTGGAGCCTTCGGACGGGGCGGCACTGGTGGACGGACTGAGCGTCGCGCAAGATCCTGCCGCAGCGCGCAGGAAGCTCGGCTATGTGGCCGAAGTCGTGGCGCTTTATCCGACGCTGACCGGGGCGGAGAACCTCGATTTCTTCGCGCGGCTTGCGGGCGAACGGATCGACCGGGGCCAGCGCGATGCGATCCTCGCACGGTTGCGGTTTCCCGATGGCGCGATCGACCGGCCGGCTGGCACATACTCCAAGGGGATGCGCCAGAAGCTCGGCCTCGCCATTGCGCTGATGAAGCGGGCGAAGGCGATCCTGCTCGACGAGCCGCTGTCAGGCCTCGACCCGGCCGCCGCCAACGATCTGGTTGCCGTGCTGCGCGAAACCGCGGCCGGCGGCACCGCGCTGCTGATCTCCACCCACGACATTTTCCGCGCCAAGGATGTCGCCACCCGCATCGGCATCATGCGCCACGGCCAATTGCTGGCGATGATCGATCCCGCCAGCTTGTCCGCCAGCGAATTGGAGGCAATCTACCTCACTCACATGGCCGAGCGCGCGGCATGAACATTCTTGCCGCGATCATCGCCAAGGATGTGCGCGAGTTGCGACGTGATCGGCGGGTCGTTGTCATGGCGTTGCTGGTTCTTGCACTGGGCATGACCGCGCTTGCCACGTCCTTTGTGCGCATCAGCGCGCACGAAGCAGACCGCGCTGCGACCATCGCTGCCGACCGCGAAACATGGGAAGGGCAAGGCGCGCGCAACCCGCACAGCGCGGCACATTTCTCCAAATGGGCGTTCAAGCCGCTCACGGCAGAAGCGGTGCTCGATCCCGGCATTGCCGCCTATGCGGGCAGCGCCGTGTGGATGGAGGCCCATAACCGCAACCCGGCCGTGGCCCGCCCGATCGACGATCAGACCGTGATCCTGCCGAGCGGCGACTTCAGCCTCGCCTGGGTGCTGCAAGTGCTGATGCCACTGCTGGTCGCCGTGATCGCCGCGAGTTCGGTTGCCCGTGAGCGGGAACGGGGCACGCTGCGGCTCATGCTCGCGAGTGGGGTGAGCGCCGCAGGGTTGGTCAGGGCCAAGCTGGCCTCGGTCGGTGCGGTGACGCTGCTGCTCGGCGGCGCAATCAGCGTCATCGGCGCGGCGGCGGCGGCCAAAGCAGGGCCGATCGATCCGGCACGGCTCGCTGTATGGCTGCTCGCCTATGGCGTCTTCCTTGCAATTGTGGTGGCGGTGGCTGTGGCCGTGTCGCTCCGGGCGCGATCATCGGGGCAGGCGCTGATGGTGCTCGCCGGATTGTGGCTCTTCGCGATCATCCTCATCCCGCGCGCGGGCGCGTCGGTGGCGGAATATGCTGCGCCCGCTCCCACGAGCGAACGGTTCTGGGCCGATGTGGCCGCGGCCAAGGCCGCCTATCCCAATCCGTTTGATGCCGGGATGGAGGCGTTCGGGGCCAAGGTCATGGCGCAATATGGCGTCACCCGCCTCGAAGACCTGCCCGTCAGCTTCGGCGGCTTGCAACTTGAGGAGGACGAGCGGCTCGGCAATCAGGTCTATGACGCGCAATTCGGCGCGCTGTTCGGCGTTTATGAGCGTCAGCGTGGATGGTTGCGCTGGGCCAGCCTTGCCTCGCCTCTGCCCGCCTTGCAGAACATCTCGATGGCGCTGAGCGGAACCGACATGCCGCACCAGATCGCCTTCCAGCAGCAGGCAGAAGCCCGCCGCCGGGCCGTGGTGACGCAGCTCAACACCGATCTCATCAAGAACGGCGCGGGCAAGGACTTCGATTATCTGGCCGGGCCGCAATTGTGGGCCGAGGTAGAAGACTTCGCTTTCGCACCGCCATCGCTCGGCGCGACGCTGGCCGGGTTGTGGCGCGAGGCGCTGATCCTGCTGGGCTGGCTGGCAGTGGCGGTGATGGTCGCGCTGCGCTCGGCGCGGCAGCTCAGCGGATCGGAGCAGTAACGTGTTGCGGCTGATCGCGCTCGAACTGAGAATCGTGCTGCGCGACCGCGCAGCGGTGGGCCTGCTTGCGGTGCTGGCTGGCGCGCTGGCGCTTGCCTGCGTGTCCGGCGGGGGGCTGATGCAGAGCCAGATCGAGGGCAGGGCTGCGGCGCAAACCAGGCAAACCGAAGCGGCAGATCAGATGCGCGAGCGTCTGGCGAATGCCGAGCTTCCCCCGGAGGACGCCATCCTCACGCCCTATCGCTTGCGTCAGGTGCTGATCGCGCCATTGCCGGTGCTCGCGGATTTCAGTTCCGGGCGCGCCCCGATTGATCCCTATACCACCACAGTCTCGATGCGCACGAGCCGCGACACATTGTTTCAGCGCAGCGGGCTCGAAAACCCGGAGCTGCTGGTGCGCGGCGGGATCGACCTTGGCTTCGTGGTTGTCGTGCTGGCGCCGCTGGTGCTGATCGGGCTGCTTTATGGCCTGTTCGCCGCCGACCGCGACAGCGGCGTGGCCCGGCTGATCGTCGCGCAGGCAGGCAGTCCGGTGCGACTGATCGGCGCACGCATCTTGCCGCGCCTGGCGCTGGTGCTGCTGCCGATTGCCGCTGCGGTTCTGGCACAGCTTGCGACCGGGCCAGACATAGCGGGGCGCTGGCAGGCAGCGGGAGTGTGGCTGCTGGTCGCGAGCCTGTTTCTGTTGTTCTGGGCGGCATGCGGCGCGTGGATCAACAGCCTCGACATCGGAGCCGAGACCGCCGCTTTCACGCTTGTGGCGCTATGGGCGCTGCTCACACTGGTCTTGCCTGCCGCCTTTTCCGCCATGGTGCAGGCCAGCAACCCGCCGCCTTCGCGCTTCGAACAGATCGCCGCAGCCCGCGCCACCGAAGTCGCTTCGACCGAAGCTTACGAGAATGATCATCCTGAAATCGCATCGGGCGAGTTCGAGGGCCGGCTCGCGTCGATCCGCAAGACGTGGGACGTAGCGCAGAAAGTAGAGGCCGCGACCGCGCCGATCGACCGTCGCTTTGCCACCCAGTTGGCCGCGCAGCAGCGTGTTGCCGAGGCTCTATCATGGGCCTCGCCAGCGCTGATCGCCAAGCGTGCGCTGGAGCAGACGGCGGGAACCGATCCGGCGACCGGACAGGGTTTCCGCGCCGAAAGCGAGGCCTATCTCGCTGCATTCCGTGACTTTGGCGGTGACTTTGTGGAGCGCGGCGCAATTATGCAGAGCGCGGATGCGGCGAGGATTCCTCGGATTTCTTGGTCGCCGGGGGGCTCCCTTGCGTGGCAGGCGATGGCGGCTCTGGCCGCGCTTGCCGCCGGGCTGCTGCTGCTTGCGGCGCGGCGCTTTGCCCGCCTGACACTTGCCTGACGTTCCGGCGCCAGAGACCGGCGTGGGGGTGTCTGACAGCGCCTCCAGCGATTGCTATTCACCTGCCGGCAGCCGTCACAGCTCACGTCGGGCCTTTTTGCGGAAGCAACCCCATTTCAGTCACTGGAACGGCCAGCCTGGCAGCAAGAACCAGCGACACTGCTTGATGTTATCTGAGACTGATATCTATATTTTGTGAAATCTAGAGTCGGCGGGCGCTCCCATCATCGTCACCGCGCTGGCAGCAGCGGCGGGCTATGTTCCGGCGAGCACCGATCCCTATGACCGCCTGACCCTCAATCTCGCCGCCTATCGCACAACGGTCAGCGATTTTCAGGCGACCGTGGTGGATGCGAGCCCCTCGGTGCGCTTCGAGGGACGCGGAGCGTCGAGCAGGTGTCCGGCGATTGCAGCAAATCCGTCACTGCTGCCCTGTTCCGTATCGCGCTGGAGCTGGCGATACCGGGCGAGGATTTGCTCTCCCAGCGGCGTCAGGTGAGCCCCCGCCTTCTGGTTACCCGGCGTGGTCGCCACCAGCGGCCCCTGCCAGCACCGGTTCATGGCATCGACCAGCAGCCAGGTGCGGCGGTAGCTCATCCCCATCGCGATCTCGTCGCCGCACATGATCTGGTCTTGATCCTGAGGGGAAAACGCCGCGTCATGCGAAGACGATAGCCCCGCAGCGCTTGCTGTCCATCGCGATTTCCATTGGGCTGGTTAAGGCGTTCACCGGCGTGACAACCGCCTGCCGGGACGCTATGGGGTTGCTGCAATGACCCGCCTGCGCGCCCTGATCCGTGACCATGCCCGGCTGACGCTGGTGCTGCTGGCGCTTGCGCTGGTGGTGAAGGCTGTGGTGCCGGCGGGCTTCATGCTGTCAGCGGGCGGCGACCGGTTCCTGACAGTGACGATCTGCTCGGATGCGAGCGGGGCGCCGAAGCAGATGCAGATCGCCATTCCGGGCAAGCAGAATGGGGGCGGCGATCATTCCGATACCGCCTCCAAGGCGACCCATTGTGCCTTCTCCGGCCTCGGCCATTCCGCACTCGGCGGCACCGATCCGCTGCTGCTGGCGGCGGCGCTGGCGTTCATTCTGCTGATCGGCTTCGGCCCGCTGCCCGCGCTTCCGCAGCGCGACATTCCCTTCCTGCGCCCGCAATTGCGCGGCCCTCCGGCGACCCTCTGACACGCTGAACCCGATGTGTCGGTAAGCCCGCCGCGCGCCCTCATCCGGCGTGCAGGGCTGTCGGAGTACCTTTCCATGTATGCCATAACGGACTGCCCCGTGGGGCAGCCGCAGGCGGATAGAACCGCTGCCCCCGCTGCTCCGCGCGCCGTGCTTGTGCATCTGCAGGAGCACCGCTCGCACCTTTCGCAGGACGCGCGCGTCACCTTCACCGTGCTGATCGCCGTGTTCATGGCGATGGCGGTCCTGCCTGCCTTGCGCGGGCAATGGCTGGTGCCGCTCTATGCCATCGGCACGATGGCGCTGCTGGTGGGCGTGCTCGACTGGCACCGCCGCAAGCAGCCTGCAGCCGAATGGCTCGCCATCGAACAGAGCCGGGTGCGCTGGCGCAGCCTTGCCCACGACACCATCGAATGGCCGCTCGTCGGCACGCGTCTGGTCGCTGACGACAGCGGTCCTGCGCGCCTGCGCCTGTGGCTCACCCACCGCGAGCGCAGCGTCGAGATCGGCGCGTGCCTCAGCCTCGAAGAACGCCGCGCTATCGCCCCCCTGATCACCCGCGAACTCGTCGCGGCCCGTCACAATACCCTGTCATCCGAGGAAACCTCATCATGATCCGCATCACCCTTGCCGCTGCCCTGCTTGGCAGCACCATTCTTCTCGCCGCCTGCAACGAAGCCCCCGAGACCCCCGCCGCGACTGAAACGGCCGCCAGCGTCATCGCCGTCACCGAGCCTTGGTCGCGCGAGACGGCCGAGGGCCAGAACGCGGGTGGCGCTTTCATGACCATCGCCAATACCGGCACCGCCGCCGACCGTTTGACCGGCGGCAGCACGCCGGTGGCGGGCCGGGTCGAGATCCACACCATGTCGATGGACGGCGGGGTGATGCGGATGCGCCAGCTTGAGGACGGGCTGGAAGTGCCTTCGGGCGACGAAGTGACGCTCAAGCCCGGCAGCTTCCATGTCATGCTGATGGATCTGAAGCAGCCGCTGAAGGCAGGCGAAACTGTCCCGCTGACGCTGACCTTTGCTGGTGCAGGCACAGTCGAGACCCAGCTTGTCGTTAAGCCAGCGGGCGAGATGGCCCCCGGCATGACCCATGGCGAGGGAGGCAAGCCCCATGGCTGATCCTTTCCCCGAACTGGAGGAGGAGCCCTCGCCGCAACGGCAGGCCGAAGGGCTGAAGACCCTGCGCCTGGCTTTGTGGGGTGTGGTCGCGCTGGTGGTGGGCATCGGCCTTGTCGCCATGCTCGCACCCGACCGCTCGCCGCAGCAGGCCACTTACGCCGACCTGATCGGTGGCCCATTCGCGCTGACCGCGCCCGATGGTTCGCGGGTGACTGACCAGACCTTGAAGGGCACGCCGTTTGCGATCTTCTTCGGCTTCACCCGCTGCCCGGATGTCTGCCCGACCACGCTCTCGCGCATGGCAGCCTTGCGGAAACAGCTCGGGGCCGATGGCGACAAGTTCCGGATCGTCTTCGTCTCGGTCGACCCCGGCTACGACAGCCCGGCGGACATCGGCCGCTATGTCGAACTGTTCGGCACACCGATCCTCGGGCTGACCGGCACAGACGCTGAAGTGAACGCCGCCGTCAAAGCCTACCGCGCCTTCTACCAGAAAGTGCCGACCAATGGCGGCGCCGACTACACCATCGACCACACCGCCAGCGTCTACCTGATGGACGCTTCCGGCAAGCTCCAGTCGATCATCGCCTACGACGAAACCGACGCAAATGCCCTCGCCAAGCTCAAGCGGCTGGTGGGCTAACCTCTCATTCGATCAAGGATATCAAAGCAATGAACCGCCTTTGCGTTGCCGTGCTGATGGCCGGCACCTTCCTCTCCGCTCCCGTCATGGCGCAGGACGAACAGCCACAGACCGGCGGCTGGACCCCGGGCAACATCACCGTCACCGGCGAGCGAGACAGCTACGCGGCAGACGAAGCCAGCGTCACCCGCATTCCTGTGCCGCTGATCGAAATTCCGCAGTCGATCCAGGTCATCACCAGCCAGCTGATCGAGGACCAGGAACTGGTCACGCTCGATGAGGCGCTGCGCAATGTCTCGGGCGTCGTCCCCTCGCTCCCCTCTGAGATCGTGCTGGTCAATCCGATCGTGCGCGGGTTCGAGGCGGAGATCTTCACCGACGGCCTGATCGGCTATGCCGACACTGCGGTGATCGACCCGGGCAGCCTGTGGAACGTCGAGCGCATCGAAGTCGCCAAGGGGCCGACCTCGACGCTGTTCGGTGGCGGCATCGGCTCGCCGGTGGGCGGGCTCATCAACCTTGTCTCCAAGACCGCCAACGGCAAGACCTTCCTTGATGGGCGGGTGCGCGCTGGCAGCTTCGAGACCTACTCCATCGCCGCCGATGCAGGCGCGGCGCTTTCCGACAGCCTCTCCGTGCGTGTCGTCAGTGAATACCAGTCGTCGGAAGACAATATCGACGTGGTCGAGATCGAGCGCCTGCTGATCGCCCCCTCGGTGCGCTTCGCGCCTTCCGAGAATACCGAGATTGTCGGCCGCTTCACCTATACCCGCATCGCCCAGCTTGAATATGCGGGGCTTCCGGCGATCTTCGTTGACGACCCGCGCGTCGACCCGGAGCGCTTCACCGGCGCCACCAACGCGCCCGACACCGAAGTCGAGAACCTCACCGCGCAGCTCGAATGGACGCAGCGTTTGGGCGAAGGCCTGACCTTCAATCTGCGTGGGCGGCGTTACGAGAACGACTTCCGCGAATTCGCGACTTCGCCCTTCCTCGCCTTCTTCCCCTGCGGCGCGGCATCGGGGCTGAACGCCACCTCCTGCCCGCAGATCCGCGCACAGCTGCCCGCGAGCATCGACGAATGGACGGTTGACGGATCGCTCACCGCAGAATTCGCCACCGGCGCAATCGAGCATGTGGTGCTTGGCGGGGTGCAATGGGACCGCGCGGATTACGACGCGGCGATCGGCTTCGACTTCTTTGATATCGAGGCCTTCGACTATGCCGACCCGGCCTCTGATTTCGACTTCTTCCCGATCCCCGCACTGCGCAGCTTCAACTCCAACCGCTATGAAACGCTGGCAGTCTATGCGCAGGACCAGCTGACCATCGCGGGCCGCCTGCACGTGCTTGCATCGTTGCGCTATTCGCGGCTTGGCCTGACCGAGTTCGTCGGCGGCACAAATGACGAGGTCTATCACGAATGGGACCCGCGCGTGGGCGTCACTTTCGACGTCACCGATGGCGTGAGCCTGTTTGCAGGCTATGCCACCGGCTCGCGGCTTTCGATCTTCTTCGCCGGCGCGGACAGCCCAGTGCCTGAACGTTCGGAGAGTTGGGAAGGCGGGATGAAATTCGCGCTCGCCGAAGTCGGCCTGTCCGGCACCTTGTCTGCCTTCCGGCTTAACCGCACCAACGTGCCCACCGCCAGCCCGACGACCTTCTTCACCTCGTTCCAGAACGGCGAGCAGCGCAGCCAGGGGATCGAGGCGGACTTCATTTACGAACCGAACCCGGCCTTCTCGCTGCTGGCCAGCTACGCCTATACCGATGCAGAGGTGCTCACCGGCTTCGTCGATGGCCCGGTGCCGGGCGGTCCCTCGATCGATCTTGCGGGCAACCGCCTGCCGCGTGTGCCCGACCATCGCGGACGGATCGCGGCGCGTTACCGCTTCGTTGATGGCGGCATGAAGGGGCTGGAACTGGGCGCGGGGATCACCGCCGCCAGCGACAGCGTCATGACCTTGCCTAACGGGGCCGAGGTTGACGGCTATGTGGTCGCCGATGCGCAGGCGAGTTACACGCTTGCAGGCATCCGCATCGGCCTCAGGGTCGATAACCTGTTCGGAGCGGATTACTTCGTGCCCTACCAGTATTTTGCGCAAGACGTTGTGCGTCCGGGCAATCCGCGCTCGGCGTTCATGACGTTGGGCTTTGGATTTTGAGAGGAGGAACGACAATGACCCTTGATAGACGCGCCCTGTTGGGTGGCATGACGGGGGCTGCGATGCTCGCTCCCTTCCTCGCAATCGAGCGGGCGATGGCGCAGACGGCGGCGGGCCACACGCCTGCTGCCGGATCGCCGAGCCTCGAAGAACAGCAGGCCATGGCCGCGCAGCACGACACCACGATGCAGGACCTGTTCGGGGAGAACCTGTTCCGCAACGAACAGATCGCGATGCTGCTTTACCCCGGCTTCACCGCGCTCGATCTGGTCGGGCCGCACTACTTCTTCGCCTGCCTGTTCGGTGCGAAGGTGCATCTGGTGACGACGCAGCCCGATCTCGCGCCGGTCGCCTCCGACCTCGGCCTTGCCATTTCGCCCACGGTGACGCTGGAAGACACACCCGCCGATCTCGACGTGCTGTTCTTCCCCGGCGGCACCACCGGCACGATGGAGGTGATGAGGTCCGACCGCACGATGGCCTGGGTGAAGGACCGGGCTTCGCGTGCCAAGCACATCACCAGCGTGTGCACCGGCTCGATGATCCTCGGCAAGGCGGGCCTGCTGAAAGGCAGGCGCGCCACGTCGCACTGGGCGACCTTCCCGGTGCTCAAGGATTTCGGCGCGATCCCGACCGATGAGCGGGTGGTGAAGGATGGCAACATCCTGACCGGCGCGGGCGTTTCAGCCGGGCTCGATTTCGCCATCGCGCTGACCGAACAATTGCGCGGGCGCGACTATGCCGAAGCGCTGGTGCTCCAGGCCGAATACGCGCCGCAGCCGCCGATCACCGCCGGTTCCATGGCAACTGCCTCCGCCCCGGTCGGCAACATGATGGGCCAAATGTTCGCGCCGGTCGCCGAACAGTTCCGGGCGCTGGCGAAAAGCTAGCTGTGCTGTCACTGCGGCCGGTCATCAGCGGGGCTGGCGAGCGACTTCAAAAACGACATGTCGGCTTGTGGCGAAACCGGACATCGAGCCGGGCGTCCCGATCAAGCGGGGTTTGCAGCAGCCTCGACGACGCGGAATGTCGCTGCGGCCTTGGCGATCATCTCGCCTTCGGCCTCGATCCGCGCATCGGCAAAGGCGAGCGTGCGTCCGACCTTTGCCGGCACGGCGCGCACCTCGAGCCATTGGCCGACCCGCCCGACCGAAAGAAAATCCACCGAGAGGCTGACAGTCAGGGCGGAAGACCGCTCAATCTGCATCACGCAGGCGAGGCCCATCGCATTGTCGGCAAGGGCCGAGATCACCCCGCCGTGAAGCAGCCCGCGCGCATTGCAATGGGCAGGGGCGATCCTCAGGCCGAGGCTGAGCGCGCTGCCATCTCGCCGGACAAACAGCGGCTCCCACGGATCGGTGACCGGGCTCTTGCGGAAATGCGGCTCGTAGCCGGGCGGAACGGGACTGCTGCCCGGCATCACAGTTCCCCGGCGAAGTCGAGGATCGCCGCCAGAACCAGATCGGGCGCTTCCAGTTCGGGTGTGTGGCCGAGGTCGTCGAACGTAACTGTCCGCACGCCTTCATAAAGCCGCGCGAGCGAATGGGCGTTGCCCTCGGGGTGCGATCGGTCGGCCGCGCCCCAGACCGACAGGATCGGCTGCGCTGGGCGGGGCAGTTCGTCCTGCTGGTTCATGTAGATCTGGTAGGCGCTCGCCAGCGACCACATCGCGCCATGCCGGAAAGATTGCTCCGCGCAGGCACAGAAATGCGGGATCTGCTGCTTGCGCCCGACCGATAGGCCATACCATTGCGGCATGCGTTTGGGCGCCATGCGCGCCATGGCGAGTTGGCCCATGATCGGCCATGCGAGAATACCCTTGGGATCACGCCCCGCCTTCCAGATCGCGAAAGCCTGGGTCCCCCCAGCCTGTATGAGAGCAAGGTGCGAGGCAAGTTCAGGCATCCGGCTTGCAATATCGAGCGCGGCGAGGCTGGCGGCGCAGGAGAAGGCGAAGATGCTCCCGGTGCCAGCCACATCGCGCAGGAAGGCGGCGAGGTCGTCATTGGTCTCGCGGAATCCGAAGCCGTAGTCGGCCGTGGTAGCGGAAAAGCCCATGCCGGGCAGTTCGACCACGATCACGCGGAAGTGCGCGGCGAAGGCTGCGATCAGCGGGCCGTAGACTTCGATTGTCATCGGCGGATCGCAGGTGAAGACAATCGTGCGCCCGCTGCCTGCTTCAAGATAGCGGTATTGCACCTTGGCGGTCCGGTGGAATTTCACGTGAGCCGTGGCCGTCGCCGGCCAGCCATTGCGCAAGCGCGCCATTCTGGCTGTGCCGCCCCAGGTGTCGATCCGCGCACCGAGGCGGGTGAGAAGGCCGGTCATGCTGACGCCTTTGCCCGCGCAGCGCGAGACAGGAAGTGCGACGCGACCAGCAGGAACAGGGCAATGGCAAGGTGCCGTCCGACAATCGGCGCCCCGGCCCCTGCACTTGAAGTGAGCCATGCGTCGCCCAGCGGCATCACCAGAGCCGCCAGTGCCATCCAGCGCAAGGCTGCAAAGTCGCTCCGGGCCAGCAGCACCGCGGTCAGCACAGCGATGAACCCGGCTCTCAGCCCGTAAACCTGCACCCAGCCCACTGGGTCCGGATCGTCAAGGGGCAGCCCCATGTAAGTGGCAAAGGCCTGCGGATCGAGCACGGTGCGCACCGCGTTCACGCCTTGCAACGCTGCGATAGCGGCCGCCAGCCAGAACCCGGCTGTGCGTGTGCCGCGAAACCCTTGCACCTGTGTGGCCATTCTCGCCTCCCTCGTTTGCGATGGCAGAGGGGTAGGCGATTGCCAGCGACCCAGCATCTTGCGATATGGCAAATCAGTATTCCGTTTGCGCAAAAGGAACAGGGCTGTGCCGCTCGATCCGCAAGACCTTGCCGATCTCATCGCGATCCGTGACGCGGGCACGCTCAGTTCCGCAGCCAAGGCGCGCGGGGTCGCGGTGTCGACCGTGTCGCGGCGGATCGCGACGCTTGAGGCGGCGCTTGGACTGCCGCTGGTTGACCGGCGTGCCGATGGCGTGCGGCTGACCAGCGCAGGCCTCACTGTGGCCGAGGCGGCCTCACCAATTGCCGAGCAGATGCGCCGTGTCGAGCGGGTGGCAGAGAGCCTCCGGCAAGGCGGCAAAACGGTCCCTGTGCGCATCTCGGCGACCGAATTCGTGATTTCCGATGTCCTCGCCCCCGCGCTGGGCCGGCTGTGGGCGATGGGCGCGGACTTTCCCGTGCACCTCCAGTCGCAGGCCGATGTGGTGAGCCTCGCGGGGCGCGATGCCGATCTCGCGATCCGCATGGTTCGGCCCGAAGGCGCGAGCCTGTATGCGCGCAGGCTCGCGGATATCCGGCTCGGCCTGTTCGCCTCGGCCCGTTACCTCGCGGGCCGGGAGCCTTCGGGCATTGATCTTACGGCGGAGCGGTTGCTGATCTACGACGACAGCTATGGCCGCCTGCCCGAGCTCGCCTGGGTCACGCGCCACGGGCTGTCAGACGCCGTGGTCATGCGCACCGGCAGCACGCGCGGACTATTGGCTGCGGCGCTGGAAGGTGCGGGGATTGCGCTGCTTCCGGCGCCCTTCGCCTTGCGCACCGGCGCCTTGATCGAGGTGCCGCCGCCTTCGGCTTTGCCCAGTCGGCAGCCGTGGCTGATTGTCCACCGCGATCTGCGCGGCCTACCTGCGGTCAGCCTTGCGCGGAAATGGGTGGCGCAGGCTTTCGCCAGCCTGCCGTGATCGGGGCAGGCCGCTTCTGTTGCAAGCGGCCGTCCTGTCGATCGGCATTGAACACGCCGCTATCCCCGCCTTGCGGTTTGGCGTAGCGTTGCGCGTATCACGCCATGCCGGGAGCCTCTCATCGAAAAACGCCTGATCTATCGCTCGCAGCCCTTTGGCTTCGATACGGCCATGCTGGCGGGTATCCTCTCCGTGGCGCGGCGCAACAATCCGCGTGAGGGGATTACAGGCGCGCTGATCTGCCGGCATGATCTCTATCTCCAGCTGATCGAGGGGCCGGCAGACGCAATCGATGCGCTTTATGAGCGGATAGCAGCCGATGATCGCCACACCAACATCGCCGTGCTGCTGACCGAGGAAGTGGGCGAACGGATGTTTCCTGCGTGGGCGATGCTGGATGATACCGCGCCCTCGCAGTTCTGGTCGGCGCAGGATGTCGCTGCGGGTGCGCTGGATGCGGCCACCCCTGATGAGCTGCGCGAACCGTTCGTCCGGCTTGCTGCGGCCAATCCGGGCTGATTATCGCCCCTTGATCACCGTGCTGCGGCGAGGCTCTGCATCCGCTTGAGATAACGTGCCAGCACATCGATTTCGAGATTGACCTTGTCGCCTTCCGCCAGCAGCCCGAGCGTTGTCACCGCAGCGGTGTGCGGGATGATGTTCAGCATGAAGTCGCAGGTGCCGTCGGGCCGGTCACGTACGTCGTTGACCGTCAGCGACACGCCATTGACGGTGATCGAGCCTTTTTCCGCGATGAAGGGCGACATGTCGGCCCGCGCGCGGATCGCGATTTGCCAGCTGCCGCCAGCTTGCGCCACCTTCACAACCTCGCCGACCGAATCGACATGGCCGGTGACGATATGGCCGCCAAGTTCGTCCCCGAGCCTCAGCGAAGGTTCGAGGTTGAGGCTCGCGCCTGCGTTCCACATACCCGGCACGGTGCGGCTGACACTTTCGCCCGACAGGTCGACATCGAACCACGCATCGCCCGCCGTGCCGCCGCGCTCGACCACGGTAAGACACACGCCCGAACAGGCAATCGACGCACCGATGTCGATCCGCGCAGGATCGAGCGGGGCGGTGATCCGCAGGCGCAGATCGCCGCGCTGTTCGGCGGCGGCGATGGTGCCGATGGCGGTGACGATGCCGGTGAACATGGGCGGGGTGTTCCTCTCTAATCTCGGCTGCGCAGATAGGCGGTGAATTGGTCGCTGCCAAGCTGGCGGCGCTCGTGCAAGTGCCAGCGGCCATGCGCGTCGGCGAGATTGGCAAGGCCCAGCGCCCCAAGGCTGCGGCGACCGTCGCCGATCAGGATGGGGGCGGTGTAGAGGTGCAATTCGTCCACCAGATCGGCGACGAGGAAGGCCGCCGCCGTCTCGGCCCCGCCTTCGACATAGAGGTGGAGCGCCCCGTCAAGGCTGGCGATGGATTCGGGCGATAGCAGCGCCGTCACGCCTTCGGGCGCGGCGCCGCGGGTCAGCACCACCCGCTGCGGCGAACGCGCCTCCAGCCCCGGCAAACGCACATCGAGGCGCGGGCTATCCGCCCGCCACGTACCGCCACCCACCAGAATCGCGTCATGGCGCGCGCGCTGTGCATGGACATGGTTGCGGGCTATGTCGCCGGTGATCCACCGGCTGGTGCCGTCGGCCAGCGCGATGCAGCCGTCCAATGACGTCGCCAGCTTCAGCGTCACCCACGGGCGGCCTGCGCGCTGGCGGGTCAGGAACCCGGCAAGGCTGGCGGCAGAGGCGGGATCATCGAGCAGGCGGGTTTCGACCCCGGCGTCTTGCAGGCGGGCGATGCCCTGGCCTGCGGTGCGCGGGTCGGGGTCGATCTGGCCGATCACAACGCGGGCGGGGCGAGCGACCAGCATCAAGTCGGCACAGGCAGGCCCGCGCGTGGAAGCGTGGGCGCAAGGCTCCAGCGTTACATAAAGCGTCGCTTCGGCCAGCACCTGCGGGGTCAGGCCCGCCAACGCAATGGCTTCGGCATGGGGGCGACCGCCTGCCTGCGTCCAGCCGCGCGCCACCACGCGGCCGTGATGCACCACCAAGGCAGCCACACCGGGATTCGGGCGCGACAGCGGGCGCGCGCGCGCCGCGAGCCGCGCAGCAGCGGACATCCAGTCGTGATCGGTCGGGGGAAGGCCTGCAGCTATTGTCGGGCGCTTTCGGCAACCGGTGCAGGCTTGTCTTTGGCAGCGGCGGCTTCCTCGGCGGCGCGTTCGGCCGCAGCCTTGCGCTCGATGGCGTCGACATCCATCCCCGCCGCCTTGCCCAAGGCCTTGTACATATTGCGCTTGGCTTCGGCGATGCGGGCTTCCTCGGCGGCGCGCAGGTCTTTCAACTCCTGATTGGCGCGGTTTTCTTCCGCAATCTGCGCGTCGGTGCGCGCTTCATCCAGGGTGGTGATATATTCGATCTTGGGCCGCTCGGGCTGGCCATAGGACGTGCTGTTCATGCCCCAATAGAGCATCCCCGCCACCGGCAAGGCCGACAGCACCAGAATCGGCAGGCGATAGGGTTGCGGGCGCCGGATCTGGTTCCAGAGGTCGGCAAAACCGTTGACCGGATTGAAGCGCGAATGGGAGAACGACTTGGAGGGCATGGTCACCATTATAGGCGGTGCAGGCGCGAACGCCAAATGCTTCGCGTCAGCCGAAGCTGGCGTAAAGCCCGCGACCGTGTTCCTTCAGCCAGCGGTCGGCAGCGGTGATCTCGCCTTCGAACAACTGTCCAAGCAGCGCATGGAAGGCGGGTGAATGGTCGAAGTGGACAAGATGCGCGACTTCATGCGCAACCACCGAGCGCCGCACGAAATCGGGCGCCTGCACCAGCCGCCAGTTGATGCGGATGCGGGCCTTGTCCGAACACGATCCCCAGCGGCGCTGGGCGCGGGTCAGGCCCATCGGCACCGGATCAAGCCCGGCAGCGGCGCAGTATTCGCGCATATCCGTCTCGGCGAGGCGCAAGGCCTCGGCCTCCAGCCAGCGGCGGATGCGCGGCTCGATCCCCGTTTCGGGTCCGCCGATCCGCAGCGTCTCGCCTGCGACGACCGGCTGGCGGGGACTGCGCGCATCCCATTCCACTTTCAGCGAGGCACCGCGATAGCGCACCTCGCCGCCCGGCGCGGGCGCGGTGCGGGCGGGCAGCTTGCCCAGCTGATCGGCGAGCCAGCCCTTGCGCGAATGGGCAAAGGCAATCGCCTCCCGCCCCTCGGCCCAGGCAGGCAGCGTAACGCGCACCTCGCTGCCATCAGGCGCAAGCCGCAGCGTCAGCCGCCGCGCATTGCGCAGCCGCTTCAGCACAATCGGCACCCGCCTGCCGCCAAGGTCGATTTCCGGATCGGGCGCGGCCTTGGCCGAAGCGCCGCGCAGCCAGTCGATCATCAGCCGGCCTCCTCGCCCTGCGGGGGCCAGTGGCGTGGGGTTGGCCATTGGGTGATGTGATGCTCGATCGGCCCGGCGTCCACCTCGCTCACCACGCGGCCCACAATGGATACGCCCGCGCGCTGCACCGCATCGCGGTCACCCGACAACAGGTAGTGCCAGCCCGGCAGGGGGCGGCCATCGGCGCGCAGACGGTAGGCGCAGGTCGAGGGCAGCCAGCTCACCTGCTCGACAATCCGGAGCGTCAGGCGCAGGCAATCGGGAACGAAGGCCTTGCGGTTGCGATAATCGCTGCACTGTGCGGTGCGGGTGTCGAGCAAGCGGCAGGCGATGTTGGTATCGACCACCTCGCCTGTGTCCTCGTCCTCCAGCTTGTGCAGGCAGCACCGCCCACAGCCGTCGCACAGGGCCTCCCATTCCGGCCGGGTCAGCTCGCCCAGCGGCAGCTCCCAGAAGCGCTCTCTCAGTTCACCCATTTGACCAGTTCCGCCGCCACCGCATCAGCGCCCTGATCGGTCGGCAGGGTGGCAATCGGCGCGCCATCGGGGCTAAACAGATAGGTGATGTTCGAATGATCGACGAGGTATCCGCCGCCCGGCGTGGTTTCGCCCTTGGCGTAGTAGACCTTGAACGCCTTGGCAGTGGCGGCGATCTGTTCGGGCGTGCCGGTCAGCCCGATGATGTCGGGCGAGAAAGCGGTGGCAAATTCGCCGACCACTTTCTGCGTATCGCGTTCGGGATCGATGGTGATGAAGATCGGCTGTATCTTGGCCGCCTTGGCCGGGTCTTTCCCTTTGAGCACTTTCAGCCCTTGGGCGACGCGCTGCATGTCGGTCGGGCAGACATCGGGGCAGAAGGCATAGCCGAAATAGACCACGCGGTACTTGCCTGCAAAATCGCCCCACTTCACTGTGCGACCGTCGCTGGCGGTCAGCGCAAAATCGCCGCCGATGGCCGCGCCTGCCAGTGGCGGCTCCTCGGCAGGGGCGGACGCTCCGCAGCCGGCAAGCGACAATGCGCCCGCAATCAGCAGGGCGAGGGCGGAGGAAGGCTTGTTGATACGGTTCATGCTCTGCTAACTGGTTGCTTGCGACAGGCGCCAAGGACATGGCATCACGCTTGCCCTGCGCCCGGACACACACGCGATGTGTGACAGGTAATGCGAAAGGATCAAACCGTGCCTCTGGATGTTTTGCGCAAATTAGGGCGTCGCGGGCGAATTGCCAGTGCCATCCTTGCTGTGCTGGCTGTGGTGCTGACTGCGCCCGCCGCCGCGCAGTTCCAGTCGGAAGGCTACAAGTTCCTCGAAGCGGTGAAGGATCGCAAGGGTGACGAGGCGACCGACATGCTGAGCAAGCCGGGGAGCCAGCTGGTCAACACCCGCGACATCACCAGCGGCGATACGGGCCTGCATATCGTTGTCGCGCGCAGCGACGTGTTGTGGATCCGCTTCCTGCTCCAGCGCGGGGCTGATCCGAACATCCGCAACAAGAAGGGCGTAACTCCGCTCCAGCTGGCAACCGCAATGGGCTTTACCGACGGGGTCGAGGCGCTGATCAAGGGCGGGGCGAGCGTCAATGTCTCCGACCAGACGGGTGAGACTCCGCTGATTGCCGCTGTCCATGCGCGCAACGCGCCGATGGTGCGGCTGCTGCTCGAGAAGGGCGCTGACCCTGACCACAACGACAATTCGGGTCGCTCGGCGCGCAACTACATGGAGCTTCAGAACGGCAATTCGCTGATGAAGCAGGAATTCGAAAACGCCGATGCCAAGCGGGCTGCGACGGGAACCAAAAAAGATTACGGGCCTTCCTTCTGACATGACCGATGCACCGATAGATTTTGGCGATCTGACTCTCGACGAACTGCGCATCGCGCTCGCGCCCGACATTGCCGCTTCGGCGATTTTCGATGGCTGGAACGAGACCGCATTGGTCGCTGCCGCCGAAATGGCCGGTTGCGATGTCGATGTGGCGCGGCTCGCTTTTCCGGGCGCAAAGCCGATGGACATGGTCGAGGCTTGGATCGCATCGGTCGATCAGGCGATGGAGGCTGAATGGCCCGCCGAACGCCTCGCAACCCTGAAAATCCGCGAACGCATCCGCACGCTGGTCGCCTTCCGGCTGGAAGCGGTGGCCCATATCGATGAAGCCGTGCGCCGTGCGCTCGCTGTCATGGCGCAGCCGCAGAACGCGCGCCGTTCCCTCAAGCTGGGCTGGCATTCGGCGGACATCATGTGGCGGCTCGCAGGGGACACGGCGACCGATTACAACCACTACACCAAGCGCGCGATCCTAGCCGGCATCTATTCGGCAACGCTGGCCGTGTTCGTGAACGACGACAGCGATGGCAAGGCCGATACCCACGCTTTCCTCGAACGCCGGATCGACGGGGTGATGAAGTTCGAAAAGGTGAAGGCGCAGTTTCTGGGCAAGGACCGCGAATTGCCGAGCCTGACGCGCTTTCTGGGACGTCTGCGCTACCCGGCGCGGTAAGCTGCCTCAAGCAGCCGAAGCGAAGCTGGGGCGCAGCCCCAACCGATAGGCGAAGAATACGCATCCGAACTGGTGATTACCAGTAAGCCTCGCCTCGCGCTGGGGCTTGTCCTCGCCTATTGCCCGACTCGGATTCGCAGGCCATCTTGTGCCAGCGGGATCAAGATATTGACGGGAAGGGTATTTCAATGGCGGGTTCGCTCAACAAGGTCATGCTGATCGGCAATCTGGGCGCTGACCCGGAAATCCGCAGCTTCCAGAACGGCGGCAAGGTCGCCAACCTGCGGATCGCCACCTCGGAAAGCTGGAAAGATCGCCAGACCGGCGAGCGCAAGGAAAAGACCGAGTGGCACACGGTCGCGATCTTTTCCGAAGGCCTCGTCAGCGTCGTGGAACGCTACCTCAAGAAGGGCAGCAAGGTCTTTGTCGAAGGCAAGCTGCAGACCCGCAAGTGGCAGGACCAGAACGGTCAGGACCGCTACAGCACTGAAATCGTGATCCAGGGCCTTGGCGGCACGCTGACCATGCTTGATGGTGA
>Ga0209812_10000440_pt1 | contig 38400 bp, 45 predicted proteins | sample JI71714BDNA_FD_187502 | JGI IMG/M metagenome (GOLD analysis project Ga0209812, IMG submission 187502) | Wastewater effluent complex algal communities from Wisconsin, to seasonally profile nutrient transformation and Carbon sequestration -... | ecosystem: Engineered > WWTP > Effluent > Algae...
GCTGGCGGCGGCGGGCTGGATTGCGCCGGATAATGCCCGCACGCTGGGCGAGGCCTATGACCGGCTGCGGCAGGTCGAACACCGCTTGCAGATGGTCAATGACCGCCAGACCCACGCGCTGCCCGACGGTGCCGCGCTGGACAATGTCGCCCAACTTGACGGAATGGCGGACGGCGCGGCGCTGGTGGCGGAACTGACCGAAATCACCGCCCGCACCGCGCGCATCTATGACACGCTGATCGGCCAACCCGAGCCCGCACCCGCCACTGTCGCCATGCCGGTGAGTGCGCTGACCCACCAGCTCGGGCAATGGGGTTATCCCGAGCCTGATACCCTGGCCGAACGGATTGAAAGCTGGCGCGATGGCCGCCATGCGTCGATCCGATCTCCGCAGGCGGTGGCGGCATGGGACCGGCTCGCCCCGGCGCTGCTCGAAGCGATGGCGCAATCCGATGATCCGATGCGCGCCATCACCCGCTGGGAACGCATTATCGAAAGCGTGCCGTCCGCGATCACCACCTTCCGCCTGCTCGACGCGCGGCCCGATCTGACCCACCGGCTGGTGGCCGCGCTGACCCTTGCTCCCGTGCTGTCGGACGAGTTGGCGCGCAAGCCCGAACTGCTCGACACCCTGATCGACAAGGACGCGCTCGATCTGCCCGGCGACGTGCCGCAGATCATGGCGCGCATGAGGGGCGCGGCGATCCGGCCGGATTACGAGGCGCTGCTCGATGCCATCCGTATCATTACGGGCGAAATCCGCTTCGCATTGGGCATCCAGCTGATCGAGGGGCTGGCCGATCCGCTCGCCATCGCCCGCGCCCTGTCACGCACGGCCGAGGCCGCGATGCAGCTGGCGGCAGAGGCAACGACGGAGGAATTCGCGGCCAAGCACGGGCGCATTGCGGACAGTGAATTGCTGATCCTCGGCCTCGGGCGGCTGGGCGGCGGGGCGCTGACCCATGCCTCTGACCTCGATATCGTCTACCTGTTCACGGGCGATTTCGCTGCGCAATCGGACGGGCCAAGGCCGCTCGGGGCGACGGCCTATTACAATCGCCTCGCCAGCCGGGTGAGCGCCGCACTGTCGGTCCCGACCGCGCAAGGCGCCCTGTACGAGGTCGATACGCGGCTGCGACCACAGGGCAACCAGGGGCCGATGGCCGTCAGTTGCGCGGCATTTGGCAAGTATCAGCGCGAAGCGGCGTGGACGTGGGAGCATATGGCGCTGGCGCGGGCGCGAGTGCTTTATGGTTCGCCCCCAGCCCGCGCCGAGCTGGAAGCGGTGCTCGCCGAAGTGCTGCACGCGCGGCGTGACACGGATGCGCTGCGCGATGCCGTGCTGGAGATGCGCGCCGAGATGGCAAAGCACAAACCCGCCACCGGCCCGGTCGATGCCAAGCTGGCGCGCGGTGGCCTCGTCGATGTCGAGTTTCTGGTTCACTATCTGCAATTGAAGGGTGAAGCGGCAGACGGAAGCCCGCTTGCCCGAACGGCCCCGCAGGCGCTCGACCCCGATCTGGCCACGGCGCTGGAGGGCCTGATCGCGGCAGGCCTGCTGCCCGCCGATCTGGCCCGGCCCCATGGCCTGATGAGCCGGATGCTGGTGGCCGGGCGCCTGCTCGCCCCCGATGGCCGCGAACCTCCGCCATCGGGCGCGCGGGCGCTGGCGCGGGCTTGCGGGTGCGACAGCTATGCCGCGCTGCTGGACGCCTTTGCGTCGGCGCGGCAGCAGGTTGCCGCAGCGTGGAAACAAATCCTGCGCACAGACATTCTCGACACCGAACAGGAGAACCCCGCATGAGCAATTTCCCGACAGTCGGCGACGCCATCCCCGATATCGCCATGGAAACCCCCGAAGGCGGCCACGTGAAGCCGTCGGACTTTGCCGGATCGAAGCTGGTGATCTTCTTCTACCCCAAGGACGACACCCCCGGCTGCACGACCGAGAACAAGGATTTCTCCGCCTTGAAGGGTGATTTCGAGGCGGCGGGGACGAAGCTGCTCGGCGTCAGCAAGGACCCGGCCAAGAAGCACGCCAAGTTCATCGCCAAGCACGGCCTCACCGCGCCGCTCGCGACCGACGCCGAAGAAGGCGGGTTGTCCGATACGCTCGGCGTGTGGGCGGAAAAGCAGATGTACGGCAAGACCTACATGGGCATGGTCCGCGCGACCTATCTGGTGGACGCCGACGGTACAATCGCCCGCATCTGGGACAAGGTGAAAGTCGCCGGCCACGCCGAGGATGTGCTGGCTGCGGCCAAAGCACTCTGAACCGGCCATTCTGACCCAGCCCATGACCACCATCGCCCGCGCCATCCGTTCAGCCCTGCTGACAGCCGACCCGCGCGCCAAATGCTTCGCCACGCGCCAGCTGGCGCGGGACTGGCGCAAGGGCGCGCTGGCGTGGGAGTTCGACGTGGCGATGCCCGACCAGCCCGCCTGGCCCGACGCTCCCGAATTGCTCCCGCCCGGCCAGATGCCCAAGCGCCGCAAGGGCGGATCGGAACGCGGGCGAATCGCGCTGTGGCACAGCCTCGCCCACATCGAATTCGTCGCGATCGATCTGGCGCTCGACATGGCGGGACGATTCGGGGGCGAAATGGGCCCCGAATTCGTTGACGATTTCCTTGCCGTCGCCGCGGACGAGGCGATGCACTTTGCGCTGCTGGCGCGAAAGCTGGAGCAGCTTGGCAGCCATTACGGCGCCCTGCCCGCGCATGCCGGACTGTGGGAAGCCGCCCATGCCACCCGCGAAGATGTCGCCGCACGGCTCGCCGTGGTGCCGATGGTGCTCGAAGCGCGCGGGCTGGACGTGACGCCCGCCACGCTCGAACGCGTCCGTGCGAGCGGCGACGAAGGCGGCGCAAAAATTCTTGCCCGCATACTTGACGACGAAATCCGCCATGTCGCGGCAGGCACCAAGCACTTTTTGCGATGTGCCGGACTGGCGCAGTGCGAACCCGAATCCCTTTGGCAGAACCTCGTAAAACGACACTTCCGGGGATCGATTAAGCCACCGTTCAACGACTCAGCGCGTCTTGCAGCCGGTTTGTCGCGTGGTTTCTATGCAGAGATTGCGCATTAACGACTCACTCGCATAACCACGATCCAGCAAAGGCGCGCAAAACGACGTGCCGGAATATTCCAACGGTGCCGCCCCGAAAAAGGGCGGGCCGCAATCGGGAACCGGGTCAGTTATGAAATTTGTCGTGCGCCACGTGTTGAAGCTCGCTGTCTCAGCCTGCGCCGCATTTATGGTTTCCGCCGCCGCTCCGGCGCTCGCAAACACCGCAAACTCCGCCGCCACCACAACGACCACCACGACGACCAGCGCCGACATGACCCAGCCGCTGCGCGAAGGTCAGACCGAAGTGGTCGATACCGGCGATGCCCGTTTCAAGTCGCTGTTCTCGAGCTGGACTGCGATGGAACGCACCAGCCCGACGCTCGGCACGGGTGAAGAAGTCACCGCCTATTCCTCGCCGATCCCGCAGCGCACCGTTTCGGTGCCGTCGCGTATGCCGCTGGAAGGCGCATCGCTCACCAGCGGTTTCGGGATGCGCACGCACCCGGTCCTCGGCGGCCGCCGCCAGCACGCCGGTATCGATCTCGCCGCGCCCACCGGCACCCCGGTCTATGCCACCGCCGATGGCGTCATTGGCCGCGCGGACTGGTATTCGAGCTACGGGCTCTATGTCAGCATCAACCACGGCGCTTCGATGGAAACGCGCTACGCCCACTTGTCGCGCCTTGCGGTTGCCGCAGGCGACAATGTGAAGAAGGGCGACCTCATCGGCTATGTCGGTTCGACCGGCCGTTCGACCGGCCCGCACCTGCATTACGAAGTTCGCGTTGACGGGCTTGCAGTCAATCCGATTCCGTATATGGTAGAGAGCGAAGCACAGCTGGCCTATGCCCGCGATGCTCGCCTGACCGGCCAGGGCGGCGAATAAGCCACCCTCGCAAAAGTCTCAGGCGAACAAGCTTCACGAGATTGCCCGTGCAAACGGGCCGGACATTGGAGAGGGTGTCCGAACATCGGCGGCGGGTTTACCCGCCGCCTTTTTTCTTGTCCGCAACCCGCGTTCCGGCCGCCGCACAATGAGTGGCATTTCCCATACCGTTTTTGCTTGCGGGCCTGCGCGCCTCGCGTAATTTCCTCTCCAAGCCATGCAAATGGCAAGGGAGAGAGAGAACACATGTCGATGCATCCGATCGCGCACGCCGCGACCCGTCCCGATCATCCGGCCGTCATCATGACCGGATCGGGCCAGCAAATGACCTATGGCGAGATGGAAGCGGAATCGAACCGCTTTGCCCACCTGCTGCGCGCTCACGGGATCAAGGCGGGCGATGCCTTTGCAGTGCTGCTGGAAAACCGGATCGAGTATTTCACTCTGATCTGGGGCTCGCAGCGCGCCGGCACGATGCTGGTGCCGATCTCGTCCCGCCTGACCGCGCCGGAAGCCGCCTATATCATCCGCGATGCACAGGCGACGTTGCTGATCACCAGCGGGTATTTCAGCGGGATTCTCGGCGATATCCGCAAGGAGTGTCCGGGCCTTGAAGTGCTGGTGATGGATGCAGGCGATGCGGAGGATTTCGCCGCCGCGCTGGCAGCCCAGCCGACCACCCCGATTCCCGATCAGCGCGCCGGGATGGTGATGCTCTATTCGTCAGGCACCACCGGGCGTCCCAAGGGCATTCGCCCGGCCCCGCCCGAGGATCCCGATCCCGCCGCGCCCGTCCCGCTGCTCGGGCTTGCGACGATGGGCGCCGGGATGCCGGCTGACGGGACGATGGTCTATCTCTCCCCCGCCCCGCTTTATCACGCTGCGCCCATCGGCTGGTGCTCGATCGTCCACCGGCTCGGCGGGACCGTGGTGATGATGGAGAAGTTCGACCCGGAAGAGGCGCTGAAGGCGATCGAGCGTTACAAGGTGACCGACAGCCAGTGGGTGCCGACGCACTTCGTGCGCTTCCTCAAGCTCGATCCGGCGGTGCGCACCCGATACGACCTCTCCAGCCACAAGCGTGCGCTTCACGCCGCGGCGCCCTGTCCGGTGCCGATCAAGCGCGAGATGATCGAATGGTGGGGGCCGATCGTGAACGAGTACTACGCCGGCTCCGAGATGATCGGGATGACGCTGGTGAAGTCCGAACACTGGCTCGCCAAACCCGGCACCGTCGGCATCGCGGTGCACGGCAAGGTCCATGTCTGCGGACCGGAGGGCGAGGAGCTTGCCGCAGGACAGGACGGGCTGATCTTCTTCGAGAACGTCAATCTTCCCACCTATCACAACGACCCCGCCAAGACCGCCGAGGCAATGCACCCCAGCGGGTGGATGACGCTGGGCGATATCGGGCATCTCGACAGCGACGGCTTCCTGTTCCTGACCGACCGCAAGAGCCACATGATCATCAGCGGCGGGGTCAATATCTACCCGCAGGAGATCGAGAACCTGCTCGTCACCCACCCCAAGGTGATGGACGCGGCGGTGATCGGCGCGCCTTGCCCTGATCTGGGCGAGAAGGTCGTCGCGGTGGTGCAGCCCAAGGATATGGGCGATGCCGGACCGGCGCTGGAGGCGGAGCTCAGGGATTTCCTCAGCGCCAGCCTGTCGAAGATCAAGATGCCCAAGCTGTTCGATTTCCGCCCCGAACTGCCGCGCGAGGCCAATGGCAAGCTCTACAAGCGCGAGCTGCGGGATGAATACGCCGCCAAGGCTGCAGCAGCATGAGCGGTGAGGCCGTTCTGTCCGGCGATATCGCCCGCCAGGTGATCGACCCGCACGCCTATGCCCAGTGGGACGGGCTGCTCGACACCTTCGATGCGATCCGCGCCGAAACCCCGGTTGCCAAGGTGCAGCCTGACACCCCGGGCCTGTTCGAGCCGTTCTGGCTGGTCACCCGCTATGACGATGTGATGCGGATTTCGAAGGACAACGCGACCTTCCTCAACAACCCGCGCCCTGTCGTCTTCAGCTTCAACCAGGCGATCGAATTCAGCCGCGCGGCGACGGGATCGAACATGCTGGTCGATTCGCTGGTGGTGTTCGACGCGCCGATCCACCCCAAATATCGCAAGCTGACCCAGGAATGGTTCATGCCAAGGAACCTTGCGCAGCTGGAGGGCGAACTGCGCACACTGGCGGCGGCGACGGTTGACCGGATGCTGGAGCAGGCCAAGGCTTCGGGCAGCGAGGTCGACTTCGTGAAGGAAGTGTCCGGCCCCTATCCCTTGCGCGTCGTCATGCAGATCCTCGGCGTGCCGCCCGAGGACGAGTTCCGGATGCAGATGCTCACCCAGCAATTGTTCGGCGGGCAGGACAAGGACCTGTCGGGCAGCGGCATGGACCAGATGACGCCCGAACAGGTGGTGCAGATCGTTGCCGGTGCGGTAAAAACCTTCGAGGACTACTTCGCCGGGATCGCCGAAGACCGCCGCAAGCACCCGACCGACGATGTCGCCAGTGTCATCGCCAATGCGCTGGTCGACGGACAGCCGCTCCCGCCGCGTGACATGGCGGGGTATTACATCATCGTCGCCACCGCCGGGCATGACACCACCTCGGCCAGTACCGCAGGGGCTATGCAGGCGCTCGCCCGCGATCCGGAGCAATGGGCGCGGGTCAAGGCCGACCGATCACTATTGCCCGGCATCGTCGAGGAAGCGATTCGCTGGACCAGTCCCGTGCAGCACTTCATGCGCACCGCCGCCGAAGATGTGGAGCTGGGCGGGCAGCAGGTGAAGAAGGGCGACTGGCTGATGATCAACTACGTCGCCGCCAATCACGATCCCGCGCAGTTCCCCGATCCGCGCAAGTTCGACGCCGCCCGCTCGCCCAACCGGCATCTGGCGTTCGGGGCAGGTGCACACCAGTGCCTCGGCCTGCATCTGGCGCGGCTGGAAATGAAGATTCTGTTCGAAGCCCTGCTCGACCGCATCGAAAGCGTCGAATCGGCAGGCGAGGCCAAGCGCGCCAGCAGCACTTTCGTCGGCGGGCTGAAAACCCTGCCGCTGCGCGTGACACCCGCCTGAAAATCGGCTTGGCCGCGTCCGATTCTGCTTTGGGTTCAAGGGTCTTTGCCCTAGATTTCAGGGCATGGGATTAAATGTTCGCCTTGCACTTGCGGGGTCTGCGGCATGAGCCTGCTCGAGCCGCATAACCTGCCGTTCCTGATAGCTTTCGGGGCGCTTGCCGTGATTGCGTTGCTGCAAGTCACCGGCGTGTCCGAAGCGATCGAGGGTGCGGGCGAGTTCGATTCGCCTGACGGGCTGGATGTGGGCGACTTTGGCGAAGCGCTGACCACGCTGCTGGGGCTGGGCCGGGTGCCGATGCTGATTTGGCTGGCGGCGCTGCTGTTCCTTTTTGCCACCATCGGTGTCATCGGGCAGTCGGTGCTGGCCGGCATATTGGGCGCGCCGCTTTCCGCGGGATGGGCGATGCTGGCAGCGGGCGGGGCCGCCCTGCCGCTCAACAGCCTCGCCATGCGGCCGCTGGCAGCGATCCTGCCGAAGGACGAAACAACCGCCATCGACATCGACGATCTGGTGCGGCGCGATGCCGAAATCCAGATCGGCACGGCCCGCGCCGGATCGCCCGCCCGTGCCAAGGTGATCGATGTCCACGGGCAGGCACATTTCGTCATGGTCGAACCGCACGACCAGACACTCGCATTGAACGCAGGCGATACCGTCCTGCTGGTGCGCCGCGAAGGGCAGACCTTCTACGGCGTGCAATATGAAAGCCCGCTTCTCGGGCTGGACCAATAAGGGGAACGCACATGGCTTTGACCACATCCGGGAGCACCTCCGGAGAATTGGCAACAACGGGAGATCTGGCTTCGTCCGGCACGGATCTGATCACTTACGGCGTCATGGTTGGTGGCGGGATCCTGTTCGTCATCATCCTCTTCGCGTTCCTCATCCGGCTGTATCGCCGCGCATCGAAGGAAACCGCCTTCGTGCGCACCGGCCTTGGCGGTGAGCGCGTGGTGATGAACGGCGGCGCGCTGGTGTTCCCGGTGTTCCACGAGACCATGCCGGTGAATATGAACACGCTGGTGCTGCCGGTGGTGCGCCGCGATACCGAGGCGCTGATCACGCTCGACCGGTTGCGGATAGACGTGAAGGCGGAATTCTACGTCCGCGTCCGCCCCGATGCCGCCGCCATTGCCATGGCTGCGCAGACGCTGGGCCAGCGCACGATGCAGCCCGATCTTCTGAAGGATCTGGTCGAAGGCAAGTTCGTCGACGCGCTGCGATCGGTCGCGGCGGGCATGACCATGAACGAGCTGCACGAACAGCGCGCCGATTTCGTCCAGAAGGTGCAGCAGGTCAGCTCGAACGACCTCGCCATGAACGGGCTTGAGCTGGAGTCGGTGTCATTGACCGGGCTCGACCAGACCAGCATCGAACACTTCAACGCCAACAATGCCTTCGACGCCGAAGGTCTGACCAAGCTGACCGAGCAGATCGAAGCGCGCAAGAAACTGCGCAACGATATCGAACAGGACACCCGCGTCCAGATCGAGACCAAGAACCTCGAAGCCAGCCAGCGCAGCTTCGAAATTGCCCGCGATCAGGAATATGCGCGGTTGGAACAGGAGCGCGAGGTCGAAGTGCGGCGCGCTGCCCAGACTGCCGAAATCGCCCGCGAACAGGCCGAGCGCAACCGCGAGGCTGATGCTGCGCGGATCGAAGCGAAGAAGCTGGTCGATGCCCAGCAGATCGAGGCGGATCGTCTGGTCGAGGAAGCCCGGATCGATCAGGCCCGCGCGCTCGAAATCGCCCGGCAGGAACAGCAGATCGCGGTGCAGAACAAGTCTCGCGAGGAAAGCCAGGCCAAGGCCGAAGCCGACGAAGCCCGCGCCAAGGCGGTCGAGGCAGAGGAACGCGTCGCCACCGCGCGCGAAAGCGAAATCGCCGAGCGCAGCAAGAAGATCGAACTGATCGAAGCCGCCAAGCAGGCCGAACGCGACGCGATCGGCGTGAAGGTGCAGGCCGAGGCGGAAAAGGACGCGGCGGCAAACCGTGCCGAAGCGCTCCGGCTGGAAGCGCAAGGCGAGGCCGAAGCCGAAAAGCTGCGCGCCGAGGCGGCTGCTGTCCGCTTCGAAGTCGAGGCTGAGGGCCAGCGCGCGATCAACGAGGCCGCGAACATCCTCTCGAGCGATCAGATTTCGCTCCAGACCAAGCTGGCGCTGCTGAAGGTGCTGCCCGAGGTTATCCGCGAAAGCGCCAAGCCGATGGAGGCGATCGATTCGATCAAGATCGTGCAGGTCGACGGGCTCACCAATGGCGGGCGCGCGCCCAACGACGGCAGTTCGGGCGGCTCCGGTGGCGGTTCGGGTTCGGGCAATCTCGCCAATGATGCCGTGTCAGCCGCGCTTGCCTACCGTGCGCAGGCGCCGGTGCTTGACGGGCTGATGAAGGAGCTTGGTCTCGACGGTTCGTCCCTGTCGGGTCTGGTCAAGAGCGCGGCGGATGCCGAGGCGGAAAAGCCTGCCCCCGCCCCGGCTCCGGCGAAACCCGCCAAGCTGGCCAAGCCGCGCGACAATGATGCCGGTGATGCGCCGGGCAGCGAGGCGGCGGAGTAATGACTGCGCGAGGGGCAGCGGCGCTGCCCCTCAAGCTTCGCCCTCAAGCTTCGCCCTCAAGCTTCGGGTGCCGCCTATTTCAGCAGATTGAGGGCAATCGCGCGAACCTCGGCGCCCATGTCGGGCCGGGACAGCGCGATTGCCAGGGTCGCCTCGACAAAGCCGACCTTGCTGCCGCAGTCATAACGCGCACCGTCAAAGGTGACGGCGTGGAACGGCTGCGTGCCGATCATCTTGGCCATCGCATCGGTCAGCTGGATCTCGCCGCCCGCGCCCTTGCCCTGATTCTCCAGCACCCGCATGACTTCCGGTTGCAGGATATAGCGGCCCGACACGATCTTGTTTGAGGGCGCCTCGGCCACCGGCGGTTTTTCCACCAGCCCGCGCACTTCGGTCAGAGCGCCCCCAAACCCTTCAAGCGAAGCGCCGGGATCGATCACGCCATAGCTGGAAACCTGCTCCATCGGCACTTCCAGCACCGAGATCAGATTGCCGCCGACCTGATTATAGGCCTCGACCATCTGCTTCATGCAGCCCGATCCGCCTTCGCGTGCGACCATAAGTTCGTCAGGCAGGAAGATCGCGAAAGGCTCGTCCCCCACAATCGCGCGGGCGCACCAGATCGCATGGCCGAGGCCCAGCGGCACCTGCTGGCGCACCGCGATCACGTCGCCGGGCGTGGCGCGGGTGCATTCGAGCACGGACAAATCCTTGCCGCGCTCGGACATGGTCTGTTCGAGTTCGAAGGCGATGTCGAAATGCTCGACAATCCCGGTCTTGCCGCGGCCGGTGACGAAGATCATCTGCTCGATCCCCGCCTCGCGCGCTTCGTCCACCGCATACTGGATCAGCGGGCGGTCAACGACGGGGAGAAGCTCCTTCGGCACGACTTTGGTTGCCGGCAAGAAGCGCGTGCCGAGACCGGCGACGGGAAACACAGCTTTACGGATCGGCTTGGGGGACATTGTGCGCCTTTGCATCGTCAGATCAGAACGTCGACCACCCGCGTTTTTCTTTGCGCCGTGCCGCGCCCGTTCGGGAAGGTCAATCACGCAATCGATTATCCGCCACGGACAGTGCATCAGTTGCGCGAAAAGCACTTTTCGCTAAGGCTGGCGGGATGGACAAACTCATCATCCGCGGCGGCAACCGCCTTTCCGGCTCGATCCCCATTTCCGGGGCCAAGAATGCCGCGCTCACGCTGATCCCTTGCGCGCTGCTGACCGAAGAGCCGCTGACGCTGCGCAACCTGCCGCGGCTGGCGGATATCGACGGGTTCCAGCACCTGATGAACCAGTTCGGAGTCACCACCGTCATTCAGGGCACGCGCCCGGAGGATTTCGGCCGGGTGATGAGCATGGAGGCGACCCGCATTACCTCCAACGTCGCGCCCTATGATCTGGTACGCAAGATGCGCGCCTCGATTCTGGTCCTCGGTCCCATGCTGGCCCGCAGCGGCGAAGCGACCGTGTCGATGCCCGGCGGCTGCGCGATCGGCAACCGCCCTATCGACCTGCACCTTAAAGCGCTCGAAGCCTTCGGCGCGAAGATCGAACTTGCCGCAGGCTACGTGCGCGCGGTGCAGCCCGATGGCGGGATGCCGGGCGGGGACTTCGATTTCCCGGTGGTTTCTGTCGGCGCGACCGAGAATGCGCTGATGGCCGCCGTGCTGGCGAACGGCACCAGCCGCTTGTTCAACGCCGCACGCGAGCCCGAGATCGTCGATCTGTGCAACATGCTGGTGGCAATGGGCGCGGAGATTGAAGGCATCGGCACCTCCAACCTCACCATCCACGGGGTCAAGCGTCTGCACGGCGCAACCTACCGCGTCATGCCTGACCGGATCGAGGCGGGTTCCTACGCCTGCGCCGCCGCGATCACCGGGGGCGAAGTGCGTCTGGAAGGCGCCAAGGCCGATGACATGATGGCCACCATCCACGCGCTGCAAGCCATTGGCTGCGAGGTGACGTGGGATTCCAAGAGCATCACGGTCAAGGCCAATGGCGCGCTGAAGGCCACCAACCTCACCACGGCGCCCTATCCCGGCCTTGCCACCGATATGCAGGCGCAGCTGATGGCGCTGCTGTGCAAGGCCGAAGGCGCGAGCGTGTTGAAGGAAACGATCTTCGAAAACCGCTTCATGCACGTGCCAGAACTGGCGCGCATGGGCGCGGACATCACCACAGAAGGCCGCACGGCGATCGTCAAGGGCGTGGACCGCCTGACCGGTGCCGAAGTCATGGCAACCGACCTGCGCGCTTCGATGAGCCTCGTCATCGCCGCGCTGGCCGCCGAGGGCGAGACGACTGTGCGGCGGCTGTATCACCTCGACCGCGGCTATGAGCGGCTGGAGGAGAAGCTCCAGCTTGTCGGTGCGGATATCGAGCGGGTTGACGATTGATGCGGCGGCCGGTGGCCGTCGTTGCCGGACTGATGCTGGCCCTCGCGCCCGGCGCGGCCCTGGCCGAGAAGGTCAGCGAGAAAGAACTGATCGCACGCACGACCCTCGATCCGGCTGAACGTGCCCGCCGCGAGGCCGGGGTGGCGGCGATGACGCCGGAGCAACAGGGCGAGGCGATGACCGCTCTGGTTAGCGACCGGACGATCATCTATTTCCAGCAAGGCCACGGGGTCTATGTCGAATACACTGCGGCCGATGGGCGCCTGTTCATGTGGTATCCGCGCAATGGCGGCGTGGTGCGCGGGACATGGGGCCTTCGGACGATGGGCGGCCCGAAGCTATGCTACCAGTATCGCAACGCCGTTCACGGCGTGACGGGCGAATATGAGCCGAACGAATGCATCTCGCCCGAACAGATGTTGAACGGAGAATCGGTGCTGGCTTCGCGCAGCGGCGATCCGTTCGGCTTGGCACAAGGGACGATCCCCTATCCCAAATCGCCCCGCGACGTGCCGGAATGGCCCGCAAGCGCTGAAGGGAGCTAGGCCGTCGGGGGCTGCAGCTGCCCGACCAGCCAAACCCGGATCGCGCTCGCCAAGCCCGGAGGCGTCGGTGACTTGATCCGCTCTGCATCGATGCGGGCGACCAGTGCCGCAACCGCCAGCCCCTCGTGCGCGGCGGCAGCCTTCAGCATCTCCCAGAACAGCGGTTCGAGGCTGATCGAGGTCTGGTGGCCCGCAATGCTCAGCGAGCGTTTGACCGGGGGGTGGTAGGGGGAGGGCGTCTCCATGAGACACCGCTTAACACCTATGCCGCTTCGAAGTCGTCCACATATTCGGGCAGGAACACCGGCTCGCGGCCCGACCAGCCGGGCGCGGTGGCGGCGGCTTCGCTGAGCGATTGCAACAGCAGCTTGCGGCGTTCCGGGCGGATCGAGGGCAGGGCGCTGGCGGCGCAGAAAGCGGCGGGCAAATAGGGCCGCACGCTCGCGCCGAGCAGGCGTTCATACAGGAAGCGGAAGGCCGAGAAGCACCCCAGCCGCTCCTGTTCGAGATCGAAAGCGGCCACCCGCACCAGCTTGCCGAGGAAGCGTTCAACCTCCTGCGGCGTGCCGTCCTGCGGGATCAGTGCGCGCAGGGCCTTCAAGTCCTGATAGGCGACATATTGGCGGCGGATCGCGGTGTTTTCATGCTCGCTGCGGCCCCAGCGGCGGAAGGCGTCAGTACGGGCGAGGCCGATATCGAGACTGCGCTTGATGTAACGCTGTTCGGCCGGGGCGAACCCGGCAAATTCCCGCATCTCGGCAATCGGCATCATCATGGCGCATGTCTCCTTCAGACGGGGAGAACGTCGCACGCCATGGTTAATTTAGGGTTATGTGGTTTTAACCTAGATAAGGCCAGCAAGGGGCGATGAGGGATCAGCGTACATCCGCCGCGCCATCCGGCCTGCGAGGTAAGCCTCGCGTCCGGCTTCGACCGCCAGCTTCATCGCGCGGGCCATGCGGATCGGGTCTTTGGCTTCGGCGATGGCGGTGTTCATCAGGATGCCGTCGCAGCCCAGCTCCATACCGACCGCCGCGTCAGACGCCGTGCCGACGCCCGCGTCAACCAGCACCGGCACCTTCGCGCCTTCGACGATCAGGCGGATCATCACCCGGTTCTGGATGCCGAGGCCCGAACCGATCGGCGCGCCCAGCGGCATGATCGCCACCGCGCCCGCGTCCTCAAGCTGCTTGGCTGCGATGGGGTCGTCAGCGCAATAGACCATGGGGAGGAAGCCCTCCTTGGCCAGAACTTCAGTGGCCTTCAGCGTCTCGCGCATGTCGGGGTAGAGCGTGCGCGCTTCGCCCAGCACTTCCAGTTTCACCAGATCCCAGCCGCCAGCCTCGCGCGCCAACCGCAAGGTGCGCACTGCGTCCTCGCCGGTGAAGCAGCCCGCGGTGTTGGGCAGGTAGGTGATTTTCTTCGGATCGATGAAGTCGGTCAGCATCGGCGCCTTGGGGTCGCTGACATTCACCCGCCGCACCGCGACCGTGACGATCTCCGCGCCCGAAGCTGCAACAGCGGCGGCGTTCTGTTCGAAGCTCTTGTACTTGCCCGTGCCGACGATCAGACGCGAGCGGAAGGTGCGGCCCGCGACGATCCATGTGTCTTCGGCGGCATGATCACCCCCGCCTACGAAGTGCACGATTTCAAGCCGGTCGCCGTCGGCCAGCAGCGCCTCGGCCAAGGTCGAGCGCGGCACGATTTCGCCGTTGCGTTCGACGGCGACCTTCTCCGGCGCAAGCTCCAGCTCGCGGGCCAGATCGGCGATGGTTTCGGCGGTGGTGCGGTGGGGCGCACCGTTGAGGGTGATGCTCTTCGTCATGGCGCGAGACATAGGCGCTCGCTCGCAGGGTGCAACCGCCAGTTTGGAGGTGTCAGCGCGCGGCGCGCAAGTTGAACACGTGGGCAGCCGACACCAGCGCCACGCCCACCAGCGTCAGGAAAAATTCGTTGGTGCCATGCGGAACCACCAGCGCTGTCGCCATCAGCGCCAGACCGGCCAGCGCGACAAGGAAGGGCAGCATCCGCCCGTGACGCATCAGGCCCCAGCCGATCGCAACCGCAGCCACGATCAGAGCCAGCAGCAGGCCGACGCGGTGGATGTTTTCTTCCAGCAGGAAATGCCCACCCAGACCCAACGCCGAAACCAGAAACAGCGTGGCAAGACAGTGCACCGCACACAGGCCCGCCAGCCCGATTCCCAGCTGATCGAGTCGGCGACGGAGCGAGGTCCGACTCGCGGGAGGAAGCACATTGTGGGGCATGATCTGCCCCGCACATATGTGATGTTGTTACATTCTTCAAGGGCGGTCTTGCGCGCGCCCTCTTGCAGGGGCCGCATCGGGCTTTGCGCCAAACGGGCTTGCACTGGCGCGGCGGGAGGCACAAAGAGCGTCCCGCTATGGCTACGTCCGCCTCCGTGTCGAACCTGTTTCAGGCCGCCCCGCAATCCCGCGCCCGTCCGCTCGCGCTGGCGCGCTGGCTGGAGATTGTCGCGCTGCTGGTGGTCGGGATCGTGGTGGTCGGCGGGATCACCCGCCTGACCGAAAGCGGACTTTCAATCACCGAATGGAACGTGGTCAGCGGCATCCTTCCGCCTCTGACCGATGCGTCTTGGCAGGCAGAATTCGCCAAATATCGCGCCACCGCCGAATTCCGCATGGAAAGCGGCCCGGCGGGCATGGATCTGGCGGCGTTCAAGTTCATCTTCTTCTGGGAGTGGTTCCACCGTATCCTCGGCCGGGTGATCGGGCTGGCCTATCTGCTGCCGCTGATCGTGTTCGCCGTGCGCCGGGCGATTCCGGCCGGATATGGCTGGCGGCTGGCAGCAATGTTCACGCTGATCCTCGGGCAAGGGGCGCTGGGGTGGTATATGGTGTCGTCGGGCGTGGGCGATACCGATCTGACCGATGTGAGCCATTTCCGGCTCTCGGCCCATTTGCTGACGGCGCTGTTCCTGCTGGCGGGCCTCGTATGGACCGCGCGCGATCTGCGGCGGTTGGCGCGTGATCCCGCCGTGCGCCCTGCGCCGCTGACCGCGGGGGCGGCGCTGGTGGCGGGCGCGCTGTTCATCCAACTGCTGCTCGGCGCGTGGGTGGCGGGCCTGAATGCAGGCCATGCTGCCTATGACTGGCCGCTGATGAACGGGCGTCTCGTGCCTCAGATCGATTGGTCGGGCGGGGTCGTGTGGACGATCACCCATGATCCCTTCCTGCTGCAATTCCTGCACCGCTGGTGGGCGTGGGTCGCGGTGGCCGCACTGGTGTGGCTGGCGCGCAGGGTGCGCAAGGCCGATCGCTTCGCCAGCATCGCCGTTCACACCGCCTTCGGGACCATGGTGCTGCTGGGGATCGCCACGGTGATGAGCGGCGTGTCCCTGTGGGTCGCTGCGGCGCACCAGCTGGTCGGCGCGCTGACGGTTATCGCCACAGTGCGGGCGATGCACAGTTTGGGGCATTCTGACGGCCTGGCGCGGCGGGCCGCGTAATGGCCGGCGCCGCGCTGGTGTGGTGCCCCTTCCCTGACGCTGACAGCGCCCGCGCTGCCGCCGCGACCTTGCTCGATGAACAGCTGATCGCCTGCGCCAACATCCTCGGCGCGATAGAATCCCATTTCGTATGGGACGGAGCGCGCTCCACCGGCGCGGAGGTTGGCGTGTTGTTCAAGACCACCGATGATTGTCTGAAACCCCTCGTCAACCGTTTGGGGAGCATCCATCCCTATGATACACCGGCGATTATCGGGTGGCGGTGCGATGCAGCCCACCCGGCGAGCCTGGCGTGGCTGGCCGCAAGTTGCGGGCAACAACACGCGGACGACTGAACCGCGCCGGGCGGGGAGAAATGGGGGGGCACATCTTGGACATCAGCGCCAGCACAAGGCGCGGCTTTATCGCCGCGCTGTTTGGCATGGGGATGCTGGGCAGCAGGCTGCTCGCCGCAACCGAGAGCCCCCTGCCCCTGCCCGACCGCCCCTTGCGCCTCACCAGAGTGCTGGTCCGCGGACTGGGCGATAGCGGTTCGTCCGCCATCACGGTGCGGCGCTGGTGGGACGTGGCATTCGAACGGCAGGGACGCGGGATTGTGGTCAGCGGGCGGCAGACCGGGGCCGAGGTTGACGCTCCACCCAACCTTGCCGCGATCGCCCGGATCGAACAGCAGCGCGATGCAAGCGGGATGCTGCCGCTGATGCTGTCGGACCGCGGCGCGATGATCACGGCTCCGGCTGCGCTGGGGGACAGCGACACAGTGTCCGCCGCCCTGCGCGCCGCCGAAGGGGTGATTGCCCGCCAGATGGGCCTGCCCGCCGACGATCGCGCGCGGATCCGCTACTATCTGGCCGAAATGCATCGCGCCGGATCGGGGCTGCTGGAGGTGCTGCCGGACGATCTGCTGTTTCCCTCCGGCCCGCCCGTCGAAAGGCGCGAGAGTGTGACGTTACCGGACGGGCTGACAGGCCAGTTCGCGCTCCGTTACAAGGCCGAACCCCAGCCCGATGCGCCATGGCTCGCACGGGCCGAGCGGCAGGTGGTCACATCGGTCGGCGGATTCGACCGGCAGGCGGCAGAAACGTGGACTTTGGGGTCGATCTGACCATAGGGTATTATTTTACCCTATCAAGAATGGGCGCTTTTGCTTGACTTTCGCAGGGGTCAGCGACATTTGCGCCCCACTTCTCCACCTGATCGGCTGATCGGGCGGCGATTCTTCCGGACATCTCCCGGCAGACAGTTTCGAACCAAGGACACATGCCATGAAGGCGCTCAGCAAGCAGACCCGGTCGATCAAACCGGCCGAGGTCGAAAAGAACTGGCACATCATCGATGCCGACGGTCTGGTGGTCGGTCGCCTCGCTGCGATCATCGCCAACATCCTGCGCGGCAAGACCAAGCCGAGCTACACCCCGCACGTCGATTGCGGCGATCACGTGATCGTCATCAACGTCGAGAAGGTGAAGTTCACCGGCAACAAGATGGGCGACAAGGTCTATTACAAGCACACCGGCCACCCCGGCGGCATCAAGGAAACCACCCCCGCCAAGGTGCTGGGCGGCCGTTTCCCCGAGCGTGTGCTTGAAAAGGCTGTCGAGCGCATGATTCCGCGCGGCCCGCTGGGTCGTCAGCAGATGAAGGCCCTGCACCTCTATGTCGGCACCGAGCATCCGCATGACGGCCAGAAGCCCGCTGTGCTCGACGTTGCTTCCATGAACCGCAAGAACAAGGTCGTTGCATAATGGCTGACGAAACCACCACCGTCTCGGATCTCGCCGATCTGAAGGACATCGCCGGCAACGCGCCCCAGGGCGACGCTGCTGAAATCGCTCGCGTCACCGCCCCGCTGCGTGACCGTGAAGTCGATGCGCAGGGCCGTTCCTACGCCACCGGTCGCCGCAAGGATGCGGTTGCCCGCGTGTGGGTCAAGCCCGGCACCGGCAAGATCACCATCAACGGCCGCGATCAGGAAACCTATTTCGCGCGTCCGACTCTGCGTCTGGTGATCAACCAGCCCTTCACCGTCACCGACCGCACCGGCCAGTACGACGTGGTCTGCACCGTGCGCGGCGGCGGGCTTTCGGGCCAGGCCGGCGCTGTGAAGCACGGCATCGCCCAAGCGCTGACCAAGTACGAGCCCGAGCTTCGCTCGGCCGTGAAGGCAGAAGGCTTCCTGACCCGCGACAGCCGCGTGGTCGAGCGCAAGAAGTACGGCAAGGCCAAGGCCCGCCGCAGCTTCCAGTTCTCGAAGCGCTAAGGTCCAGCCTTACCGGTTACACAAAGGGCGGCCCCCGCAAGGGAGCCGCCCTTTACTTTTGGCAACGCAGCAGGACTCAGCGTTGCAGCAGCATGATCCCCCAGGTGAGACCGCTGCCCGAAAAGAAGATCGGCCATGACCAGAACAGCTTGGCCTCGGCAATATGCACGGCATGGATCGCCAGCGGCCCCGCCGTCGCCCCCTGAGAGCCGATCACCAGTGCGATCGCCCCCGAGAGAACCGCGCCAAACGTCATTGCCTTGATCAAGTCCATCGCAAACGGCCTTTTCTGCACAAGCCTGTCTGAACAGAGCAGAGCGGGAAAGGGCCCGTCTGCGCAAACCCATCCGGCCTGCGACGGTCATTTCACCAACAAAAGCTTAACGCCAATCCTAGGGAAAAGGTTAAAGCCGGGGCCCGTCAGATTACCGGGGCGGGCTTTATTCCGACCAGCCGCAGGTGCGTGTCAATCACCCCGCCAGCCTCGCAATCGATCACCCGCCAGCTTGCCGGGGCATCGTGACGCAGGCGAGTGGAAAGCGTGCCGGTGCCGATCGTGCGCATCGCCTGCCCGCCGCTGGTGCGGCGTTCGTCAAACGGGACATGGACGTGGCCCGATATCACCGCGTGCGCCCCTGCGGCTGCCAGCTGCGCAAAGGCCGCATCGCCGCCGATGGTGGGGTTACGCCGCCCGCCATCCGGCCCGAGCAGCGGGTGATGCGCGATCACGATGATGGTGCGCGGATCGCCCTTCAGCGCCTCCAATGCGGCCAGCGTGGCTCGCAGCGCGGCAGGCTTCACCACCCCGTCCGACCACGGAATACGGGACTGCGCGCGGACTGTCGTGCGCAGCGGCACCAGCACCACGTCGGAGGATTCAAACCCACCGCTTACGGCCGCCCGCAGGCTTTCAAACCGGCGGAAGGGATCGGTGAACCGCTCCCACGGGTTGTAATAGGGCATATCGTGATTGCCCGGTTCGAGCACCACCGGCACGCCCAACGCAGCGAACCATTCGCGCGCGGCGGCATATTCGGTGTGCTTGGCGCGCTGCGTCAGATCGCCAGTGCAGACCACCGCATCGGGCCGTTCAGCCGCAACCGCTGCCGCAACCGCGTCCAACGCAGCGCGATCCTCGACCCCGAAATGCACGTCGCTGATGTGGAACAGGCGGGTGGACATGGCAGCCCTATACCCGACGCGACAGGATCAGCCACGCCGCAGCGGCATTGGCGAGCGTATAGATGCCATAGATCAGGGCAAACACCGGCCAGCCCCGCGCCGACAGCATCAACGCGACGAGCAGCACCGCAAACTCGCTCACCAGTGCGGCGCGGCGGCCGAGCGTCCGGCTGATCTGCGGCAGCCGCTCGAACAGCGGGTGATCGCTGGTGAACACGGCACGGTTGATCGCGAAATTGGCGATTCCCAGCAGGAAGATAATGACGGTGGCCCATCCCATCGGCCCATTATGGCGCTGCGCCGGTCGATTGGAAACCGCCATTTGTCGCCTGTTTCGCACCTTTGGTCATGGCACCGCCGCGCCGGTCGAGCGGGCGGCGCGGGTTGATCGAAGGGCGAATGCAGTGGGTAAGGCAGGCGCGTATCAAGGATGTCAGCAGGGCGCCTGCCCCCCCCGGATCGGACCCCCGCCCGATCTCAGGCTCCTTGCGAGATGGAGGAGATGAACCATGAAACCCCTTGCGAAAACAATCACTCACGCCCTTGCAGCGATCGGTCTGGCCGGCGCTGCGATTACGCCGGCGATGGCTGGCAACATGCAGAAGATGTCGGTCTCGGTCGAAACCGGAGACCTTGATCTCGGCACGGCCAAGGGTCAGAAGACCCTCGACCAGCGCGTCGAAAAGGCGGTGCGTCATGTGTGCCACACCACCAGCCTCACCACCGGTTCGCGGTTGTTGAGCCAGGACGCCCGCGCCTGCCTCGCCAAGGCCCGCACCAATGCCAGGCAGCAAGTCGCAGCCCTGACCCTCGGACAGCAACGCGGCGGCTGAACCGCGCCTGCATCCCTGCGCCGACCGACGCCCCGCAGGCCGGACGGCGCAGCTGATACGGCCCGAACCCTTCCAGTCCCTGGGGTTCGGGCCGTTTTTTTGTCGAACAAAGCGGACATGCAGAAACTGAAAGCTATGCAGATTGGCACTTATTGCGAATTATTCGCAATTAAGCGTGGAGCAATGTGAGGCTTGGCAGATCATCCCGGCCTTCAATCGTGGACCCCGCCCGATTGAAGGTGTTCGTTGAAAAGAGGAAAGAAAATGATCAAAAATCCCCTTGCATCCATGCTCCTTGCGGCCGGCCTGTCGGCTGCGGTCGTGACCCCCGCCTTTGCCGAAACCGGGCGGCCGACAAAGACCGCGATCACCTCGGTCGCGGTCAGCACTTCGGACCTTGATCTCGACACGGCCGAAGGCCAGCGCAAGCTGCAGAACCGCGTGGCCAAGGCCGTGCGGGATGCGTGCCGCGTCACAGATGTCGATACCGGGCAGCGCCTGTTGAACCGTGATGTCCGCGGCTGCCTCGCCAAGGCGCGCGCCAGCGCCAACCAGCAGGTTGCCGCATTGCTTGCTGACGAGCAGCGCGGCGGCTGAGCCGGTCCTGCATACCTGCGCCCGCACCCCGCGTGGGCGCAGGTATCATTTCCCATTATCTTCCGGCCATCGCCTTCACGCGCGCAAGGTAGGTGCGGCCGATCCGCAGCGCCTCGCCGTTGACGAGTTCCGCTGACCACACGCCAAGGCCATCGTGCCGAAGCCCGCGGATATGGTCGCGGCGCAGGATCGTGGAGCGGTGGATGCGGATGAACTGTTCGGGATCCAGCCGTTCTTCAAGCCCCGCGATGGTCTGGAGCAGCAGGTAGGAACGCCCCGCCTCCGGCCCGCCGACATGCAGGCGCACATAATCACGCTCGGCATCGATCTGGTGGACTTCGCTGACCGCGATGCGCAGCAGTTCCGAACGGTGCGGCACCCAGAGTTCATCAAGATGGCGGCTCGCTTTCTGGCGGCCCTGGCTCTGATTGATCTGTCCGCGGCGGGCGACAGCGCGTTCGATTGCGCGTTCCAGCCGGTCGGCCGAAACCGGCTTCAGCACATAATCGACCGCCTCCAGATCGAAAGCCTCGACCGCGAAGTGATCATGCGCGGTGACGAAGATCACCACCGGCGATTGCGGCTGCGCGGCAAAATGGCGCGCCACGCCCAAACCGTCGAGTTCGGGCATGGTCATGTCGAGCAGCACCAGATCGGGCGCAAGCTTTTCCGCCAGCCGCAGTGCCGCGGCGCCATCGCTGGCGGTGCCGACCACGCAGACGGCGGGAATTTCGGCGCAGATGACCTGCACCCGTTCCACCGCAAGGGGTTCATCATCGACGATCAGCGTGCGCAGCGCGGTGGCTTCGGTCTCGGTGTCAGTCATGGCGGGCTGTCGATCTGGTGAGGGGGATACGGATTTCGGTGCTGTAGCCGTGCGGCAAGGGGGCGGAGCTGAAGCCGATATCGGGGCCGAAGCGGGCCTCCAGCCGGTCCCGCACATTGGCAAGGCCGATGCCGAAGCCGTGCGGGGCGCCGTGCGGCACGCCGGGGCCATCATCGCTGACGGTGATGACCAGCCGGTCAAACTCCTCGCGCGCGGCGAGCGTGATCGTGACTTTGCGCGACACCGGCGAGACGGCGTATTTCACCGAATTTTCGACCAGCGGTTGCAGGATCATCCCCGGCACGCGCGCTTCCTCCAGATCATCGGGCAGATCGAAAACGCACACCAGCCGGGTGGGGAAACGCACCGCCTCGATATCGAGGTAGAGCTTTTGCAGGTCGAATTCGTCCTTCAACGCCACGTCGGCGGTGGGCTCGTTGGCGAGCGAGTGGCGGTAAAAGCGGCTGATCGTCTGGATCATGATCTCGGCCCGGTCAGCCCGGCCCGTCATCACCAATGCCGAGAGCGAATTCAGCGTGTTGAACAGGAAATGCGGGTTCACCTGATAACGCAGCGACAGCAATTCGGCGGCCTTGGCGGCAGAGCGGAACTGCTCCTCCCGTCGCTGCGCGGCCCGTGCCTGAACACCCGCCAGCAGCGCAAAATAGGTCGAGGCCCAGGCCAGCAGCAGGAAGTACCGGCCGAGCGCCACGTCGAGCAGCTTGCGCCAGAAATCGGAGGTGGATTCGGCCGGCTCGATAATCACCGACTGGATGCCGCCCGCGGTCGTACCTTCGCCGCGCACCGGCACATCGACCAGCAGATTGCCGCTTTCATCGCGGCGCAGGTTGAGGTTCATCTTCTGGGCAAAGGCCTGGTCCACGGCCGAGGACATGTCCTTGAACACCAGATAATTGACCTGGCCGATCACCAGCGCCACCGGCAAGGCCAGCGCAATCGCAGCCGAAATCTTGAGCCATAATGCGCGGTTATCGAACAATCGCAGCAGCAGCCACAACACGATGGTCAGTAGCACGCCGAAAAAGGTGACCAGCAATCGCCGCCAGCCGAACTCGAACTGGAGGCCGATATCCATCACCATGCTGCGCACTGTGGTGAGGGCGAAATAGGTCGCCCACAGCACCACCATCGAAAACAGCACCGTGCGGAAAGACACGGTGGGCGGTGGTCCGGCCGAAGTGACGGCAGGGGCCGCGTCGCTGGTCATGGTTATCGTCATTATGCCCACAGGCGATAACGCCCCCGCCAGCAATGCGCTACTGGCGAGGGCGCTCATCGTCGGGCCGGATCAGGCCTTGGTCGAAAGCTGGATATTGTTTCAGGCGCTCGGGCGGATCATGTCCGACGGCACCACCCATTCGGCAAACTGTGCTTCCGTCAGCAGTCCCAGCGCCAGCGCCGCCGCCTTCAAGGTCGTGCCTTCGGCATGGGCCTTCTTGGCGATCTTGGCGGCGTTATCGTAACCGATATGCGGGTTGAGTGCGGTCACCAGCATCAGGCTTTCGTTCAGAAGCTGGGTGATGCGATCCATGTTGGCTTCGATGCCCACAACGCAATTGTCGGTGAAGGCGTGGCTCGCATCGCCGATCAGCTTCATCGATTGCAGCACGTTGTAGATGATCACCGGCTTGAACACGTTGAGTTCCAGATGCCCGTGCGATCCGGCGACTGTCACCGTCATGTGATTGCCCATCACCTGCGCGCAGACCATCGTCATCGCCTCGCACTGGGTCGGGTTAACCTTGCCCGGCATGATCGAGGAGCCCGGCTCGTTGGCGGGGAGCGAAAGCTCGCCAAGGCCGCTGCGGGGGCCGGAGCCCAAGAGGCGGATATCATTGGCGATCTTCATCAGGCTGACGGCGAGCACATTCAGCGCGCCCGAAATCTCCACCATCGCATCATGCGCGGCGAGCGCTTCGAACTTGTTGGGCGCGGTCACGAAGGCATGGCCGGTTTCGGCGGCGACTTCGGCGGCAAAGCCGGTGTCGAACCCGACCTTGGCGTTGATCCCGGTGCCCACAGCCGTGCCGCCCTGCGCCAGTTCCAGCACGCGCGGCAGCGCGGCTTCCACGCGGGCGATGCCGTATTCGATCTGCTTGGCGTAGCCCGAGAATTCCTGCCCCAGCGTCATCGGGGTCGCATCCTGCAAGTGGGTGCGGCCGATCTTGACGATATCGGCGAATTCCTTGGCCTTGGCATCCAGCGCGTCGTGGAGCTTTTTCAGCGCCGGAATCAGGTGATCGAGCGCCTCTGTTGCCGCGGCAATGTGCATCGCGGTGGGGAAGGTGTCGTTCGACGATTGCCCCATGTTGCAATGGTCATTGGGGTGAACCGGGGTCTTGCCGCCCTTGTTGCCGGTGAGAATCTCGTTCGCGCGGCTGGCGATCACCTCGTTGGCGTTCATATTGGACTGGGTGCCGGATCCGGTCTGCCACACCACCAGCGGGAACTGGTCGGCTAGCGTCCCGTCGATCACTTCGCGTGCGGCCTGGACAATCGCCTCGCCGATGCCGGCATCGAGCACGCCCAGCTTCATGTTCGCCCGCGCTGCCGAAAGCTTCTGGATGCCCAGTGCGCGCACCAGCGCCGGCGGCATTTTTTCGCCACCGATCGGGAAGTTGACGATCGAGCGCTGCGTCTGCGCGCCCCAGTGGACATGGGCCGGAACTGCCACTTCGCCCAGCGAATCGGTCTCGATCCGCACCTCACCGCCGTTCGCTGTCATGTCACTCATCGAAGCCATCCCTCACTAAGTCGAATACAGTCCCGCAAGGACCAGCGCTCCCCTAAGCACTGGCACGCGGCGAGGTCAAAGGCGGAAATCGCCAGTTCAGCTTCGCTGGCGGAATGGCCCAAAGCGCTTGGAACCACGCCGCGCCACGTTTAAGGAGAGGGTTGACGGACTGTATTGCACACCTAATACAGTTATCCCGAGAGACCATGAGCACCATGACGACAACCTTACCCGATACTCACACAGCGCGCCGCGCCATGATCGACAGCCAGCTGCGCACCAGCGGCGTGAACGAGGAATATGTGCTGGCGCGGATGCTGTCCGTCCCGCGCGAGGACTTCCTGCCCGCCGAAAAGGCGTCGGTCGCCTATATCGACCGTGCGGTGCTGCTGGGCGATCAGGGCCACATGGCCGCGCCGCTGTTTTACGGCAAGCTGCTGCTGGAAGCGGCGCCGATGCCCGATGACAGTGTGCTGCTGGTCGGCGGCGGCACCGGATACCTGGCCGCGCTGCTGCGCCCGCTGGTGGCCGGACTGACCGAAGTCACCGCTGCCGAAGCGCTCGCCTTGACCGCCACCGGCAACCATTCGCTGATCGTGATCGACGGCGCGATCGAACATCTGCCCGACAGCCTCACCGCGCAGCTGTCCGATGATGGCCGCGTGGTCACCGGCCTTGTGCTGCGGCAGGTCACCCGCCTCGCCACGGGCCGCAAGGTTGCAGGCAAGGTCAATCTCCAGCCGGTCGAGGATCTCGGCATTCCGGTGCTGCACGCTTTCGATGCGCCCAAGGGCTGGAGCTTCTCGTGACATTGAACCCCGCCTCGCGTGGATGGACAGGATCGGCAAGCCTGCTGGCGCTGGCGGCGCTTGTCGCTACGCCTGCCCATGCCGATACGCTGCGTGAGGCGCTGGCGGCTGCCTACACCACCAACCCGACGCTTGAAGGCGCGCGTGCCAGCCAGCGGGCGGTCGATGAAGGCGTGGCGATCCAGCGTTCGCAGGGGCTGCCCTCGGCCGCGATCACCGCGACCCATATCGAATTCATCCAGCAATCGGCCAACGCCTTCACCGCGCCGGAACGCAACCTCGGCGTCAACGCACAGCTTCTGGTGCCGGTCTATTCGGGCGGCGCCGTGCGCAACGGGATCGCCGCCGCCAAGCAGCGGGTCGAGGCCGGACAGGCCGATCTGCGCAACACCGAAAGCACACTGTTTGCGCAGGTCGTCGCCGCCTACATGGACGTGCTGCGGACCGAGGCGCTGGTGGCGCTGGCGACCAACAATGTCGCCGTGCTGAAGACCAATCTCGAAGCGACCAGTGACCGCTTCCAGATCGGCGATCTGACCATCACCGATGTCGCCCAGTCGCGCTCGCGCCTCGCGGTTGCCGAAGGCGATCTGCAGGGGGCCGAAGCCAACCTTATCGCCGCGCGCGAAGCCTATATCCGGTTGGTCGGCAATGCCCCGGGCGAACTGGAAGCCCCGCCGCCGCTGCCCGGCCTGCCCGATTCCGTCGGCACGGCCATCGTCGCCGCGCTCGAGAACAACCCCAACCTCGAAGCCGCCAAGCAGCGCGCCGAGGCCGCCGGGTTCGACACCAAGGTCGCAGGCTCTGGCCGGTTGCCGACAGTCGGCGTCTTCGTAAACGGCGATTACAGCGACTTCTTCGGCACGCTGGGCGGGCCGGTTGCCGCCAACTTTGCCCAGAGCGAAAAGACCGCCAATGCCGGGGTGCGGGTCACGATTCCGCTGTTTCAGGGCGGGCTTCCCGCCGCGCAGAAACGCCAGGCCGGTGCGCGCGAATCTGCCGCGCTTGAAGATGTGATCGCGGCCGAGCGCCAGATCATTGCCGAAACCCGTTCGACCTATTCCAACTGGCAGGCCGCCAACGCCATCATCCGCAGCGCGCAAGCCGCTGTCGAAGCCGCCGAACTCAGCCTTGAAGGCGTGCGGGCGGAGAACTCGATCGGCAATCGCCAGATTCTCGACGTGCTCAATGCCGAACAAGAACTGGTCAACGCACGCGCCCAATTGGTGACTGCGCGGCGCAATGCCTATGTCGCGGGCTTCAATCTGCTCGCGCTGATGGGGCGCGCCGAAGCACGCGATCTGAACCTCGATGCAGGCGTGCTGTATGATCCGGACATCAACGCCGACCGGGTCAGCAGCAAGCTGTGGGACTGGGATCGCGACCCCAAGGCCGCACCGAAATCGACCAGAACCGTTGACATTCCCCCCGCCAAGGCAACAATCGGCCCGCAATTGCTGCCCGGCGAGTAAGTGCAGTCCCGATTCGGGACGGGTGGGCGGCGCACAACAGGGCGGACAATGGGCCAGGATAACGAAGCGTCAGTCGAGGAAATCCTCGAATCGATCAAGAAAGTGATCGCGCGCGACAACCGCGCCGGAGCAATGGAAGCCCGGCGCCGGCGGATGCTCGTGTCCGAGGAGCCGGAAAGCGAGCCTGCGCCGCTGGCCCGCACCCATCAGGTGCGCGACGCCGAAGAAGTGCTCGATCTCGCCGAGATGGAATGTGCAGACGAGCCCTTTGGCGAGGCTTCGGCCCTGCCGCTCGGCCAGTCGGATGAAACCCCGCTGATCGCTGAAACCGTGCGCGATGCGATGCAGGAAAACCTTGCCGCACTCGCCATGCTGGCCGAACCGCCCGCCCGTCCGCAGATCGTGCGGTCGGGGGAAACCTCGCTCGAAGGCCTGACCCGCGAACTGCTCCGCCCGATGCTGGCCGAGTGGCTCGAAGCCAATCTGCCTGCGATGGTCGAACAGCTGGTGCAGGCCGAAATCGCCCGGATCGTCGGCAAGCGCCGCTAACCCGCCGCGCAGGACTGGCGGAACGCGGGCGGGCAGGCTAATCCCGCCGCCATGCGTAACTCTGTCTCTTTCGGCGCTGTCATCGCCGCCGCCCTTTTCGCCGCTCCCCTCGCCGCGCAGGATGTGGCGATACCCGGTGTAACCGCCCCGCCAATGAGCGCGGCGGATCTCGTCACTCTGCCGCGTCTGGGAGCGCCTGCGGTCAATGCCGGCGGCACGATGGCGGTTTACAGCGTCACCGTCACCGATCCCGAAACGCTCACGCGCGCGCCGACCCACTATCTGCTGGACCTGACAAAGCCGGGGGCAGCGCCCGTGGCCTTGTCGTTCGGCGTCAAGGCCAGCGATCTTGCCTTCGGCGCTGACGGCCAGCTCTATTTCATGAGCAGCGAGCATCCCGAGGGTGAAGGTGTGGCGGCCCGCAACCGGGTGTGGCGCGCCGCCCTTGGCACGGATGGCACGACCGGCCAGCCGCAACTGGTTGCCGGATATCCCGATCTCGACATTGCCGGGTTCAAACTCGCCCCCGACGGCTCGGTCATCGCCCTGTGGGCAGAAGTGCCGCGCACCTGCCCGACTTTCGGCTGCAAGGATGCCAAGCCGCCGCACCTGCCCGGCCCCGGCACCGGCAGGCTCTATGATGCCAACGACGGCTTTGTCCGCCACTGGGACCGCTGGGCGACCCCAGGCACCCCCAACCGCATCTTCACCTTCCCGCTTGTGGACGGCGTCGCCCAAGGGCGGGGCGCGCCGGTTGACGGGACCGATCCCGCCACCGGACTTGTGGCCGACTCCCCCACCATGCCGTTTGGCGGGGCCGAGGAAATCGCCTTCGCTCCCGATGGCAGCGCGCTCTATTTCACCGCGCGCCTTTCGGACGCGGACGAACCGGGCTCGACCAATCTCGACATCTATGTCTCCGATCTGACCGGCGCCGCGCCGGTTCTGCTGACCGCGAACAATCAGGCGACCGACACCACCCCCGTCCCCTCGCCCGATGGCCGCTATCTGGCGTGGCTGGCGATGGAACGCCCGACCTACGAAGCCGACAAGCTGTCGGTGCGCCTGCTCGACCTCAAAACCGGACGGATGCGCAATCTGACCGGCGACACCGACCTCAGCTTCGCCAGCCTCGCGTGGAGCGCGGACGGCAAGCACCTGATCGCCACCGCGCAAAAGGTGCTGGATACCCCCGCCTTCAACATCGACCCGGTGACCGGCAAGGTGACCGAATTGAACCTGATGGCGGGGAACGAGGCGCATATCGCCAACCTCGTCCCGCTGCCGGGTGGCCGGGCGCTGTTCACCCGCGATTCGCTCGGTCAACCGGCGGAACTGTTCCTGTCCGACGGCATGGGGCAGGCCCGCCCGCTGACCGACGTGGCGACATCCCGCATGGGCGGCCTGGCAAACATCGTCACCCGCCGCTTCAGCTTTGCCGGCGCGGACGGCGACACGGTGTGGGGCCAGATCACCCGCCTTGCCGACCAGACCGGCCCGATCCCGGCGCTGCTCTACATCCACGGCGGACCGCAGGGCAGCTATAATGATAGCTGGTCAAACCGCTGGAACCCGCGCGTCACCGCCTCGCAGGGGTATGCCGTGATCTCGATCGATTTCCACGGATCGACCGGATACGGACAGGCCTTCACCGATGCGATCAACAAGGACTGGGGCGGCAAGCCGCTGGTCGACTTGCAGAAAGGGCTCGACGCCGCACTGGCGCTCGACACCCAGATCGACGGCACCCGCGCCTGCGCGATGGGGGCAAGCTATGGCGGCTTCATGGTCAACTGGATCGCCGGAAACTGGCCGGACCGCTTCAAGTGCATCGTCCAGCATGACGGCATCTTCGACACCCGCAGCTTCTATTATGCGACCGAGGAGCTGTGGTTCCCGCGCTGGGATTTCGGCGGCACTTACGAAGAAGCGCGCGAAACCTATGAAAAGTGGAACCCCGCCAACCACGTGAGCAAGTGGAAGACCCCGATGCTGGTCGTCACCGGCGAACAGGATTTCCGCGTGCCCTATACCCAGGGCCTCCAGAGCTTCACCGCCTTGCAGGAACGCGGCATCCCCTCGCAATTGCTGGTCTTCCCGAACGAGAACCACTGGGTGCTCGGCGCGAAAAACTCGCTGCAATGGCACAATACCGTTTTCGCGTGGTTGGACCGCTGGCTTAAGCCGAAGGACGGCGAATGAGCCGGCAGGAACTGCTCTCGGCGCAAACCTCGCTCGCCAAGCATTACGGCGACCCGGCCAAGGGCAACGCGATCGAACGGCACATCGTGCTGTGTTCCGTATCGGACAAGCAGAAGTGCTGTTCGCGCAAGGACGGCGAGGAGGCGTGGGGCTTCCTCAAGTCACGGCTGAAAGAACTGGGGCTGGTCGGCCCGAAGCGTGACGACGCAAGCAAGCGCGGCGAGGGCGGGGGAATCCAGCGCTCCAAGGCCGATTGCCTGCAGATCTGCGCGGCAGGGCCGGTGGCGGTCGTGTGGCCGGACGGGGTGTGGTATCACTCTTGCGGCCCGGAAGCGCTGGAGCGGATCATTCAAGAGCATCTGGTCGGCGGCGTTCCGGTCGAGGATTACCGCCTGACACCTCCTGCTTGAGGTTGCTCAGGTTCGCGTCAGCGAAACCAAAAGTGCCTAATCATCCTTGGGCGACCAGAACTCGTCCCTGCCGGGCAGCTGGTTGTCGACCGATTCGTCGTGACCCGTCCCGTTGCTGAGAAACACCAAGCCCATCAGCCCGCCGCCCAGCAGCATGGTAAGGCTGATCCCGAGCGCCACGGCGATATAGAAATGCACCGAAATCATGCCGTTATAGGCAAATAGCAGGCCGGTCGCGATGGCGACGGTCAGCACAGTCGCGGCCAGCAACCACTTCATGATCTGACGGTAGCGCGCCCACGCATGGGCGGCGTTCACAGGATCGTCGAGCGGGGATTTGCGGGCCATGCGAGCGACATGGCGTGCGCAAAGGCGCAATGCAACGCGCAAAGGCTGCAAGGTGCGGTTCGTGCGGTGCAAGCCTGGTGCTGGCCCCGCACTGGCCCCGTGTTGGCCCCGTGTTGGCCCGGATTCGCTTTTTTGCCCCGGACATGGCATTTTTATCTCCCAGAGAGAGGGAGTCGTCATGACCATTGCCCGAATCATCGCCCAGCGCGGCCCATCCGACATCATCGCCTGCGACGTTGCGACCCCGGTGTCCCACGCCGTCAGCATCCTCGCCAGCAAACGCATCGGCGCGCTGCCGGTGCTGCGCGACGGCAAGGTGGTCGGCATCGTTTCGGAACGCGACGTGATCTACCGGCTCGCCGATCATGGGGGGAGTTGCCTCGATCTGCCGGTCGAACAGATCATGACCTCGCCCGCCGTCACGGTGGAACCGGCGACCACGGTGGACGAAGCGCTGAGCCTGATGACCCGCCGCCGGTTTCGCCACTTCCCGGTGGTCGAGGATGGCGCGCTGGTCGCCTTCATCTCGATCGGCGATCTGGTGAAGCACAAGATGGACGAAGTGCAGCACGAGGCCGAGGCGCTGCGCAACTACATTCAGGCAGTGTGATGGCCTTGAGCATCGCGCCCGCGCGCCCTAGATTACAACCATGAACCCCGAGCCCCTGATCCTCACCCCGTCCGCCGCCAAGCGCGTGGCCTTCATCGCCAGCAAACAGGCGCGCCCGGCGATTCTGCGTCTGGCTGTGGAGGGCGGGGGCTGTTCGGGCTTCCAGTACAAGTTCGACCTTGCCGACAGGCCGGAAGCGGATGATTCCATCTCCGAAACCGATGGTGTGAAGCTGGTGGTCGACCCGATGAGCCTCGATCTGATCGCGGGCAGCACGGTCGATTTCGTCGAATCGCTGGGCGGCGCGGCGTTCAAGGTCGAAAACCCGCAGGCCGCGGCGGGCTGCGGCTGCGGCGCGAGTTTCGGGATTTAGGTTAGACCCGCGCGGCGCTTTGAGGCATCAGGGCGCGCATGAAAATCGCCACCTTCAACATCAACGGCATCAAGGCACGCCTGCCGCGCCTGCTCGAATGGCTGGATGAAACCCGCCCTGCGGTCGCTTGCCTGCAGGAAATCAAGACGCAGGACGAAGGCTTTCCCGCCGCCGATTTCGAGGCGCTGGGTTACTCTGCGATCTGGCACGGGCAGAAAAGCTTCAACGGGGTCGCGATCCTGGTGGATACGCGCGCGGGCTATACCCTCACCGAAGTGCAGCGCGGGCTGGGTATCCCCGGCCCCAATGAAGGTGACGACGAACAGGCGCGCTACCTTGAGGCGGACGTCAGCGGCGTGCGTGTCGCCTGCCTGTACCTGCCCAACGGCAACCCCCACCCGGGACCGAAATTCACCTACAAGCTGGCGTGGATGGCAAAGCTGCGGGCGCGGATGGCGGACATCTGGGCCGAGGAAGTGCCTGCCGTGGTGCTCGGCGATTTCAATGTGATCCCGCATGACGACGATGTGTGGTCGGTGAAGGCGATGCAGGACGATGCGCTGATGCAGCCGGAAAGCCGCGCCGCCTACGCCCGCTTCCTTGCTGATGGCTGGACCGACGCGATCCGCACCCACAATCCGCGCGGGGGCGTGTGGACCTATTGGGACTATCAGGCAGGCGCGTGGCAGCGCGATCACGGCTTCCGCATCGACCACATCCTGCTCTCGCCCGAATGCGCCGACAGGCTTGAATCCTGCGGCGTCGACAAAGCGCATCGTGGGCGCGAGAAGGCAAGCGACCACACGGCGGTTTGGGTGAAGTTGCGCGGCTGACCTAACCAACAGGTCGCCCTCGGCCCGAAGGGCCGCAAGGGCGAAACGCGGCGAGGATTATCTATAGAAAATATGCGTGTCGATCTGGGCAAGGCGCGTTTTGGTGCGGCTCCAGCCCGGGCTGACATAGCGGGCGTGGAAGAACACCGCATTGCCCGCTTCGGATTCCCACATCCCCTGATGCGCGATCTGGGCGATGGCGACCGCGCGGTCCCAGGCCGGCGAGGCTGTGCGCACTTCCGGCATCCGGCTTCCGCGCATGAAAGAGAACTGCCCCGGCTGCGCGACAACGCCGCAATAGGAGCGCGGGAAGCGGCCGTCTTCGGTGCGGTTGATAATGACCTGCGCCACAGCCAGCTGGCCCGCCAGCGGCTCACCGCGGGCTTCGAAATAGACCGCGCCGGCAAGGCAGCGCATCTCTTCGGTCATCGGGGCATCGGTATCGACCATGCCGACCAGATCGGAAAGCGATCCGGCTTCGGTCAGAACAGGCGCAGGCGTTTCGGCCGGGAGCGGCTGCACCACGGCTTGCGCGACATATTCGACAGATTGGGGGACCAGTTCAGCCGCTTCGACCGGAGCGGGAAGGGCGATCTGATCAGTGCCGGCTTCAGCCAGCGCGGCGGCATCGCGGCCGCTCGGAAACATCGTGGTGGCGAAAGCGAGGCCCGCAATCGCAACAATCGTGGTAGTCTTACGACGCATTAAATCTACAAATCGGGCGGTGAGCGCGCACAGACGCAGGCGGGAACCTTATCCAGACCGTTTCGGATGTGGGGGGTTCAAGAAGCCTGCCGGCCGCTCCCCGTCTGCGTGCTGAAGGATACGGCCGAATTGCCGCCCTGCCAGCCTGCGCGAGGAAGTCGGCGGGCCACTAGCCCCATTGCCGTTTACGTCAACGCGAATCGTTCAACCCTGCGACGAAGCGTTGCGGATCCGCGATATCCACCTCGATGAGCCAGATATCGGGGTCCTGACGCCGCCTGCGTGCCAGATATTCGGAAAATTCCTGATTATTTTCAGTATTTTCCTTCTTTGTGGCAATAAAAAGGCGCGATCCATCCAGTTGGGGCATCCTTTCGAAAAGCTCTGCCCCTGCGCCGCGACACAGCGTTACCAACAGGATGGTCCCGGCATCACGCTCGCCCTTGGCCAGCACTGTCGCAAAGCCGCCCTGCGATTCGGCGAGGCGCAGAATGGCGCTCGCTTCGAGATGCGCGGGCAGGCGGTCTGTCACCTCACAGCCCTGAAGGGCCATCGGCGGCGTAGCCCGGCAGGCTGGAGAGCGCCATGCGGCTGCGCATGAAGGTGCCGGTGCCGCGTCCGATCTCGTCACCTTCCTCGTCCACCAGCCGCGCTTCGGCGACGAACACCCGGCGGCGCCCGCTGACCCAGCGACCTTCAGCAGTGACAGTCCCGGCGCGCACCGGCTTCGAAAAGAACAGGTTGAAACTGGTGGTCAGCAGGAAGCGATCGGTCACCAGCGAATTGGCGGCATAGAAGGCCGCATCGTCGAGCATCTTGAAATAGATCGTCCCGTGCGCCGCGCCTGCCGCGTGATAATCATCGGGCGTGATTGTGAAGGTCAGGCGCGAACGGCCTTCACCCGGGATATGCAGCGCGCTGGCAAACTTGGCATTGACCGGCGCGGAATCATACAGCCGTTCCAGCGCCCGGTAGTGCTGCTCTGCGCCGGTAGCGGGAGGCGTTTCGTCACTGACAGGCATGAGACAACCGGGTGTTGATCAGGCCGCGGTGCGCAGGAACTGGTTGGTGAGCAGCGCATAGACCGCATCGGTATCGGGCGCGTCAGCCAGCATCTGGAGCATCATTTCATCGCGTGTCAGGCGCGAGATCGCGGCCAGCGCGTGCAGGTGCGTTGCCCCGGCATTCTCGGGCGATACAAGACCGCACACCAGCGAAACCGGGCGCGCGTCGGCGGCAGCAAAGTCGATCGGCGCTTCGAGCCGGATCAGCGCGAGGCTGGGGCGACGCACATCCTTCGAACGGCAATGCGGGATCGCGACCCCGCGCCCGAAGCCGGTGCTGCCCAGGGCTTCACGCGCTTCGAGATTTTCCAGCACCTCGCTCTCGTCCAGACCGTATGCCCCCGCGAGCAGCTGGGCCGTTCGGGCCAGCACCTTGGGTTTGGAATCGAGCCGGGCGAACGCAATCGCCTGCGGTGAAAGGGCCAGGTTGACGTCCATAGCTTGTGCAAATCCCGATTGCGTGCGCCGTGTCGTGACGATGATCCGGTCCGGTCATGCTGTTCAAAGCATCGCCGGGCCGGGGCGGTAGCCCCTCCTGCTGCCGCCGCCTGAGCTTTGGGATAGCGGCCTTTGCCCTTACGGCAAAGGCCCATCCACGCCCTATTTCGGCTCGACCCATCCGATCGAGCCATCGGCACGGCGATAAACCATATTATGCCGTCCGGTGCCAGCGTTTTTGAAAAACAGCGCCCCGGTGTTCCTGAGATCCAGCATCATCACCGCATCGGCAACGCTGGCGGTGGGGATGTCCACACGGGTTTCAGCGATCACCAGCGGGGCGTCGGCGACGATTTCTTCTTCCTCGTCCTCCTCAACGGCGAAGATGGTATAGGCGGCTTCTTCCTCGCCGCGAGCGTGATCAGCCTGTTCGTGGCGGTCGGTCAGGCGGCGCTTGTAGCGGCGCAGCTGCTTTTCAATCTTGCCGACCGCATCGTCGAACGCGACGTGGGCGTCATAGGCGGAGCCTTGCGCTTTCAGGATCAGGCCCTGCATCACGTGGGTGACGATGTCGCAGCTGAAGGCACCTGCGGGCGCCTTGCCGAAGGTCACGTGTGAGGACAGCGCGCGGTCGAAATACTTGTCGACGACGGCGCCGAGCCGGTCCGACGCGTGCTCCTGAAGCGCGCTGCCGGTGTCCATCTGGTGGCCTGAAATCCGAATATCCATAAGCGTATAGTCCTCTCGTCCAAGATGAGGATCCCAATGTAAGCAATTGGTCGCGCAGAAAAATTCAGCGTGTCCAGATCGCTTCGGCGATTCCGGCGATGAAAGCGCGGTGACGTTCCAGCTCCTCCGGGCTGGCAACATGGGGGCGGGGTTCGCGCCGGGGCTTGTCGGCCGGGGGCCGGTGCCAGGGCGCGTTGGTGGCGGGTTGGTTCGTCAGGTCAGCCGCCGGATCAAGCGCGGTCAGGCCCAGTCCGATCTGCCGCCCTCCGGTGAGTTCGACATAGACCTGCGCGAGCAATTCGGCGTCGAGCAGCGCGCCGTGCTTCACGCGGTGGCTGCGGTCGATCCCGTAACGGGTGCAGAGCGCATCAAGGCTGAGCTTGGCGCCGGGGTGCTTCTTGCGGGCAAGCGCGACGGTGTCGACCATCCGGTCAAGGCTGAGCGGCGCCCGCCCCAGCAATTCCAGCTCGTTGTTGAGGAAGCCGAAATCGAACGCGGCGTTGTGCGCGACCAGATCGGAATCGCCGAGAAATTCGAGCAAGTCGTCCGCCGTTTCGGCAAAACGCGGCTTGGTGGCAAGGAAGGCGGCGCTGAGGCCATGGACGCGCTCGGCCTCGGGCGGCATGTCGCGATCGGGGTTGAAATAGGCGTGGAAAGTGCGGCCCGTTTCGACCCGGCCGATCATCTCGATGCAGCCGATTTCCACCATGCGGTCCCCTGTTTTGGGATCGAGTCCGGTGGTTTCGGTGTCGAAGATGACTTCGCGTGTTTGGGACGACATTTGCAGGACTATCCTCCCAAGTCCCGACACTTGCAAGCGCTGCCTGAAATCAAAATGAAGCAATCAAATTGAGGCAATGAGCGCGGCAACCTGGGCGCGGGTTTCTTCAAGGCTGGTGCCGGTGTCGATAACATGGTCCGCACGGTCGCGCTTGTGCGTGTCGTGGAGTTGCAGGCTGAAAATATGCTCGAATTTCTGCGGCGTCATGCCGGGGCGGGCGAGCACGCGGGCGCGCTGGACAGCCTCGGGCGCGGAGACGACGACGACGGTGTCGACGCTTTCATGCCCGCCGCGTTCGAACAATAGCGGGATGTCGAACACCACGGCGCGCTTGTCGTGGTGGGCTTCGAGGAAGGCGGCGCGTCTTGCCCCGACAGCGGGGTGGACGATGGCTTCGAGTCGCGCCAGCGCCGCTTTGTCGGCGAAGACCTGATGGCCCAGCCGGTCACGATCGACCCCCTCCGGCCCGGTCGATCCGGGGAAGGCGGCTTCGATGGCAGGCACAAGCGCGCCGCCCGGCCCCTGCATCGCGCGCACCTCGGCATCGGCGTCGAATACCGGGATGCCGGCCTCGGCGAACATGGCTGCCACGGTGGATTTGCCCATGCCGATGCTGCCGGTGAGGCCGATGATGGTCGGTCTGGTCATCGGGTCAGCAATGCCCGCAATTCGGCGTCGTGTTCGCGGGGCGGGGCGGCGCCGAAGAACTTGGCGAAAGCGGCAGCCGCCTGCCCGATCAACATGGACAGCCCGTCGATGGTGCGATGACCTTTCGCCGCTGCGCCTTCGAGGAAAGGCGTGACCAGCGGTGCGGTAACGACATCATAGGCGATGCTGCCCGGCGGTGCGTGGCTCCAGTCGAAGGGAAGCGGGGGTTGCCCCTGCATTCCCAGCGACGAGGCATTGATCACCAGATCGAGGCACCCTTCGCGGTCGTCGAAGGCGAAATCGGTCGGATCGGCGAAGTGCGACAGGTGAATGGCGTGATGCTCGCCCTTGGGCGCGAGTTCGTCGAGCAAAGCACGCGCCTTGCCGGGATCGCGCCCGGCGACCACCAGCGTGAAGCCTTTGTCGGCGAGCGCTGTGATAATCGCGCGGGCCGCGCCGCCGGTCCCGAGGATGCGGGCCATGCGGTAATAATGCGTTTGCGCCAGATCCTCGGCGAGAGGTTCGAGAAACCCGGCCGCATCGGTATTGGTGCCGGTCATCGCAGGGTCGTTGCCGGGTCGTAGCACAGTGTTCACCGCCCCGATGCGGGTTGCTGCGGTATCGGTCGCATCGATGAGCGGCATGATCGCCTGCTTGTGCGGCATGGTGACATTGCACCCGCGCCAATGGGGATCACTGCGGCGCTGGGCGAGATAATCGGCTAGCTCGTCGGGGCGGACATGGCAGGCGCGATAGTCGGCATTGATCCCGAGCTTGGCGAGCCAGAAATTGTGGATTTTCGGGGACTTGGACTGGACAATCGGATCACCGATCACTTCCGCGTAAGGCTTGGTCATGCGAACAGCACCCCTTCCTCGCGCAGGGCTTCGAGCAAGGGCAGCAGCGGCATCCCGAGCACAGTGAACTGGTCACCCTCGATCGCGGCAAACAGCTGCACGCCCGGCCCTTCGATGCGGAAGGCTCCAACAGTGTAGCTGATCGCAGGCCATTCAAGGCTCAGATAATGCGCGATAAATTCGTCAGACAGGTCGCGGACAATGAGGCGTGCGATGCTGGTGTGGCTCCATTCGCACCCGCCATCGCTGACGAGGGCAGCAGCGCTGTGAAGCTCCATCACCTTGCCAGAGAAGAACCGCAGATGCTCCGCTGCCTCCTCGACCGAACGTGGCTTGTCGAACCGGCGGCCGTCGCAAACGACGAGCGAATCCGATCCCAGAACAAGGGTTTGGGGATGGAGCGCCGCCACCGCCGCCGCCTTGGCGACCGCGAGGGCCTCGGCCACTTCGGCCGGGCCTGTGCCCGCAAGGCCAGCCTCGACCGCACGTTCGTCAATATCGGCAGGGATGCTCTCGTAAGCCACGCCGGCAGCATCGAGCATCGCCCGGCGCGAGGCGGATTTGCTGGCGAGAATCAATGATTTGCTCATATCGGCTTACCCACGCCACCTTCATTCGCCGGCTTGCGCCCGCGTTCCTGCGCCAGCCGGATGACCGCAGCGGCCGTTTCCTCGATCGAGCGGCGGGTGACATCGATCACCGGCCAACCGTGATCGGCGAACATCCGGCGGGCATATTGCAGCTCGGCCTTGACCCGGTCATTGTCCACGTAGGCTGTTTCTGTCGCTTCATTCAATGACAACAAACGGTTACGGCGGATTTGTACCAGCCGTTCGGGGCTTGTCGTCAGCCCCACCACCAGCGGATGGCGCAGCCCGTACAGCGCCTGCGGGGGCGGGCTTTCGACCACCAGCGGAATATTGGCGACCTTGTAACCGCGGTTGGCAAGATAGATGCTGGTCGGCGTCTTGGACGAGCGCGACACCCCCACCAGCATGATATCGGCCTCCTCCCAATCCTCGTGGCCGAGGCCGTCATCATGGGCGATGGTGTACTGGATCGCATCGACGCGCTTGAAAT
>Ga0209812_10000442_pt1 | contig 38331 bp, 33 predicted proteins | sample JI71714BDNA_FD_187502 | JGI IMG/M metagenome (GOLD analysis project Ga0209812, IMG submission 187502) | Wastewater effluent complex algal communities from Wisconsin, to seasonally profile nutrient transformation and Carbon sequestration -... | ecosystem: Engineered > WWTP > Effluent > Algae...
CTACCCAGCCTACCGGCACCAAAGACCGGCAGGCACCGTGCCCAGATGGCGGAATTGGTAGACGCACCGTCTTCAGGTGGCGGCGCTCGCAAGGGCGTGGAGGTTCGAGTCCTCTTCTGGGCACCATCGCTTCCTCCGGACATGTCCATAAATGTCCGGAGAAGTCCCCAAAATCAAAGGTTTTTGACGGTTGGCGCGTCCACCCGCATCCGGTCAAATTCGTTGCAATTGACGGTATCCGACGGTATTTTTGACGGTATCGAAACCGACGAAAAGGTGGCGTCATGCTTACCGATCTGGCCGTCCGAAAGGCAGTTGCACGCGACAAGCCCTACAAGCTTTCCGATGGGGGTGGGCTTTACCTGCTCGTAACAAAAGCTGGGCAGCGGTGCTGGCGGGTCGATTACCGCTTCGGCGAAAAGCGCGCCACGGCAGCCCTTGGGGTCTATCCCACCGTTTCTCTGGCAGAAGCCCGCGCCAAACGCCTCGAAATCAAGAAGCAGATTGCCGATGGCATGAACCCGTCGGCCAAGCGCAAGATCGACAAGATCACCGGACCGCTAGCCAACGTGAACAGCTTTCAGGCCGTGGCCGAGGAATGGCTCGACAAAGCCCGCCGCGAAGGCCGCGCCGAAGTGACGCTGGGCAAGCTGAAATGGCTGCTGGAGTTCGCCCACCCCATCATCGGCGCACGCAAGATTGGTGAGATCAAAGCGCCCGAACTGCTGGCGGTCCTGCGCGCGGTTGAAAAGCGTGGGCACTACGAAACCGCGCGGCGGCTGCGCAGTACATGCGGGCAGGTCTTCCGCTATGCCATCGCCACCGGGCGCGCCGACCGCGACATTTCGGCAGACCTGCGCGGCGCAATCACCGTGCCCAAAGTCACGCATCGGGCGGCCATTACCTCCCCGTTGGAGGCAGGTGTGCTGCTTCGGGCAATAGACGCCTATTCGGGCTATCCAGTCACCCATGCGGCCCTTCGCCTCGCCCCTCACGTCTTCGTGCGTCCTGGCGAGCTCAGGCACGCCGAATGGACCGAATTTGACCTGACCAAGAATGTCTGGACCATCCCCGCCGAGAAAACCAAGATGCGCGTCGCCCACCGCGTGCCGCTGACCCGGCAGGCGCTCACCATCCTGGAGGAACTGCGCGAGATCAGCGGCAACCGCCGCTACCTCTTCCCGGCCCAAGGCAAGCGGGATCGTCCCATGTGCGAAAACACGATCAACCTCGCCCTGCGGCGCATGGGGTTCGACAGCAAAACGATGACCGCGCACGGCTTCCGCGCCATGGCCAGCACGTTGCTGAACGAGCAGGGTCACTGGAATCCCGACGCCATCGAACGCCAGCTTGGACATGCTGAGACCGATGACGTCCGCCGGGCTTATGCGCGCGGTGAACATTGGGAAGAGCGGCTAGCCATGATGAAAAGCTGGTCCGACTATCTCGACCAGCTCCGGTCAGGCGCGAAGATCCTGCAAGGTAGTTTCCGCAAGCCGCCTAGCGCCGCGATTTCTGGATAAGGCGGCGCAGGCTCGGAGGGGGCAAGCGCACTGCAAACCTAGCTCGTTATCGCTCGCTGATAGCGACCGTCTGTGTTTAACGAGATTGAGAGTTGACCCACGGGGAAAATTTGATGCAGTTAAATTGGTGCCCCATCTCGAACAATCACGGCGTCCATTGTGTTAAGCCTCTCGCTGGGTCAGTCTGGCAGTCCCTGCAAATGTTGAAATACGCCTCCATGAGACTGATGAGCCGTGCTCGACTTAGCTGACACTCTGAGCTAGAGCATGATATCTCAATAAATTGCAAATTGGCTAAGGTCTATGATAAGATGACTACCAATAATCTTATGAAATCCAAGGCTAATATTTCTCAGATCGATAGTTCGGGTGCACTAGCAGGAGTAAAGCTGGATGCAAAAAATATGGTCGCAGCACATCAGCTATCAGATGCACCCCTAGTTTATCTTATTGGATCATTCGACAAGCGCGTTACAGTATTGGCTCAACAGACGAGAGCTTTAAATCTCGCCTGGGCGTTGGTAGAGAACAACGTTGTCCCCACGAAAAGCAAAAAATCCTTCCGAATTGCGGTCGTCGGGGCGGGCTTTGCAGGGCTGACATTCGCTGCGGGACTACTCCGTAAAGGTGTTGCGGCTAAGATCGACTTGTTCGAGCAGCGCGATTCACTTTTGCCTTTGCAGCAAGGAAGCGACACTCGCTGGCTGCACCCGCACATCTATGACTGGCCAACCGAAGGTAGCGAGGCTGCTGCCGCTATGCTGCCCGTCCTCAACTGGACGGCAGCTCGCTCATCGGACGTCGTGGTTCAGGTACTTGGCGAATGGGCCTCAATCGCCAAGGAGAAAAAAGATCTCCGACTATTCTGCAACACTAGGCACCTACAGATAACCCAATCATCAACGAGCCAAAAGCAAGCTAGGATCGAATGGGTAGGCGAAGAACGCCACCCAACAGACGGGCGGACCCTTAGCGAAGGCTCTGCACAGGGTGAATCCGAGCTTTACGATGCGGTGATCCTCTCGGTAGGCTTCGGTCTTGAGTCCGGTGAATCGTCATACTGGCGTAATGAAACGCTCGGCCAGCCGAGTTTGGAAGAGGCCCGTCGGACCTACCTTCTTTCTGGGCAGGGCGATGGGGCAATGATCGACCTCATGCGCATAAGGATTTCACAGTTTCGGCAAGATCGCATTCTCGATGAACTTTTCGTAGGCCGCGAAGAATTGCTCAAGGAACTACGAAATCTAAGGGCAGAATATTTGGTCGACGAAGCGGGTTTGTTTGACAAGTTCGAAGCGCTAGCATGTTCTGGAGCACCTTTTGAGAATGATATGAAAGGCGTTATCAGTGATCTCGGTCATCGTTTGCGTAGGGACACCGATGTTGTCTTGCGGTTGCTGGTGCGAAATGTAGCGGAATTGCTTGAGCCCAAAAACAGCCGCATGTCTTTTCAAAATGCGCTGCTAGTTTATCTTCTCTATCGCTGCGGCGGATTTTCGCCGACGACAGAATCGGACCGTGCGATCAGGGCAAGGTTTGGCATTCCAAAGAATCTTGTGATCCAGCGGCATGGCGTTGATCCACTAGCGCAACTAGGAAAGTCGCTTCCAGTCGGCTTGCATGACGAGATAACAGCGCTGCGCAGCAGCAAGGCAGATTCTTTCGGGCTCCAGCCAGCCAAGAGCCACTGGCCAGGGGGATATTTTGGTTACGCAGGAACGCAGCAAGACGCGATCAACGCTGGTGACGATATACGTCGTCGCTGGCGCAAGGAATATCTGCCTGGACCCACCGCCCTCATTGCTACAGCCATCAGCGGTAGCGTGGCGGGGGCGATAGCGCGGATGCGACCTGCCGCCACCCATTTCCGAATTACGCTCCATCGAACACTGTCACTGAATGACGACGAATTGCTTCAACAAGCCTGTGACTATGTCGGCCGAGGCCTCTCGGAGGCGTCTGCAACTGCGGGACGGACCATAGAGGCAACCGCTCTGACGATTGGTGCAGCTTACAGGACCCGACGGATTGTCCGAACCCGAGAGGGCGTTGCAATTTCCAAGATCAATGCGGACATGCAGAAATTGCGCCTGAAGTCGGTCGCCCGAAAGATGCGGGACGACGTAAGTTTCGTTTTCGCCATGCCCATTATCCAACCCGATGATAAGCATTTTTCTCCGGGACCGGTTGCTGCCGTTCTGTATCTGGATAGCCGCGATACTGATTTTTGGCTGAACGACGAGGAAGTCGGAGATCTCGCGCTGATAGTTCAGGAGGCGGTGCGTGCGCTTGACGGAGCTGAGGGTGCTGCATTGGGCCGGGTTCGTAATTTCCCGCCCGGAAAAATTTGCGTTGTACCGACGACTTCGCGCGAGATCGATATAGGTGCCGAGGCGTTGGAGATTGTCGAGAAGGTCGATCCGCCATCGACGAAGGATGAGTTCGTGCTAAACTATGACCATACCGACCTTGCACCCGTGACCACGAAATCGACCACAAGAGATATCTAGGAAGCCATCCGATGCTAAATCAAGCGGAGCAATCAAAGGAAAAGGGCACCAATCCCCGCACGGCATTGACGCATGAACTCAAGTGCTGGCCGAAATTTTTCAATGCGATCGCCCGAGGGGACAAGCGACACGACCTTCGTCGGGCAACCGACCGGAATTTCCATCCAGGCGACCGCCTGCTGTTGCAGGAGTTTGACCCCGAGAGCGCAGCTTACACCGGTCGCAGCCAGACTGTGGTCGTCACATATGTCACTTCGGCAGACATGCCTTGTGCCTTGTCCGAGCAGGCGCTCCACCCCGACTTCTGCATCCTGAGTATCGCTACTCCTGCTGTGTCCTGAACTGAAGCTACCGATGATCATTGCGGTTTGCGGATTGGCAGGGGCAGGGAAGACGACTTCTCTCGACATCCTCGAGCGGCTTGGCATGGGCGCCAAAGTATATGTCGGCGCGTTCGTGACTGCCGAGGTGTCGCGAAGGGGTATGGAGCCGACACCGCAAAGCGAGCGGGAGGTTCGTGAAGATTTGCGGAATACGCGGGGTATGGCTGCGCTTGCCGAATTGGCGATGCCTACGATCCAAGGAATCCTCGGTGCAGGCCGAGTCGCTTTGGTCGATGCGATTTATTGCGCAGAGGAGTTCGAGTTTTATCGTGACCGATGTAACGTTCAGGTTGTTCGTATTGCAATTGTGACCGTACGACACGAGAGGGTGCGACGTCTTGCTGCAAGATCAATCCGTCCATTGGACGCGGAAGCATTGGACAGACGGGACGACTTTGAGCTCACGAGGCTTGGGCTGGAGGGAGTAATCCGTGCTGCCGAGTACAAACTCGACAACGATGGTTCACTGGATAATCTCGAAAGCACGCTGGCTCGGATGATAATCCCCTTGGGAGGCGATACGATACCTTCCCTTTCTTCGTAAGAAAGGCAGGATTTCTCGCTCTATGCTTGGGGCAAGTTTGACCGAGGGTTTATGTATATCGACCCAAGCCAATTCCTCGATTTCCGAACATGGCCTAGGCTCTCCGACCAACTCTCCGGAATAAAGGCGCACAACCACAACGGCGTCCGATATGCCTGCCGCCAAATCTTTGAAAACACCACGCAGAAATGGTCGCTCAAGGCCGCAATCCAGCTCTTCTTGCAGTTCACGGGCAAGCGTTTGCAAATCATTTTCATCACCTTCTGGCTTGCCGCCAGGAAGAATAAAGACGTCAGACCCGCTTTTGCGAGCGACGAGCAAGCGGCCCTCATCAAGGGCAGCCAATCCGACTTTGTGGATCCATCTCATGATGCTGATACCTCTGAGGTGCAGTTTACTACGATACCGCGTCTATATGAAGCCCTTATCCGTTAGTCGGACCATCGACTATCGCCAGCACGGACGGATGACCACTTTCCTGTTACCGAAACCTTCGGCTGGCTTTTGGGATTGCTCGGCGTAGCTAAAAACCAATGAACCTATCAATCAACTAGGTTCCGGTTTTCAGGTCAGTCCCCTAACGCCGCGATTTCTGGATGAGCCGGCGCAGGCTGGCGACCGTGATAAGCGTTGATGCGCCGATCTTGACGACATCGACCTCGCCCGCCGCGATCAGCTCATACAGCTTCGACCGGCCAATGCCTGTAAGTTGCACCGCGACCGGGATACGCACCGTCAAGGGCTCCAGCGGCAGTTGCGGGATTTCCGGCATGGTAACGGTTTTGGACAGGCCGCGGGGCATGAACTTCGCTTTCGTCAGATGGATTTCATGCGCGCCATTCTGCCCGAAGCGGCAGGATCGCTCTATCGCCGCCTCTGCGCCTGGCTACTCCTCGCAGCCCAGCGCAGACAAACAGGCTGCCGGAAAGAGCGGGATAGGTGGGATGGCTTGCGGCGGGCATTCCGCTTCCCGGCCAACCTTCATCAAGACAGGGCATTTCGTGCCCTTCGCAGTTTAGCGTTGCAGGGCGGCCTTTGGGTGGCTGCGGAATACCATCGGCACAATCGGCAAGGCAGCATGATTCGGGCGGTTCTGGAGGGCGAGATAAAAGAGGTGCCAGCACTGGGTTGTTAAGCAGATGGATTATAACAGCTTTTCCGTATGGCACTGAACTTCCGGTGCCATACGCTCCCGTAGAAACACCCGGATTTCAGCCCTGAAACGGTATGGCACCGCCCAAAATCGACAGATTGCGCCGTCGGAGGCCGAGCGCCGACATCGCATCACTGCCCCATCACGGGCACCCATCGGACTCGGCCTATCGTTGACCGAACCGGATCGAGCACAAACGCCCGAAAATCAGGGGTGCCATACGTTTACGTCGCAGATTTCCGCGCCTTTGCTCAACATCGTATGGCAGCCGTCCTTCGGTGCCATACGAAATTTTTCAACTGAACCAACCACATAAGGGTCAGGGGCTGGCACTGCTTTTATCTTGCCCTCCACACCCTACGCCAGACTACTCACCGGAAACACGCTGGTCTTCGCTTGCTGAAAAAGCTTTCCGCAAAATACCGGTCAGTTTTGTCGGGAAAATGGATACCCCCGATCGGAAGTGTCAGATCGACAAATCAGCACCGATCACGCAACCTTCGGATCTAAGTTTGCGAAGGGATTCGATAACCTTGAGGCATTGCTTCTCTGAGGGAATTTTCATCGGAACAGATGCAGCGACACGAAGAATCCCCAGTTCGGTTGGCGAAAGCAGTTTTCGCGACTGACCCCATCCGCTCAATTGCTCCCAAAGCTGCCCTCCGGCGGAAACCACTATCGATTGCGCCTCGATGCCGTTCAGCAGTTTCTGATCCTTGATGCCATCGCGCTTGCCTGCCTTGATGTGATCTTTGCCGATCAGCTCATCCAGCCACGCCGCAGGCCAATCGACGTCGATTGCTTTGACCCTCGCCCAGCACGCTTGTTGCTTCGCCCACTCGGTGACATTGCTGATCCCAGCGGGCGGCGAAACAAGCACATCGTGGACTGCCTCGGCGACGAGCGCGATGGCCGCGCCCATGTTTTCGGAAATGCCTTGCGCGCGCCACACAGCATCGAAATCGACGAACTCCTCGCGCTTTTCGCAGTCGCTGCCCATCTTGGCAATTGCGTAGGCGACGACGTTCGCACGGTAACCGCCTTGATACCACGATTGCTCGGTGACTATTTCCTCCGTCGCCCGGAAAATCAGCGCCTTCGCAACCGCGTGACGGAAAAACACCTCATTGTAGCTATCCGGTTGTGTGGCCCATTCGCGCCTGTTCCAATCCGCAAAATGTGCAAAATTCTTCTGTGCGCCCTTGCTGACGATGTCCGGATGGCCACGCCAGACATTCAGATATTTCGCGAGATCGGTCTTCGAGATTAGCTGGGATTTGGGATACTCAAGATCGAACTTCTTTCGTTGAGCGACCGTAAGCAGACCACGAGCATCTTGATACTGGCCCCTTGCACGCTCGTAAAACCATTTGGATTCCCTGAAGGTGCCATCTGGTGATGGAGCGAAAAGTCTTCGCGAAAACTCCTCCAGCCGAACATGGAACGGGTGATTTGCGAAGAAATCGGCCGCATTCACCCGGTTCTGGCTGTTGGCGAACTCCGAAATCTTCGGGACGATGTCGATCGCCTTTTCTGGCGGCACGATCGACAGCTTCATTTGCACAAAGACTTTCGACAGATCGGCGTTCCGTCGCATTGCTGCATGGATCGAGGCTGTCGTTTGCCCGCCGTTGACGATCTGAAGATTCTTGAGGCCGGTCAAGAGCAAGCCGTCCGCCGATTCCCGGGTCGTTACACCCTCGGCGGTCGCAGTGATGCCGTTGTTATAAGCGAAGAACATGTCCGGATCATTGTCGATGGTGTTCCGGATGCCTTTGTTCACGCCTCCCCGGGCTTGAAGAAACACACGGACGTTCTGCTCAAGCAGGCGTGAACCCCACCGGTCGTAGATGGACGCCAATTGCGCACCCGGGACGACGGCAAGATAGGCTTTGTAATCGGCGTCTCCCATATGCGCCGGAAGCAACGGGATCGCGCCACCGTATTCGGTTTCCAGGTCGATTGCGATTTCTTCCCGTGCAAACCCAGCTGCGGCAAACCTGTGAAGGCGCTCGATGTCCCAGACAGAGTAGGAGAGATGCCGCCCATCGACCTCGCCCGCTTCCCGGCCATCTACCTTGGCGCTCAGCTGGCGATTGCTGACCAAGAAAAGCCGGATTTTCGAAATGAGGGGCCAACGCGCCGCAATCAGATCGGCAAGGCCGAATGCTGCACTGGTTTCCTCCAGGCTGTTCCTGAACCTTGCATCCAGCGACTTGTTGAGAAAATTCTCCAACCGTTTGAATATGGCATTCATGTCGGTCTGGGTCAGGCGCACCAGATCTGGTGATTGGCTGAAATCCAGTATGACCAAGCTCAGGACACCGCCGCTCTGGGCTGGATCACCGGCGTAGCCGTCGACACGAATACCGCCTGCCGGGGGGCAATAGGAGGCGCGATCTGCCGTATCAAACTCGCCAGCATCCGCCAGATATTCGCAGAACAGCTCGAAGAAGGCATCTTCTGCATAAAGTCCGTCGACGTCGGCAGATGCCATCACTTCCTGGAAGAAGTCCTGATGAAACTCCTCGATGCTGATGCTCATTGCCCAACACCCTCCAGCCTGCCGCGCACGATTTCGTCATCCACCCTGAACGGCTCGCAGTCGACGAGCGAGAGATCGTAACGGACACGTTCCACACCTGAAGCGAAGGCAGCGGGGATGATGCAGGGGAAATTCTCTCCGACATGCAGGAAACGGTGCGGGCCGGACATCCAGCGGAACGACGAATAATCGTCGTCCCACGAAAAGCCGGCAGCTACCAGCTGGCCTTCGAATCTCTCGATCACAGATGGCGCATCCGCTGCGATGCGGTCGGCGAGGCGGCGCGCGACTTCGGTTATCGTGAACGCCGCGCTTGCGTCCTCCGGTGCGGCGTCCAGCTCGACGACATAGATGAACAGCGCGTCACAGCCATCCGCATCAAGCTGGAATTCGGACGATATGGCAACATAAGGCCGGGCCGCACCGCGCCTTGCCTTTGCCTCGATTGCGACCCTTCCACACTCGAAATCCTTGGGCGAGCCGGTAGGCCCGACCCAGGCCGCAGTCGCATCTGCCGGACCGAAAACGGGAATAAGATACCGTTCCAGGACGAACAATTCGCCAATCAGGCCCTTCTGCTCCTCTGCAGAAAGACGGCGGTCACTTCCGCCCCTCAGAAGGTGATGCCAGCGCCAGGTGCGGGCGAGAAAAGTTTCGCCCGCCTCGTTCTCGGATTTTGCAACGGAAGTTGCCTGAACAATGTCCAGACAGAGCCGGTGGAAGATATCACGATGCTGATTGTCGGTGAGCTTGAGCGAAACCATCGTGCTGCCCCCTGTGTCCGGTTCGGACAGGGCAACTTCAATCCCTTTCAGTTTCGGCAATTTGCCTTTCGGAGCCGTTGCGGTGGGGCATTGCAGGATGAGGAGACACTTCCTGTCCACGCTCCTTGCCCAGAAGAAGTTCCACGGATGCTTGCCGTCAACGCGCTTGGCATTGATGATGTCTGCGGAAGCTGGTGGCTCAAGACCGGTCCAGGGATCGTCAGCGCTCATCGTCGCCCCCCATCTCTTCCTCTTCCAGGTCATCCGAGAAATTCTCGCGGACCCAGGTCGTGTTCACGACATAGGCGACCTTCTTTTCCTCCAGCTCGGTGCCGGGGAAACTGATGCTCCAGGCGACAACCGGGACACTTTGACTAAGGTCGTCCTGCTCTTTGCCAATCGCGAGCATGTGGACGATCAGAAGCGGGCGCTCGCGTTTCGACCTGTAGATGCGATCGGGATAGTTCCAGCTTCCGTCCTTGGCTGGCCTGGCATCGCCCCGCGCGACATATTCATTCTGCGCGTCTTCGATCTGCTTTTCCGTCAGACCGGTCTTTTCTACGCCCCTCGATGCGACACGCTGCTTGTTGGTTATGCGCAGCGTGGTCGGATCATTGCGGCTTCTGTCACCTTCGCTGCGGCGTGGACAATTGATGGTCACGCCCAAGGATTCGTCGGAAAGCCCGTTGTCCTCGCGCTTCCTGAGGCTGGTGAACAGCACATCCCATTCGGCCAGCTCGGTGGCTGCGCGGTCATCGATATGCTGACAGACCGGGCCTATATCCGTCAGGAGCGAACCGGGGTGATTGACGAACGATGCAATGAAATCCCGCACCGGGCCGACGGGAACGCCCGGCAGCAGGTGGCCACCAGGCACCTGCTCCGCCGTGGCCAGAGGCTTTCCGGCGCTTGCAAGCGCCTTGGCCAGCGCAATCGCTGCATTGCGGTTTGCGCGCAGACTGTCGGCATCGCGTTTCAGGATCGCGGTTTCCGCGAACTTGTTGGCAAGGCCGATGGAGACGACCAGCTTTTCGCCGGACCCCATCTTGTTTCGCGCGGTCACGATCAGCGTATCCGGATGACTGCGGACTTTCAGGCCGAATTGTTCGGGCGTTGCCCCCACGGCTTCCATGTTGCGCAGCTCGTCGCGCAGTTCTTCGATGGACTCCGCAATATGGGCATACCAGCCCTCAGCCTCTTCCGGCATCCACACGCGGCACAGATCGTCATAGCCGGGCCGATAGCCGAACCATCGCCCCATCTGCATCAGCGTGTCGTACATCATCGAATTGCGCAGGAAGTAGGACACGGTCAGCCCCTCCAGCGTCAGTCCGCGCGACAGGGAAAAACCGCCCACCGCGATGACATTCAGGCCGTGTTCTTCGTGATCGTGATAGGCCAGATTGCCCGACGAGCGGCTGTTGACCTCGACCACGGAAACCGGTGCGACGCTTTCAAGCAGCAACGGCTGGATGTCGCTCCAGTCGAATTCGCAATCCGGCGCATACTCCTCCAGCCAGACTGCATGCAGAGCCGCGATTTCCAAGTCCTGCAACGCCTTCTCTTGCGCAAGAGCACCGTTCACGCGAACACTGGCGCGGATGCGGTCGACAAGGGCGTGGACTTCGTTGCGCAACTGCCGCTGCACATCCGTGAAGCGCGAAGCGTTGACCAGCATCGAGCTGTGCTTGTTCCGCTGCCCCCGGGCGAGCCGTATCGCCCTGGAAATCAGGAAGGTGCGCACCGCCTTTTCCAAGCTGATGGGCAAGGCGGTGACAGTCGTGTCTTTGGGGTGCTTCAGCGGCAGAAGGTCGCCATTGTCGGTGATCGGGCGGATGATGGCCTTGCTGTCTTCCAGGAAAACCCGGTTGGCCCCGAAATAGTTGGTCGGCGGATCAAGGCTGACGATGAAATCGCGCGGGAACAGATCGTCGCCCTGCATCTGCGTTTCGCTATCGGGATCGATGAAGATGTTGGCAAAGGGCGTGGCCGTATAGCCGACGTAGCAGCTATGATCGAACAGCTTGAGCAACGTGCGCAACTGCCCGTTGATGCGGGAGACCTCGTCCGGACCCTTGCGGATGTTGATGGAGGCATTGTCGGCCTCGTCATCGATCAGCAACATGGGCGCATCGATCACCGATGTACCGGCGCGCTGGTTATGCTCCTGCAACCACGAAATCAGGTTCTTCAGGGTCGAGCTGTTCTTCTTGATCACGAAAACCGCGGGTTCGCGCAGATTGTCGAGCGGCACGCCGACCCCTGAAGCCAGCGTCTTGCTGAAATCCTTGATCGAATTGGTGAAGGTCACGGGCCTGCGCGATTTGTCGAACCGACCCACCCCGATGAAGCGCTGCGCCGGATCGTCCCGGTTGGACAACAGCCGCGCACTGTCCCGCCCGACAAACCCCTCGTCGATGCGCATCTGCGTCTGATTGCGCAGATTGTTGTGAATGCCCGCGATGACGATGATCAGCCGGTATCCGGCATCCGCCGCCTTGCAGATCACGCCCGTGTAGTTGGCCGTCTTGCCCGACTGGACATGCCCCACAACCATGCCGCGACGGTCCCAGCTTTCGGCCTTCATCGGGTTTTCGAGCAAGTTCAGAATCCGGTCGGTGACGTCATCGAGAGTTACCAGTACGTCGCCGGAGAAACCCTTCTCTGCCATCAACTGGCGGTAGCGGTTCCAGTAATAGGGATCGATCCCGGCACGGGCAGCGTCAAGCCAGGGAACGTAGTCCTTGGCCGTCAGCATGGACCCGATTTTCATCGAAACGCCGTGACTGCTTTCCAAGGATCGGGCGAGTTCGTCGGCTTGGTCTTCTGATACGTCGGAACAAAGCGGGATTTGCCTGATCTGGCTAATCAGTTCGCGAATGCGTTCAGGGGTGGGCAGCGGTTCCTTGGCGAGCTGAGCACCAACCATTGTTTCTAGCATTTTCAGCCCATCATGCATTGTCGTTGTTTTCCATCATCTTTTCAATTTGTTGAGATACGATTTCCCATTTTTCGCGGAACGGGTCAGTTACACGCATCATCTGCGTCGCATCTTCTGAAGTGACCCCGGTAGCCAGCAATGCAGCGAACGTGGTTTCAACGACATGTTCGAGCGTTTCGTCACCGATCTCGCTGCCCGAGACATTTTCCGGATGGGCGCTGATGTCTGCAAACAGCGCATCTATCGGAATTGAAGTCGCGGCCATTTCCAGCACTTGCCGAAAACCGGTTTTCAGATCGTCTGGAAGGCGCTCAGAGAAATCGGCGAACACCGGGTGTTCCGGATTAAGGCAGTAAGAGATTTCATTGCCGTTCTGTCTACGCTGCCAGACAGGCAGGCGGCTATCGCTAGCAAGGCGATGCCCACGCGCCGTGTAAACTCTGCGTGAGGTTGCACCGATTGTTTCGATGATCCTCCGAAGGCGTTCCCGCACATGATACGGGGGCTGCGCCGATGCCTTTTTGACGTCAATTTTCCATTCGGCGTCCATGCCGTTCGGCATGTCGATACGTACCCGCGCCAGCTTGGTCAGTTCCTTTTGGCGGGCCAGCCCGAACCAAGTTCCATGGATGATCAGGCGTTTCCCCCGATACACATAGAACCCCTGATTTTTAAGGTAACCCGCCTTGCCAGCGTATCGATCCCAATCGTTTGCCGATACTTTCTTGTGATGAGGCAAGGTGAAAGTCTGCACCTCGACTTCATGCCCTCCCGACCGGATTTTTTCGACTGGCCCAGCCTGTGTTGCAGGATGTGAGCAATGAAACGGATCGAAAGCTGAAAGCTGGCGACCGTTCAATGAAAGGGCAATCTTTCGAAGGCCGCGCTCGCCCGCCAGATAACGATGGAAGACAAGCTCCAGATGTTCCGCAGCGTCATCTATGCGCGTAACGAATGCAGAACGGGCGTCAGCACCATCGCCTTCAACGAGGCGGTCAAGCGATTCCCAAAGTACAAGCGTGCCCGATGCGCCGAGTTCATTGACCCAAGGCAGGGCAGAAGTATCGTCCAAAAACTCAACAAGCCATTGATTCGACCTTGCGACTTGATCCAGATTCCATCTGGCACATGACAGCACGCCATCTTTGCGGGAAACGACTGTGAGCTTTCGGCATTGCGAGAACGACGCGGTTTTGAGGCCAAGTCCGAAGCGGCCAAGGTCATCATTTTCCCGAGTGTCCAAAGGATTCCGACTACCAGGCCGCATTGCGGCAAGCAGCTCATCTTCTGACATGCCTTCGCCATCATCCAGAATGGCAAGGCTTGGCTCTGCACTGGTGGTATCTGCAAGCAATCTGACAGATGTTGCTTTGGCGGTAATCGAATTGTCGATGATGTCTGCAAGGGCCGTTTCAAGCGAGTAACCAATGTCGCGCATGCTTTCGATCAGCATGGCAGCGTGGGGGGCTGCTTCTCGCGTGCGGATCGTGCCTGAAGGTGCTGCCCCCCCCATACCTAGACAGCCGCCGTCTCGAGAAGCGGCCGGCTGGTAGACTGTTCAGCTTCCAGTTGCCGCGCAGCCAGGATTTCCCACAAAGCCTCAGCGATCTGCCTTGCAAGGAACGGCGGAACCGCATTCCCCACTTGGACGAATTGCTCGGTGCGGTTGCCCCGGAAAACATAATTGTCCGGAAAGGTCTGGAGTCTGGCTGCTTCACGCACGGTCAGGCTGCGGCACTGTGCCGGATCGGGGTGGATGAAATAATGGCCATCTTTGGAAATGTGGCTGGTGACGGTGGTGGACGGCTGATCGCGCAGCTGGACGCGGAATCTGTCGGCGAACTTGCCGCTTTCCCAGTTGCGGTGCGCCGGTGCCAGCCCTGCCGGGAATGACCCCGCTTTGGGGGACTGGCCAGTGACGGCGGCATAGGCAGCGGCGAACAGGTAGCGGGAAAGATCGCCGTGCATGTGCCCCCGCGTTTCATGGCCGGACAGGGTGGTCAACCGTTCGTCCTGCAGCCACTGCGCCAAGGCCGGGGGGCATGCACTGCCAACACCTGCCGGTGTCCCGGCGTGCCTCGGCAGCGTTGCAGCCGTTTCCAGCGAAGCGCGGACAGCGGCAAGACAGTTGTCGAATGCCTTTTTCTGCTCTCCATCCAGCCCCGGATTCTGTGCACACACAGTATCGCAGGCGTTGGCCAGCGCCTTTGCCCATGACGCGCCATCATCCTTCTGTCGGCTCAGGCCGCTGCGCAGGCGCGGCATGCCATCGAGCACGTCTGCGGCGCAGGCGCGGGGATGAGAAGGTCTGCTCCAGGGCTTGCCCTGATTTTCGAGCGCTGCGGCTACATCGCGGCGCAGGCCGATGATGATGACCCGGTGGCGCGCCTGCGGAACGCCAAGCGCTTCGGCGCGGACGACATAGTCCGACGGCTGGGTGCCTTTGGCCAGGCCGGTGCTGCCCTTCGGCGCAAAGGCATAGAGCTCATACCCTTCCGTGCCGGGCGGAGTGCGCAGATCGTCGGTGATGAGATCGAACATCGGCACGCCATCCACCTTGGAGGAGAGCATGCCTTTCACATTCTCCATTACGAAGGCAGCCGGTTCAAGCTGGCTGATGATGCCGATATATTCGCGATAGAGGAAATGGCGGTTGTCCTGCGCCGCGTCATAATCGGCAATGCCCCGGTTGCGCGCGCGCCCGACCAGCGAATAGGCTTGGCAGGGCGGTCCGCCAATCAGGACGGTATTGCGCCCATGGACTTTCCGGATGGCGGCAACACGGTCCGCAATAACTTTGCCCGCTGGCTGTTCCCCCAATGTGAGGCAAAGAGCTTCCTCTTCGGCTGCCTCCCACTCGCGCGGATAAAGCGCTTTCCAGTCAGGTTCTGCGCCGCCCAGATTCAACCAGTCATAATAATCCTGCGGGTATTTCTTTCCGAACTGGCGCAAGAAACTTCTGAACCGCAAGGTCTGGTGAGCCGATTTCTCTTTCTCGATTGAAAGAGCGACGTTGAACGGTCTAATTCCTGCCTCCGTTTCGAACGAAGAAAAGCCTTCCGCCAGTCCCCCCGGTCCGGCAAAAAGATCGACAATGGCAAATCCGGCAGTCATCGACGCTTTTCTGGTTCCCTGTTACTCTGGACCACGACGTCGCATAACGGCAGAAAGGGCGCAACCATTGGCCGACATCGTGGATGCGAAAACACGCTCCCGGATGATGGCAGGCATCAGGGGAAAGAACACTACGCCGGAGTTGCGTCTGCGAAAGGCGTTGCATGGCGCAGGATTCCGCTTCCGCCTGCATTCGGCAAAACTGCCGGGCAGACCGGACATCGTTCTGCCGAAGTTCCGCGCAGCCCTGTTCGTCCATGGGTGTTTCTGGCACCGCCACGAAAGTTGCAGCAACGCTTCGGTCCCGAAATCCAACGCAGAATTCTGGGAAGACAAATTCGCCCGGAACGTCGAGCGGGATACGGCGAATGTTGCCGGACTGCATGCGGCGGGGTGGCGTGTGGCGATCATCTGGGAATGTGCCATCCGCAAAAAGGGAGAGGCTGACGTTGCCGAAGAATTGGCCGTCTGGCTGAAAAGCGGCGGTCGAGATCTGGACGTAGGCTGAGAAAACTGGCGCACGCGTGATTCGGCTGGAGCGTCAATTTGTGGGAGGCGCGTCTCCGGAAAGACGAAAAAATTTTGTTGGCCTTTATATGGCCTGGCTCACGCGTCCGCAGCGATTTGAGTCCTCATTGAGGACCAACGCCGGTGCCGAGACGGTATTTTGGACGGTATCGTGTGCCGAAAAATCGCAATAAAGCATTGCGATATAACGCTTTGTCGACACATCACGGTCCCTCTTCTGGACTCGAACCTACCACCAATGAAAACATTGAAGAACTTGACCGCAAACCCGAGGCTGACAGCTTCGAGCCCTCGTTCAATCCTCTTCTGGGCACCAACGCCATCCAAGCGGCGGAAAAAGCTAGATTTCTGAGGGTTAGAGAACTTCAGTGGCACATAATTCTGTCACAGAAGGCGAACCTGATTTGTCCCGCAAGGCGAACCTCATCCAGCGCTCCGGTCGCTGGTACTTCAATCGCGCATTCCCCAAGGATCTCTGGCCGGTCCTAGGCAAATCGCCCTTCCGGCTATCGCTTCATACCGATTCCCTTGAGGTGGCCCTCAGGCGTCGGCCAGATGCCGAAAGGCGCTATTTCGCCGCCGTCGACAAGGCACGGGGTCACCAGGAAGAACTCACGCCAAGGCAGCTCAGTGAAATCGATGCTGTCGCAATCGCGGCACGCTGGTTCCAGGCTGAAGACAAAGAGCGTGCTGCGGACCTCGCCACCCGCCGTAGCGCGAACCTCGATATCGATGGCTATCTAGCGGCTCTAGCCCCACACATCTTCGTCCGACCGGGCGAAATGCGGCACGGCGAGTGGCAGGAGATCGACTTTGAGAAAGCGATCTGGACGATCCCGGCCGGAAAGATGAAGGCGCGCCGCACCCACGCCGTGCCCTTGTCCCGCCAGGTGCTCGAACTGCTTGCAGGACTGAAGGCCATCACAGGGGGGCAAGGCTACATCTTTCCCGCCTTCCACACCCGACTGCGCCCGATGAGCGAGAACACAATCAACGCTTCATTTCGGCGCATGGGCTACAGCAAGGACGAAATGACCGCGCACGGTTTCCGATCAACGGCTTCAACTCTGCTCAACGAAAGCGGCCTGTGGCACCCCGATGCCATCGAACGCGCACTGGCCCACGGCGATAGCAACGCCATTCGCGGCACCTACAATCGGGGCCAGTACTGGGACGAGCGGGTCAGGATGGCTCAGTGGTGGAGCGACTACCTTGATCAATTACGAAGCCGGTCGAATGCGTGAAGCGCGCAGCGTCAATTACGAGCCCAGCCCGTTTTGAATAAACGACAATACAGCAAAGGTTCCGGCTACGATTATGGCTAGGATGTGATGCACGTGAGGAAAGAGCTCGATGACTTCCTCAATGGGTTGGTTTTCGTCCTTCCGGACAACTCGGACGAAGACTGCGAGTCCGAATCCGTAGAGTGTCGCCAATAGCGGCCAGAGCGCCACCTGGACGAAGTGCGATTTGGTCGCTTCAATCGACCTATTGAAGTAAGACTCCTCCCCGGCGCTCGCAAGCGGAACGCACTGCCTCAGGTCAATCCCGGTGCTCAACGAACCCGTTGCTTCCAAGTTCTCGCAAGACTTGCGAATCACCCCTTCCTCAACCTCCAGAAGGGACGATACAGGTGAGATCGTGGAGACCACCATTGCAAGCAAGATGAACAACGTCACGAACCGTAATTCGTAGACCCTTTTGGTCAAACTTAGGGTGCGCTCTCGTTGGCGCTCCGCCCGCTCTATAATCTTTCCTACTATCGGACGATCCGCATACTTGTCCTTCAGGTGCTTCAAGTCATGAATGACTTGAAGCACTAAAACCCAGATCGCAAAAATGGAGATTGCACCGGAAATGAACCCGTCTGCCGATACTGAATCAATCCAGTTCATGACTGCCCCACCTTTGAGGCCGAAGCTTGTGCAGTGGCCGCTTTCACTACTTCACTGAGGCCCACAAACTGGAGCAAGGCCGCCACCAGAAATCCTGAGCCCAAGAGGAAGGCTGGACTATGAAGGGGAACCCCCGTGGCGAGAAAGGCCATGGAGTGGATTATGAAATAAAATATGATAAGCGGCTCAAGAATTTTGAGCAAAAAGACCACTATCGTTGATGTCAGGTCATCGCTGGTTTTTCGTTCTGCTGTGGACCAAAACAACTTGCTGACATAGCAGCTAATGAAACAAAGTGCGCCGACTATAGTGAATACCGCTGCGGTCACTATAAACGTCCCTGCCAAAAAGTTTATACTAAATGACGCGGCTAGCTTCGCATTCAGCGCTTCGAAGCTTCCCTCAAATTTGTCAAAGCCTTGCGGGAACTGAATCAACTTCTCGCCTGACTTCACGACTGCCGCTAGTGCGATCATGTCCACGGCTACGAGGCAGGCTGATAGATGCCAAAACCATTGAGTGTCTGGATTAGCGCCCTGAGGCCGCCTCTTCCGGAATAGCCATCTTAGAATTAAAGGGGCATTCTCGACTAAAGGTTTGGTAGGGACGTCCACGATCTTGTATGAATATTGGCGCCAAACGAATGCCATGGCGAATATCGACGCATATATTACTATGTGGCTTCTGAAACGCTCGGAAAGCCATTCAAAAAAGGTCGCGATGAAGCCAAGCCAGTCGGGAAGCGGAATCGACAAGAAGTATCCGATGTACTGAGCAATTACAGAAATTACATCGATCGCGAGCAAGTAGAACAATAACAATCCAGCGTGCCAGCCAGCATTGTACTTTGCCCAGCGTAACCAAACGGACTTGTCGCCCGAGTACACCCGCGGAGAGGAAAATGTCAGGGCAATCACATCCAGCGAGACAGCAGCGCCGATAAGCAGCGCAATGTAAGGATTCTCGAATGCGCTCTGATGTTGGTCCAAAACCACCCCTCCCCTGGGGGCAAGCATTAACTTCGATTTAGAAACACGCAACATTGTTTGTGATCAGAAGAAAGTCCGGGCGCTAAGCGCCCGGCTGCACCTCCTTGGTCTCGTCGTCGAGCGGCGTGCGCAACACGATCCGGCCATTGATCGGCACGACCTCGAGCTGGAGGGAAAGGCCCTTGCGGTCGCGATGGAACCAGGCGGCTCCGACCTTGGTCCAGAAGGTTTTGTCGCCGCGATTGCTGACATGCCAAGCGATGAAATCCGGAGCTTTGGGCTCGGGCGCGCTGGCGGGTGCGGGTGCTTGGGACGTGCGGGCCATGAGATGTTCCTTTCGTGTTGGTGGCTCGTTGCACCGAACAGGAAGGCCGCGCGGCAAAGGGCGCGGGGTCATGTCCAACACGGGTGACCCCGGCGGAGGCCGGGGGAACCGGCGCGGGCCGGACATTGACCCTCGCCCGCGCGCGGCCAGTGAGGGTGCCCAAAACGAAGCCGCCAGCCCAAGGGACACACAGGCCAACCCCGCCATCCCCCGCTTGCACCATGCCGCGCTCTGCCCCAAACCCTTGCCATGGCAATGGAAGGCACCGCGCGCAAACGCTGGAGCGAGGAGGAGACGGTGCTCGCACTCTACCTCTATTTCCAGCTGCCGTTCGGAAAGCTGCATTCGGGCAATCCGGAGATCCAGACGCTGGCCGCTGCCATTGACCGGTCGAACAGCTCGGTGGCGATGAAGCTGTGCAACTTTGCCAGCCTCGATCCCAAGATCACCGAGAGCGGGCGCAAGGGACTGGACGGTGCATCCAAGCTCGACCGCGCGACCTATGCCGAGTTCGGGCAAGACTGGTCGGGCCTGGTGGCGCGTGCAGAAGAACTTTGGTCCAGCCAGGTCGACCGCCATATCGCCGCCGCGCAATCAATTCCGCCCGCCAGCCAACGCCTCCACGACAAGCGCAGCGAGTTCAAATTCGACCCGTGGCTAGGCGAGTCCACCACGCAGGCCATGGTGAACCAGCGGGTCGGCCAGGACTTCTTCCGCCGCGCGGTGCTCGCCAATTATGAAGAGGCGTGCTGCATCACCGGCATTGCCGATCCCCGCCTGCTAACTGCCAGCCATATCAAGCCGTGGGGCAAGGACAGCCAGAACCGCCATAACCCTGCGAATGGCCTGCTATTGTCAGCAACGCTCGACCGGGCGTTCGATCGCGGGCTGATCACGGTGGACCGCGCCCGCCGCATTCATGTCTCGCGCCAGCTGCGCGACAGCCGCAGCCGCGAGACCCGCGACTATTTTCAGCCATTTGAGAAAGCGACACTGCGTCCGGCGGCACGGTTCGATCCGGAGCCCGCCTTTCTCGATTGGCACAATGAACACTGCTTTGTGGATCACTGCGCCGCCTGACGTGTCAGGCGGCGCGCTTGGCTATTAGCCACTGTCACCGACCACATCAGAACAGGGACAGCTGCGCCTCCTCGCCTGCGACGAACATGACGGGCGGACCGGCCATCACCAGTTCCCGTCCGGCGTGATGAACGGTGATGCCGTCATAGAAGCCTGCCGGATCACCGCGCGCACGTTCGCCATCCCGACACCGATCATGATAGCTGCGGGCAGTGCCGCCATAAAGGGAAGGCTGGAGGAGCCGGTAGGCCTCGGCCCCCAAGGGACCTGTGCCGACACAGACCCAGAGCTCTCCGACGTATCGGAATGGCTTGCGGACGGGCCGACCCATACCGATGCGGTCGGCGCTGTAGCTGGCGCGGATATCGCCTTCGCCAAGATGCTTTTCGCTGGCGTGGCACCACGCGCCGAAGGCAAGGCGTGACGGTTCCACAGTGTGGGAGCGGGCAGCCATATCAATACTCGCTGGCCAACATGATGGTCAGAAGCCCTTGAGAAGGGACTTTGCGAGCACCGTGCCGAAGTTGCGGACGTTATGAGCGCGAAGGGGTTCAATCATGTTCGCGACATGCAGGCGGAGCAAGCCAATGAAGGGAACGTCCTTGTCTTGCGGATCGATCGGATCGCCCTCGTCGACTGGATCGCGAACCGACAAGTAGGCGTCGGCGGGATTAGAATTGGCTATGCCCCACCGGGTGGCGACCGCAATCCGCTTCACGGTGACTCTTCGGCCTTTGACCGTCACGTCGATGCGTCCGGCTTGCGTCCAAGCGCGCGCGAGCGCTTTCGCAGGTCCACTCGGGTCGTGACAGCCCTTGGCCTCCGCGATTGTGAGCGAGGTCAGATCAGATTTGCATGCGATCCAGTCGGGGAGATCGCCTCGGGCGAGGCGCTTAATCCTGACTTGCTTGCTACGGTCGAGATCGATCACGTGGTTGCCGAGATGGGCGAAGATGGACAGGCCGAAATATCGTTCGAGATAAGCGCGGGCGACGAATCGCCCGAACAACCCCGATAACGCGACCTTCACTTCGCGCGCTTGGCCGAGCGGCTGCCTGAAAAGGAAGGATGTGCCCGCGCCGGTTGGCGCGAGGAGGGCATCCAATATTGACCATGCGCCATAGGCTGCGCCCGGCGTCTGAAGCACTTCGCGAATGCCGGCGTCTTCGATGTCGGAGACGTCCAGCGCGATGGTCGTCCCTGGGGACGGGTCGAGTGATGGAGGCGTAAAGCTGTAGATGAAGGTTCGGGTCATAGGGCATGCTAACGATATGTTTGGTCGATGCTAATTAATTTAAGCAGCCACGACCCTAGCGGAACAAGTGTCCGCCTTCGGTCGCGCGCGAGTGGGTTTTAGTGACCGGCCTTCGGTCGTTCCGCCTGGAGCGGGTAAGATGATGTTCCGCGGAAGCGAGTCTTCAGTAGCCGTACGCGCGAACGTCTGCTGTTTTCAGAAACCGCCGTTCGGCGGATCGGATCGGAATGACGGCTTCGTCCCACGCCCGGTCTTTCGACGCTTCCTCCTATCGCTTTCGGTTAGGGCAACTCCAAAGCCATGGCGAAATGCGATCAGGTCCACTTACGTGTGAGCCCTAAAATGGCTAGGTTGAGTGCTCTGCACCAGAGCCTCGAGATAGGGACGCATGATCTTCCATGCTCCGCAGTCCTTCGCCGCCTGTGCAATCTCGGCAGGCGTCGCCTTGCGCTGCTCGATCGCGCTGCGCAGACTTTCAATTGCCACGGAACGATCAACAAGCCGTGCGTTTCGAAACGCGTCTGCCAGCGATTTGGCGACAGAGTAGATTGCCACCTCGACCCCGGCGATGGTGTGGCGCTCAATTCCATAGCCGAGATAGGGCTCGCGGAGGCGGACGATGCGCACCTTCGGATAATCGACCCTCGGGGCCCAGTCCTTGGCACCGATGGCCACCCAGACCTGGCGTGGCATCTGATCCGTGAGGTCGTGATAGGTCAGTGCCGACACCAGACAGATAACACCGTCAGGGATACGCTTGCTCACTTCAGCAAGGGCCATGTGCGCGCTGTCGCCGCCATCGGGGAGCTGATAAAGGCCCCGGCCTGCCCTGATGATTTCACCATCGCTTACCGCTCTGGCTAGCGTCGCTGCGGTCACCCCTTCCGCTTTGAGTTCGTAGGCGCGCATCATGGTTCGCTGCGTGAGCAGCGCTACGGCCTTGTCCCTTTGGGTCTGCAGTTCGATCATTCTGATACTTTACATCGGACAAGATGAAATATTGTCCGAGGAAACATATCATATGCATGCGGCCTGACGCAATGGGGCATCAAGGACGCAAAAGCTATATGGATTGGCCTTAGAAGACGTCCTCGATGGAAGGGCCACGCTCTCGCGGTCCGATCTTGATATCGAGATCGAGGCTCGCAATCACGCGGAGCAGCGTGCCGAGCTTTACTCCGACGCTGCCGTTCTCGATGCCTGATATGGTTTTCTGCTGTGTGCCGGAGATACCGGCCAGGTCTGACTGGGTCATTCCCTGCCGCACACGCGCGTTCTGGATGATTGCACCTAGCTGCCTCGGCAGTCGTACAAGCTGATCCATCACTGCCTCCGTTGACCATTCTATACCCTGGAAGGTATAAATCCGCAATATACCCTGCGGGGGATCACCGTGCCCGTTTCGACAGCTCTTCGACTGGGGGAGCATGGTCAGCAGCTCATGGCCGAAGGTGCCATGTCATGGCGCCATCGAATTACGAGGACACAAAACCGGTACTTATTGCAACAAGTAGGCACAAATAAATCGAACCAAAAAACTTGCATTGGAACTATACACCATGCTACATGATGAATGTTCCTGAAACAACGCTTAGAGACCCAAATCTTTTGAGCAATTCAGACTTGGGGGCATGGCAAGTGGTATTTCAATCTTAGAAATGTATATCTGATAAGTATATCAAATACTTACTTTTTACTTGTTTATCCTCTTCTGGGCACCAGTTCTGCAGAAAGGGCGAAGAGCCCGGCTGCACAGCACCCACATTGTGCGCGACAGAACCGTGGCGCTTCTGGTGGCGGCTCATGGGCTGTGACGGCCCTTCCCGCGATGCCGAAGACGAATATGACCTCAGTAGCGCCTCACGCTCAGCAGGCGGCCACATTTACGGCCAGCCCGCCGAGGCTCGTCTCCTTGTATTTGGATGACATGTCGATCCCCGTCTGGCGCATCGTTTCGATCACCTGATCGAGCGAGACCTTGGGCATTGCGTGGCTGTGCAAGGCAAGGCGCGCGGCGTTGACCGCTTTGACCGCTCCGATGGCATTGCGCTCGATGCAGGGGATTTGCACCAGTCCGCCCACGGGATCGCAGGTGAGGCCGAGATTGTGCTCCATCCCGATTTCGGCCGCTGCCGCGACCTGCTGCGGGGTGCCGCCCCATACCGCCGCTAACCCTGCCGCAGCCATCGAGCAGGCGACCCCGACCTCGCCCTGACAGCCCATCTCAGCCCCCGAGATCGAGGCGCGCTGCTTGTACAGCAGGCCGATGCCGCCCGCCGTCAGCAGGAACCGCCGCGCCTGTTCGCGCGCCTGCGGCCCCTCGTGGCAATATTGCCGCAGCACGGCCGGAATGATCCCTGCGGCTCCATTGGTGGGGGCGGTAACGACCCGGCCGCCAGCGGCGTTTTCCTCGTTCACGGCCATCGCGAAGAGGTTGAGTCGGTCAAGCAGCACCTCGGTCTCGTTGGTGGGGCTGGCGAGGAGCTTGCGCCACAATTCCGGCGCGCGGCGGCGCACCTGGAGGCCCCCGGGAAGAACGCCGTCATGGGCAAGGCCGCGTTCGATGCAGGCCATCATCGCGTCCAGCAGCCGGTCGATCCCGGCGAGCGTTTCGGTTTCGGGCCGCCACGCGCCTTCGTTGGCGAGCACCGCCGCGGCAATATCGAGCCCGTGGATATCGCACAGCGCCAGCAGTTCCGCGCCGGAGGCATAGGGGAAGGCCGCATGCACCGGGCTGGGGACAAGATCGCCAGCGTTAGGCGCCGCCAATTGCCGGGCCGATGCGATGAAACCGCCGCCGGTGGAATACCAGGTCTCGTCCGCCAGCAGCACCTCGCCCTGTCCGAACGCCTTCAGACGCATGCCGTTGGGGTGGAGTTCGGGGATGATGTCGCAGGCCAGCACGATGTCGCGCGCGGGGCTGAAGGCGACAGGGTGCTGCCCCATCAGCAGGATGCTTGCTTCGCCCGCCTGCGCCAGCAGCGCAGGCACCGCGTCAGGATCGATCGCTTCCGGCTCCCAGCCCAGCAGGCCCAGCACGCAGGCATCGACCGAACCATGGCCCACGCCGGTCAGCGCCAGCGAGCCTTGCAGCTCGATCCCGATGCGACGCACATCGGCAAGCTTGCGCGCTTCGGCCAAACTGGCAACAAAGCGCCGGGCGATCCGCATCGGCCCCACTGTGTGCGAACTCGACGGCCCGATGCCGATACGGAACAGGTTGAGGATCGAGAGCATGGGCAGGTCCGAAGGTTTGAATGCGAATGCATGGACGGGCCAAAAATCCCGCACCTCTCTGGGACAATAGGCGCATCGAACCTATGCCTCAAGTCACCTGCTTCCGGCCCGATTATCATAACTTGGCTACGGCAAGCCAGCGCGGTCGGAAAATCGCGAAGGCCAAGATTTTCGATTGACTGCGAATGCAAATTGCCTCTTTATCGAGGCTGTTGGAGGAGAATGTTCCGTGGCATTTCAGGGCGGGGATTGCGACGCGGCCAAGCGTATGGTCGATGCGGGGCTTGCCCGTTTGGCATCATGTGAGCCTGCCGACCTGACAGCCGCCGCTGCCGCAGTCTTTGCGCCCGACTGCCGCTTTCACATTGCCCACCCCTTCAACGAGCTTGATGGACGGGATGCAGGGGTCGAAACCTTCTTCGCCCCGTTAAAGCGCGCCCTGCATCATTGCGGCCGCACCCATGCGATTGTTGCCGCCGGCGTGTTCAATGACGCCGTGATGGTCGCGGTGATGGGACATTACCGCGGCACCTTTACGCAAGACCTTGTGGGCATCCCTGCAAACCACAAGCCGGTGTGGCTGCGCTTTGGCGAGATCCACCGCATCGCAGACGGGCGCATCGCCGAAAGCTGGATGCTGCCCGACATGCTCGATCTGATCCGGCAGGCGGGCATCTGGCCGCTGGCGCCCAGCCTTGGCGCGGAAGCGATGTGGCCCGCCCCGGGCGGCAATGCGCGCGCATTGAGCCCGGCTGATGCCGAATCGGGAAGCGCGAGTTTCGACCTGGTGCTCGCCATGCACGCGGCACTTGGCACCTTTGACGGGCGCACGCTGGAATCGATGGATCTTGCGCCTTACTGGACGCCCGATTTCGCCTGGTATGGCCCCGCCGGGATCGGCACCAGTTTCGGGCTCGACGGGTTTCGCACCGTCCACCAGATCCCCTTCCTGACCGCCTTTCCCGACCGGCGCGGCGGGCAGCATGTTGGGCGGATCGGTGACGGCGATTTCGTTGTCACAGGCGGTTGGCCGAGCGTCACAGCCACGCACACTGGCGATGGCTGGCTCGGCGTGCCTGCAACAGGCCGGCCGGTAGGGATGCGGGTGATGGACTTCTACCGCTGCGAAAACGGCCTCATCGCCGAAAATTGGGTGCCGCTCGATATCATCGATCTGCTGCGCCAGATGGGATATGATGTTTTTGCCCGGCTTGCCCATCTGCGCGGCCACCCCCGGACCAGCCTGTGAGCGCAGCGGAGAGCCATGCCATGAGCGCCGATCCCACGCCTGTCGCCGCTTCGATCGAGGCGCGCATCGTGCGTTATGCTGATCTGGTGCCGTGCAGGGACGCCTTCATCGACACCCGTTCGCCGGGGTCGGATCAGAAAGAAAACTTCACCATTATCGGCCCCGGCGTGGCCGAAAATCCCAACCAGCATGTCCACATATCGGAACCCCACGGCTTCAACATCGGTGGAGCCAGACAACCGCCGCGCTGCCTCAATTCGCAGCACAGCCATGACACGGCTGAGGTGTTTTATGTCCATTCGGGCCGCTGGCGCTTCATGACCGGTGAGCACGGCACCGATGGCGAGGTGTTCATGGGGCCGGGCGATCTGATCTCGATCCCGACCCGGCTGTTCCGCGGGTTCGAGAACGTGGGCGAGGATACGGGCTTCCTGTGGGCGGTGCTGGGCGGCGATGATGCGGGTCACGTGATGTGGGCGCCCTATGTGTTCGATATGGCGCGCGATTACGGGCTGGTCCTGCTGGAAGACGGCACGCTGATCGACACCGCCAAAGGCGAGGCTGTGCCGCCGGGCGCGCGGCCTATGCCGGAAACGACGGCGCAGCAGGTGGCGGCTTTGGCGCAGGTCGATTCCGCGGCGCTCGCGCATTGCGTCATTCCCGCCGATATGCCGCGTCCCGCCGCGCTCCATACTGCCACACCGGGCGTCAGCGAGCGCCTGCTGATCGGGGCGGCGCCGATTGACTGGCCGCATGGCTTTACCATCTGCGAAGTCACCCTCGACCCCGCCGCCGCGATTGCCCCGCACCGGCTGGCGGTGGCGGATGTGTGGTTCGTGCAGGACGGCGATATCACGGTGACGATCGACGGCGTCACAGCCGCTTGCAGCGCAGGCGATACCATCACCGTGCCGCAAGGCGCAGCGCGCTCGCTTGCCAACCACGGCAGCACCGCGGCGCGAATGGTGCAGGTGCGCGGCGGCGACGCGCTCCCCGTCCTCCAGCAGGTCTGAGCCATGGGCGGAGTGCTAGAAGGGAAGCGCGCGCTTGTTACCGGGGCGAGCAAGGGGATCGGGCGCGCGATCTGCCAGGCGCTTGTGGCCGAGGGCGCGCTGGTAGCCGGCATTGCCCGCGCCTCCAACGAACTCGGCAGTCTGAGCGCGGAACTTGGCGCAGCGTTTGATCCCTGGCCCTATGATGTCACCGGAGAAGACGTGCTTGCGCGCATCGACGCGGCACCGGCGTTCGATCTGCTGGTCAACAATGCCGGCACCAACCGCCCGCAGCCCTTTGCGCAAGTGACCGACGACGCGCTCGACCTGATGCTGGATCTCAATGTCCGTTCCGCCTTTCGTATCGCACGGGCGGCAGCACGGCGGATGGAACGAGGGGCAAGCATCATCCACATGACCAGCCAGATGGGTCATGTCGGATCGCCGAACCGCACCGTGTATTGCATGACCAAGCACGCGCTCGAGGGGCTGTCCAAGGCGATGGCGGTTGAACTCGCACCCGCCGGAATCCGGGTCAATTGCATCGCGCCAACCTTCGTCAAGACGCCCTTGACCGACGGCATGTTCGCCGATCCGGCCTTTGCCGCTTTCGTCGACCGGATGATCCCGATGGGGACACTTGCCACGCCGGAACACATCGCTGCCGCCGTCGTCTATCTCGCTTCGCCCGCAGCGGCGATGATCACGGGCCATAGCCTGGTGATCGACGGCGGATGGACCGCACAATAACTGGGGAATTGCCATGCCGCCGCCCGTGATGCGCGTTGCCACCACCGACATTGCCGACATGATGGCCCCCGGCCCCGAACGGCGCATGGCGTTGCCCGGTTTCGACCCCGAATTCGTCGATTTCCCGCACTACATCATCCGCATCACCGAACGCATCTGGCATGACCGCGAGGTTGACCTGTGCCTCAAGTGGTATTCCAAAGACTGCGCGATCCACACCCTCGCCGGGCCGATCACAGGCGCGCAAACCGTGGTCGACAACACCTGGGCGACATTGGCCGCCTTTCCCGATCGGCGGCTGGATGGCGACAATGTCATCTGGTCGGACGAGGGAGACGGCAGCTTCCTGTCATCGCACCTCATCACGTCGAAGATGACCAATCTCGGGGATAGCGACTTTGGCCCTGCCACGGGCAAGCGGGTGCTGGTGCGCACTATCGCCGATTGCCTGTGCCGCGATAACCGCGTGGTCGAGGAATGGCTGGTGCGCGACAATCTGGCGCTGGTGGAGCAGCTGGGGTTCGATCCGCAGGAAGTTGCCGCGCGGCAGGCGGCAGCGGATGCGGCACGGGGGCGCCCGCTGGTCGCAGTGCTGGCACCTTACCATGCCGAAGCGCTCGCTGCGCCCGATGCCGCGCCGCAGACAGAAGCGGCCCAGCTTGCGGTCGATCTGCTGCGGGCCACTTGGCAAGACAGCGATGACGATCGGGCGCGGGCGCTATCGGACTTCCGGCTGGGCGCCTGGGTTCCGGGCGGCACGTTCCTCTATGGCCCGGACCAACTCGCCGAATGGCGCGGCCCCATTCGCGCCGCCTTCGGCGCGCGCGCGCGGCTCAGGATCGAACACATCGCCGAGGTGCCCTATCTGGGCGAAGCCCGCGATGTGGCGGTTCGCTGGTCGCTGGCGGGTTGGCACGAGGGCGAGGGGCGCTACGGCGCGCCCACGGGTGCGCCCATGATGATCATGGCGGTCAGCCACTTCCGGGTGATGGGCGGCCGCGTGCGCGAGGAGGTCACCATCTGGGACGACATCGCCGTGCTGCGCCAGATTTCCGGCAGCGCGCCCGCCTGATTGTCAGCGGACACAAAAAAGGGCGGGAATGACCCCGCCCCTTCTTGCGACCCTGAAAAGCGGGCTCTTGATCAGAACCGGACGCTGAGCAGCGCGCCCCACTGGCGCGGCGGCGCAAAGCTCGCCTGCAACGCTGCGCCGCCGCCCCAGACGAAGCGGTTGATCGTCTGTTCGTCGGTGACGTTGTTCACGAAGGCCTGGATCGAGACGTTCTCGGTCGGCGCATAGGTCAGCCGCAGGTCGATCTTCTGGAAAGATTCCTGCCGTTCGAGCACCGAGTTGAACGGTTGGCCAAAGAAGCTCGACGAGAAGGTCATGATCGCAAACGGCGTCAGTGTGCCGAACGATCCGAGGTCGATATCATACCCGGCAAACACCGCGCCGGTCCAATCTGGCGAGTGCGGGATCGAATTGCCGCTGATGTCGCAGCCGAACGCAGCCGCGGGCTGCCCGGTGCCGCCAGTGCCGGAGATCAGTCCGCAATCATAACCCGGCGCAAACACCCGGCGCTGGCCTGCCGCTGCAATCTGCACACCGTTGACGATGGTCGGGGCCGTTACAGTCGCATCGTTCACAAGGATGCTGGTGCCGAACGGCGCAGGCACCTGATCATATTCAGTGTACTTCGCGTTGAGATAGGCCACGTTCGCCCCGATCTCGAGCCCGGTTACCGGACGCCACAGCAGTTCCGCCTCAGCCCCATAGGCGCGGGCGCGGGCGCTGTTTTCGATGATGGAAAGCGTGGTTCCCCCTTGCGGCACCTGCCGCTGTTCCTGCAATCCGCTGAAGCGGTTGTAGAAGGCAGCAAGGTTGAGCTGCACGGTGTTATCGAAGAAGCGGTTCTTCGAGCCGATTTCGTAGGCGGTCACTTCTTCAGGATCAAAGGTCGGCTGCAAGGCGGCCGGACCCTGACCTGAATTGAACCCGCCCGAACGGAAACCGGTCGAGACGCTGGCGTAAAGCAGGTTTTCCGGCGTCAGGTCATAATCGACCGCGAGCCGCCAGGTCGCCTTGCTGAACTTGGCCGTGTCATAAGTCGCGCCGGTCAGCACGGTCGTGTTGGCCGCGAGGCACTGGAAGCCCGGACGCGGCGCCGGGACAGTGGTGAAGGTGCAATTGGTGGGCGCACCTTGCACCCCGAAGGCGCTGTCGGGAACCGGGCCGGTCGCCAGCGTGATCGCAGTGCCCTGCGGCACCGGCGGCGTGCCGCTGGTGGGCAACACCGCGTTGGCATTGGCGAAAGCGAAGTCCTTGGTGTCTTCGGTCCACCTGACACCGGCGGTCACGCGCAGGTTATCGACCACCTCGTAAGTCGCCTGCCCGTAGAAGGCGATGCTTTCGGTGGTGGCGCGTTGCTGATCATAGAACCCGCCGCCGTTCGCCGGCAGCGTGAGATTAGGCGTCACATTGCGGATGATGCGCGGCAGCTGCTGGTTGATGAAGATGCCGGTCAGATCGTCATGGAAGTAGTAGGCCCCCACCACCCAGTCGAGGCGGCTGGACGTATCGCTGGAAAGCAGCTGGACTTCCTGGCTGAAGGTTTCGGCGCGGGTGTCCTGAAAATCGATCGCGAGCTGGTTGCCCGAGAAGTCGGAATCCTGCGTGCGGATCGCGCCGAAATCGGTGTAGCCCGTGATCGAGCGCAGCGTGACGCCGCCGAAATCATAGGCGAGGTTGGCCGTTATCGCCTTGTTTTCCAGATCGAGGATGGTCTTCTGGTCGGTGTCGATCGTGTAGCCATCACCCGGCGCGAAGATCGGCACACCGAGGTCGCTGGTAGCGGTGCCGCCCGGCAGGGCATCATTGACGCCGTCGCGGTTTCCGGGGCGGGTGTTGAGATTGCGCACCGGCGTCGCGTTGTACAATTGCTGGCGCGAACCGACGTCGAAATAGGAACCGATGATCTTGTAACCGAAGGCCGATCCACCGGCCCCGCCGCGGGTCGAGTAATCGAACTTGATCGCGGCCGAAAACTGGTCGTTCGGTTCCCACAGCACCGTGCCGCGCAGATAATAGCTGTCGTCATCGAACAGGTTGTTGCCGAGCGGGTTGACGTTTTTCACCCAGCCATCGGACTGCTCCATCGAACCGGCAACGCGCACCGCGATGGTATCGCCGACAGGCAGGTTCACAAAGGCGTCGGTGCGGAAGCGGCCAAATTCGCCAACGGTCACATCAAGGCCTGCGGCCAGCTTGCCGAGGACTGGCTGGGCCGAGGTGATGGCAATGTTACCGCCAAAGGTATTGCGGCCGTAGAGCGTGCCCTGGGGACCGCGTTGAACTTCGACCCGTTCGATATCAACAAAGCCGGTCGTGGCCTGGGTGGCGCGCGACTGGTACACGCCATCGACGAAGAAGCCGATGGTGGTGTCACCGTTGACGCCGATGTTTTCCGTGCGGACCCCGCGCATTGCCGGGCGTGCATCCTGCCCCGAGCGGCCGAAGGTGAAGCCCGGGACAATGCCTTCAAGCCGGCCCACATCGGTGATCCCGCGTTCGAGGATCTGGTCAGCCGAGAAGGCCGAGACCGAGATCGGCACGTCCTGCAGATTTTCCTCGCGGCGCTGCGAGGTGACGATGATTTCGTTGATGCCGCCCTTGTCGGCCGTATCGCCAGCATCCGGCGCGGAGTCCTGCGCATGAGCCGGCAGCGCGACCCCCATCGCGATGATGCTGACGCCGACGGCGAAGGCGGATTTGAACTGACCGGCCATGTAGTTTCCCCCTGGAATTGCGTTGCAGGCTCCAGAAATGCCACTTTTGACTTCGGATGCAACATGAATCGTACCCAGCTGGGGAAGTTGACGTACATCAATTTCGCATTGTTGCAGAAATGCCATGCAAACACTGCCTTTGCGGGCAAAAATCGCACCTTCTCGCGCAGCGACCTTATTGCATCCGAAGTCACATCCTTATACCATCCCGGCAAATCGCAGCGGCCCGGCGCCCTGTGTGTGGGAGACAGCGAAGTGGCACGTTACCTCAAGACTGGCATCACCGAAGATGCCGCCGCCGAAGCCGATGCGCAGGTCCGCGCCACGGTCGAAACGATCATCGCCGACATCAAGGCACGCGGCGATTCGGCGATGCGCGACTGGTCTGCCAAGTTCGACAGCTGGAACCCCGCCGACTTCCGCCTGTCCGAGGCCGATATCGAAGCCGCCTATGCCGAGCTTGCCCCGCAGACCATCGAAGACATCCGCTTTGCCCAGACGCAGGTGCGCAATTTCGCGCAGATCCAGCGCGATGCCCTGAAAGATGTCGAGGTCGAGACGCTGCCCGGCGTGGTGCTCGGCCACCGCAACATCCCCGTCAATTCGGTCGGCTGCTATGTGCCGGGCGGCAAGTATCCGCTGGTCGCTTCGGCGCATATGAGCGTCGTTACCGCCAAGGTCGCTGGCGTGAAGCGCATCGTCTCGGTCGCCCCTCCCTATCAGGGCAAGCCCAATCCCGCGATTGTCGTGGCGATGCACATGGCCGGCGCGGACGAGATCTATTGCGTCGGCGGGGTGCAGGCGGTGGCCGCGATGGCGCTCGGCACCGAGACAATCGCCCCTGTCGACATGATCGTCGGCCCCGGCAACGCCTATGTCGCCGAGGCCAAGCGCCAGCTGTTCGGCAAGATCGGGATCGATCTCCTCGCCGGGCCGACCGAGACGCTGGTGATCGCCGACGACACGGTTGACGGCGAATTGTGCGCCGCCGACCTTCTGGGACAGGCCGAACACGGCCCCAATTCTCCAGCCGTGCTGCTCACCAATTCCGAAACCCTCGCCCGCGAAACCATGGCCGAGATCGAGCGGCAGCTGACCATCCTCCCCACCGCGCCGATTGCTGCGAAGGCATGGGCTGATTACGGGCAGGTGATCGTGGCAGACAGCTACGAGGAGATGGTCGAAATCGCCGATCAGATCGCGTCGGAACACGTGCAGGTGATGACCCGCGATCCGGACTACTTCCTCGAACACATGACCAATTACGGCGCCCTGTTCCTCGGCGAACGCACCAATGTGTCCTACGGTGACAAGGTGATCGGCACCAACCACACCCTGCCCACCCGCGGCAATGCCCGCTTCACCGGGGGCCTGTGGGTTGGCAAGTTCATCAAGACGTGTACCTATCAGCGCGTGCTGACCGACGCGGCGAGCGCGATGGTGGGGGAATATTGTTCGCGCCTGTGCGCCATCGAAGGCTTTGCCGGGCACAAGGAACAGGCCGACATCCGGGTGAGACGATATGCCAAAGAAGAAGCTGTCTGAGGCTGTGCCGGGAGGTGGGCCGGGCGGCTCGGGCGCGACATCCTATGATGTCGCAGAGCTGGCCGGAGTATCGCAGTCAGCCGTCAGCCGCGCGTTCCGCAAGGGCGCGTCGATCGCGCCCAAGACCCGCGAGAAGATCATGCGCGCGGCCAAGCAGCTGGGCTACCAGCCCAATGCCTTTGCGCGCGGGCTGATCACGCGGCGCACCAATCTGGTGGCGGTGGTGATTTCCAACCTCACCAACCTCTATTACCCTGAAGTGCTGGCCGAACTGACCCAGCGCTTGTCCGCTGTCGGCCACCGGGTGCTGCTGTTCAGCCTCGCCTCGGAATCCGAGATTGACGAGATGCTGGGCCTGATCTGGCCCTACCGCGTCGACGGAGCGATCATCGCCGCGCGGCTGAAGGACGACCAGATCCGCCAGTTCAACGATCGCGGCATCCCGATCATCCTCTACAACCGCGTCGGCGAAGGAGAGCCCGCCGCCAGCGTGTGCTGCGACAGCGCTTCGGGTGAGCGCGAGCTGGTGCGCAACCTGCTCGCCGCCGGGCATCGCCGGTTCGGCATCATCGCCGGACCGCAGGACAGCTACGTCGGCGAAGAACGTCTCGATTCCGCGCGCCGCCATCTTGCGGCGGCAGGGATCGAACCGATCATCTATCGCGGCGGGTTCGACTATCACTCGGGCGATGAAGGCTTGCGTGCGCTGATGGACGCATCGGGCGGCGCGCTGGATGCGGTGATCGCGACCAACGACGCGATGGCGCTGGGCGCGATGGATTGCGCGCGGGGGGTCTATGATCTGGCGATCCCGCAGCAGCTTTCGATTGTCGGCTTTGACGGCGTCGGCCCGGCGACCTGGGGCGGATACCAGCTGACCACCGTGCGCCAGCCGGTGCGGCGCATGGCGCAGGCGGCGGTCGACATGCTGATCGAGCGGATCGAACAGCCCGGCATGATCCCAGAACAGCGCTTGTTTGGCGGAGAATTGCTGCCCGGCCGCTCGGCGCGGCTGGGATGACTTCGGCGCCGCTCCCGCTGCTGATCCCCGGCAATATGTGCGATGCGCGGCTGTGGGACGGTGCGGGCGGCGCGATCCGCGCGGCCCTTGAGAACGCCGCGGGGCGCGCGCCGGCAGATGCCGATACCACGCAGGACGACACCATCGCCGCCATCGCGGCCCGCGCGCTGGCCTCCACCACCGGCCCGCTCATTCCGATCGGCTTTTCGATGGGCGCGATCATCGCTGTCGAGATGGCGGTGCAGGCGCCCGAACGCATCGCTGCGCTGGGCCTGATCGGCTACAACGCCACCGCCGACCTTCCCGAACGCGCGGCCCATCGTCCGGTGCAGCAGGCCGAAGTGCGCAGCGGCGGGCTTGAACGCGTGCTCACCCAGGAACTCAAACCCAATTACCTCGCCGCCGCCAATCGCGGTAATGGCCCGCTGCTCGCGCTGCTGCGGGACATGGGGCTGGCGCTCGGCCCGGACGTGTTCATCCGCCAGAGCGAGGCGCTGCGGCTGCGCGCTGATCGGGTCAGCGCCCTTTCCCAGATCACCTGTCCGGTGTTCCTGATGGGCGGCAGCGAAGACGCGCTCTGCCCGCCCGAATGGCATCGCCGCTGGCATGGTCTGCTGGCGCAGTCCCGGCTTTTCATCGAACCGGCCGGCCACATGGTCCCGCTCGAAGCGCCGCTGGCCCTTGCCGAAAAACTTGCCGCGTGGCTCGCCATGCCGGGCGCAGACCAAAGAGAGGAACGCAAATCGCCATGTCCGACCGCATCCTGACCACGCATGTCGGCTCGCTCCCGCGATCCGCAGACGTCACCGATCTCGTCTTCGCCCAGGAACGCGGCGAGACCATCGATCAGGCGCGGTTCGACGCGGTCATCGGCGCGGCGGTCGATGATGTGGTGCGGCTCCAGGTCGAGGCTGGCATCGATCTAGTGTCCGACGGGGAAATGTCGAAGATCAGCTATGCGACCTATATCAAGGATCGCATCACCGGCTTTGATGGTGACAGCCCGCGCACGCCTCCCGCTGACCTCGAAATGTTCCCGAGCTTCCTTGAACGGCAGGCCAAGGGTGGCGGCACGCCGACCTATCGCCGCCCCAAATGCGTCGGGCCGATTGCGGTCAAATCGATGGCGCCGCTGGAGGCTGACCTTGCGCACATGGCCGCTGCGATGGGCGCGCATCAACCCGTCGGCGGCTTCATGAACAGCGCCTCCCCCGGCGTGATCGCGCTGTTCCAGCCCAACGAGTTCTACCCGTCGCAGGACGCCTATCTCGAAGCGCTCGCCGAAGCGATGCGGCCGGAATACGAGGCGATTGTTGCCGCTGGCCTGATCCTGCAACTCGACAGCCCCGACCTCGGGTTGGGCCGGCACATGATGTACAAGGACCGCAGCGACGCGGATTATCTGCGTCTGATCGGCGGGCATGTGGAAGCTTTGAACCATGCCCTGCGCAATGTCCCGGCAGACCGCGTGCGGATGCATGTGTGCTGGGGCAATTACGAAGGCCCGCACTGCTGCGATGTCGAGATGGGCGTGATCCTGCCGACTCTGATGACGGCCAAGCCTGCAGGCCTGCTATTCGAGACCAGCAACCCGCGCCATCAGGCGGACTGGACCTATTTCGCCGAAATGGCTGCCATCATCCCCGACGACAAGATCCTAATTCCGGGCGTGATCGACAGCACCACAAACTTCATCGAACACCCCCGCGTCGTCGCCGAACGGATCGAGCGCTATGCCGGCATCATCGGGCGCGAGCGGGTGATCGCTGGCACGGATTGCGGCTTTTCGACCTTCGCAGGCTTCGGCGTGGTCGATCCCAGCATCGTCTGGGCCAAGCTCAAGACCCTGGCCGAGGGCGCGGCATTGGCCAGTGAACGCCTGTGGCGCGGTGTGGCGGCATAAAGCGGATGGAAAGCTTCAAATCCCGCCTCGCCGCCGGGGCGCCCTTGCTGGGCACCTTCGTCAAGACCCCCCACCCCCACGTGGTCGAGGTGCTGGCGGCGACCGGGCTCGACTGTCTGTGCCTCGATGCCGAACATGCGCCGTTTGACCGCCGCGATCTCGACGCTGGCATCATGGCCGCGCGCGCCGGAGGAATGCCGGTGCTGGTGCGCCCCGCTTCGTCAGCGGCGCATGAAATCCTCAATGCACTCGATTGCGGAGCGGATGGCGTGCTGGTGCCGCATATTCGCTCCGCTGCAGAGGCCGAGGCGGTGGCGGCCAGCGTCCATTATGGCCCCGGCGGCGGCCCTGCCCGGCGCGGCTATGCCGGTTCGAGCCGCGCGGCGGGATATGGTACAAAGCCCATCCCCGATCATCTCGCTGCCAGCACCGCGACCAGCATCGTGATCGCCCAGATCGAGGATCTCGAAGCACTGGACGACATTGACGCCATCGCCGCTGTCCCCGGCATCGACGCGCTGTTCATCGGCCGGATCGACCTCACCATCGCGCTGGGCTGCACCTCGCCCGACGATCCCGAGGTGATCGCAGCGGTGGAGCGCATCCTTGCCGCCTGCCGCTCCGCGAACCGCGCCTGCGGAATGTTCACGCCCCGGCCTGCCGATGTGCCGCACTGGCAGGCTCAAGGCGCAAGCCTGTTCCTGCTGGGATCGGATCACGGCTTTTTGCGCGAAGGGGCAGCCAGCCTCGCCCGCGCCGCCGGGTTTGCGACCTGAGAGGCTGGCACAAGGGGGCATTCATGCAACGCGCTGAAGATATTAGCCAATCGCGCCGGATTGCCGCGCTCATATTCCTGCTGATCGGCTATTTCTTCTACGCCTGGTCGTGGAACACTGTCGATATCCTGCGGCCCTATATCAAGGATGATCTGGGCCTCACCCTCACCCAGTCGGGATCGCTCTACACGATGCAGGCGATCGGAGCGATCATCGGCGCAGTGGTCATGGGGCAGATCGCCGACGTCATCGGACGGCGCAACGCACTGGTGATCGCCATGATCGGCTATGGCTCGATGCTGTTGTCCGGGCTGATCGTGGCCGATTTTGCCACGCTGGTGGGCCAGCGGGTGCTGATGGGCTTCTTCATGGGCGCGATGTATCCGATTGCGGTCGGCATCTATTCGGGCCTGTTCCCGGCCAGCAAGCGCGGTCTGATCGCGGGCTTTGTGCTGGGGACTTATAATGTCGCGGTCTCGGCGCTGGGGTTCTTGTCGGCAGCCGCTTTCCGGGCCGGCGCTGACTGGAAGGTGCTGCTGTGGGCGGGCGCGGTGCCGGTGGCGCTGGCGCTGTTTGCCTTTCTGGTGGTGCCGGACGACCGCAAGCTGGTGCCTTTCGGCGGGCCGGTGGGCGGGAGCACAACCGCCGCCTCGAAGCTGCCCATAGCCGAGCTGTTCCGCCCCGGTGTCGCCCGCCAGACGCTGCTGCTGGCGACCATGTCGGGCCTCAATTTCTTCGCCTACCAGGCCTTCACCGGCTGGGCGAGCACCTACCTCAAGACCGAGCGCGGGATTCCCGACACGGTGATCGGCGATGTGCTGGGCTGGCAATTTATCGGGGCGGCGCTGGGCGGCCTTATCTGGGGCTGGATCAGTGACCGGCTGGGGCGGCGCAGCGGCGCGGCGGGGTTTGTTCTCGCTGCGGCCATCATCCCGGTCTATCTGTTCGTGCCGCTGCCTCTCGGCCTGCTGGAAGCGCTCGGCTTTGCCTATGGCGTGATGCTCAGCGCCTCGGCGATCTGGGGGCCGTGGCTGTCGGAGCTTTACCCGCCGCACCTGCGATCGACGGCAGCCTCGATCTACAACTGGGGCCGCGTCATCAGCATGACCGCGCCGCTGATCACCGCACCGCTGGCCGAGGCGGTTGGGCTTGGGCCGGTCATGTCGCTCGCTTCGGTCAGCTTCCTGCTTGCCGCCTGGATATGGTTCGTGCTTCCGGAAACAGCAGGGCGATCGGTCAACGGCCTCAGGGCTCCAGCGTAACCTCCACCCGCCGCGCCGCTTGCGGGGTGCGGGGGCAGAGTAATCGTCACTCTGCCCCCGCAGCCCTTTTTCAGGTCACGCTTCAGGCGGCTCTGGCCCTGATGTCCGCGAAGCTGTGCCGGACCAGCGCCGCGCCATTGCGCCACACCGGCTCCATCAGGTCCTCGTCCGCGCGGACCGTGTCCCGGCGCCGGGCGACAAGCCTGCTTCCGTCACGCACCACCGCCTGCCGTCCGGCCTTGCTCGCCTTTGCGGGGTCGG
>Ga0209812_10000445_pt1 | contig 38092 bp, 24 predicted proteins | sample JI71714BDNA_FD_187502 | JGI IMG/M metagenome (GOLD analysis project Ga0209812, IMG submission 187502) | Wastewater effluent complex algal communities from Wisconsin, to seasonally profile nutrient transformation and Carbon sequestration -... | ecosystem: Engineered > WWTP > Effluent > Algae...
CCCCTTTTTTTGATTGATTTTATTTCTACTGTTTGTTATTTTCTGGATTCTAAATAAAAGAATTTACCATTTGCCATCGAAGATTTTTGGCTAATCAACACGTACCCAAAGCCATGCATCTCCAATTTCATGATCTTGGACAATTTCGACAAACTTAAAATTATTGTTTTGTAAAATTTTTGTTGACGCGTTATATTCAGGTAAGGTCTTTGCGGTTATGGTGACTGATGGATTCGTTTTTTGCGCAATTGCGATTAATTCTTTACAAGCCATTGATGCGATACCTTGACCTTCCCATTCTTTAAATGTCCAGTACGATATTTCGACGGTGTTGTCGACTGGTTGTCCTGTGAATCCAGCAGTGCCAACTACTTGATTGTTAAGCAATAAAAAATATCCTACCCAAGGAATATTAAAACCTACTTTAGGGTAAAACTCATCCATCATTTGGATCAATTCTTGGCAGTTTTCAGAAATATAAAGTTCGTTGGACTTGTCTTCGTTTGGTTGTATTATTTTAAATTCCAATTTGCTCATGTATAAGATTTAAGATTTGTTAATTAAACATCTAGGATTGCGAAAAGACACTTCATCCTACTAATGATTAACGTTATGATTCCTTATCAATCAATATTTTATGCAAATATATTAAACAATTGCCAATAAAAAAATAAGCTCATAAGCATCGTATAGGTAATATTATTGGTCAAGAACAACCATTTTGAAAAACTATTCCACCTATTTTGACGAAAAATATGTATCAAATAAACAAATCCAAATTTAACAATTATATCTTTTGATTAAAATCATGAATTGATTAATTTAAAACTTCCTGAAATTAACAAATTAACAATCCCACAATTTTACCAATTACGCAAGTCAAGCAATCGTGTGCAGCTTTAGCGGCATCCACCAAATCATCAATTCTCCCAACCCCAAAAAACTTCCCTTTTTACACTTTTTTACACTTTTTGCATTTTGCTTAAACATTGGAGGCACTCACACTACCCATCTTTGCACCGTATAAATTATCAAAATAATATTAAACAAGCCTTATGAAGGTATTCGTTTTTTTGATGTCGGTGATCTCATTTATTTTTTGGTCCAACCAAGGCATTGCTCAGGAAGTTGGGTCTCTCCAAGACTCATTCAAAATAAGTGGTTCGGCAGGATTTCAACTCACATCTTACAACAGCAATGGCATCCAAGCCCGACGCCAACCTTTCAGCTATTTGCTACATGGCAATGTTAATCTCAGTAAAGGTGATTTTAGCATTCCATTGTCATTTACCTACTCTGAACAAGATCGTAGTTTTAGTCAACCATTTAATCAGTTTGGTATCGCACCTACCTATAAATGGTTGAAAACTTACATAGGATACCAAAATATTTTCTGGAGTAAGTTTAGTCTTGCAGGACATCAATTGCTTGGTGGTGGTGTAGAATTGACGCCAGGAAAGTTTAGATTAGGGTTTGTGAGTGGTAGGTTTCAAAGAGCGACAGGTATAGATACGACAAGGTCCCAAAACTACCTTCCTGCTTATAAAAGATCGGGATATGCTGCCAAGATAGGGTATGGCACCGAGTCTTCATTTGTTGACCTTATTTATATGAGATCAAAGGATGACCAATCTAGTTTGCCTTTCCAATATGCAGATAGTGTAGTGCTAGTCCAACCAGGGGAAAACACCGTTTTTGCCTTAAAAACTATGATCAAAGTAGCATCATTTATGAATGTTTATGGGGATGCAGCATTGAGCGTATACAATAGAAATGTCAATGCACAGGAAGTGACTATTGACTCGTCATGGAGTAGGATAGCGAGTATTGCAGGTAAGCAGACCATCGCTACATCCGTGTTTTTTGCCATGGAAGGTGGGGCCAATTTTAATTTTAGCGGGCATAATCTCAGTCTTTTTTACAAACGGATTGCGCCAGATTACAAGAGTATGGGCGCTTACTTTATTGAAAATGATGTCAATGCATATGGCATGAGACATAGTTTTTCAATGGCAAAAAACAAAGTGAATCTAAATTATGGATTGAGTGTTTTAAGCGACAATCTTTTGAATAAAAAACCTGTAACTACATTTAGATATCAGCCCAATGTCAATCTTTCAGTCAATCCATCTAGTTATTGGGGCATTGATGTGACATGGATGGATCTTTTTACAAAACAAGAAGATGGATTTACAGCAGTCAATGATACCATCATCATGCAAAACAGAAATCCTGGTTTCACCATCAGTCCTAGGATCAATTGGGGAAATACAAAAACTTACCACATGATCATAGGGAGTTATCTCAATATGCGTATGATAGACAATAATGCTTTTACGGCTATTTATATGGAATACGCTGCAGAAATCACCAACCTTATGTATAGTCTGTCTCTATTGAAAAATCAAGCTGCTTTTAATGTGAGTATCAATAGAACTAAAAACACTACTGCTTCTTTTACGGAAACTGGACTAGGTGGAAGCCTTGGTTACAATCAAGGATGGCTAGAAGGAAAAGTAAATATAAACGGAACTGTGGCGCTACAATTGAGTGATGTGAATACAAACTATTCCTTCAATCTAGGTGGCAATTATACCATGGATAAACGGCATAATTTAGGTGCCAATATCTTCTTTCTCAATAACAAATCAGACAATATTAATAGTCAAAATTTCACCGAATTAACAGGTGTTTTCAGATATACCATAAATTTTTAAATCATGACAGGAATAATCAAAAAGTTATCCATTCTTTTGTGCTGCTTCTTTTTTACGACGTTGATGTATAGTCAGTTGGTCGTTCAAACGACAGTATTGCCACCATATTCTCCTTACCTTTCAGACTATACTACTTATGGCAATAAAGTAGTCGTCATGGTAACCAATCCAACACCAACGCCTAGGACGATCAAGTTGCTCGGATCGATTACAGGCAATGGTATTTCTATAAGTATACCTACCAATTTTTTGCCACCTGCACCTATCGTTATTCCATCTTCAGGGACGATACAACTGTCAGGAAGTCAGCTTTCTCCTTATTATAATACAACTAATCTGTTACTACAAGGCATTACAGAAAGTCAGTTGGTTAATGGTAATGGATTGCCTGAAGGTAATTACATGTTTTGTTATTATGCTGCTGACTATGCTACAGGTACACCATTGAGTAGTCAAAGTATGGGTTGTGCAAATGTGACTATCACCCATCATGAGCCACCTTTTTTGTTACAGCCAATGTGCGATAAAGAAGTCAATCCTAAGACACCACAGAATTTATTATTTACATGGACTGTACCAGCTGGAGCCAATCCGATTAATATTGAGTATGAACTCACCATGGTAGAACTACTCCAAGGTCAGAATCCCAATCAAGCACTAGATGCCGCTACGGAACCAGTATTTTTCAGAAAAACGGTATCTGTTTCTACATATATGTATACACAAATAGACCCAAATCTACAAGTGGGCCGAAAATATGCTTGGAGAGTACGTGCAAAACCAAAACCAGGTAAAAATGCGAATTTTAAAAATAATGGTATATCTGCTGCTTGTACCTTTAATTATGCGCTTGGACTTAAGAATGGTGGAGGTAATGGCGGAAATCAAGACCCGAATGCTGATCCTAATTTGCCGAATGACGATAATGCATGTTTTGCATCATGCGATATTGCTGAGCCACAAAACAAATCTCCATATGGGCCTGTAATAGATGATGTGGTTTCTATAGGGAAATTTGCCATGAAAATCCAAACCATAAACGGCGGAAATGGCACAGGCGAAATAACGATTCCATTCCTGAAAACCAAAGTCTTGGTAGATTTTACCAATTTACAAGTGAATACAGATTTACAAGCTTTTGGTAGTACCAAAGCTGTTGCCAGAATAGAAGGTAATAATCTTGTAGATCAAGCCATCGCCAATGACCAGAATGGTGTCATCCAAATGACCAGAGAAAAATATAATTCCATTAATAATTATGTCAATCAAGCACAAAAACTAGTTAGTAAGTTCAATCCTGATATGCCAGCAACTGGTGTGCCATTTGGATTTGATAACAATGGTATGAATTTGCAAATTGTAGGGTTGATATTCACACCTACCAAAGGATATATGAATGCTATTTTCGGATATGATATGGCAGACTGGTTCGGAAATGATTTTGTAGATTTCAGTCAAAAAGGAATTTGTATCAGACCAAATGGATTTGGTGTACAACCAAAGTTTTCATTGGCAAATGATAAGATTATCCAATTGAGCGAACATGTAGATCTGAAGTTTCTGAAAGGAAATAATACCTATCTCGAACTTGATTGTGATGGTATCAAAACAGTAAAGATCGCTGGGGAATATTTAATCTCTCGAGATAAATTACTTCCCGTAGAAAACGATAATATTGTACAAGGAAATACAAGGGTGAAAGTGCCTTTTTCTGTGGTACTTTCCGAAGGTGGAAACTTCATGTTTAATACTGCCATGCAACCTTCTACTTTTACCATTCCTGATGCCCAAGATTTTAGATTTACGGCAGATGAGATTATATTGGATATGCATAATACCCAAAATCCAAATGGTCTAACTTTTCACAACAATCACCCAAAACATGGTGGGAATAATCAAGACTGGAAAGGTTTGTATATGGGTAGTATCAGTGCATCTTTGCCTGATGGATTCAAAAAAGGAAATAATAAAATTTCATTTGCCGTCCAAGACTTGATGATTGACAAAACCGGATTTTGGGGAGATATTAGCGTGAATAATGTCGTTTCCATTGATAATGGTTCTGTGGGTAATTGGAAATTCAGTATCGTCAACTTGACTGTGAATATTGAAGCGAGTGCCTTGGCAGGTGGTAGTATGGATGGTGGTATCAAAATTCCGATAGCAGAGACCGCTCTAGGTTATTCTGCTGCTATTCAGAAAGGAAATAATGGCGTCAACTGGCAGTTTGCGGCAGAAATACAAAATAATCTCGAAGCAGGATTATGGTTGGCTACCTTATCACTTAATGAAGGTAGTACAGTCTCCATAGAGAAAGATGGTAATAAAATCATTCCTTCGGCAATCTTGAATGGCTCTATCACGATAGGATTTAATAGTAGTCCGAATCAACAAACACCACTATCTAAGTTAAGTTTGAATGGTATACAATTTCAGGAATTGACCGTCACAGGCGGTGGCGAAAAACCTGTCATTGGCTTGGAGTTTGTTTCCTTGGGAAACCAACCTGGTGGTATGTTTTCCATGAATAAATTTCCTATCAATCTCACCGCCTTATCCTATGACAATGGGTTGAAACCAGGCATCACTTTTGGACTTAAAGTCAATCTCTCCAAGGGAAGTAATGCCTTCGAAGCAGAGACGGATCTGAAAGTATTAGCTAAGTGGAATGGTGGTCAGAAAAAATTTGATTTTGAAGGGATAGAATTGAAAAAGATAACCATAGCAGCTGACTTAGGTGTGATGAGTGTCAACGGCACGGTCAATCTTTATAAAGAGGACGCCACGTATGGTACAGGTTTCAGAGGTGATCTAGAAGCAAGTCTTAAATTTGCTTCTATAGCCATCAATGCGACCATTCAGTTAGGTAAAATCGGAGATACTGATCCTACTGATGAAACTGGCAGCAATTACCGATATTTCTTTATTGATATAGGAGCTAGATGGGGCGTAGGTGGACTGCCTATTCCTGGTGTAGGTGCAGTCGCTTTTTATGGTTTTGGTGGTGGTATTTATAGGAATATGGATCGTCAATCTGTAGTGGCTGTTACCAATGAAAAGATTCCGGACAAACAGGGGCCAGGCACCATGAATGCTGGTGAAACAAGAAGTGGTGTCGTCTATACACCTAAGAAAGGAACCTTTGGATTTATGGCATCTGTCACATTGGGTACTACTGGTGAGCCGACAAGTTTTAATGGCGACTTGAAACTTACAGTGCAGTTTAATACAGACAACTTTGGCGTTACAAAAGTAGTAATCGACGGTAAAGCATATCTTATGGGGCCTATTGCAGACAGAAGCAAAAGATTGCTAGAGATAGGTGTAGAAATAGAAATGGATTTTGAAAAACCAATGTTCCATGCTGCTGTAACCATAGATGGTGGATTTAATCAAAGTGTACTTAAAGTGACCGTCAAAGCATCCTTAACCCTTCATTTTGAACCAGGACTTTGGTATGTAAAACTCGGAGAATGGACCAATGATGATGAGCCTTGGAATGATCCGAAAAGAATACAAGTAGATATTGCCCTTGATGCACAAATCGTCAGCGTAAGTCTAAACTTTAATGCTTATTTTATGATGGGAAATGACATAGGTGACTTACCTAGGTCGCCATTGAAAGTCAGAGAAGCACTTGGATTAAATGGTAGTGAAAATCCAAAATCACCAGACACAAAAGTATTTATTGGTAAAGGGTTTGCTATGGGTGTAGGTATTAAGTTTGATGTAGAAGCCAACTTCTTTGTTTTTTATGCAAATATTGAGTTTATTTTGGGTGCTGATTTACTTTTGTCTAAATCGACGGCTACATGTAATGGCAGTATGGACTACGGTATTAATGGATGGTATGCCAAAGGTATTGCATATGCATATTTACATGGTGATGTTGGATTACGTTTAAAATTATTTGGGTTCACTGGCAAATTTAGTTTGATGGAATTTACTGCTGCGGCACAAATGAAAGCAGAATTGCCAAATCCGAATTGGATAAAAGGAAACTTTGCGATCTCAGGTAGTATTTTGAATGGTATGATCACAGTGAAAACAAACTTCACCTTAGAAGTAGGCGAAAAGTGTCAGTGGGGAGACGGTTCAGGTGATGAATTGCCGCTTATTGCAGAAGTTTTGCCAGAAACTGGTGGGGAAGGTTCTGTCTTCGAAGCACCACAGGCAGCCTTTAATTTTGTAGTAAATAAAAAAGGAAATAGCGGTAATAAATTTACAGTAAAGGACTTTAGTACAAAGAAAAAAGGAGTTAATAGAACCTTCAAAATCGAAGTAGACAAAGTAGAACTTTTAAGAGGTTTTGCAATAATAGATGGTAAATATCATTTGAATACGGCTCAAGATGGTCTTACTTTTATAGCAAATAGTACACTCGAAGGCAAAAAAGAATATACATTTAGAGTTGTTGCTAAAGCTTATGAAAAAGTAGGAGGCACATGGAAATTTTTAAAAACAGAAACAAAAGAAACCAAGTTTATCACAGGTGAAAGACCTGATCATATTACCGAACAAAATGTGGTCAGTGCATTCCCACAACTTGGCCAACGATATTATTTACCTAAAGATGAGAGTAAAGGAGATATCAGGGTAGGATTGAGTCAATGTTATTTAATGGAACTTAAGGAAGACAAAGATTTTAAATACGAGTACAAATTAAGATTGACCAATCAAGAAACAAAGAATACGTCAGATCATGCATTCAATTGTGATGGAGAACACTTTTCATTTACTGTTCCTCAAACTTTACTTAAGGAAACAGTGTATGAAGTCAAAGTTATCAGGATTGCCACGCCTAAATCAAAACCAATCAATCTAGCCACAAATACAAAAAATGTGTACAGAGATGAAAACGGTAATGTAGTAGATCCACCTGTTTCTCAAGGAAATCAGCAAAATAAAGGATTTAAAATGGGCAATCAACCTAATAATGGTCCGCAATTTGGTGGTGGTAAATTGGGAAATAATCCAGCAAATAGTAGTAAACTTGTCACAAGATTTAATACTGTCAAAGAGCAACAATCAGGTGGGACTAAGATCGAAAAAGAGCTTTTTAAGTATTACTTTAGGACAAGTAAACACAATACTGCAAGTGAAAAATTTGGTAGCGGATACAAAGTTGATGATTCTTATGGCCAGCAAAATTATACTGCCAATATCAATATTAGAGATGTCAATTATCAATACAATCACAGGTCATTTTTCCCACTATTGGTAGGACAAGAAAATATGGATACTTATGAAGCATATGGATATTACAAAGAGAATTTTGATATAAAAGTGGAACCTTTGGCATTGCCAATCTTGAAATGGGGAAATAATGAGTATTTCCAAAACCTGAATAACAGGATATACGAATATAAATATAAAGGTGGTGGTAATCCGACTTCACATGAATTTACGTTTAATAGATATGCAAAAGGTGATCATAATTTCTTTGGATTGACACAACAATTGTATGATAGAAGGCCAATACAAGCTATAAAAATGTGGCATAAATCCACAGAAGGTCCAATTTATATAGATGAAAACAAGACGCTTTTATCACCAAAAGGAAGACTTTCTTCTAATGAGATCAATAAAGCCAAACAAGGGCAAAAAATAGTCGAGACTGTACCTAAAAATCCTGTCTTGCCAGTTAATGTGTATGCAGGTGCAATAGCTTTATTTGATGCAGCTTACATATATTCCAGACACATCAGTAGGTGTTACAGTGATCATAATCTTCCGAGTTATGAAAGAGAATGTATTAGCGATTATGCAGTCCCTGCAATTACATATAAACCTTCAAATGGTGGATTCCCATTAGAAAATCCTTATACATCAAAAGTTGGACAAAATATAGGGTTTACCATTCATTATGGTTATTATGGCAATAATTCCTTTAAAAAAGATTTAACTTTTAAACCGTAATCTAGGTGTGAGGTGATAGGTGGTTTTTTAAATCACACATCACCTCATTATTTGATTTGTTTAACAATAAAAACAAAATAAAAATGATAAATTTCTTAAAATCAGTTTTAATACTTTGCCTTTTAGTTGTATCTTTTATAGCCCAAAGTCAGGAAGAAGTTCCTTTAGAATATGATACTACGGAAGTAAGGATTCCAAGTCATGGTATCACCACAAGGGTATTAAAAGATAAGATTATTTTACGATGGGCGCCAAGTGATTATGTGTTTTGGGAAATGGGTAATACACATGGTTATATCATCGAAAGAATTGGAGGAACTGATACTGTTTTTACACCATTGCCAGGTATGCCTATAAAACCATGGACACAGGAAGAATTTAAAAGTGTAAAGGATACTTCTAATAAATATATAGCAGTAGCCATGGAGATGTTGTATGGTGAGTTAGAAAGTGGCGAAGATGCCACTCTGGGAAGCAATCTCCAAAATTCAATTATGGAGCAACAGAATAGACATTCTTATGCGCTCATGTCAGCCGACTTAAATAAAGAAGCAGCTAGGAGTCTTGGTTTTATGTATGAAGACAAGGATGTTAAATCTGGGGCAAAATATACTTACAGAATCAGAATAAACCACACAGATCCAGATCTGAAAACTGATACTTTAGAAGTTTTTATTGATTTTTCGCAAAAATATCTCGAACAAGCTGTTAGAAATTGCTGGGTAGAATCTTTTGATAATGAAATCAAAGTAGCTTGGACCTTTCATAATAGTGCACTCTTTTCAGCTTACGATATTGAACGTTCTTCAGACAAAAAAACATGGAAGAAATTAAATTCAAGGCCTTATCTAAGTAGTCAATCTGGTGTGGAAAAATCATATTTGTACATAGATACCATGGTCAATAACAATACTGCTTACCACTATCGATTGAGAGGATATACACCATTTGGAGATATGGGACTTTATTCAGAAATAATGACAGCAACACCCAAAGATTTGACACCTCCTGCACCTGCATTTGATATCAAAGCTAAGGATCAGGGTGGGGCAGTACTCATCACTTGGGATGCATTTTCAAATGAAGCAGATCACGATGGATTTTATATAGGTAGAAGTTATTTTGCATCAGGAGGTTTTGAAAAGATAAGTGCAAAACTCAAAAAAGAAGAACGTGCGTTTTTAGATTTTCAAGCTAATGTCTTAGAGAATAATTATTATGCGGTGATCAGTGTAGATAAAAGTGGAAATGAAGCTGTGAGTTATGTTGCTTTGGGATATATTGTTGATAGTCTGCCACCAACACCACCTACAGGATTAACTGGTGCGATTGATTCTACAGGATTTGTGAGAATTAGTTGGGCTCGTGGTCCTGAAGCAGACATTATTGGTTACCGAGTTTATTGGGCAAATGATACTTTGTCTGAGTTTTCACAGTTGACAGGAGATGTGTTGTCACATACCGTGTTTTATGATTCTGTCAATGTAAAAACCTTGTCTGAGTTTGCTTATTACAAAGTCGTAGCTGTAGATCATAGGTATAACCATAGCGAACATAGTCAAATTTTGACCTTGCAAAAACCCGACCTTGTGCCACCTGCTGCACCTGTCATTACCAAGTATAACCAAGAACAGTTGTCTGTCACTTTTTCATGGGTCAATAGTGTCTCAGATGATGTCATCAGTCATCGGTTAGAAAAAAGAAATGGAGATGAAGATTGGAAAGAATTGAAGACATTTACAAACAAAGAAAAACAATGGTCTGATAAAAACCTTACAGCAGGTAAAGTTTACAGTTATCGTATCGTCGCTATCGATGATGCGAATAATATGTCTTATTCTAAATCTCTTGAGATCACAGCCATAGATCGAGGATTAAGAGCTGATGTAGACAATCTAAAAATAGTGACTAGAGATGGTAAAACATACCTTGAATGGACGTATGGAAGTGTCAAAGATGCCGTATTTGTCGTCTATAAACAAAATGCAGCTAAAACAGGATTCGAACCAATAGCCAGACTTAGCAACAAGGAATTTTCTTATCAAATCCAGGACATAGCTGCTAGTTATGGTGTACGTGTGATGTTTAGCGACGGTGGTGAAAGTAAGTTATTGACCATCAATTAAAAACATAAATTGGTTTTGTTTTTTATCAACATACCTAAATCTAGGGGTATTGACCTGCTACATAGCTCATGTAGCGGGTCTTTTTTTTTTGGTGTATCCTATTTTTGCACAGAAACTAATTAAAATTCATTTTGTCAACCTTGAGGGTTGGGGTTAAATAAAAGGAATTTTAATCTAAGTGTAATTTTGGGATACACCCATTTTATTTAATTGGATTGAACTTGATTTTTACATTTTTTTACACTTTTTACATTTTCCTTATACACTCCATCTATCAATAGTCGGCAACTTTGCAGTGTTATTTAAATCAATTATTTTTTAATAAAATTAGAATACGATGCTTGTTCAATCTTTAACAACTACCACTTCTCATCAGGAAAATATTCAAGGTATCACCCAGACTTTAATAGATCGTATTTTAGATAAATGTTTGGCAGATTTTGAGCGTAAAGATTATATTGCTGGTGTACATCACTTATGTGTGAGATTGGGAAAATTATTGCAAACACATGGTACAGATACCTTCCAAGATTGGATAAAAGATTATTGTCTATCTCATCCAGTAAGCCAATACCTAATGCAATCACCATTTACCAAAAGATGCTTTGACAAACCTAGAGGGTATGCTGGTGATGCTACATTGATCGACTATATTTATAGAATTGGTGATTTAGAAGAAGAACATTCCCCAGCTGGCAAAATGATTCACGATGCTTGTATCATGTCTTCTTGTTGTGATAGTGTCAGGTGGAGAGCACAACATTTAGGTGGAGGAATAAATAAAATGTTTGATCAAAAAGGAAGAAAAATATCTGCCATTTCTATAGCTTCAGGACACCTCAGAGAATTATCTTTTGTAAATGATTTTGATGGTAAAATTGAAAACTTTGTAGGACTTGATCAGGACGAAAATAGTAACATAGTAGCAAGAACAAGTTACTCCTATAATAACCTTTTTATTTTTGATGAATCGATAAGATATGTGCTCGCCAAAAAGCTTCCTGAACAATCTTTTGATCTGGTATATTCTACAGGTTTGTTTGACTATCTAGAAGATAAATTGGCCGCAAGAATGACATCTAGAATGTTTGATCTTGTAGCGCCAGGCGGTAGTATGGTTATTCCTAATTTTGCAAAAGGTATGCCTGAACAAGGATATATGGAAGCTTTTATGGATTGGTATCTCATTTATCGTGACGAAGCGCAGGTATTTGATTTTATGTCAGAACTAAATATGGATGAAGTGGAAAGCTACGATATCTACAGCGATCCTTCCGGCAATGTACTTTACTTAAAAGTCATCAAAAAATAACATCTAAAAACAAAAATAAAATTAAATTCAAATGAATACAAAAATCAAATTTTCGCTTCTTGGTATTTTACTTTTTTTGGCACATTTTGTTTTTGCCATTACGGTAGAATTGACGCCATCTACTTTTCCATGTGGGACGACAACCGTTTCTGCCACTACAGGATGTAATTTTATGGGAGCGATGGAAGTCACTGTAGAAGGCAATCCTTCAGGAGTCGCAATCAGTAATGTTTCGATGATTATAGGTGGTGCCTTTACATTTGATATCACCATTGATGCTACGTCTCCTGCCCTAGGTCAACTCAATTTTAAAATTCTTACATCCAATGATCCCACAGGTTGTGCTTTGCCCAATGCACAAGATGATATTCCTGTGAGTTTTACGTGTGCTTGCAATCTTATAGTGACCACCACCACCACAGACGAAAGTTGTTTTGAATGTGCAAATGGGTCTGCTACTGTCATAGTAGATGGCGCTATTGAGCCGATCTCATATACATGGAGTAATGGTGCTTTTACAAACGGAATAGACAACTTAGCTCCAGGCGATTATTCTGTAGTCATAGAAGATGGCAATGATTGTACTGCTACGGCTACAGTCACCATACTTCCATTTATTTGTGGACCATTTCAGATTTTAGCCACTGTGACAAATGCTGTGTGTTTTGATGATTGTAATGGTAGTATTGTTATTGATGGTTTAAGTGATGGCACAGTTCCTACAAATATTGAATGGAGTACAAATGAAGATTCGACAACTTTATCAGATCTTTGTGCAGGCACTTATTCTGTGACAGTCACCACCGATAAAAATTGTACATCAATTACCACTTTTGTAGTTAGCCAAGCTGCTCCAATTGTTTTAACGATAGATAGTATTATCAATCATAGTCCTGCGGCACCTGGACAAGTTATCATATCGATGTCTGGAGTGGTTTCAGGTTATGCATGTGCTTGTGTGCCTATCACCGGATCTTGTGGTGTATGTTCTGAATCTAGTACAACTTCAACTACCATGGAAGGACTAAGTGTAGGATGTTATCAAATGTCGATCACCAATCCAAATGGATGTGTAGCCATCACAGATACATTCTGTGTGCAAGGTATGACTTCTTCTGTCAGGGATTTGGATTTTTCTAATGTTAAAATTTACCCGAATCCTACAAGTGATATTGTAAACATTATACATGAAAATGGAAGTCTTCCAAAAGAAATGGTTTTAAAAAATGTATTTGGCACAACCATTGCAAGATATTATGATACCAATAGTTTAGATGTTAGCTCTTTGCCTTCGGGTATGTATTTTCTTACTTTTAATGATGAAAATCATATATTTACACGTTCATTTACTGTTCAGCGATAGATGATCATTCAATTTTGATATTTTTAATTAAATATCTTTGTGCCACTAAAATAATACATTGAAAATTTTTAAGAACCATATACTCACTTTATTTCTGACTTGCTTATCATTTTTGGTAGCAGGTCAGCAGTTTACAACTGAATTTGAGTACCTCAGTGCAGCAGATGGTCTTGCCCAAAATCATGTATTCAGCGTAAATCAAGATAAGTATGGTTTTATGTGGTTTTGTACGATGGGAGGATTGTCCAAATATGATGGATTTACCTTTACTAATTACTATTACTCAGAAGAAGATTCTACTACCATTTCTTCATCTTTTACAGATAATTTTTTTGAAGATAGTAAAGGGCGTTTTTGGGTTTCGACATCTAGAGGGTTTAATCGGTTTTTTAGAGAAACAGGCAAGTTCAAAAGATACCTTCACGATGAAAACAATGATAAAACATTAGGTCACAACAGTACGCGTGGAATTGCAGAAGATGCAGATGGGAAGTTATGGGTTGTCCATGGTAAAGGAATAGATAAGTTTGATCCAGAAACTGAAGCATTTGAACATTATTATGACGATAAATTTTCTGTTTTACGACATGATGGCGATATACTATTGACTAAAAGTGGTGACATTTGGTTAATGGGTTCAGAAGGTTTATTCAAAGTGGATAAGCGTAATAAAAGTCTCATATTTTATGGAAGTCCTGATATAAAAGCTGATATATCATTGGATGGTAGGGAGTTGTATCAAGATTCCTATGGAAATATTTGGGTAGGATATAATAGAGGATTGGCAGTGTTTAATACTGAAACTTTGAGTTTTGAAGTGATTGATATCCCTGGTGTGGTTTTGGATGTGACAGCTTTGAAGGAATATCCTAAAGATATTTTAGTAATAGGTACAGCAGGGACTGGTTTGGTTTTATATTCAATATCAAAAAGACAAGTTGTAAATAATTTCAATTATTCACCTTCAGATCCTAAAGGAATTTCGGGTTCTTCGGTGTACTCATTGTACGTAGATAAAGCCAACAATCTTTGGATAGGTTTGTTTTACGGTCTCAATCGAATCAATCCCCAAAGTCAAAGATTTCCATTGTTGCAGAATGGCAAAGGAGTCAATAATTTAACAAATTTTACGCTGTTTATTTATCAAGATCCCCTTGGTGGATACTGGTTAAATACCATGGAAGGCTTGTTGTACAGGAAGTCGCTTTATGATGAGTTTATAAATGTGCTGGGTCCTCCAAATTTCAAAGTTGGGTATAATGATGTGAGAGGCATCGATGGAGATAAAAATGGAAAAGTTCTTATAAATGTAAGATCAAATGGCTTATACCAATTTGACAAAAATACAAATGAAATCAAAAAGTTAGGATCAGGTAATATATTTAAAGAAAAGTATGTTTTTAAGATCAAAACAGATGTGAACGATGAAAATATTTTGTGGTTAAGTGGTCCTGCTGGATTTTGCAAAATGGACAAAAAAACTTTAGACACCATTTGGTATCATCCACAGGAGATAAACAACACATTAAAATCAAATAACGTCACCCATTTCATACAAGATCAACATGGTGGATTATATTTTGTAAGTGGTGGCAACTTATGTTTATTTGAATCAACAAACGTAAAGATTCGGTTAATAGATCCAAATTTTAAAATCAAAGGAAGTGTTCATGCACTCGCATTAAGTAATCATAAAGTATGGATAGCCACTACTACAAATTTGTATGCATACCACTTGATAGACAAAAAATGGACCTTGGTAAAAAGAGCAGATGGCGTTACTGATTTGAAAAGTGTAGGATTGCAAATTGATGATAAAGGTGTGGCTTGGAGTATTATTGGTTCAGAAATTACGGCTGTTGGAGATACACCAGAAAAAACATTACATTATCAATCTCCTACCTCATTTGTCAATGGAATAGGTGATAAAAGTCGAGAAGGTTTTCTACTTTTCGGTGGATCAAATGGTGCTATTTTGATTAATCCTTATAACTTATTCAAAGATACTTTGGCCCCAAAAGTAGTTTTTGCAGGATTAGAAATTGCCAATAAACCTATTAAACTGGATACCGAAGATGAGTTTGTAAAAAATATAAAGTTAGATTTTGAAGATAAGGTATTTACATTAAAATTTGCAGCTGTCCATTTTCTTTTTCGAAATCAAATAAAGTATAGGTACCAACTTAAGGGTTTTGATAAAGATTGGATGGATAGTGGAACGGAAAGATCAGTCACATACACCAATCTTAGACCGGGGAATTATACTTTTTTAGTAGAAGCAATTTCAGAAGATGGTGTCACATCTGAAGTCCCTTTGGAAATAGCCATTTATATCAAACCACCTTATTATCTTACGATTCCGTTCTTTTTGTTTATTGGGTTGATAGTTGCATTTTTGATTTATGTATACTATAGGATCAATCAAAAAGCACTCAGATTACATAGGGAAAAAGAACTAGCCGAGAAAAATGCAGAGTACAAAAGCATGTTTCTTGCTAACATGAGTCATGAGATTCGTACACCTATGAATGCCATCATCGGTCTCAATCGTCTGCTGCTAGACACGCCGCTTAACAGTAAACAAAACCAATATGTACAAGCTGTACAAGCATCAAGCGAAAACCTATTGTGGATAGTAAATGACATCCTCGACCAAGCAAAAATAGAAAGTGGAAAGTACACCATCGTACACAAACCTTTTGACCTGACTGTGGTATTGTCACAATTAGAGACATTGTTTGCTTTTAAAGCGAATGAGAAGAATCTAGATTTTAAAATAGAGAAATATGGAGATATCCCCAAGGTATTGATCGGAGACCAAGTCCGATTATTTCAAGTATTGACCAATCTTTTGGGTAATGCCATCAAATTTACAGACAAAGGTGAAGTTACTTTATACGTAGATGTGAGTATTTCAGAGCATAAGTTGAGTCGTATCAAATTCGAAATCTCTGACACAGGCATCGGCATTCCGTCAGACAGACTAGAGAGTATTTTTGAAAGTTTTGATCAGGTCAATGAGTACCAAGGTGTAGGTACGCAAGGCACAGGATTAGGATTGAGTATTGTCAAAAATCTAGTTGAACAATTGGGTAGCCAAATCATTGTCCGTTCTGAACATGGCAAAGGATCTACTTTTGGATTTGAATTGTCTTTTGAAATAGGAGAGTCTGCAACAGCTTTGATTCAACATAGTGATAGCATCAAACTTCCTGATGGACTTAGAGTGTTGCTTGTAGAAGATACCCCTTTCAATCAGTTGTTGGCCATGGAATTATTAAAAAAGTATATAAAAGATGTAGAAACAGATGTAGCAGAAAATGGACTGATTGCCTTAGAAAAAATAAAAGAAAAAACATATGATTTGGTTCTGATGGATGTCAAAATGCCCGTCATGAATGGGATAGAAGCGACCAAAAAAATAAGAAGTATGGATGGGGAATATTATCGCAAACTCCCTATCGCAGGACTCACTGCCAATGCCATACCACAACAAATTGCTTTGTGTCTAGAAGCAGGCATGGATGAATGTATCACCAAGCCCATCAATGCAGACGAACTGGTTTATAAAATCTCAAAACTGATCGATAGATGATAGACGTGTCCTTACTGAAGACTTTGTTTGATGATGATGTGATGATCAGAAAATATCTTGTCGTATTCAGACAAGATGTACCTGAAACGTTGCCGAAGCTGAAGGAATATCTTCAAAATATGGATTGGGATAATGCGTCTATTACAGCTCACAGTCTTAAGAGTCAACTGCAATATCTCAAAGAAGATAATGTCTCGAAGTTAGCATATGAGATAGAAAAAAGATGTGAAGAACAACAAGGAAATGATGCTTTAGAACTAATTAATTTAATGGATGACATGAACGATAAGTTGATTCATATTTTTGATAAGATAGATCGATATTTAGCAGAAAAGTGATGGCATCAAACAATTCCATCTTCCACTATAAACATTGCCTCATCTCCGAAAATTATAATTTACTGACAATCAACCGTTTTTACCCTGACCCTAAAGGTAAACATTTGATTATCAATGCAGTAGAAATTAATATTTTTCATTTTATTTGAACTAAGGACTTTTTAGAGTACACTCAACATTAAACCTTAAACAATTCCACCTTAAACTTTAGACCTTCCACATCACCTAACCACCAATTTATACCCCGTCCCATGTATATTTAGGATTTCGATATTGGGATCATCTTTCATATATTGCCTAAGTTTGCTGACGTACACATTAAGACTTCGCTCCCTGAATGAATTTTCGTCTTCCCATATTTGTTTTAGTGCGGCATCACGGTAGACAATTCCATCTTCTGCTTCACAAAAAAGTTTGAGCAACTTACTTTCTATGGCACTCAATTTTACAGGGATAAGGGTGCTAGCTATTTCTCTGGTGTCGGCATTAAATTTGTATTTGCCGATGTCATATTGGGTGATGCCTTTTTTGATGTTTTGGTAGTTTTCTGTTCTTTTTAGAATAGCTTTAATCCTGAGATACAACTCTTGCATACTAAAAGGCTTAGTGATATAATCGTCAGCACCTGCTTCGAGTCCTTTGATACGATCTTCTTTTTCGGTCTGTCCTGTGAGAAATAGGAAAGGCGTATCAGGTCTCAAAGCGGTGATTTCTTCAGCTATCTGAAAACCATTTTTCATAGGCATCCTGATATCCAAGATACAAAGACTGAAAGACGATTTTTTAAAATCATCCATAGCGTCGTATGCATTGTGGTGAAGGTGGCAAATAAAATCTTTGGCTTCAAGATATTCCTTCACAAGCGGGCTCAATGACCTATCGTCATCTACCAACAATATTTGTTTTTTAGCGCTCATCAGTAGAAATGATTAAATTGGGGTAAAAAGTTGATCTAAGACAAAACAAAATTAGCATAAAATCTGATACCAAGTTATTTTTATTTAGTTGTCGGATACATTTAGTCATTATGTAAACCTTATTTGTTAGGTACTAGGGCTCAAGGAACGTAGTTTTGGTTTCGATAGAACGAAAAATTTCCCAAATTGCTTGAAATAATATTCATGTGCTTAAAAGACTATTCTCAGATATTTTGGATAACAAATTTTTCAATCAAGTTTTGGAAATTCATTAAATCAATAATTTTTCAAAATGCGAAGCTCACCGTACTAAAGCAATTCAGCAAATCAACAATTCAGCAAATCAAGCAATTCAACCAATCGTGTGCAGCTTCAGTGGCATCCCCAAATCCCCAAATCTCCAAACCATTAAATAAGCAGTACCTTCCTTAAACATTTACACATTACACGTTAAACGAATATAACTCCTTAGAGCCATACCACCACAACATTCGCTAAAAAATGGCCCATTTGTTGCTTTTCATAAAAATCTATTCAACGTATTGGTAATATTATTGTTAATAAAACTAAATTTGCGGACCTATTCAAAAATAAAAGAAATTTAATATGGCATTTGACATTGATAAGATTCAGACGGCTTACGCAGCTTTTTCTGGAAAAGTAGCTGAAGCCCGTAAGGTATTAGGACGACCTTTGACCCTTTCTGAAAAAATACTTTACACCCACTTACACGAAGATTCACCACTTCAAGATTACAAACGTGGTAAGGATTATGTGTTTTTTGCGCCAGATAGAGTGGCTATGCAAGATGCAACTGCCCAGATGGCACTCCTTCAATTTATGACAGCAGGTAGATCCAAGGTAGCGGTCCCTAGTACGGTACATTGCGACCACTTGATCCAAGCAAAAGTAAATGCAGATGTGGATCTTAAAGGTGCTTTGGATACGAATTCGGAAGTATTTGACTTTTTACAGTCGATTTCTAATAAATATGGCATTGGTTTCTGGAAACCAGGTGCAGGGATCATCCACCAAGTAGTTTTGGAAAATTATGCATTTCCAGGTGGAATGATGATCGGTACAGACTCACATACAGTAAATGCTGGTGGCCTTGGTATGGTGGCTATCGGTGTAGGTGGTGCTGACGCTGTGGATGTCATGGCAGGTATGGCTTGGGAACTAAAGATGCCAAAATTAATAGGCGTAAAACTTACAGGCAGATTGTCTGGATGGTCATCTCCAAAAGATGTAATCCTAAAAGTAGCTGGTATACTTACCGTAAAAGGTGGTACAGGTGCTATTGTAGAATATTTTGGCGAAGGTGCTGATGCTATGTCTTGTACAGGTAAAGGTACTATTTGTAATATGGGTGCTGAGATCGGTGCTACGACATCTACTTTTGGCTACGACGCTTCTATGTCGAGATATTTAGCATCTACAGGTAGAGCTGATGTGGCCGCTTTGGCAGATCAAATTGCTGATGACCTTAGAGCAGACAAAGAATGTTATGAGCATCCACAAAATTATTTTGACCAAGTGATAGAGATCAACTTGTCAGAATTGGAGCCACATATCAATGGGCCATTCACTCCAGATTTGGCTACCCCTATTTCAAAAATGAAAGAAGTTTTGGCTGACAAAGGTCAAGATTGGCCAGTAGAAGTAAAGGTAGGTTTGATTGGATCTTGTACAAATTCATCTTATGAAGATATCTCTAGGGCAGCATCTATAGCGCAACAAGCATTGGATAAAAACCTTAAAACGAAAGCTGAATTTACCATAACGCCAGGTTCTGAACAAGTACGATTTACCATCGAGAGAGATGGATTTATAGATACTTTTGAGAATATCGGAGCATCTGTGTTTGCAAATGCTTGTGGCCCTTGTATTGGGCAATGGGATAGATTCGGAGCAGATAAAAAAGAAAAAAATACCATCATCCATTCTTTTAATAGAAACTTCTCTAAAAGAGCTGATGGTAACCCGAATACACACGCATTTGTAGCTTCACCAGAGATTGTGACGGCTATTGCTCTTGCAGGTAGATTAGATTTTAATCCAATGACAGATTCATTGATCAATGAAGATGGTCAGTCTGTTATGCTTGATGAGCCTACAGGTATGGAGTTGCCACCAAGAGGATTTGATGTCGAAGATGCAGGATTTATAGCTCCAGCTGAAGATGGAAGTGGCGTCATCGTAAAAGTAGCGCCAGATTCAGACAGATTGCAGTTACTAAAACCATTTGAACCTATCACATCGGATCAGTTGGAAGGAATGCGATTATTGATCAAAGCAAAAGGCAAGTGTACGACAGACCATATATCTATGGCAGGTCCATGGTTGACATACAGAGGGCATCTTCAAAATATAGCAAATAACACACTTATAGGTGCTGTCAATGCATTTAATGATGAAGCCAATAAAGTATTAAATTATACATCAGGTGAATATATGGCAGTTCCTGATTCTGCACGTGTTTATCAAAGTGCTGGTTTAGGTACCATCGTATTTGGAGAGGAGAATTATGGTGAAGGGTCATCAAGAGAACATGCTGCAATGCAACCAAGATTTTTAGGTGTAAAAGCAGTGGTGGTTAAGTCTTTTGCAAGAATCCACGAAACAAATCTCAAGAAACAAGGTATGCTAGCCTTGACATTTGCCAATGTAGCGGATTACGATAAAGTAAGACAAGATGATGTTATCTCTATTTTGGGATTTGAAAGTATGCAACCTGGTCAAAATTTAGTCATTCAACTAGATCACGCTGACGGTACGCAAGAAAGGATAGAAGTAGCTCATACCTACAACCAAGCACAAATAGATTGGGTAAAGTGGGGATCAGCACTAAACCAAATCAGAGCAGAGTTAAATAAATAAGCATTTAGTTTTAAGCTTATATAATTAAATAAAAAAGGTTGTCAGTTTTGGCAACCTTTTTTTATGAGTATCAGTCAAAGTATTGTTTTTCACAAAGAAAAAAACGGAAACATTCACACAATGTGTTACCTATTATTGCTACCTTCGTCTCTATATAAAACAATTTTTTCAAACCAATTTAAATTAACTCATTATGTTAAACGATTTAAAGTCTTTTCTATTTAAAGGAAACATTCTTGATTTGGCTATCGGTGTTATCGTAGCAGGTGCATTCGGTAGTATTGTGTCATCATTTACAGCTGATATTATTATGCCTCCTTTGGGATTGTTAGTAGGTGGTGTAGATTTTGGTGAGCTTAAGTTAGTATTAAAAGCAGCAGAAGGTGATGTGCCTGAAGTCGCTATTAATTATGGCAAATGGATCAATACCATTGTGAATTTCTTAATTCTTTCTGTTATTCTTTATTATGTCATGCAAGTGTACAAAAAAATTAACCCACCTGCGCCAGAGGCTCCAGCAGCACCAGCAGGTCCTACACAAGAAGAATTGCTTACACAAATCAGGGATTTATTAAAAAAGTAAATTTGAACTTCACTTTTAATAATAAAGTGAGTTGATAAATAAAAGAAGGAGGGCAACCTCCTTCTTTTGTTATTAAGAATGTGTAAACAATCAGACAATTATTCAAAAAATAGTTCACTCTCATAAAAAAGGTATATATTTGAATAATTTTTGTATTTATCCTGAAACCTTGAAACATAGATTAGCCATATTATTGATTATGATGTTGGGCATTTTAAAGATGTCTTATGGTCAGTCTTGTGAAATAAATGGAGAGAAACATTACAGCTACAACGATATAAAAGGTATTCTAGACAGAAATAAATGTGCAAACTGTCACTATAATGGAAGTCTTATCAATCCATGGAATTATGATAGCTACTCCGATATGTTTTTGGATTCTAAATGCAATTCCAAAATTATTGTACACGGAAAACCAAATGCAAGTTTATTAATTGACAAACTCAACGGTGGACCTACGGCATGTGGAAATGCAATGCCATTTGGCCAAATCAAAATGAGTGATCAAGATCTTTTAGTCATAGAAACTTGGATAGAGTTTGGTGCTCCAGAATATTGCATTTCTGACTTCGATCAAATAAAGTCTATCCTCGAGAATAATAAATGTAATACTTGTCACAATAGTGCTGCGAGTTGGAGTTTTTCGGATTACAATGTTATATTTAATAGCGCTACTACGACCAGTTGTGGTGGTGAGATTATTACAAAGTTTGATGCAAATACTAGTTTTTTATATCAAAAAATATCTTCTTTGGTAGACTTTTGTGGTGAGCCAATGCTGGTTGATGGTCAAAAAATGGAAGAAAAAGAAGTTGCAAAAATTAGGGATTGGATCAATGCGGGTGCTCCCGAATCAGCAAAAGTACTGCCAGTAAATTTGACAGAATTCACTACGGATAATATAGATGATCAAAGTATTGTTTTGAATTGGCATACAGCGTCAGAAAAAAATACCTATTTATTTGAAGTACAACATAGTATGGATGGAATCCAATTTGAAACCATAAAATCTATTCCTTCTAAGGGGAATACAGGAGGTAATTATAATTTTATTGATCAAGATATAAGTGTAGGGTTTAACTTTTACAGACTTAAGATTATTGATTATGACAACAGTATTTATTATTCCCCAATAAGGGTGGAGCGTATTAAAAACATTGATGAAATATTTCAATTTTATCCGATACCCACTCAAAATAATGAGTTATTCACAGTAGAATGGTATCCAACAGATGGACGCGAAAAAGTAAGGATGAATCTTATGAATATAGCAGGTAGTCAATGTGCAAGTTATGTCATTAATAATGGCATCAATCACTTCAATTTTTCAGATTTGAAAGCAGGCGTTTACTACATTTCTATAGAAGACTATAATTTTAATCGTACGGTCAAAAAGATTGTTATCTTGGATCTTTGATCCATTTATAATCTATCAATTCTTATTATAATGTTTAAATCTGATACTCTGTCAAAAATTAACATACAAATCTATCTATTTTCTTAAGATCACTTTGTAAAATATTACTACATTTGAGTCCTTTTTATCTGGCTCAATGGAATTCTTCATAAAGCCTTCACAAAATTAAATATCATGATACATTGGAATGGCGTTTTCCCAGCTTTGACTACTAAGTTTGATGCTGATGATCAATTGGATTTGACACTTTTTACTGTCAATCTAAAAGCTCAACTTGATGCAGGTGTGAAAGGAATCATCCTTGGCGGGACACTTGGTGAGGCAAGTACATTAACAGAATCTGAAAAAGAAATCCTTGTTAAACATACAGTTTCAAATGTTCCTGATCACATTCCAGTATTATTAAATATTGCGGAAGGATCGACTAGAGAAGCTATGAGACAAGCTGCATTGGCAAAAAAATGGGGAGCAAAAGGCCTGATGTTATTACCACCTATGCGATATAAATCAGACCACAGAGAAACGGTCACTTATTTCAAAACTATTGCAGCATCTACAGATTTGCCTATTATGATATACAATAATCCTGTAGATTACAAAGTCGAAGTTACGTTAGATATGTTTGACGAATTGACTCCTGTCGATAATATCCAAGCGATCAAAGAATCCACCAGAGATGTATCCAATGTCACTAGACTGAAAAATAGATTTGGTGATAGATTTAAGATACTTTGTGGTGTTGATACGCTTTCTATGGAAGAAATCGTTATGGGAGCAGATGGTTTGGTCGCAGGATTGGTGTGTGCTTTTCCACGAGAAACAGTGGTTATTTTTGAATTAATCAAACAAGGAAGAATCCAAGAAGCATTAGATATTTACAGATGGTTTTTACCATTATTGGAATTGGATATTCACGCCAAGTTGGTTCAATATATCAAGCTCGCAGAAACTGCAGAAGGTATTGGTTCAGAGTATGTCCGAGCTCCGAGATTGACATTGATTGGTGATGAACGGACAACGATTTTAAAAGTAATTGCAGATGCAATTAGTAAAAGACCGCAATTACCCCAACTTTAAAAACAAGTGATATGATCAATGAATTGAATAAAATAATGGAACAAGCATATGATGCTTTTTTGGAGTATCAGCTTGTTTCAGGTGCAGATAAAAAAGTTTTTCTTTATGCCATTGCTGATGAAATAGAAGCATTAGGAGATACCTTATTGGAGACTGCATCAGAAGAAACCAATTTGCCAATAGCAAGATTTACAGGTGAAAGAATGCGAACTTGTAGTCAATTGAGATTATTTGGCGATTTGGTAGGAGAAGGTAGTTGGGTAGAAGCAGTCATTGATACCGCTATTCCTGACAGAAAACCATTGCCAAAACCTGATATGCGTAAGATGACGATACCTATTGGTCCTATTGTGGTCTTCGGAGCATCCAATTTTCCATTAGCCTATTCTACAGCTGGAGGAGACACAGCATCGGCACTAGCATCAGGATGTCCTGTTATCGTAAAAGGTCATCCATCGCATCCACGTACGTCAAAGCTTGTTTCATCAGCCATACATAATGCTTTAGAAAAGTGTCATTTAAATAAAAATATCTTCCAACATGTAGAAGGCGATTCTTTCGAAATTGGAAAAATATTGACCCAACATCCACTGACAGCAGGTGTAGGATTTACAGGTAGTCTGAATGGTGGTAGAGCCATTTATAATTATGCACAACAACGAGAAGTGCCTATTCCTGTATTTTCAGAAATGGGAAGTACCAACCCAGTTATTTTGCTCAAAGATACACTCAATAATAATGCACCTGAGATTGCCAAAGCTTTTTCCAGTTCTATAACCATGGGTGTGGGGCAATTTTGTACCAATCCAGGCATTATGTTGGGTATAAAAAGTAGTGCATTAAATCATTTTACAAGTCTACTTGCATTAGAATTGTCTTTGACACCATCTTACAAAATGTTGAGCGCTTCAATTCATCATAACTATAATGCTAGTCTTGATAAAGTATTGTACGACAAGGGTGTAGAAACAGTTTATCATGCACATGCCACAGAAGAATTGCAAGCGAGTCCAGTGTTGGCAAGAGTAAGTGGTACCACATTTTTGTTAAATCCAGATTTACAACACGAGGTGTTCGGACCTTTTTCTTTGATTGTTGTTTGTGACAACAAAAAACAGTTAATAGAAGTATGGCAAACGCTAAAAGGGCAATTGACAACCACTATTATGGGATCAAACCAAGATTTAGAAGAACACCATGATTTGATAAATATTGCTAGAAATATAGCGGGTAGAATCGTATTTAATGCCATACCTACAGGCGTAGAAGTAAGTAATGCAACGGTGCATGGTGGTCAATATCCTGCGGCAACTGATAGTAGATTCACATCCGTAGGAATGGATGCTATCAAAAGATGGGTACGACCGATTTGTTGGCAAGATTGTCCTGAACAACTACTTCCACAAGAACTGAAATCTGATAATCCATTAGGAATTTTTAGAAAAGTCAATGGTCAATATCAAAGATAATAAAGAAGGCTCATGATTAAAAAACGATTTTTCTGTATAGACGCCCATACGTGTGGCAATCCTGTAAGATTAGTATCAGGTGGTGGACCTGATTTGGTAGGCAATACCATGGAAGAGAAAAGAGCTAATTTTTTAGAACATTATGATTGGATAAGGAAGAGTTTGATGTTTGAGCCGCGTGGACATGATATGATGAGTGGCAGTATCTTGTACCCACCACATGACCCAAATAATGATGTAGCCGTATTGTTTATTGAGACAAGTGGTTGCTTACCTATGTGTGGTCATGGAACCATCGGAACCATCACCATCGCTATAGAAGAAGGACTCATCATACCCAAAGTGCCAGGAAAAGTAAGGATGGAAGCACCAGCAGGATTAGTAGATATATCGTATCAACAAGAAACTAATGGGAAAGTAAGTTCTGTAAAACTCACCAATGTAGGCTCTTTTCTTTACAAAGAAAATCTAGAAGTAACGTGTCCTGATTTAGGCGTTTTGAAAGTAGATGTAGCTTATGGTGGTAATTTTTATGCCATCATAGATCCACAAACCAATTTCCAGGGTATAGAAAACCACACAGCCGACCAACTCATCGCTTGGGCCAGGGCCATCAGACAAGATATCAATCAGAAATATACCTTCCAACATCCAGAAGTTCCTGCTATCAACTGGTGTAGCCATGTACTATGGACAGGTCAATGTATCGACCCAACATCGACAGCTAGAAATGCCGTATTTTACGGTGACAAAGCCATAGATAGATCGCCATGTGGTACGGGCACATCAGCCAGAATGGCACAATGGTATGCCAAAGGAAAACTCAAAAAAGGCGATCTTTTTATCCATGAAAGTTATATTGGTAGTAAATTTACAGGCACTATAGAAGGCGTCACAAAAGTAGGTGATTTTGATGCTATCATCCCAGGTATAGAAGGTTGGGCAAAGATATATGGCTACAATACCATAATGGTAGATCCGGAAGATGATCCTTATGCTGGCGGTTTTCAGGTGATATGAGTATTGTTTATCAAATATAAATATAAAAAGTAAAAAAATAAAATTTCGAATTAAAATCTTATAATAGGATGAATTAAAATATTGTATGGAGTAAGTATGATTTAGAATCTAATTGAATGGATAAAGTGGAAATTTATGGATAGTGTTATATTGTTTTATCAATAATGGTAAAATATTGATTTGGACAATAGGCTAATTTGTCATAAATTTGCGTCAACGGGTTAAGAGATAAAAAGACTTTTTAGCCGAAGAATATATTGTTAAGACAATTCTGAAACTTTTTTGATTATTTGTTTGATATCTGTAGCTACTTATTTCAGTAAATCATTATCTAAATAAATAAAATAGTATAATATCAACAACAGATGTTTCTTAATTATATTTGCAATACTTATAGTTCTTTTAAATGTAGATAGATTCTTTGCTTATGAATACGGAAAATAACAAAAATGATTTTATTTTTAAAACAGGAGATAAAGTTAAACATAAAAAGAATAACCTAAGTATGGTTGTAGTTAAAACAAAAACAAATTATAAGCCACCTTATAAAGAAAAAATTGTTTGTACTTACTGGAACGAATTAAAACATATTATAACTGTTGATGAATTTTATTCAAAAGAAATTGAACATTTAAACAGTGAAAAAACATAAAATTTATTTTTAAAATTTTTCTTTTAAAGGAAATGTGTAAAAATTAAGCGATAATTGAAAGTAAAAAATAAAATTAGAACTCATAAATAAATAATGGCCCAATTAACGATTAAAAGTTTAACAAATATTGATGTAAGTCAAAGTGGAGTTTCATTAATTTCCAATAAGACATTTGTGGGAATTGATTTTGGCACATCAACTAGCATCGTATCAATTATTTCTTTAGAGAATGCAGATATCATTACTAGAACAATTCCGATAAAACAAAAGACTAAATATGGTACTGATATAATTGACCAAATCGTGCCTACAGTTATTTCAATATTTAACAATAACGTTCTTGTTGGAAAAGGTGCTGAAGAGTTAAAATTTGATCTAAAAAAAGATAAAGATGTTTACTTCAATTTTAAAATGGATTTGGGAGAGCAACACGAGTACTCTTCTTCAATTTTTGATAGAATAAAATCACCTAAAGATGCTACTAGTATCTTCATACGTTTTTTAAAAGCAAAAATTGAGGAATACTGCCGAGACAATAATCTCCCCGAAGCAATTTACTATTCTTTCAGCATACCAGCAGCATTTGAGTCTAATCAAAGAAGAGAATTTATCCAAGCTTTGGCTGAAAATGATATCAAAGTTGATCAATCAGTTTTAATTGACGAACCCAATGCCGCTTTTGTAAGCTATTTAAGAACAAGATTCCAATCGGGGAGCCCATTAATAATACCGGAAAACACAAACTTAAAGTATTTGGTTTTCGATTTTGGAGCTGGAACATGTGATGTATCAATAATTGAGGTAGGGAATACATTCGATGGAATCTTTAGTAAAAATTTGGCGATTTCAAAATTTGAGAAAATAGGCGGCAGGAATATTGATGAAATTATTGTTAGAGATGTTTTGTTTGATCAATTTTTAGTTCAAAACAATTTAAATCCGAATGATTTTTCAAAAGTTGAAAAAGAACAAGTAATATTTCCCAGATTATTGAAAACCGCAGAAAATTTAAAAATTGAATTATGTCAAAGACTTGCAATTCAGTTTAATCAAAAAACATTTGATCTTCCAGATCTTGCAAGTTCGGAAGATTCAATCACCCTTCAGCCTAATGTAATAATTAGTACCACTAAAGGTGAATATAAATTACCTATATCTACACTAAAATACAATCAATTCAGAAACATTCTTCAACCTATCCTTGAAAACACATCTGAAGGAAATACAATATTTAACCCAATTTATGATGTCCTAAGTAAAGCAAATATCACAAGTGGAGATATTTTTGCAGTACTTTTTATAGGAGGTAGCTCGAAAAATCCATATATACAGAATGCTATTTCGGAATTCTTCGATGGATCAGAAAAATTAGTTCCCAATGATTTACAAACACATGTATCTGAGGGGACTGCAATAAATTCTTTATTCATAAATGGTTTTAATAAATCCATTCTTCGGCAAATTACAAGTAATACTATATTACTAGATACAAGAGATGGAAAAATTCCATTAGTAAGGCATGGGGTGGAAATTCCAAGTGACGATAATGTTTTAGATACATCAATAATTACTTGGAGGAATGGTCAAGACATTAGACTACCAATCTTTAGCCATAATAATGTACTACTCTATGATATATATCTTAAACACCCTGATGGAATTGGATTCTCAGAAAATACACTTGTAGAAGTGAAGTATAAAATTGATATAAATAAAAACTTGGAAATAAAGGCTAATGCAAATGGAAAAGTTGTAGAAGTTCAAATTGAGAACCCTTTTTTTTCTGGATCAAGTCTTACACCGCTCCAACGAAATATAAGGAGATTAGAAAGACATTATCAAGCTGAAAAAGAGTTGGGATTGGCAAATATAAATACTTATAGAGATTTAGTTACAGCTTACAAAGATGATGAGCAAAATTTATTAGCAGCTAAGTTAATGGTTGAAGCTAAAAGAGTCCATTCAAATATTTATAACTATAATGACATTGGGCTTGCTTTTTCAAATGCAAATGACTCGACAGAAGCTTGTAAGTATTATAAGAAAGCCTTAGAAGAAGATCCAAAGAATTCAACAATTCTATTTAATCTTAGTTACCAATTAAATCAGAATGACCCGAATAAAAGGGTGCTGTTAGAAGAATCTATAAGTAATAACTCAGAACATGCACCAAGTTTAATTGAGTATGCAAGGTTATTAAAATATGAAGACTCAGAAAGGGCAAGAAAAATGGAAAAGGAAGCTTTTAATATTCTCAATCAACAATATCAGGAAGGCACAATTCCATCTTGGGGAAAGAGTTGGTTGAGATCAGTTGCATTGGCAACTGGGAACATTGAAGTGTTTAAAAAAATTAATGCAGAGACACAAACATTCAATGATCTTTTTGACGATCGTGTAGCAGTAAAAGGTGATATTATAAAAATTTAAATTTTAATTATGCCTCATTTGGTTCCAGAAGGAAGTTTAGATGATCAACAAAGATTACATCTAAAAACAATAAAAGAAAATCCAAATCAATCTTACTGGATTAGTGGTTTTGCTGGTAGTGGTAAGACCGTGCTATTGTATTATTTTTTACGTGATTTACATAGAGAAGGTAAAAAAGTTTCATTTGTTACATTTACTCATACTTTGCTGCAGTTATTCAATTCCATTACCAATGAACTAGGTGTAAATGGTGTTTTTCATAATACCATTTATCAATATTTTCATCTTAATCCATTGACTGATGTTTTGATTTGTGATGAAATACAAGATTTCAGTAGAATGATGATAGACAACCTAAGGCATCAAAATATCAAACTTTTGGTTAGTGGAGATAGTAATCAATCAATCTACAAGAAGGATCCTGTATATGAAAGTGAAGTCTTGCCTTCACATATCAGTATGGAAGCAATAAATGCAATTGAGCTAAAGCTTGTCATTAATCATAGACTTCCTAGGGTTGTGATCCGATCAATAAATAAAATATTAGGTAGCAATTCTATGTGGAGTGGTGCTGATGGTACAAAAGAAGGAACATTAACTTATTATAGAGGAAACTCTATAAATGATGAAGTTAACTTCATACTAAAAGATGCTACGCAGAAAACACATAACGCTGGAAAAACAGTCGTTTTATTATTTTCAACTCAGAAATTTCTTATTGAATTTTCGCAAATTGCTTTAGAAATTAGTAATTGTCAGAGATATCATTCACCATATCAATTTAATAGCTTTAATAATTATTTAGAAAATCTTAACATACCTCTGGAAATTGTTGTCAATAAATCTGGGAATCTTAAGATTGCAGAACAAAAGAGGAAAATTGTAGCTATGACAATGCACGGATCAAAAGGACTTGATTTTGATACAGTAATTATACCATTTTTTTCTAATAGTTATGAGATTTATCCAGTACATCCAGAATTGGAGAATACTTTATTGATGGTAGCAATGAGTAGAGCTAAGAACGACTTGATCTTTTCGTATTCTGGTACTGCACACAATAAATTGCAGCCTTTATTAGACTCTGGGATATGTCAAAGAATGCTAGATGCTGAATTTGTAGGAACAAATAATAATATAAAATTAGACTTTTAATGAAATACATTGCATTACTCAGTACTGCCGAATTTATTACATTAATTCGACATGGTTATCTGGAAAATAAGGAAATATTCAGCATTTATAATCAAGAAGATTTTAGTTTTATTTTATATAACTCAAATCCTTTCCGATATGAGTTTGATATGATTTTCCTTGAATTACAAGAAAAAGATTTGTGTTTCACTAATGTAAAGAGTTTTCACCCGTTAACAGAAAATGCTAAACTCAAAATGCAAGATGATTTTCCTTCCATTCCTTTTTCTGAACCATTAGGTAGAATTGATTTGGATAAAGTACTAAGATTTAATCGGTCTAAAGAAATTATACAGATAAATGATTTTTTAAGTAAAAAGATTGGCATCAAATCAGTATCATCGAGAACAGATTTATCATCATTACAACAAGATTTACATAAAGGTATGATCAATCCTAAGGGTAGAAATATGATAGAAACAACAATACTTTTTAATGAAACAGATAATTATCCTGACAACTATTTAAAATATTATATGCGATTAGGTGAGATATATATCCTTAGTCAAATGGGGCATGATGGGATGAATTTTCAAAAATCCGATGCGTATAAAAAATGGTCAGATTTAAAGATTGAAAGTAATAATTTTCATGAATTATCAACCCTTTTGATAGAGTCGGGTGAAAGTTTTAAAGCTAAAATTTTCGAAATAAAAGAAGAATTCTCCACAGAATATTTTGAAGTGATTCCTATCTTCTTGAAATTTAAGGAATGTATTCAAAAGAATAATTATATCGAAGCTAAAAGTGTAGTAAATTACTTAAAAGGTGAAAAAGAAGTAAGTTTATTTATCGAATTAGTTTCAGGCTTATTTAATTTTAACGTCATTCAAAGTATTTTCTTTAACTATATCTATCAAAATGTTTTTGAAGTCCCAAAGGAAATCAAATCTGATCTGGTACTTGAAATAACAAATGAAGAAAAGCTATCTAATAAGAAGCCGCCGAAACAAAAGAAAATCAAATTTGATGATAAAAATAATAATGAGAATAACATTAAATCATAGACTTCTTCATTTTAAATGAAAGTACTTTTAGACATAGAAGATTGTGAACCTGAAGTATGTATTAGGATTTTGACAAGTTTTGATTTTGTAAAAGATGTACTTGTCTTAGTCGAATCATCATATCCATCTCACTTTCCCAAGGAATCTGACTGTATGTTAACGACGGAACCCATTCTTCTAAAAGATTGGATGAAAAAAGAAGAAATCGATGTATGGGAAAATTTGTAATAAATCAGGTGTTTTACTTAGAATTTACCCATTAATAGAGTTATATCGAATGATTAATAGCGTTTTACACTAATCCACTTTCCCCATGCAAATCACCATCATCGGCGCAGGCGTCATAGGTCTTACCACCGCATATTATCTTCAGAAAGAAGGTCATGAAGTCACCATTATTGATCGTGGTGATGGAAGTAATAATTGTTCCTTTGGCAATGCGGGTTATATCTCTCCTAGTCATTTTATACCGTTGGCATCACCTGGTATCGTGGCACAAGGATTGAAGTGGATGTTGAGTTCGACTAGTCCATTTTATATAAAACCGAGACTTGATACTTCATTGATAAAATGGGGATGGAAGTTTTATAAGAATGCTACAGACAAAAAAGTGCAAGAAAACGCACCACACCTGAATAATATTCTTCAACTCAATAGAAACTTGATGGTCGATCTTGATAAAGATTTGAATCATGGATTTCAACTAGAGACTAAAGGATGTTTGATGCTTTATAAATCTGCAGAAACAGGTCATCATGAAGCCGAACTTGCCAAAGAAGCAAAAAAATACAACATAGATGCGCCAGTTTTATCCCAAAAAGATATCCAAGCCATGGAACCTGAAGTGGAAGTAGATGTTTTGGGTGGCGTATATTTCCCAATAGATTGTCATCTTCATCCTGTGAGAATGATGGAGACGCTACTAGCACATACTAAATCTATGGGCGTGAAGTTTCTTTTTGACCATGAAGTAGAAGGATTTGAATCTTCCAATGGAAAAGTGAATGCAGTAATCACAAATAAAGGTAAGATCGATGGCGATCATTTAGTCATAGCTTCAGGTGGTTGGTTGGAATTGATGACCAAAAAACTTGGTATTTCCTTGCTTTTGCAACCAGGGAAAGGTTATAGTACCACGTATAAAAATAGGGCAAACAACCTAAAGCATCCAGCTATTTTGGTCGATGATCGAGTAGCAATGACACCAATGGGTAACGAACTAAGGGTAGGAGGTACCATGGAACTTTCTGGAATCAACGATAAAATAAATATGAATCGTGTCCGTCCCATCATACAAGCAGCGAATCATTATTATAAAAACCTACATCTAGATATGCCCACCGAAGACCAAGTTTGGACAGGACTTAGACCTTGTTCGCCTGATGGATTGCCATATATAAGTGAGAGCCCGCATCATAGCAATGTCACAGTAGCAGGTGGACACGCGATGTTGGGTATTTCGTTAGCGGCAGCTACAGGATATCTCGTGAAGCAGATCATACAGCAAGAAAAGTCAGAGATTCCTATGGAGAAGTTTAGGGTGGATAGGTAATGGTTTTTGTAAAGGCTTTACATTATAAGATGCCAAGTTTATACACCTAAATTTTTTAGATATTTTATTTCTATTATTTTTTAGATTTTTAATTGAAGTGATGGGCTTATTCTAAAACACCAATAATTCCTTCATCCTTAGCTTTTGAAAAAAATAAATCGCATTTTCCAGAATCATATTTCCCATTTGTTTCACAAAAATATTCATTGTTGCAATCAAAGGGATATGGTATCTGATCACAAACACAGCAATCTACAGTGTAATACTGTCTGTTTTCAAAAATCCAAAGATTTAATGAAAAGCAATATGATTCTTGATTCGTATATCTGACCATTTGTTGCTCTTCTATAATTTTTTCAGAACAATCAGAAGTTATACAGTTTGTACTTTCATCTTTTGTACAACTTACTAAAATGCCTAAAATAAGGACAATGTAAAGGTTCAGAAATTTCATATCGATTGTATTTGTTTGTTATAGTTTTTAAGACGTAATATTAACTGGGAAAGGTTTGAATAAATCTTCTATTTCTTTTTATTCTCACAATTTTCCTTTGCACATTTTCCATACAAATTGAGAGAATGGTGCATGATTTCGAACTCTAGTAAGTCACCCATCATCGATTTTATTTGTTGGATTCTTGGGTCACAAAATTCTAGTACAGCGCTACAGTCCACGCATATCAAATGGTCGTGCTGTTTAAAACCGTATGACTTTTCATATTGTGCAAGGTTTTTACCAAATTGATGTTTGGTTATTAAGTCACAACTTACTAGGAGTTCCAATGTATTATAGACTGTCGCACGACTTACTCTATAGTTTTGGTTTTTCATGTGGATGTAAAGCGCTTCTGCATCAAAGTGGTCAGTCCTGCGATATATTTCTTCTAGGATGGCATACCTTTCTGGCGTCTTTCTCAGGCTGTGTTTCTCAAGGTGTGCTGAAAATATAGTTTTTACTTCTGAAACTATTTGTTCCAATTTTGCTGGTGCGCTCGTCATATTTTTAATATCATTTGAATGTTCTATCTGTTCTCACTACCGAAGAGATTCCTTCCACCTTCTCGAGTGTTTGTACAACGATATTTAACTGATCTTTGTTCAACACTACGATACCTATCCTACCTTCGAAGTATCCTTCTTTGCCTTCTATACTGAATGATTTTATATTGATGCCTAGTTTGTTAGACAGAGCATTGGTCAGGGATTGGATTACACCAGGTCCGCTGTCAATACCGGTTACAAGGAGTTCAACTACGAAATTAGAATTAACACTATCTTCCCAGTCTGCTTTTAGTACGCGATAGCCATAATTGGCCAATATCTGTACGGCATTGCTACAATTTGTTCTATGTATTTTTAGACCTGCATTGGACGTCAAGTAAGCAAAAATATCATCACCTTGTACTGGATTGCAACATGCAGCTAGAGAATATTGATACATATCCGCAGGCTCACCATTGACTAGTATATTGGACCTGTTTGCTTTGGCTGGACGTTGGATTTTCTTTAACTCTTCTGCTATTGGTGCATCTTTATTAGGCTCTTCTTCGTCCTTTTTAAATACAATTTTACCACTTTCTACAGTGTAGTTTTTGATATCTGATATTTTGACATCTTCTACTGACAAGGCATAATATAAGTCTATCCTTGATTTGAATCCCAATTGTTTGGCGATAATATCGACGTTTTCTTCTAGATCGACCTTTAGGTTTTTGAGCTTGCGTTCTAGGGCTTCTTTACCATATTCTCCGACTTTTCTGCGTTCTTCTTTCATCGCAGACCTGATCTTTGACCTAGCTTTGCCAGTTACCACCATTTTGAGCCAATCTTCATTAGGCTTTTGGTTTTTGTTGGTTACTACGGCTATTTGATCGCCATTATTGAGCTTGTATCCCATCGGGACAAGCTTGTTATTGACCTTGATCGCAGTGGCATGGTAACCGATGTCTGTGTGGATTTCGAAGGCAAAATCTAAGGCAGTTGCTCCTTTCGGTATGATACGCATATCACCTTTCGGAGTGAATACATATACTTCTTCACTAAACAAATTGGTTTTGAAGTCATTTATAAATTCTAGGGCATTGGCATGTTTCGTATCTAGGATTTCTCTGATATTGTCGAGCCAGTTATCATAAACATTTTCTTGTTTTTTGATACCTTTATATTTCCAATGCGCTGCAAAACCTTTTTCTGCGATCTCGTCCATTCTTTCTGTACGGATTTGCACTTCTACATATTTTCCTTTTGGTCCTATGACCGTGGTGTGTAGTGACTCGTATCCATTCCCTTTTGGCGTGGTGATCCAATCTTTGAGCCTTTCAGGAATGGGTTTGTATACATCAGTAATGATAGAATATATTTGCCAACAGAAACTCTTTTCTTTTTCGATCGGAACATCCATGATGATTCTCACCGCAAAAATGTCGTAAATCTCTTCAAAATTTACCTTGTTTTGCTTTATCTTGGTGTAGATACTAGAGATGGCTTTAGATCTTCCCAAGACTCTAAATGGCACATTGAGATGGGCAATTTCTTCTTTTAATGGATTGATAAATTGCTCAATATATTCATTTCTAGCTTGGTCTGATTCCGCAAGTTTATTTGAAAGTTCTTGGTAAACTTCTGGTTCAGTGATTTTAAGACAAATATCCTGAAATTCTGTTTTTATATTGTAAAGCCCCAATCTATGGGCCAAAGGTGTATAAATATAATCCGTTTCGGCAGCGATTTTTAGTTGTTTATGTTTCGGTTGCGCGCCTATTGTACGGAGATTATGGAGTCTATCTGCCATTTTTATAAGTACCACACGAACATCTACAACAAGCGTACTCAATACTTTTTTGAAGTTTTCAGCTTGCGGGCTATCTGTCGATTCTAGATTGTATGTTCCATCAAGTTTTGTAAGACCATCGACGATAATCGTAACTTTGGGGCCAAACATTTCTTGGATCTCTGCAAGTGTCACGGGCGTATCTTCCACTACATCGTGCAGCAAAGCACAAATCACGGCTGTAGGTCCAAGTCCTATTTCTTCAAAACAAATTCTTGCTACTTCTATTGGATGGAAGATGTAGGGCTCACCTGATTTTCGACGTTGGTATTTATGCGCATCTACGGCTAGCTCGTATGCTTTTTCGAGATCAGCTTTGTCTTCATTTTGCAACCTATTTTCCATGAGTTTGAGTATTTCATCAAACTTGGCCCTCACTGCTTTTAACTCATCTTCATTTATGGCGATTCCTACCGGCATAATTACTATTAATTGATCCTTTTACCCAAAGAATACAAATTTAGAATAAATGAAACAATAATTCAAGTTTAGGTAAGAATATTTTTGAAAATGGACATTAATTGATATTCTGATAAGACAAATTATATAGAATCCATCCGATTTCAAACTTTACTTCTATGTATTTGGTTTAATTACAGTACTTCCGAAACAATGGTCTTTACATGCTTTTATGAAATATGAGTTTATTTATATCTTATTAATGATCAATGTTTTGGCTTACGTTATGATGTGGATTGACAAAAGAGCAGCCATCCAAAAGAAGAGCAGAATTAGCGAAAAGACGCTTTTTATATTTGCGATTGTCGGTGGAAGTTTGGGTATTTGGCTAGGGACACGTGTTCCACTGTTTCATAAAGCTGCAAAATCGAAATTTACAATTGGTATTCCATTTTTGATATTGGTACAAAGTTGTTTTATTTTCTATTATTTTAGTTACAAATAATAAAAATGAATATCTTTACATAAATTTTAAAACTCAAATTCTTCTAAACCGATGTGAAACCTAAATCTTAACCTAAATCTTAATCTTAACCTAAATCTTAAACTTATTCTTAACCTAAATCTTAATAAACATGTCAAAATCTTTTTTCGAATCAAGAAATCCTGTTTTTAACGAAGAAAAACTTCAAAAACTAGGTCAGTCAGGTGCTTTGACCAATGAAGGTGTTAATGATGTAATGTCTATTTCAGGAGCAATCAATAAGACTGCTATTTTGTTTGTTATTTTGTTAGCTACAAGTGCGGCTAGTTATGCCATGCCGTCTATGTTTCTGCTTATAGTTGGTATCGTTGGTGGCTTGATTGCGGTTTTAGTAGCTAGTTTTAAACCACATACTTCTGCTATTGCGGCACCTGTGTATGCAGGATTTGAAGGTTTGGCTTTAGGTACGATTTCGGCGATGTATGCTAGTATGCTCGATGGCATTGTTTTGCAAGCAGTGAGTCTTACCTTTGCAACTTTGATTTCAATGTTAGTACTTTATAAATCTGGACTCATCAAAGTGACAGATAAATTCCGATCAGGTGTCATGATGGCAACTGGTGCAATATTTTTGGTGTATTTGGTAAGTATGGTAGGTAGTATGTTTGGTTGGAATATGCCATATTTACACCAAGGCGGTATGATAGGTATTGGTATCAGTATCGTCATTATAGCTGTGGCTGCGTTAAATTTGTTATTAGATTTTGACAATTTTGACAAAGCAGCACAAGCTCGTGCTCCTAAGTATATG
>Ga0209812_10000446_pt1 | contig 38063 bp, 42 predicted proteins | sample JI71714BDNA_FD_187502 | JGI IMG/M metagenome (GOLD analysis project Ga0209812, IMG submission 187502) | Wastewater effluent complex algal communities from Wisconsin, to seasonally profile nutrient transformation and Carbon sequestration -... | ecosystem: Engineered > WWTP > Effluent > Algae...
TCCGTGGAGAGCGCTCTAGTCGCGTTCAGCGCATGGAAACCAAGGGGTTTCCAGCGATCAGCATCACACAGCGTGCCCTTGCATTCGTTTTCAAACGGTCGTTTACTCCTGACGTCCGAAATTGCAAAAAGGCCCCCTGCCCCGTGCCACTCATCGGATATGCGCGTGTTTCCACCGAAGACCAAACCGCCCTGCCCCAGGTCCAGGAGCTGCGCTCGGCGGGCTGTATGGAAATCGTGGAGGAGCAAGCTTCTGGCGGCAGTCGCTCTCGGCCAGTTCTGGCGCGTGTGCTGGATCAGCTGAACGTTGGCGATACGCTCGTCGTGGTTCGGATCGACCGCCTGGCCCGTTCACTCTCTCACCTCTTGGAGATCATTGAGCGGTTGGAGGCGAAAGGCGCACATTTCCGGTCCTTGCAGGATCCAATCGACACGGCGTCGCCTCAGGGCAAGTTCACCTTGCAGGTTCTGGGCGCAGCCGCCGAGTTTGAACGGGCCTTGATACGCGAGCGCACCAAGGCCGGGTTGCGATCTGCGAAGGCAGAAGGGCGGGTTGGCGGCAACCCAGGCCTAAAGGCGGGCGACCCCGTGGCAATCCGCAAGGCAAGGGCCGCGCGAGTGGAAAGCCATTTCCATAAACTGAACGCCAATGCCGACCAGTGGGTGCCGGAGGTGCGCCGTCTGAGGCCGGGCCTGCCTTGGGAAGACGTGCTGCGCATCGTCAATTCAGGTCTGCCGAGCGAGGCGCAGCCTTGGTCCCTGCCCCGCCTGATCCGTGCTGCCAAAACCTTCGTCCGCGAAGGCCTGCTGCCAGTCACTATCCTTTCCCGTGCCACCGCATCCGACAAGGATGATCGCCTGCCCGCCATCGTCGCGGGCATCAAAGGCGCAGATCCCAAGATGACTCTTCAAGCCATCTGCGACCGGCTAGAGACCATGCGCGAACGGACACCTAGGGGCCGCAGCAAGTGGGAGCCGTCATCGGTCAAGATGATCTTGGAGCGGGCGAAGAAGTTGGGACTGTTGTAGTAGGTAACGCTTTTCGGTGCCCATTAGGCCAAAAGGCATTCTACCGACAGGCTCAGACGAAGAATCGCTTGCGGTGCTCACTCGAACACGATTGCCGTGGTCAGGTCTGCTACAGCGTTACTGAGCCTTGTCAGAGATTTTCCAAGCATCACGCGTGGGTTCAAGGGCGTCGGGTCCTGTGGATAAGTCTCGCAACATTTTCTGTAATCTTTACAATACCCTACACCCAACCTTTAACAGGTCACTTTAGCCTTTTCGCATCATATGGTGCCATGGTCGGCAGAAAGCACAAGATAGCTGCACAAGATTTGCCTTGAGTTTCTTCCCGACGGGCGTCATATCTGTAACGCGAAAACTAAGAAAACGACGTCCACTGCGTTCCTGCTGGCACCGATCGACTGCAGATCACGGGTAACGCTTAAGAGATGTCTCGAGACAGGCGAATGATGATGCACCAAGTGTTGCATGACAAGCTCAAGGCAGACGCAGAGCGGCTTTCTGAAGCCCTTGAACATATGTCGAAGCTTTTTCTGGCACCGAAGGAAGAAAAGACACTCCGCGCCTTCACAAGTGCAGAGGTCGGAGAGTTGTTGCGGGTGAGCGACGGCTATCTGCGCAAGGCGCATTTCGACGGCAGAATTCCAGAAGTCGAACAGGGACCGGGTAACAAGCGCCTTTATTCCGCCGAGAACATCCTCCAGATCCGCAACATTCTGGCTCAGAATGCAAAGGATCCGTTTCAGTTCCTTCCCGGTCGGCGACAAGGTGACAAGCTTCAAATCTGGTCAACCGTCAACTTCAAGGGCGGATCCAGCAAAACTACGACCACCGTGACTCTCGGGATGCGGCTCGCCCTGCGTGGATACCGTGTGTGTTTGGTGGATGCAGACCCTCAGGCCTCACTGACGACCTTCTTTGGATACCAGCCAGAGATCGACTTCCGCCACGGCGGCACGCTGTATGATGCAATTCGCTACAACGATGGCGAAACGTCCCGGGTGCCAATCGTGGACGTTTTGCGCAAGACCTACTTCCCGAACCTGGATCTAGTGCCCGGTGGGATCATGCTCTCGGAATTCGAAACCGAAACTCCAACCGCGCTGAGCCGTGGCGAACAACCCGTCTTCTTCAATCGGATCCGCGACTCGCTACGACAGGTTGAAGACGATTATGACATCGTTTTAATCGACTGCCCGCCTCAGCTTGGCTATCTGACGATGGCAGCGGTCTGTGCATCGACGTCGCTTCTCATGACCATCATCCCTGAGCGTGTCGACCTGGCCTCGGCCAGCCAGTTCCTGACGATGGCGTCGGGCGTGTTGGAAGTCCTGTACTCGAACGGTGGCATCGGCGCGTATGACAATTTCGCCTACCTCCTGACGCGCTTCGACACCGCTATCAGCACGCAGCAGGACTTGTCTGAATGGCTCAGGCAATTGCTAGGCGACAGTGTGATCAAGACGCCCTTCGTGAAGTCTTCGGCGGTTAGCGAGGCCGGCCTTTCGCAGAAGACAATCTTCGAAGTGGACCTCGCTACGACCAAGAACCGAAAGACTTATGAGCGAGCCCTAGAGTCGGTGATGAGCTTTTCAAATGACATTGAAAAGATGATCCAGTCAGCATGGGGTCGAGGGGGCACAAATGAAGCGTGATCTTCTTGCCAAGAGCCTAGCACAAATGGGCTCAAAGCCTTTGATTGCTGCCGAGGCCGGGTCGAAGGTGGACGAAAGCTCGCCTCGTTCCCTGAAGAGCATGTCAGACGTCCTTTCTCAGGTCTCGGCACAGGCGGCCCAGGACGTGGATGTCAATGAGATCGGCGATTCTGAAATCGCGGATCGTTTTGACGTATCAGAAGGGCTCGATGATCTGATCGAGTCCATCAGGACATCAGGACAACAGCTCCCTGCCCTGCTCCGCTATCGCCGCGGCCCTGGCCCTCGCTATGAGGTGGTTTACGGACGCCGCAGAATTGCCGCGTGCCGAGTGCTTGGAATCAAGGTCAAGGCTTATGTCAAGGAAATGGACCACCGCGAGGCTCTTGTCTCGCAGGCCCTGGAAAACTCTGCGCGCCTAGAGCGCAGCTTCATCGAACAAGCCATTTTTGCCACCAAGCTGGAGGACCAGGGCTTCACCCGGGCCGAGATCGGCGATGTGCTAGCTGTCGACAAGGGAACGCTAAGCAAGCTGATTGGCGTTGCCCGAGACGTGCCCGACGCAGTGATCTACAAAATTGGCGCCGCGCATGAAGCAGGCCGTCGCCCATGGCTGGAACTGCGTCGTCTGGTCAAAACGGAAAACGCCCCTTCCGACAGTTCTGTCCTCTTGCTTGTTCCTGAAGAAGGCACTGCGGCCGAGAAGCTCAGCGCTGTCATCGATGCGCTGCAGAAGGTCGCGGATGCACAGCAGAACGCGGCGGAGTCTGCCGCCAAGGGTCCCTCTCCTGCCCCCCTCAAACAAATGCCCGCAACTTCGGTGGCTTTCAGGTCCAAAGGCCAGCGTCTTTTGATCGAGGTTTCCGACAAAAAGGAGCGCGGGTTCATCAACTTCGTGGAGGCACAGCTTGAGCGCCTCTACAAGGAGTGGAAAGAAAAATCATGAAGCCGAAACGGTTAAGTGATTGATCTTTATAGGGTTGGCCATGGTCAACCCTGATCAAACAGACAAGAAACAATCAAAAAGGAGGCAGACGTAGCGCAAAAAGAAACCCCCCGAAGGCGGTGAAGCACTCCAGAGGGTCCCGATTTACTCGCAATCTATTGGTACCCAAAAAATCGAATCACTGCAACACCGATTTCGGTGACCGGTATCCTTTTGCTGTCTGAAAACAGATGGAACAAGAAGCAGTCACGACCATCAAGGTCGAGGCACAGCTGAGTTGTGCGCCTTCAATCTTCGATTCTTTCGCCGGTATTGGCACGATCGAACAGCAGCCAAACTTCGCACCTGTAACGCGGCGCGCGCTCATGGCGGCCGTCAACACCACAAGTCGCACACTCGGCTTGCGACCGTCTTCAGTCGTTGTGCTTGACGCACTCTTGAGCTGCCTTCCCTGCAACGATCCGAAAACCGGGAATGACAGCCCAATCACGCCACTCACCCTGCTGACCGTGTTCGCTTGCAACGACACTTTATGTTTTCGCGCGAAAGGCATAACGGACAGGCAACTTCGGCGGCACCTTGAGAAACTTGAAGCTGCGAATCTGATCCAACGGCGTGACAGCTCCAACGGCAAACGATTCCCAATTATGCGCAACGGTAAAGTCATCGGCGCGTTTGGCATCGACCTGTCGCCCCTGCTCGTACGGTCTGGCGAAATCCTTGCACTGTCTCAGAAACATCATCAGGAAGCCGACGAACTTCGAGGCATGAAAGCGTACATCCAAAAACTGCGCGGTGAATGCCTCTCCCTTTGCCTGCAAGGCGAGGCCTTAGAGTTCGTCGAAGCTGCCCGCAACTTTATGCGTCGAACCGGAGTAACTGTACTTCAGGCAAGCAGCGTCATCAGCAGACTTAAATGCATCCTGCAGAGTAAGGTAGTCACTCCAAGCGTACCGCATTTGGAAGAGTTGGCCACGGCCAACGATCCGGAACACGAACAACGCCAAGAACAAGCACCGTCTTCTAACTCGAACAAAACGACCGCCTCAGACGGACAAAATGTCCGGCACAAAGAGACTCAAAAATCATATACAAAAAAAACCTTACCGCGCTCGATGACAGAGCTGTGGGCTTGCTTGACCGAAATCCCGGCCTTTTATCCAGACCACCCCACCACAGAACACGGCCTCCTACAGCTGCTATTTGAATTTGGTAAGATGCTGAGAATAGACAGCGCTCTGTTGGGTAGGGCGGTGTCTTTGCTTGGCCTGGCAGAAGCGATTCAGGTGGCAGATCAAATGGCCTGCAAGATCGACCAAGTCAAAAGCCCTGATAGCTACCTATCGAGGATCCTAGCCGGTTGCACCAAGACAAGAGTTGGCCATGGCCAACTTTGCGTTGGTACATAGATTACCAACCTAAAACGCGCCGCCCTGCCGGTCTGGCGCGCTGTCGTTGCCACCTATGTCCAGTAGGAAAGTGAGAGAATGGTTGGTTTGAGGGTGACGGGAAGTGAGATCGGGAGAGTGGCTCCCGGCGCCCGTCGTGGAGAAGACCTGATGGCCCAAGCTGCCCAGAAGATCACCCTGTCGACCTCGCGGGACATTCCCTTTGATAAGCTGGTGCTGAGCCAGTCCAACGTCCGGCGCATCAAGGCCGGTGTGTCGGTTGAAGAGTTGGCCGAGGACATCGCCCGCCGTGGGTTGTTGCAAGGCCTGAGCGTGCGGCCTTTGTTGGATGCCGATGGGGTCAAGACCGGCAAGTTCGAGATCCCGGCTGGCGGTCGGCGCTTTCAGGCGCTGTCGTTGCTGGTGAAGCAGAAGCGTTTGGCAAAGACCGCACCTGTGCCTTGCGTGTTGCGTGATGTGACATCAGATATTCTGGCCGAGGACGACTCCTTGGCTGAGAACATGCAGCGCGTTGCCTTGCACCCGCTCGATCAGTTCCGCGCCTTTGTTGCTTTGCGCGACAAGGGTCAAGGTGAGGAGGCGATCGCGGCAGCCTTCTTCGTGACGCTGCAGATCGTGAAGCAGCGCTTGAAACTTGCCTCCGTGGCCCCTGCCCTACTCGAGGTCTATGCCGAGGATGGCATGACGCTGGAACAGCTGATGGCCTTCACGGTGAACCCCGATCATCTGCGCCAAGTGCAGGTCTGGGATGCGGTGAAGAACTCCTGGAACAAAGAGCCCTACTCGATCCGGCGCATGTTGACTGAGACCTCTGTGCGGGCCTCCGATCGGCGCGTGGTGTTTGTCGGTGTTGATGTCTATGAGGCAGCGGGTGGGATTGTTCTGCGCGATCTCTTCCAAGGCGATGATGGCGGCTGGTTGGAGGACCCTGCCCTGCTCGACCGTTTGGTCGCGGACAAGCTGCAAGTCGAGGCGCAGGCAATCGCCGCTGAGGGTTGGAAGTGGATCGAGGTGTCCACTGACCTGCCCTATGGCTACAGCCACGGTCTGCGGCGTCTGGTTGGTGAACCGACGTCGCTGACCGCGGATGAAGCTGCAGAGCACGCCAAACTGCTCGCCGAGTATCGCGCACTTGAAGAGGAATACTCTGGTCAGGACGAATACCCTGAGGAAATCGACACCCGGCTCGGCGAGCTGGAAGCTGCCATGGAAGCCTTCGAGCGGCGCCCGCTGATCTTCGATGTGGCCGAGGTTGGTCGCGCCGGCGTCTTTGTAACGCTGGATCGGGACGGCAGCCTGGCTGCCCATCGCGGCTATGTCCGGCCGGAGGATGAGCCTCGCGAAGAGACCGTGGCCAACTTAGGCGATGATCCGGGTGAGGAAGGGCAGGGGACTGATGCTGACGTCTCGGCCCATCAGCTATCCGCTGGTCCATCGGCGGCCACCGTCATCACTTCCGGCGGCCAGCCGTTCAGTGCCGCTCTTCCAGACGATGAGGATGATGGCGCATTGAAGCCTTTGCCTGAGCGTCTGGTCATGGAGCTGACCGCCCATCGCACCCTTGCGTTGCGTGAGGCGATTGGGCGTTCGCCCGACGTGGCCTTGACGCTTCTGCTGATGAAGCTGGTCAATGACACCTTCCGCAGTTCCGGGACTTCGGGCAGTTGCCTCGAGGCGTCTGTGCGCACCGTCTACATGTCGGCTCAGGCGCCTGATCTGAAAGACAGTCCAGTGGCAAAAGCCGTGGACGATCGTCATGCTGCCTGGGAGGCCGATCTGCCGCTTGGCGACGATGCTGTGCTCTGGGATTATCTCTCGGCCCTCGATCAGGCCAGCCGTCTGGCTCTGCTGGCGCATTGCCTGAGCTTCGGGCTCAACGCGCTCCACGAGAAGGTCAATCCTTACGGTGCGGGCATCTCCGCCAGCGGGTTGACCCGCCGTATGGCGCAGTCCGAGATCGTGGCAAAGGCTGTCGATCTCGACATGGTCACGGCAGGCTGGGAGCCGACGGCGGACAACTATCTGAACCGGGTGCCCAAGGCGCGCATCCTTGAGGCCGTGCGTGAGGCGAAGGGGGAAAGCACCGCGCAGTTGCTCGACCATCTGAAGAAGGGCGAGATGGCGACAGAAGCTGAGCGCTTGCTGAAGGGCAGCGGCTGGTTGCCCGAGGTCCTGCGCCGCGCTGATCTTGCCGCTCTGGACGGCGATGGCGCTGCAGAAGGGCAGGGGACTTTGAGCGAAGAAGTTTTGGGCGATCAGGACAACGTCGAGGAAATCGACTTACCCGCCTTCCTGATGGCCGATTTGCCCGTGGAAAGCACCGCGATGATGGCTGCTGAGTGATCTGAGCCCCCGAGGGCGGGGAAACCCGCCCTCAATCACATCAAAATACAACAATATCAATATGATGAGTGCGAATGCTCGCATTCAAGATGAGGAATCATGTCCGCAAACACAATCATCGACCAAGCGCCTTTGGGCGCGCTCATTCGCTACACTGATGGCAGTCCCAAACCGCCCGCGCGCTTCACCAAAAAGCTGGCGGCATGGGAAAGGTCCAACGGTGTTGGCCGTCTGGTAAAGAAGGAACCGCCGCGGTCTTATCCAAACTGGACGGCTCCGGCGTCCTTCACGCTGCATGAGGGCAACTTCTCATCGGATGGGGTCATCCTCGTTACCATCATGCGCAGTCATTCGGTCGACAGTTCGCTGATCTTCGAAGTGATCGAGGAGCCCAAGGTAGGGCAGGTTAGTGTGCTCTTGGATTTCGGGGGCAGCACCGAGCTTTTGCATCTGGCGGCGTCCGCCACAGCGGCAGAGCTTTGGATTGCCAAGGAGGGCTATCGCAACGCGCGGTTCGAGATCGTCGGAGCTGAGGACGACGATGGGGCAGGGGAGGCGGGTATCGCCGCTTGAGGGGATTAATTTCTGGCTCGGCCACTGCCAGCTTGCGGTTTGGCCGAGCCTCTCTCGACAGATAGGCACCATTGGCATATATTGCCAATCAAATGGAGATCACGGCATGGCCACCCGCAACGTTGTTCTGACCGAACCCCAGTCAAAGCTGATCGACGATCTGGTTGCCTCGGGCCGCTACCAGAACGCCTCCGAGGCGCTGCGGGCCGGTTTGCGCTTGCTGGAGCGCGAAGAGGCCGAGTTCCGTGACCTGCTCTCACGGCTGACACGTGGCGTGCTTGAAGTCCGGGAGGGGGCTTTCGCGCGTGGATCGGGTGAAGAAGCAATCCGGCGGGTCTTTGCAACGGCGCAAAAGTCCGCATCCTGATGCCAAAACCATGGGTGTTGACGCGGCAAGCAGAGGCCGCACTGAAAGATATCGCGGTCTGGACTGTTGAAACTTTTGGCAGGCGGCAGGCGGACGCTTATGCTGAAGACCTGATCGAAAAGTGCCAGGCACTGGCGGACGGTGCTGCACCTTCCAAAGACTGCCGTCGACTGGTTGATCCTGCGCTGCCCGAAAACCTACGTTATGCCCGCTCCGGACAGCACTATGTGGTCTTTATTGCCGCGCCAGACCGGATGATCGTCGTTGACTTCCTGCATGTCAGGATGGACCTGCCCGCGCGGCTTGCCGCCTTGGGCGAAGGCGACAGCGGCGAATAGCCAACTCTCAATTTCAAAACGCACGGTAGAGGGCACAGAAGGCGGACATCGCCGCCCGAGCCTTCACAGAGACCAAGGGGCCCGCCGCACGCGGGCCTCTCATCCAGCACCAACCTGTCCCGCGCATCTGCGCGGGGCACCAAAAGCTCCATCCCCAATAAGGCCTCGGTCAACTAAGAGCATGTCTGCAAGGCTGGCAGGGTGAGCATCAGCGGGACAATTCGGCTCCTTGTGGCAAAGTACCATCCCCCGCTTGCCAGTCCCTTCCTTGGCCCAAATCCAGTCTTCGAGATCAAGCCACAAGGGCTCGGACTACGGGGCAAGCCCGTGCCGCCGGCCGGATTCGGGGCAAGCCCGAACGCACCCGGTGATGTCAGCCCGTCTTTGGGCCTGCGGGTTCCTGTCAGCGCGGGGGATGGTCCCTCGCCTCCCAGCAGGAGCCAAAACAGATGTCCCGCAAAGATGCACACGCCTTCGCAGCCTCCCTCGCAGCCACGCTCATGGTTTCGATCGTCGTCTTCCAGGCAGGGGATGGATCCTATGGCGCCGTCCCCGCCGATGAAATCGACGGTGACGAGGTTTTGGTCGTGGCTGAACACGACCCGTGGGCGTAATGCCCACGGTCGCCAAGAAGGCCCGGGCACGGCGCGAACGCGCCTCCGGGCCTTTCGCCTGTCTGCCCTCAAGAGCCTGACAGGCCCACTGCGCCGACGTCTTGTCGGCATTCCGAAATCCAAAGAAGGCGGTGGCAAGAAACTGAAGCAGATAGGGCAGAGGGCTTTCTCATGTTAGGAGAACTACGCTCTGTAAACATGACCGAGGCAACATGTTCACAAAAGTGGATTTCTATAACACGAACGTCCCACTGCTAGGTCACGTACAGGCGGTCAGTTGACCGCCAAGTCCTCGGGCGATTTGCCTGCGTCAAGGGCTGCGACAAACCACAGCGGTTTGCGCCCCCGGCCTGACCAAGTGAGATCCGAGTTGTCCGGGTGACGGTACTTCGCGGCGGCGGGTGCTCGGGTGGGCTTTACATCGGTGCCGACCAGTTCAGCAAGAGAATAGCCCATCTCTTTGGCAATGATCTCGAGCTTGCTTCGGGCATCGCTTTTCTTCCGGTCTTCAAAGTTGGAAATGGCCTTGGCCAGATCCTTCTGCAGGCTCTTGAGCTCTTTGAGCGACAGTGTCTCAACGTCGAATTCAGCCATAGGTGCCTCGTGTCCAAAATGATGCCCTTGGGATAGCCGTCACGGCGCGGGCTCGCAACTCCGATCGGGCTTAGGCGCGAATGGCAAGAAAGGGGCTCTGAGGTGATCCGCCGCTATGGGGATAAGGACTTCGGGCTTACCGTCTTATCAGGGCGAGGAAAGACATGTTCTGCAAGCGCCTCCGATCACTCCTGTCCCCGGTGCCATCCCTTCGACTGACAATCCCCTAATCCCGTTCGGGCTCCTGCGCGCAACCCCGCGTCAGTCCGGGCCGTGTTGCCCCTTTGGGGCTGCCCGCTCCACCCCGGTCCTCTGGGGGTTTCCGGCGTCCGTTCCGTCCACCGTGCACGCGTCACCCGACGGGCTTTTTTCGGGTCTTGTCGAAGGGACGGTCCCGAAGACAGGACACACAGGAGCTTACCATGCAGAACATCGTCATCCTCGCCGGCAACATCGGTCAGACCCCCGAAGTCCGCACCACGCAAGGCGCGGGCACCAAGATCACCAACTTCAGCCTCGCCACCTCCCGCCCCCGCATCTCGGAAGGTCGCGTCTTGCGCGACGAGAACGGCTACCGGATCATGGACACCGAATGGCACCGCATCACCTGCTTCAACGGTCTGGGCAAGACTGTCGCGGAGCATTGCGAAAAGGGCATGAAGGTCCTCGTCCATGGCCGCATCCACTACACCAAGTGGATCGACAGCATGGGGAACGACCGCTACGGCTGCGAGATCATCGCCGAGAAGGTCGACTTCCTGAGCCGCCCGAAATCTGCCGAGGGCGAGGCCCCCGAGCTGGTCGACCGCGACGACGAGATCCCATTCTGAACGGGGTCTCCCCCTTGGGCCCGGCGGGGTAACCCGCCGGGTTCTCGGCGCCGCCGCGAGGCTGCTTTGAGCCCAAGGCATCAAATGCAGCTCGGTAGACCTGCAGCGTCGGCCTTCAGCAGAGGCACGTTTACCAATCTGCAGATCTACCGCGCAGCATTTTTCGCGATGTTTCTCCAACCAGACCCGACTGTGCAGGGTCTGTCGCTTATTACCTTGAGTCAATGAGCGGCAGCGGACACGGCGATATCTCCGAACACATCAGATCCGGTGCAGATGCCGGGCCACGCTGTTCGGAGATCGACCATGATTGCTTTATCCCACCCTACCGATACACCGGTGCTGCGCAGTGCAATTGTGCTGTGCCTCGTGGCTATCCCAATAAGTCTGCTACTTCTCGGCCTTGACCGGCGCGTGCTGGACCACGAAGCGCTTTGGCTCAAACCGCTGAAGTTCCACCTGTCACTCGCTGTTCACGGAGTCACCGTGCTGCTGGCGGCACGTTTCCTGCCCGAGGCATGGCAGACGCATACAATCACAAAGATCGGCTTGGTCGCATTCGGTTCTGTCATCATCTACGAGGCGGTCTTTTTGTCGTTGCAAGCCGCGCGCGGCGTGCGGTCCCACTTCAACGATACCACAGCCTTTGACGCGATTGGTGGCTCCATTATGGCGGCGGGCGCGGGCGTGCTTGTCATTGTGCCGCTGATCCTTGGTGCGATGCTTGCGCTGGCCGCTTTCCGCGGCGGTTGGGCCAGCATCGCCGCCAACCCGCTGCCATTCGCCTTGGCCCTTGGGTTCATACTGGCCGGTTGGCTGGGGGGCCAGACCGGCAGTGCCATCGGCGCAAACGGCGGCCCCTTCGTTGGTGTCGATCCTGCCGCAGGTCCGTTCATGCCACTGACGGGCTGGTCGCTGAGCGGTGGAGACTACCGCATTTCACACTTTCTGGGGGTGCATGCCATGCAGGCGGTGCCGATTGGGGTGCTGGTCCTGTTGGCAATCCTGCCGTCGAATATCGTCGCTGTATTGACGCTGCCGCTGGCCGGTGGCTGGGCGGGATTGACCCTGTTCACTCTGGCGCGCGCGTCAGACGGCCTTCCGCCGCTGTGACGATCTTACCCCACATCAATGACCGGAGCGCTTTCCGGTCCCACAAACCCTCTGGAACTTCACCCTGCTAAAATGGAACAAAACCATGACCCAAGCACTCAGATCACATCCGTCTGACACCCGCAGCGGTGTGACCGGGACCGTCGGTCTCATCCTTCTGCAATTTGCAACCATGTGGGGGGCCTTCTTCATCCTCGCCCCTTCGATCAACTGGCCCGCATCGCTTGACGAACCACCTGCGATCATCTTGCTGCTGATCCTGGACCAGTCCGGCGCAGTCTTTGCCGGTTACCTCAGCTACCTCATTCACGCCTTGGCCCTTATCCCCTTGGCGATTCTGCTGCGGGATGCTCTGCGCCTTGATGGCGCGATGGGACAGGCGGTTATCATGCTCGGGGTATTGGCGGGATTTGCCAAGGCGCTTGGTATCACCCGGTGGCTTTTCCTGATGCCTGGTCTGGCAACAGCCTACACCGACCCTGCGGCCACCGGCGCCACGCAGGATGCCATCGCGGTCGTCTATGAGGCGTTCAATGCCTACGCGGGTGGCGTGGGTGAGTTGCTGGGTGTCGGCTTTTTCGCTGCTGCATGGACGATCGTGATCTCGGTCGCGGCTGTGCGCCGGGGCTGGACGCTGATCGGCTATTCCGGTCTCGGGGCTGCGGCGCTGCTTTTGTCGACCTTGCTGTCGGTTGTCGGGATCGAGTCGCCCCTCATGCTCACCCTTTCGGGCATTCTGTGGCAATTCTGGACCGTTGCGTTGGCAGTCACCATCTGGCGCAAAGCGTAAGGGAGGCTGGAATGACCAAGCAAGCGCATTCTGTCGTTCTCGGGGCTGGGCCGATGGGCCGCGCCATTGCACAGACCCTGGCCGCGAAAGGTGAGAGCGTTACAGTCATCACCCGGGACGGCCGCGCCATCGGGGCCGGCATTGGCCGCGCGCAAGTGGACCTGTCGAGCGCCGAGCAAACCATCGCCGCATGCGCGAGCGCAGATGCAATCTACCACTGCGCGGCCCCGCCCTATCACAAGTGGGTCGCGTCATTTCCGGCCCTGCAGGGGGCAGCACTCGCTGCCGCCGAGGCAACAGGCGCCGTGCTGGTCGTCGTCGAAAACCTTTATGGTTACGGCGTGGCAGGAACTCTGACAGAAGACAAGCCGTTGAGCGCCACAACCCGGAAAGGCGCGCTACGGGCGCGGTTATCGCGAGAGCTTTTGGCGGCGCATGCGTCAGGCCGCGCCAAGTGTGTTGCGGGTCGGGCGACCGACTTCTTCGGCCCTGGCGTGCGCGTGTCTGCATTGGGAGAACGGTTCTGGCCGGCACTTTTGGCAGGCAAGCCCGTCGATTGGATCGGTGATCCGGATGCGTTGCACAGCTTTGCGTATCTTCCCGACCTAGCGGCTGCCTACGTCAGGCTTGCGAAGACCCCGCTCGCATGGGGTCGGGCCTGGCATCTGCCAGCCTTGCCGCCGGTCAGTGTGCGAGAGATTTGTCAGATGGCGAAACCTGACGGTGACGCACCAACAAAGATCCGGAGAACTCCCTCATGGCTCTTGCGGATCCTGGGTCTATTTCAACCTGCTGCTGGCGAACTGGTCGAAATGCGGTACATGTTCGACAGATCCCTTGTCGTCGATCATGCGCAATTTGATCAGACCTTCGGGCGGCAGGATCAGGATTGGGGCTTGGCCCTCAAGGAGACCTTGGCTTGGTGGGACGCACAAACACAGAAACCGGCAAAGTGACCCGAGAGACCGCACTTGCGGCCTTTTCACACCGATTGAAGACCGCTGTTGCGCCGCTGTTGCCCTGCGCCGATGCGATGGAGCGGCTGCTTCTCGGAGTGCGGCATCGTGTTCTGTCCAAAGGCGATCACATACTGCGTGCGGGTACCGTCGCGGATGAGCTATTCTTCGTCCATCAGGGGTTGCTGCGTTACTATTTCAACGACCCAAACGACGGCGGACTAGAACGCACGGGCCAGTTTTTTGACGAAGGGATCGTCGTCACGGACGCCGAGAGTTTTCTGGCCCGCGTTCCTGCAGAGCAGAACTTTGAGGCGCTGGAAACCAGTTCCATTGTTGGTCTGCCTCGCACGGTCTTAAACGCGGGCTATGACGCCGACCACGCCATCGAGAGGTTTGGGCGGCTGATGCTGGAAGAGGCCCTTATAGGCTCGCAACGCCGGGCCAGCCGTTTGCTGACTCTGCAACCCGAAGATCGGTATCGCCGCTTTGTTGAAACACGGCCCGAAGTCGCCCGCCGGGTTCCTCAATACCTAATCGCCAGCTACCTTGGTCTGACGCCTGAAAGCTTATCGCGCATCCGGCGGCGTATTGCGGGCCGCGACGATTAGCATTCGAACTCGAAGCAACATCAGGTAATGTGAAGCATGACGGCAGAAACTAGAATCTAATCTTGGAAAGACAGATTTGCACCGACGTTCGGTCAACTGCGGTGCGCGCATGCTGCCGCACAGACGAAATCCAGCTTCTTAGAAAATAGTCAGATTGTAAGGGGTAGGGCCGCTCGGTAGTCAAAGGCGGGGGTGCCTGGTCTAGAAGTTAGGTATTTTTTCGCCTTTTGCCGACAGAGCTGCAGCAGTGCTGATCCGAAGCGTCCGCGTTTCTGACCGTTTGGCACTTCCAATCCACCGCAGAACATTCCGGCGATAGGATGGAGCAGCATTATGCCACCAAATATCACCACCAAGGGCGATGAGTGCAGCCGTCAGGTCTGGCGGATCAATTAAGCCATCAATTGGATCAGATATGTGCCACAGGCCGCTTTGTTGTCCTGCAACAACTGCTGCCTGACCTGCCGGATGCATCCTCCCCTCGGTCTCCAACCGTGCTGCCCGCCGCTTGTAGCTGTCCGCCCAAGCCTGTTGTTTGCGCGGCGAGATCAGTTGCATCGTACAGTCATCGTCAAGTTTCAGGCGTCGTCCGTCGATCCAACCATGCGCGATCAAGGCGTCAAGCACCTCTTCGCGCGAGACGTAGCGTTGGGTGTCATGCGCCTTCCATGTCACCAGCCAGACGCTTTCGCGCTGCGCGTGGTGCACAGCCAGCCAGTCCCATAGCTCCTGCGCAGCCTGGATTTCAACGCGGGCAAAACGGTCAGCGTCCATGGAGGGAGCCATCGGTTTCGCGCTCTCCCGTCAACAGCCGCAGGATCAGATCGATGTGCGACTGCCGAATTCGGTCAATCGGGTAAAGCGTGTCGCGATCCGGAAACGATGCCGTCATCTCCCGCGACAGCGCCAGGGTGATGACCGGGCCGAAAATCAGGTGCTGCATCCCCAACGTGTCGATAGGCGCAAAGCTGCCGCGGGCGATGCCATCCTCGATCATGCCGATGACGGTCGCATAGTGACGCGCGATGAAACCGCTGTGGAAGGTTTGGGCCACTTCGGGGATCTTTGGCGCAATCTCGGCGATCAGGGGCGCCATGCGGCCAGCGGGCGTGGTCAGGTTGATACGGTAGATCTCGTCCATCGCGCTTCGAATGCGTTCGGCGTCGGTCAGCTCAGGGTCGCGGCGGATCGCCTCCAGCCGCAGGACGGCCCCGTCATACCCTTCCGTCACGCAGGCAATGAAGAGCGATTCTTTCGATGGGAAGTGATGGTAGAGGCTGGCCTTCTGAATGCCGATGGCACGGGCGAGATCGGCCATGGACGTTCCGGAATAGCCATGCGTCACGAAAGCATCAGTCGCATGCAGAATGATTTCGGCACGACGGTCAGAGGAGGGCGGTGGTTTTGCGATGGCCATTGACAGGCCCTTTCGTTGCTCTAGCTGTCTACCGAACGGTCGGGTGTCGCAGTGGGAAGGATAGAACATGCATCAGGCAAAGCAAGGTGGATGGTGGGATCCTGCGCTGTTCGTTGCCGTCTTGACGATGACTGCAGGGGTTGGCCTAGCAGATCAGACTGAAGCTGTATCTAGCGCGGAATTGCCACCGACGGTGCGGACTTTGGTTGTTTCGTCGACGCCTGACACGCAGGAGCGTCAGTTCTACGGCCGCGTTGCTGCGCGCGAAACCGTTGATCTCGCCTTTGAAGTTGGCGGTCTCATGGTGAACCTGTTGCCCGAAGAGGGAACTCTTGTTGCAAAAGGCGCCAAGCTTGCGGGTCTTGACCTTGATCCATTCCAGCGTGCAGTGGATCGCGCGGAGCTCGCTCTCAGCCAAGCCGAGCGCGATGCCGAGCGGGCGCGTGCTTTGCTTGAGAGTGCAGCGGGACCAGAGGCACGCGCCTTGGATGCCGCAACCGCGCGTGACCTTGCCGAGGTTGCATTGCGCGATGCAAGGGCTTCGCTTTCTGATGCCACCCTGACATCACCTTTTAACGCGCTGGTCGCGGCCCGATTGACGCCCGCTCACAGCATTGTTGCCCCGGGGCAACCGATCCTGCGGCTGCATGACATGTCGGAAGTTCGCGTTGAGATCGACGTGCCCGAGCGCCTGTTCATCGCGGTGGGCGGATTGGCGGGGATGACGTTTACCGCCGCTGGGCCGGATGGCACGGCCCTGCCGCTTCGGCTGGTGGCGTTTCAACCCGATCCGGGCCGGGTCGGACAATCCTACCGCGTGACCCTTGTCTTCATGACCGACCCGGGTGCGTCGCTGCTCCCTGGCGCTTCAGTCACAGTCACCGCAACGGTTCCGACGACCGGGGGCGGGGTGGTCGTTCCACAAACCGCCCTTGTGGCGCAGAATGACAGGTCCGCCGCTGTGCTGGTTCTGGACGGGGCAGGTGACCTTGCAACACTGCGGTCCGTCCCGGTCACGATCTCCGCGCCACAGGGTGACCGATTGCTCATCGACGGCCTGCCGCCCGGATCCGAGATTGTCGCTTTGGGTGCCCATCGTTTGGCCCCCGGCCAGACGGTGCGTCGTTTTACCGACCTGCGCGTCACCGAAAACTGATCCGGACGATCAAGAGGATTCGCCGCCATGAGCATCGCCCGCTTTTCTATCGATCGCCCGCTTTATACCTGGCTGCTGATCCTGTTCTGCCTGTTCGGCGGGATTGGCGGCTATCTGTCGGTTGGAAAGCTTGAAGACCCGGGCATTACCCTGAAATCGGTATTGGTGATCACGCCTTGGCCCGGAGCGACGGCTGCCGAAGTCGGTGCAGAGGTGTCCGAAGTGCTGGAAAGCGCCGTGCAGACGCTGGACGAGATCGACTATGTCACCTCGCGCAACACGCCCGGCCTGTCGGTGATCGAGGTCCATATCAAGGACACTTACGACGGCAGCGAACTGCCGCAGGTCTGGGACCGGCTGCGTGCCAAGGTGGGGGACGCGCGCGGCGCATTGCCCGCCGGAACCCTGCCGCCGCAGGTCAACGACAGCTTCGGGGATATCTACGGCATCTACTATGCCGTGACAGCACCCGGGTTCACCGATGCCGAGGTGCACGAGATTGCAAGCCATTTGCGCCGCGAGATGTTGTCGGTGCCGGGCGTCGCTGGGGCCGAACTGCGGGGGCTGCCGCAGGAGGCGGTGTTTGTCGAGCCTGATACGGCCACGCTTGCCAACATCGGCGCACCGCCTGGCGCCATCCTGGGGGCCATTTCCACGCTGAGCAGCACCGAGCCAACCGGTGCCGTTACAGAGAGCGGTGCACAATTGCGCATCGAGGCGCCCGAGACGGCGGCCGCGGAATTTGCGCTGAACGGCCTCACAATCGGTGCTGCCGGCGAGACGTTCAACCTGATCGACCTCGCCACCATCAGCCGTTCCCGTGTAGACGAGCCCACCCACATGATGCGCCAAGACGGCGTGGAGGCGTTCACCCTCGGCATCTCGGCACTTGACGCCGAGAACATCGTCACGGTGGGTGATCGGGTCGAGGCGCGGCTGGCCGAGGTCATGGCCAATCTACCGGTAGGGGTGGACCTGCACCCGATCTATCAGCAGCACCGGATCGTCGATGCGGCCAGCGACGAGTTCCTGGTCAACCTCGTGGTCTCGGTTGCCGTGGTCATCGGCGTGCTTGCGCTGTTCATGGGGGGCCGGGCGGCAATCGTCGTCGGCGTCACACTGGCCCTGAATGTGATCGCCACGTTCTTTTTCATGATGCTCTTCGACATCAAGGTAGAACGGATCAGCCTTGGCGCGCTCATCATCGCGATGGGGATGCTGGTTGACAACGCCATCGTCGTGGCCGAAGGCATGCAAACCGACATGCGTCGCGGCAAGCGGGCCTCCGACGCTGCGGCCGAGATTGCGCGTAAGACGCAAGTGCCGCTTCTTGGAGCCACGGTCATCGGCGCAATGGCTTTTGCTGGGATCGGCCTTTCACCGGACTCGACAGGCGAATTCCTCTTCTCGCTCTTTGCCGTCATTACGATCTCGCTTCTGCTGTCCTGGGTGCTGGCGGTCACGGTGACGCCGCTTCTGGGCGCCTACCTGTTCAGACATGGTGGTTTGTCGGACGGTGATGATCCCTACGGCGGCACCTTCTTTCGCGGGTACGCCGCCGTCGTGCGTGGCGCGCTGCGGGCACGTTGGCTGGTGATCGCGGCGCTGTTCGGGGCGACGGTGGCGGGTTTCGGCGCCATGAGCCAAGTCACACAGCAGTTCTTTCCGCCCGCTACCACTCCGCTGTTCTACTTCAACTATTATGCGCAGCAGGGCAGTTCGATCCACCAGACCTCCGACGACCTCGCCGTGATCGAGGCATGGCTTGCCGATCGCGCCGATGTCGAGGCTGTCACCGCGACCATGGGTCAGGGCGTGTCGCGTTTCGTCCTCACCTATACCCCCGCAAAGCCCGACCCGGCCTATGGCCAGCTCGTCATCCGCGCGACAAGTGGCGAGGCGATTCCCGTCCTCCGCGACGACCTCGCAGCCTTCGCAGCGCAGGCGCTACCCTGGGCCGAGACGAGGATCCAACAGATCATCTACGGCCCCCCCGTCGGTGCCGATGTTGAGGTTCGGCTTTCGGGCCCCGATCCGGACGTATTGCGCGGCCTTGCTGACGAGGCATTGGCGGTGCTGCAAGCCTCGCCCTTGCTGCAATCGCAGCGTATCGATTGGCGCGAGCGCGAAGTGACGACACAGGCGGTCTATGCCGATGCGCGGGCACAAAGCTTGGGCGTGACGCGGGCCGATGTGGCCGCCGCCCTGGCGCTGGCCACCGATGGCATCCCGGCGGGGGTTCTTCGCGAAGGTGAGCGCGACATTCCCATCATCGTGCGCACTCCGCGCGATGAAGGGGATGCCCGCCTGCTCGACCAGCTGGTCTATGCGCCTGCCATCGGGGCGTTCCTGCCGATGGATCAGGTGATCGACGGCTTCGACGTGCAGGTCCGCGATGGCGCCATCCTGCGCCGCGACCGGCTGCCAACAATCGCCGTGCAGGGTTTCACCGTGCCAGGCGTGCTGGCCGACGCGGCCTTTCGCGCGGTGCGCGCAGATCTGGAGGCGATCGCACTGCCCCCCGGCTACAGCTTTGAATGGGGCGGCGAGTTTGAAAGTGCCAGCACCGCGCAAGCCAGTCTCGGCCGCCAGATGCCGCTCGCATTCGGCACCATGTTCGTGATCACAATTCTGCTGTTCGGCGCCATGCGGCAGACGGCGGTGATCTGGACGGTTGTGCCGATGGCCGTGACCGGTGCGGCCATCGGCCTCTTGGCCACCGATCTGCCGTTCAGCTTCACCGCGCTGCTGGGGCTTCTCAGCCTGTCGGGCATGCTGATCAAGAACGCCATCGTCTTGGTCGAAGAGATCGATGCGCAGAAATCCGAAAGCGGGCTTTCGCAATCAGAAGCAATCGTGACGGCCAGCGTCAGCCGCTTACGTCCGGTCGTGCTTGCAGCAGGAACGACGATCCTTGGCCTCGCGCCGCTGGTGTTCGATGTCTTCTTCGCATCGATGGCGGTGACGATCATGGCTGGTCTCGGCTTTGCCACCGTGCTGACGCTGATCGGTGTGCCGGTCCTTTACCATACCTATCTTGGCCGTGAACGCCGGGCGGAAAAGCGCGCCGTAGATCGGCCGGTTCCAGACCCGAAACCCCTGATCCTGCACCCCCAGACCCCCAAACTCGCCGCGGAGTAATGACATGAGCGATGGATTTTCCGAAATGATCACGACGGCCCGCGGCTTTCTGGCCGGGCTTGCACAGAACAACAATCGCGACTGGTTCGAGGCGCATAAAGCAGGTTTCAAGGCCGATATCGAGGCGCCCATGAAATTGCTGACCGATCTCTTCGCCGAGGATCTGTCGCGTCTGACCGGCGCCAGCCACACCGGCAAGGTCGGTCGCATCTACCGGGACGTGCGTTTCTCCAAGGACAAGAGCCCTTACAACACGCATGTCCACGCTTATTGGATGCAGGCGGGCGAGGTGGGCCCGGGATGGCTTTTGCACATCGACGCAGATGGGGCCAAGCTGATGACCGGGCTTCACGCCCTCGATCCAGAAGGGATTGCGCTGTTCCGCGCCGCAGTGGATCGCGACGGCGATGCCTTGCAGGCGGCCATCGACGAGGGCCGGCAGAGCGGTGCCGATCTGATCGATTTCGACGACAGCATGCTCAAACGCGTGCCCAAACCCTATGACCAGGACCATCCCCATGCCGATCTTCTGCGCCGCAAGCAGATCGGGCTAGGTGCGGCCCTGACGGCAGCGGAAGCCAGCAACGGTCTGATGCCCGCCATGATTGCGCGCAGCCGAACCCTTATGCCGTTCTGGCGCTGGTGCCATATGGCGCAGGTCTGAAAGAGGAGGCGGAGATCTATACAGCGGCACTATGTGTCGGCGATGATAATACGGAAACGTCCAGACCCTAACCTCTGGATGTGTTTCCCAGCATCTGCGCTAGACGGCCAAGTCGCTCGGATCTCTTCCGGAGTTGATGTGCTTCACGAACCACTGCGGTTTGCGCCCTCGGCCAGACTAGGTGAGCGCCGGGTTCTCAGGGTGCCGGTACTTTGGTGCGGCAGGCGCACGGGAGGATTTCGTTTCGGTGCCGACGAGTTCGGCCAAGGAATAGCCGATGTCCCGGGCGAGAGCTTCCACCTTGGCGCGGGCTTCCGCCTTCTGCCGGCCTTGATAGGTGTAAATCACCTTGGCGACGTCCTTCTGCATTTTCTTCGGCTCGCCGAGCGACAGTGCCTCGAGATCGTACAATGAGGATCGTGCAGGCTTCGCAGATGCCAACGCCGCAGGCAAACTTCGCACCCGTCAGACCGAAGTGTTCGAGCAGAAGGAACAGCAGCGGCTCATCCGCCCAATCGTGCGGGATGTGGTGGGTTTGACTGTTCAGAGTGAATTACATGAGGGACTTCCGTTCGTTGCTTGAACGGCAGATAAGGCGCTGACGTCCGTAGGTCTTGAACGATCGCGCCAAACTGGATGACACGTCCCTTATGGTCTTTCTGGACTTTGGCACACACTTTTTCGGAAGAGCGAACAGTCGCGGACTATCGCTACGCGCGGTTCGAGATCGTCGGTGCCGAGGACGGCGAGATGGAAGGGGTGCGGACCCGGCCGCCTGAGCCCTGACAATGCGTGAGGGGCCTAGACATGGGCATGCCTCTCACCGACCACACCCTCGTCCCGCGAAATCGCGGGGCACCAAAGGATCCATCCCCAAAGAAGGAGTCGTCAACCAAGAGCGTGGCCAGGCGGCTGGCGGCGTTAGAAGCATCAGCGGGACAACAGGCTCCTGACGTCAGGGCACCATCCCCCACTCGCCATTCCCTTCCTTGCCCCGAATCCCGTCTTCGAGATCAACCCGCGAGGGGTCGGACTACAGGCAAGTCCGTGCCGCCGGGTGGATTCGGGCGAGCCGAACGCACCCGGTGATGTCAGCCAGGCCTCTAGCCTGCGGGGTCCTGTCGCGCGGGGGATGGTCCCCCGCCTCCAAGACAGGAGCCAAACAGATGTCCCGCAAAGATGCTCACGCCTTGGCGTCGACGGCATGCGTCGACCCCTCGCCGCCACGCTCATGGTCTCGATTGTCGTCTTCCAGGCAGGGGATGGAACCTTCGGCGCCGTCCCCGCCGATGAAATCGACGGCGACGAGGTCGTGATCGTCTCGGAATACGATCCCTTCGGGTGAGGCTTCGGCCTCACTTCCAGAGGGCCCGGGCGCGGCGCGAGTGCGCCTCGCCGAGGTCTCCGAAGTGGCGCGTCAGCACCTCGGACCCGACCGGTCGAAACCCGGCGGCCAGAAACGCCCGAAGCGCACGCGCGTTGCCCGACGATACTGCGGCGAAAAGCGGTTGTCCCGCGATCCAGGCCGCCAGCACATCCCGCGGGAGGGTTCGCCCACCACCCTATTCCAAGCTCGCTTCGGGAAGCTCGACGCCCCATCCGGCCAGATCCTTGGCCAGGGTGATCGGGCCGCGCCCATCCCCATTGACGTGAACATCACGGCTGCATGCTCCGGGCAAAGACAAGGTGCAGGGCTACACAGCGGTCCCCGCGAACGTCTACAAGGCGACGAACCGTTCGCGCTCGTTGTCCATGGCGACCTTCCATCGTTTCCGCAACACGCTTGCACGTTCAGGAACCAGCTCATCGAGTAGGGTCGTCGCAGTGATCCGCTCCGTTCGAAAGTACCGAAAGTCTTCGCGCAGTTCGCACCAGGCCGCGAGGATCCGTCCATGGTCACGGTACCCGAGGAGCACCGGCCAAACCTTTCGTGTAGAAACAGAGCCTTGTGCATCCGAATACCTCAGCTCGAGCTTGCGCCGAGCCCGTATCGCCGCGCGGATGTCGGCGGCGCGAATGCTCTCGGCTGACGAAGCAACGGGCGCCACGCTTGTGGTTGGCAGATCAACAAGGGGTACGAGCCGTTCTGGCAGGTAGGCCTGCACCTTCGCCAGAAGGCTCCTCGCGGCCACGCTGATCTCGCGCTCGCCCCTGCTCTTGACGTATTCGACCCCCAGGACGAGCGCGTCGATCTCGTCCTCCGTCAACATGAGGGGCGGAAGGTAGTATCCGCTCTCCAGGACGTATCCGATCCCGGCCTCGCCCGAGATGGGCACGCGAGACGCGATCAGGTCTGCAACATCTCGATAGACAGTCCGCTTCGAGACCTCGAGCTCGGTCGCAATGGCTTCCGCGGTGACCGGGCGCCCCTCTCGCCGAAGAATCTCGACCAAGAGATAGAGTCGATCCGCCCTTCGCATCAGCACCCCCACGGTTCACTGCTGACACCATGCTGTCAGCAGGCGGTCGGTATCAAGTGGTCACTCCGAACGTTCTCGAAGGAAAGGAAGCTCCACATGCTCAAACCCTTGTTGCTCGCAGCCACAATCGCCACAGCAGCCAATGACACGATGGCAGAACCTCTGAGCGTCGAGCGCTTCGGGCTTTACGTTCTGGCCGGCGACATGGATCGTGCAACCGCATTCTACGCAAGCTTGTTTGGAGCAGAACCCGAGTTTCGGATGCCGGCACTAGTCGGTTTTGATATCCGTGAGGGTCTCTTCGCCATTGTTTCGCGCGAGACCTATGCGCAGGGTGTCCCCGCAGGTGGCAGCGTACGCCCCTACATCAGGGTCTCCAATCTCGAGGACGCACTTCGGCGTGTCCAAGCACTTGTGCCCGATGGTCTGGAAACCGAAGGGATCGTCCAGGAGGGGGCTTTCAGGTTCTTCAGGTTCAAAGATACCGAAGACAACGTTATCGAACTGTTCTCGCTCGAAACAAGCGGTCAGTAACTCAAGGCACTCTGCAAAACCGAAGGGCCATCAGGCCCGGTGACGTTGCAACAGAGTCTGACCCGTGCCGGGGCAGGAAGATGCGATGTCTTTTGCAACGACTGATCTCTGATCAGTCTGCTTGTGGGACCCCAAGGAGAGGACACAAACGATGCAGATCCGCAGGATCTCGGCATTCACCGAAAATGGCGCTGGTGGAAATCCGGCGGGGGTTGTCCTGGCTGACAGCCTGCCGCCGGCCAGTGAGATGCAGCGCATGGCGGCCGAAGTTGGCTATTCCGAAACCGTCTTTGCCGCACCAACGACTGAGGGTTGGATGACGCGCTACTTCTCACCCGAAGCCGAAGTTCCGTTCTGCGGTCACGCAACCATCGCGCTCGGCGCGGTTCTGGCGGCCGAGAAAGGGAACAGCCGGTATCGCCTGCTGCTTCAGACTGGCGAGATCGAGGTGGAGGCCAGCGTTCAGGATGGCAGCGGCCACGCTACCTTGCGGTCGCTGCCAACGCATAGCAGACCCGCGGATGACGGGCTGATAAGTGAGGCCCTTCAGCTCTTCGGGTATGCCCCCCAGGATTTGGATCAAAGCCTTCCTGCAATGTTGATGAACGCCGGAGCAAGCCATCTTTTCGTTGCCCTGAGCAGCCGCATGCACCTTTCAAACATGCGCTATGACCTAAAATCTGGGCGGTCCTTCATGCAGCGGCATGGCCTTGTTACCGTCATGTTGGCCTACCGCGAAACCGAAAGACTGTTTCACGCCCGCAACGCCTTTGCTTCGGGCGGTGTTCTCGAAGACCCCGCCACAGGTGCGGCAGCCGCTGCACTGGCGGGGATGCTTCGGGATAAGAAAATCCTGTCGCCTGGCGACATGACCATTCTGCAAGGCGCAGACATGGGTCGGCCCTCGCGCATTTTCGTGCATTTCGACGGGGTGGAAGGCAGTCCAGTCTTTGTAAGTGGAAATACAGCAAAGATCGTTTGAACCAATTGGAATGCCTGTGGCCTTGATCGCACCGATTTCGCCTGCGCTGCGGATTGGATCCAGGTGGGTACCCTTGTGAAGGACGCCACGCTAATCAAAGTAAGCGCGCCTTCGCTAGAGCGCCTATTTGCGCCGTCCAACGAAAGCGCTGGTTTGCGGGCCGGAGCCGTCATTTGGACTGCCTGTCATGCCAACCCCGTGGTAAAAACCGCGCCATGAAGCAAGTCGAAGATCACCGCGTTGAAATCGCAAGCTCCTGCCTGAAGGGCGTTGATTGCATCGTCATCTCGTCGGCGCGCACGTTTCCCCGACACGCGCATGACCAATACGGGCTCGGGATCATGCGGAAAGGCGGGCACGTGTCATGGTCCAACAGTGGACGGGTAGAGGCCGAGCGCGGCGATGTGATTGCCGTCAGCCCGAACGAAATGCATGACGGTGTGCCGCTTGGCGGGCACCGGGTCTGGGAGATGGTGTTCGTCGAACCAGAAACCGTTGCCCGACTGGTCGGACGCAGTGCTGCGGTCCGTGAACTCGGCTTCGCCGCCCATCCGGCACCTGAACTGAAGGGGTATTTGGAACAGGCACTCCGGGCACTTCGCGATGCAGACGCTGCAGCGGCGGAGGAGTCACTGACATCGCTTTTCTCGACTGCGCTTCTGGCACCACCGCCGATCGAAGAGGACGGTCCCTCTCGCGAAACGAGGCTTGTTCTGCAACGCATTCACGATCTGCCGGTTTCGCCCCCCTCGCTCGACGAGGTTGCGCGCCTCATGGGCTTGCATCGCACAAGTGCCCTGCGCCGTTTCCGGCGCGAAGTCGGGGCCACACCCCACGAATACGCGATGCAGATCCGCCTACGGCTCGCACGGCGCGGGCTTGCGCGGGGCGACAGCCCAGCTGACGTTGCGATCGACCTGGGCTTCGCGGACCAGAGCCATCTCACCCGCGCCTTTGCGCGGCAGTTCGGGCTGCCGCCGGGCCGCTATAGCTCGGCGAACGCCACTATCCTTCAAGACCGGAGGCGCTGGCGAGGGGTATGAAGGCGCATGACCTTCTCGTACCATTCCGCCATAGGGCAAACCCATAGCAAGCTGTTCACCGGCCTCGTCCTTTTGCGGAACGTGCCGGCGGCTCTCGACTTCACTGATGCGATCATGCGTCTGCAGGGCGATGCGCTCCGGCGCCTGGCCGATAGTCCCGAGGCCGATGTCCCCGCGATCCGCGCATGGCGGGCGGCCTTCTCAACGATGGGTCTCAAGCCGACCCAATATCGCTGTGCGTCCGAGGCGCTGCTGCGGCGTTTGCGTAAGGACGGGGCACTGCCGAAGCTGAATCCCGTCGTGGACATCTGCAACGCCACATCAGCTGCCTACGCCGTTCCGGTCGCAGCCTTCGATCTGGAGCGCATCGTGGGCAGCCTAACCGTACGTCCCGCAATCGGAGACGAGACCTACCTGACCTTCGGCGGCGACACCGAACAGCCGGAGCCTGGCGAGATCATTTTTGCCGATGACTCCGGCGCGGCACACGCGCGCCGCTGGACCAATCGCCAGAGCGCGGCGTCAGCCATCTCGAGTCAAACGCGAACAGCACTTCTGGTGATCGAGGGGCTCCATGACATGGCCGAAAACGAAGTCTTGGCGGCACGCGATACGCTGTCGGGGATGTTCCGAGACGTCGGAGCGGCAGTGCAGACCGGCAGCCTGCGGGGCGGCGATGGCCATTTTGTGACGGACGGAGATCGGGCATGAGTTGGGAGTTTCTGGTCACTGCACTCGTGGTCGTCCTGATGCCGGGAACGGGAGTCATCTATACTCTCGCGGTTGCGCTCGGGCAGGGCATGCGCCCTAGCCTTGTCGCAGCCTTCGGATGCACACTCGGGATCGTGCCCCACATAGCGGCTTCCATCCTCGGCCTTGCGGCGCTTCTTCACGCCAGCGCGGTAGCCTTCCAGATCGTAAAGGTAGCAGGCGTCGCCTACCTTCTTTGGATGGCTTGGAATGTTTGGCGCGGCCGCGGTGCGCTGCAGGTCACAGACAGGAGCGGGCAAGCTTCCAGTGGCAAGCTGATCCGAGACGGCGTGCTCCTGAACGTTCTTAATCCCCAAATCTCCGTCTTCTTCCTCGCCTTCCTGCCGCAATTCGTCTCGGTCGATGCGACTAACGCAGCGGGGCAGATGTTGGGACTGGCGCTGGTGTTCATGGCGATGACTTTCGCGGCCTTCGCGATCTACGGTGCCTTCGCCGCATCCTTGCGCGACCGGGTTCTATCGAGACCTCGCTCGATGACATGGTTACGCGGAACCTTCGCCGCATCTTTCACTCTGCTTGGACTCAGGCTGGCTGTTGCAGAATAATAGACTCGGTTCGTTGCTATCGCCGTTCGGAGCGGTGTGGAAGAAAGAAGAAAACGGTTCTCAAACTGGCGGTTGCGGTGCGAAGCACTCTATGCGGCGAAAGCCCACTTCGACCGATGCTGCGGACGAAACCAAAGTCAGCTTCCGAGGACCTTTCACGTGTCAGCGTATCGTGTCTCTTGCGTTGCGTCGGGCGGAAAACTCGTTATCGTCCGCTGAAAAATGATGAGGCAAGCATGGCAGTCGCGCAACCGCAGGAGCGGGTCGAGTATATTGTAGAAGGCGGACATAAACTGGCGGGCAGTATCACGCCTTCCGGGAACAAGAACGCAGCACTGCCCATCATAGCGGCAAGCTTGCTTACCGATCAGCCCGTCGAATTGTCGAATGTTCCTCGTATTCGCGACGTTGAGGCATTGCTGGGCCTGGTCTCCTCAATCGGCGCCGAGATAAACTGGATCGGCCCAAACACGCTACGCATCCATGCGCGTGCGCTGACCCCGAACGATCTTGACCCCGATCTTTGCGCTCGCATCAGGGCGTCGATCCTTCTTGCCGGTCCCATGCTCGCGCGCTGCGGCGAGGTCACACTGCCCCCGCCTGGTGGAGATGTCATCGGACGGCGGCGGCTGGACACTCACTTTCTCGCCCTTCGTGCGCTCGGTGCCAGCATTTCAGTGAACGGCACCTATGTCTTCCGGGCACACAATCTGACAGGTGCAGACGTTTTCCTCGACGAACCCTCCGTCACGGCGACCGAAAACGCGCTGTGTGCCGCCGTTGCGGCACAAGGGGTGACCGTTCTGCGAAACTGCGCATCCGAGCCGCATGTCCAGGATCTCGCCCACTTCCTGATCGCTCTCGGCGCCAAGATCGAGGGGATCGGCACCAACTGCATGACGATTCACGGCAATCGCCCATTGCATGGCGCCACCCATCGAATCGGCCCCGATCACATTGAAGTGGCCTCCTTCATCAGTCTGGCTGCGGTCACGCGATCCGAACTGCGGATCCGCGAGGCGGGTGTGGGACACCTCCGCTCAACACTGATGGGATTCGAGCGCTTGGGTATTCGCTGCCGGATTGAAGGCGACGACTTGGTGGTTCCGGCTTCCCAGTCCCTGAAGATCGAACCTGATTTCGGTGGCCATGTGCCCAAGATAGAAGATCAGCCGTGGCCAGCGTTTCCTGCGGACGCGATGTCGATCGCTCTGGTCGCCGCGACCCAATGCGATGGCATGGTGCTGATGTTCGAGAAGATGTTCGAGTCGCGGATGTTCTTCACCGACAAGCTCGTGTCGATGGGCGCGAGGATTGTGCTCTGTGACCCGCATCGCGCCGTTGTGTCTGGCCCGACCAAGCTGCGCGCCGCACGTGTGGAAAGTCCCGACATCCGCGCTGGAATGGCCATGCTTATTGCGGCGCTGGGGGCCGAGGGGACCTCTCGGATCAACAACGCCCAGCAGATCGAACGGGGATATGAGCGGATTGACGAGCGCCTGAATGCGTTGGGCGCCAGAATTACCCGGGTTCCCGCACGCACCTAGCCGGCTCCGTTGCACAAATCGCGTGAGGGATCCATCTTGTGAATCCAGCGTGGTAGCTCGTCGGCATGAGCAGACCGACACCCCCCGCCTACAGGACCAGGAACTGGCGCGCCTATAGCGAAGCGCTCAAGCGCCGTGGCTCCCTCACCGTCTGGTTCAGCCCTTCGATGAGCTAAGAGGGCACGCCGACTGGCAGGCGTGGGCGGCAGCCTGACTACAGGGACGCTGCCATCCAGACCTGTCGGAAGATGAAGGTGCTGTTCGAAATGGCGCTCTGTCAGATCGAGCAACGGGAACGCCACTGGTCAGAGTGACCATAGCGAGGCGGGTTCGCCGACAGACTGTTGCGCCTGATCGTCCTGGACTTGGCTGATCCGGACTTCAGCACGCTATCGCGTTGGCAGAAGGCCCTGAAGATCAACATCCCTTCTCGCGGCTAGGGCGGTCCGCTGCACCTGTTGGTCGACGGCACCAAGATGAAGGCGGACGGCGAAGGCGCGTGGAACGCCCGCAAGCACGGCGGCGCGAAACGGCGCGTCTCGCGCAAGATCCAAATCGGTATCGACGAGAAAACAATGGAATTCCGGGCCGCCGAATTCACGACTAGCGACATCGGCGACGCCCCGATGCTAGGTCAAGCCTTCGACAGATGGCGAGGTCACCCGCGGTCTTTCCTGCCCTCAACGCCTCCACGAACCACTGCGGCTTGCGCCCACGTTCGGACCAGGTGAGTGCCGGGTTCTCAGGGTGCCGGTATCTCGCCGCGGCAGGCGCACGTGAGGATTTCGTCTCGCTGCCGACAAGCTCGGCCAGAGAGTAGACGAGATCTCGCGCGAGAGCTTCCACCTTGGTGCGGGCTTCCGCCTTCTACCGATCCTCATAGGTGGAGATCGCCTTGGCGACGTCCTTTTGCATTTTCTTCAGCTCGCCGAGCGTCAGTGCCTCGAGATCGTAATCAGCCATTGGTGCGGTCCGTGTCCTGAATGTCCCGGTATCGATAGCCCGTCGCGGCAGGGTGCCGCAACTCCCGCAAGGCAAGGGCAGGGGTGGTGGTGGCTGTTGGTCGCCATATCGTCGCCAGGGAGGTGCTGAACTGGGGGTCAGGCAGTCGCGGTTGCCGGGATGTCAGGGTCTGGCATGGGCTCCCCGCGCATCTCTGTCTCCTGGGCCATCCCTTCGACTGACAATCCCCTAAGCCTGTTCGGCCTCTGGCGCGCAACCCGCGTCAGTCCGGGCCGTGTTGCCCCTCTGGGGCTGCCCGCTCCACCCCGGCCCTCTGGGGGTTTCCGGTCGCCGTTTCCGTCTCCCGTGCACGCCTCAGCCGACAGGCTTTTTTCGGGTCTTGTCGAAGGGACGGTCCCAAGGACAGGAAACACAGGAGCTTACCATGCAGAACATCGTCATCCTCGCCGGCAACATCGGTCAAAAGCCCGAAGTGCGCTCGACCCAAAGCGGCACAAAGATCACCAACTTCACCCTAGCCACCTCGCGGCCGCGCCTCTCGGAAGGTCGCGTGCTGCGCGACGAGAACGGCTACCGGGTCATGGACACCGAATGGCATCGCATCACCTGCTTCAACGGTCTCGGCAAAACCGTCGCACAGCACTGCGAGAAGGGCATGAAGGTCCTCGTCCACGGCCGCATCCACTACACCAAGTGGACCGACAGCATGGGCAACGACCGTTACGGCTGCGAGATCATCGCCGAGAAGGTCGATTTCCTGAGCCGCCCGAAGTCGGGCGAGAACGAAAACCCCGAGCTGGTCGACCGCGACGACGAGATCCCGTTCTGAGTAACGGGGTCTCCCCCTCGGGCCCGGCGGGGCAACCCGCCGGGTTTGGCGTGTCATCGTTGCGGGGAACGTCCGTCTCGCATTCCGGCAGTTCAAGTGGCCAGCGTCACCAACGATTTCGTCAGAAACAGGCTTTCGGACGATGCCAGATGATCGCCAAAAACTTCACATTGGGTGAAGCCGCGCCGCACATAGAGCCGGTGCGCATCAGAGAGCGTGCCCCCGGTTTCCAGTTTGAGGTGCGCGAACCCTGCAGCTTCGGCGAATGCCTCGACATGGGCGACAAGCTGATCGGCAGCACCCTGCCTTCGGGCTTCAGGAACGACGTAGAGTTTCTTCAGTTCCGCGAACTCGCCACTCAGGAACAGGGCGCAGCACCCGACGACGCGATCCTCTGCTCGAGCCACGAACACATGTACCCCATCGGCTAGAAGCGGCTCAATCGAGAATGGAGTCTGCCGTTTGGCGGGAAACTGCGCCTGCATCGCCGCGTGCCCGGTCAGGAAAAGCCCATGCACAGCCGGGTTTCGAGGGTCGGCCTGTTCCACAGGGATCACCATGTTCTTACCCTAGCAGCAATAGGAGAGGATGGTGTGCGACGTGCGATCTGCGATCTCTTGGGCGACGGATCCTACAACGGCACGGCGCAGTCCGGAATGCCGGTGCCGACCGATGGCAATCGCATCCGCCCCGATCTCATCCGCGACAGCGATCAGCGTTTCTGCCACCTTGCCGGTTCGAACCAGACGCGCCGCGCCCGTGTAGCCTTTGGCGGACGCCTTGGTCAGTGCGATGGACAAGCAGCGCTCGGCGGCCTCGGGCAGAAGCGGGACAGGTTCCTCGCCAAGCCCTTCATCCCGCATGTATCCGACCAGCGCTGGATCGGGCGTTCCCGAGCGGGCCACTGCGACAAAGGTCAGCCGCGCGCTTAAGGCGACGGCTAAATCCGCCGCCCGCTCGGCCGCGACACAGGCCGGGTCCGAGCCATCCACACCGCAGAGGATATGCGTGATGCCGCCATTCATGACAGCCACGCCTGATAGAGAAGCCCGCTCGACAGCGAGCCGATCAGGGCAAAGGCGATGTAGAGCGCAAAGACTGGCCGCTTGACCAGCGCGAAGACCGCGATAGCCGCGGGCAGCGAGGTGACACCCCCGGCAACGAGAAAGGCCAGCCCCGCGCCGGGTGCCATGCCCTGCTCAATCAGGCCAGACACCAGCGGCAGCGCCGCATAGCCGTTCAGATAGGCCGGAATGCCCACCAACGTTGCTGTCAGGATCGGGGCGAACCCTTCGCCGCCTAGGGCCGAGGCGACCCATTCGGCCGGGATATAGGTCAGCATCAGGCTTTCGAGCAGAAAGGCCAAGGTCAGCCATTTGAGCAGGAACAGGGTTGACGACAACGCCTCCTTGCCAAACTTCGCTCTCCGCGCCGGTTCTTGCCAGAAACGCCACGCGACCTTGCCGGGCTTGCGCACCGCCGATGCCCCGCACCCACCATTGCCGACGCCTGGTCGCAACGGGTCGGACAGGTTCCCTGCCTGTGACAGGGCTAGGGTGACATAGCCGCCGAACAGTCCAAGTCCGATCGCCGCCAGGGTCTTGGCGACGGCGAACTCTGTCCCCAAAAGGCCGGATGTCAGCATGAACATCGAGGGGTCGATGACCGGCGAGGCCAGCCAGAAGGCCATGACGGCTGACAATGGCACCCCCATGGACAAGAGCGCCGCGATCAACGGGATCACGCCGCAGGAACAGAAGGGCGATAGCGCGCCAAAGGCCGCAGCGACGGCGATCATCGTCAGGGGCGATCCGGCAAAGACCCGGGCGATCAGATTGTCAGCCCCAGTGGCCGTGGCATAGGCGGCAACCGCAATCGACAAGACAAGGAATGGCGCCGTGTCGACTAAGGCCTCGGCCACGAACCGGCTGCTGGTCAGCGCCTGCCCCGGGGCGAGCACGAAGACGACCAGCAGGATCGCTAGACTGACGAGCCAGACGCGGTGCCGCGCGGCGAACCTGCGTATCGTGTCGCCAATGCGCGGTTCGGGGGTAGCTGACAATTCTGACACGGCGACTTCTCCGGTTTTATAGTTATGACGATCAAAAAAATTGGTCAGGCGGCATCCGTCCGGCGCTGCACCCCGGAACAGCATTCTTCTTGCAGGTAGGCGGTGATCCTTGCCATCGCGGCAAAGTCCGGTCGGTTGATGACCTCTCGCCCCTGCCGTTCCTGGATCACCAGACCGGACTGGACCAGCATCCGCAGGTGATGCGCTAGCGTCGATGCAGGAAGGCCAAGTTCCTCAACCAGTTGCCCCACGCTCAGCCCGGAATCTCCCGCCCTGACGAGAAGCCGGTAGACGGCGAGCCGTGCTTCATGCCCCAAAGAGGCAAGCGCCTGCGCGATTTCTTTGGGATTCGATGCGGCGGTCATTGTTTCAACATAACTACTAGTCTAGTTTAGTAAAGAAGAATGAGTGCTATCAGGCGTTGAACATCCTGTGCCCCGCGACAAGGTTATAGAATTGAAACCCGAGCGTTACGTCGGCGCTGACAGTCTTCAGGTTAAGGCGTTCGGGATCATGCCCTTTGCGCAACCTAGACTGGACGTCATCGTCATAGAGAGTGAGAGGAGTGCCGGTTTCCCGGTGACGGGTTGAGGGCTGGGAGAGTGGCTCCCGGCGCCCGTCACGGGAGATAGCCGATGGGCGTTGTAGAAGTTCTGGACCCGGTCACGCCGGCGCGGGTTGGTGGCTGGAAGGTGGATGTCAGCCGGGGTGAGCGAAACGGGCGCGTGTCGTCCGAGTGGTTTAACCGGCCCGACGATGAGCGGTATCTGTCGCTCGACGATCTTTGGACATCGGTGAAGGGCCGGTCCGAGCGCAGCCGCAGCCGTGTGGTGCAGACGGCGGATATCCGCGTCGAGGCCGCGCGCGACAACCCTGAACGGCTGCACCTGATGCTGCCGAAAGCGCAAGAACCTGTCGCGCCCACGCACTGGGCTTTCGGCCAGCTTGCCAGCATCGTCGGCGCTCCGGCCTCCTACCTGCGCCAGCTGCCCGCGCCGCTGGCCGGGATCAACCTGCAATACGGCCTGACCAATCACCGCGCCGAGCAAGTGAAGACCTTCGAGACCAAGGATGGCCGCACCGAACTGCGCGCGGTGACCGGCCCCGATTATGGCCGCATCCATGACCACGAGCTGGTCGAGGCGGTGCAGCGCATCGCGGGCAATGGCACGGGTGACACGCGCTGGAAGGTGCCGGGCGTGCTCGACTGGTCAACCGGGGTCTACAACCCCGATGTCGCGATCAGCCGCGACACGACTACGCTGTATGCCTCGGACCGCGATGTCTTCCTGTTCCTGGTCGACGATCACAACCCGATCGAGGCGGGCCGCCTGCCGGACGGCTCCCCCGATCTCTACTTCCGGGGCTTTTACTGCTGGAACTCCGAGGTCGGGGCCAAGACCCTCGGCATGGCAAGCTTCTACCTGCGGGCGGTGTGTCAGAACCGCAATCTCTGGGGCGTCGAGGATTTCCAGGAAATCACCATCCGCCACTCGAAGTATGCCGCCTCGCGTTTTGCCCATGAGGCGGCTCCGGCGCTGACGCGCTTTGCCAATTCCTCGCCGCAGGGTTTCGTGAACGGCATCAAGGCGGCGCGGCAACAGATCGTGGCGCGGACGGATGAGGACCGGGATGACTTCCTGCGGAAGCGCGGCTTCTCTAGGCCCGAGTCCGCCAAGATCATCGAGAAGGTGCTGATGGAAGAGGGCCGCCCGCCCGAAAGCATCTTCGACTTCGTGCAGGGCATCACGCGGCTTGCGCGCGACAAAACCCAGCAGGACGCCCGCCTCGACATGGAAGGGCGCGCCAAGAAGCTGCTCGACCGGGTCGGCTGATGAGGGCGTTGGGGCTTACACCGATGGGTCCCAAGCCGAGCTGATAATTCTTCGATGTTTGAAGTGATCTAGGTGGCCAAAAGGTCTGTCTTCCACTCCAATCTGCAGCCCACGGACCCATCAAGACGTAAGAGTGAAAGGTGCAGTGTTGGATCGCCCTTCTTGACCCTTATTCCTTTGAATGGATTAAGTAGGGAATGGACCGCACATGGGTTTGGGACCGAGATCTCGCAGTCACCCAAAACTGCAAGATGTGGCATCTGTCGTTCTCCCACTAATCCGTCCGTGCGCTTGCTAGGTGGTGTCCCGCCAGGTGTTTTGAAGACAAACGGCATGTTCGGATCGAGGGATTCTTTCGCCACAGGAATGTGAACACCAGTTGGTAAGAAAGGAGCGTTGTAGGGGACAGTGGAGTGTTCACCTTCGTCTGAAGGTGATGTGCCCCGCCAAGACACTCCTATCGGTGACCCTTTGCCTCGACCCCGGATGCCAAGAGTAATGTGTTCGGACGCTGGACTTATGGGTGTGCCGTCTAACCAGATCAGTTCGAGGAAAACATCTTCAAGGCACGCGCAAAAGTTGCGCGTGCCTTGCCCTGTATGTGATCGGCTGTAATTTATTCGTAGCCCCGCTTCGTCCATCATTCGACGAGCTGTTGCTTCTCTCGAAACGAAGAGAAATATGTGGTCGAGTTCAGGCATGTAGGACCCCGTTGACGGTCAAGTTCTGAAAAATCTCTCAGTTTGCAGAACTAGAACATCAACGAGGCGGCGCAACTACGATCTAATTTTGTGGTCTGCTTTTGTGTGCCTAGAAGTATCTCCGCCGAATTCATCGACGTCGCCCCTTCGAGGAAGAGGGCGGAGGTTTGGTCTTTGACGCTTGAGGCGGGGAGAGAGGCTTCCCGCGCCGTCGGAGATACTTCCATGTTCGACCTGCCCTTGCCCAATCACCCGACCGCCTACGCGCGGCTCGTCCCGCCGCATTTTCGCTTGGGCGACGCTGACCCTAATCACCCCTTCGCCCTGACCCTGTCGCGCCGCGCGCCGGCCGATCTGATGTCGGGCCGCGCCGCGCCCCTAGTGCTCGCCCGCTTCGCGACGCTGGCCGAGGCCATGCAGGGCGCGATCGACCATGCCGAGGGGATGGTCATGGATGCCGCGCCCCAGCTTCTGGCGATCCTCGATCGCGATGAGCGCCTTGTGTTGGCCGGAGCCGCCAGCGACCACGCTGTCGCCTGGTGCCACCCGGTAGCGAGCGCGGTCGAGGCGAGGGGTGTGGTGATTGAGGCAAGCCAGCTGCGTGCGCAGGCGAGCCGTGCGGCCGCCTGGGGCGAGCCCGATCTGGCAGGGCGGCTGCGCCACCGCGCCGATCTTCTGGATGCACGGCTCGTCGATCCGCCTTGGCGCGCCTTTGCCTCCCGGGCGCTGCAGGTCGCTGCGTGAGGCCCGAGAGGCAGAGAAGGGCAGGGGGGATTTGGAGCTTGTCCGGGGGAGAGAGATCGCCCGGCCCGGCTCCGATCCCTTCACTCTACCGGAGATACCCGATGAATCTGACTGAACCCACCCTCATGCCCCTGATGGAACCCTCGACTATCGCCATGGCGCAGATTTTCGCCGCGCATGCCGCGCGCGCGGCCCGGATCGAAGCGCTCCGCCCTGGCAACAAGGACCGCCTCTTCGACGGCCTCATGGCCGCTGGCATCACCCATGTCACCGTGACTTTCGACGGTGCAGGGGACAGCGGCCAGATCGAAAGCATCGGCGCATGGTCCGGCGAGACCGCCGTTGATTTCCCCGCGACCGAGATCGCCTATGCTGCGCTGACCTGGGACGACCCCGAGGTCGAGATGCGGGAGCGCTCGCTGGAGGATGCCGTCGAGCAGCTGGCCTACGACTTCCTCTCCGACACCCATGGCGGCTGGGAGAACAACGACGGCGCCTCGGGCGAGTTCTGCTTCGACGCCGCGGCCCGCTGCATCCACCTCGAGTTCAACGAGATGGGGTGGTTGCCGCCCTCCCCAGCGGACACGCCTGTGTGCCGGGATGACATGGGGCATCAACCATCATGCGGAGAGGACTAAGAATGTTGGAAACGATGATCGGCGTGGATTTGGCGAAGTCAGTATTTCAGGTGCATGGCGCTTCGATGACCGGCGTCGTGAAGTTTCTCAAGCGGTTGACCAGAAGCCAGTTCCGCCGGTTTCTTGCAGCTGAGCCTAGGTCCGTTTTCGTAATGGAAGCTTGCGGCAGCGCGCATCACTGGGAGCGCGAGATGGTCAAGACAGGCTACGAGGTGAAGCTGATTGCCCCGCAGTATGTGCGCCCCTTCGGCAGACGACAGAAAAACGACGCGGCCGACGCGGAAGCGATTGTGATCGCAGCTCAGCGTCCAGAGATGGTCGAGGTCAGCTGAGATGACCGACCCGGCCTATCAGCGCCTCGGCCTGCCGGCGACGGCGTCGCCCTATACGGTCCTGCGGGCAGCGGTCCGAGCGCTGCACCCCGACACACGCGCGGTTCGCGGCTTCCGGGCCGCGCGCAAGCGCTTCTACCGGCAGATGCTCTGCGCGCATACCGCGCGACAGGCGGCGGGCGACAGGCCAACCGGCTGATCGCTCCCGACCACTCCTTCATCCCGACAAAACGCCCGGCCGCTCGGCCGGGTCTTCCCCACTCAGGAGGTTCCCATGGCGGATTACTTCACCCAGTTCTCATGCCTGCTCGACGTCGGCAGTCCCGACAAGGCCGCCCGCGCGCTCGCGTTGTTCCAGAGTTTGCGCGCTGCGGATCAGGACGCCGATGACCCGGAGGTCGCAGGCTTCGATCTCGTGCGCCAGGACGCGCCCGAGGGCAGCACCCTCTGGATCCATGATGACGACAACGGCGATGTCGAGGCGGTCATCCGCTTCGTGCTGCGCCTTGCGGAAGAGTTTGATCTCACTGGCCTCTGGGGGTTCAAGTATGCCTTGACCTGCTCCCGGCCGCGCCTCGACGCCTTCGGCGGCGGCGCGCATGTCATCGATCTCGGCGCGCGGAAATCCGTCGGCTGGACCAGCAGCCACGAATGGTTGGCCGCTGCGCTGAACGGGGAGGACGCACATGCCTGAGGTGATCTGTACCACCGTCTACGTGTTCCCTGAACTCTCCGATGCCGCCAAGGAAAAAGCGCGTAGCTGGTATCGCGAGCTTGGCCCCCACGACGATTGGTGGGACGCGGTCTACGAGGATTTCGAGCGGGTCTGCGAAATCCTCGGCATCCGCCTGAAGACCACGCCCGTCCGCCTGATGGGCGGCGGGACACGGGCCAAGCCCTGCATCTGGTTTTCAGGCTTCTGGAGCCAGGGCGACGGTGCCAGCTTCGAAAGCTACTGGTCCCACACCAAGGGCGCGGCCGCGCGCATCCGGGACTATGCGCCCCAGGACACGACGCTCCATGGCATCGCGGACCGCCTGCAGGCCATCCAGCGGCCAAACTTCTACCAGCTCGCTGCCGAGGTCAGTCACCGCGGCCGCTACTGCCACGAATACACCATGTCTGTGGACGTCACGCGCGACAGCCCAACCTGTCAGCCGCCGACTGAGGACGCCGACCAGATCGTGACCGAGGCGATGCGCGATCTGGCCCGTTGGCTCTACCGCCAGCTTCAGGCTGAATACGACCATCTCAATTCAGACGAGGCCATCGAGGAGGGGATCATCGTCAACGAGTACACCTTCACCGAAGCCGGGCGGCGGTTCGGGTGAGGCGCGCCCTTCGAAGAACCTTCCCGACCGCACGCTTGAAACGTACGTCGATCTGGCGTACATATCTGGGAGACCTTTCAGGAGGCGACCATGCTCGGTTTCCACGACACCACCCGCGCGATCGACGAGCGCAACGAGGCCCGGATGAATTTCCGGACGAAGCCGCGCATCAAGACTGCGATTCAGCAGGCGGCGGCGCTGTCCGGCGTCGACGATTCCGTCTTCACAATGAACG
>Ga0209812_10000447_pt1 | contig 37999 bp, 36 predicted proteins | sample JI71714BDNA_FD_187502 | JGI IMG/M metagenome (GOLD analysis project Ga0209812, IMG submission 187502) | Wastewater effluent complex algal communities from Wisconsin, to seasonally profile nutrient transformation and Carbon sequestration -... | ecosystem: Engineered > WWTP > Effluent > Algae...
GGGAAGCTATAGGGCAATTGGATTGTCAGGTGGTAGGTCTAGATTGGAACATGGATATTCATGAATCCAGACAACTCATCCCGACCAAAACCCTGCAAGGGAATCTTGATCCTTGTGTCTTGTATGCTCCTTTTGCAGAGGTGGAAAAACAGACTAGACAAATGCTAGAGGCTTTTGGTACACAGCGGTATATTGCCAACTTGGGCCATGGCGTTTATCCTGATACAAATCCAGATCATGTGCGATGCTTTATCGATACTGTCAAAGGCTATCAACCACCCATTGCACACTAAGTCCCTCGCTTCTAGCGTTGTAATGTACAATTTAAGCATGCAAAATTTGGTACGTTTACTCATTTTTCTGGGGTCCTGTGGACTTATTTTCCCCTTGACCGCCCAAAATATTAATCCGCTAGGGGCAGCGATCAATTCTGAATTTAATGAAATCCATCCCCTAATTTCTGCGGATGGCCAGACGTTATACTTCGTTCGAGCCAACCATCCCTCCAACGGCATGGGCAAGGAAGGTTCGAACGATGTATGGTATGCTGAAAAACGGGGTACCCAATGGACTATGTCTCGGCGAATGCCCAACGCCATTAATAAAGATCGTTACAATGATCTATTTAGTATCTCGCCCGATGGCCAAACCGCGTTGATTCGCGGTGTTTATGAAAAAGGAAAAAGAATAGATGAGGTGGGCCTTTCCACTACAACTAAAAATCGAAATGGATGGTCCCAGCCCGAAAAAGTGAATATCCCCAAATTGGATGGGATGGTCAAGGGACCTTACTTGTCGGCTTACCTAGGGCACGATGGCCGTACCCTCCTTCTCTCCTTCTCAGAAAGTAAAACAGGGTCCGAAGATCTGTACGTGAGTTTGCAAGATCGAAAAGGACAATGGTCTAAACCGTTATTTTTGGGTAAAGAGATCAATACTTCATTTGGGGAGACCACTCCTTTTTTAGCTTCTGACCAAATGACCCTGTACTTTGCATCCAACCGCCCGGGTGGGCAAGGGGGCTATGATATCTGGATGAGTCGACGACGTGACCGGACTTGGCAAAAGTGGACCAAGCCCATCAACTTAGGCGAAAAAATCAATTCAAAAGAAGATGACCTGTATTTCTCCATCGCTGCCGATGGTGTTTCGGGGTATCTGAGTACGCGAAATAACTCGGTAGGGAAAGGGGATATTATGCTCATTCAATTCCCTCAACCTGAATTCACCACACCAACCCTAGCACAAACGGGGGCCGTTCAAGGTGGGTCGTCGCAAACTGGCGACAATTCTACCAACTCAACAGATAAAAACACAAACCGAAATCAGGAAGGCCTAGGTCCAGATGGAAACAATTCGTTGGCTGCTACCCGGGGCAATGGAGGTAAAAACCAAAATGGAAATGTTTCTGGAAATCGACAGACAACGCAATCGGATGGATCAACCATCTCGGGCAATCAAGGAGGGACAAATGGCAATAATTCAGGACTTTTTGACGGTTCAACACCAGCACCGGTGATCATGTACGCCGGAAAGGTTATCCAAGAAAAAACGGGCCAGCCACTTGATGCGAAAATAATTTATGAATCCTTGAATGGCGACGGCACCTCGGGTGTGGTATCAACCAATCCCACGACAGGGGAATACAAACTATTGCTTCCTGTGGGTAAATCCTATGCCATCCGCGCCGAGGCGAAGGATTTCGTCTCGTCAAGCCAACGTCTAGACCTCACCCAAACAAACCAATACACGGAGATTAAAGCAGCCACAATAACTGCTGTGCAACTCGTTTCCGGTGCCAATATTACGCTTGAAAATATCTTTTTTGAGTTTGGAAAAGCAACCTTACAGCCAACCTCTACTGTCGAACTTAATCGAATTGTAGATTTGTTATTGGATAATCCAACCTTGATTGTCGAAATCCAAGGACACACCGACAATGTAGGCACCAACGAAGTCAATAAAAAACTATCCCAAGATCGTGCGGATGCTGTGCGTACCTACCTCTTGCGTCAAAAAGTTCCTGCCGACCGCATCACCAGTAAAGGCTATGGCTTTGATCGGCCTATTGCATCAAACGAAACCCCGGAAGGGCAAGCTAAAAATAGACGTGTTGATTTCTTAGTGATTCGAAAATAAACCGAACATTATACCTAAGGAAAAGGGGACTTCTAGCCAAATTTACCCCTTTAACCTATCTATTTTTCACTTTCAATGTAATTTTTTACGGAAAGTAATCAAGTTGTCATTTTAAAATTTTAGTTTTGTCAAGCCAAAGCATCCAAACGTATATTTTAGAATGCTTTGTTCGGTTCTTTTCCGGTTAAATCCCCCCGAGAAGGACCTTGAATCGGGGATGCTAACTCGCAATGAAAATAGCCGTTGTTGGAACCGGATACGTAGGTCTCGTAACCGGAACATGTTTTGCCGAGACTGGCAATGATGTTACTTGTATTGATGTTGATGCCAAAAAAGTCGAGAAACTCAAAAAGGGTAAAATGACTATTTACGAACCCGGCTTGGACATTCTGTTTGATCGAAATACCAAGGAAGGTCGTTTGAACTTCACAACCAACCTCCCTGAAGGGATTGAGGGTGCAGAGGTGATTTTTTTGGCCTTACCAACGCCTCCAGGCGAGGATGGTTCGGCTGATTTAAAGTATATCTTGGGCGTAGCGGATGATTTGGGTAAAATCATGAAGCAATACGCTGTGATTGTTGACAAAAGCACTGTACCTGTTGGTACCTCCGAAAAAGTGCATGCCGCGATTGCAAAACATGCCACAGTGCCCTTTGATGTAGTATCCAATCCTGAATTTTTGCGGGAAGGAGTTGCCGTAGATGATTTCATGAAACCTGATCGTGTTGTCATTGGCACAGAGTCCGATCGAGCAAAGGTTATTATGGAGCGATTGTACGCTCCTTTAGTTCGTCAAGGAAATCCAGTCATTTTTATGGATGAGCGTTCCGCCGAAATGACAAAATACGCCGCGAATGCCTTCTTGGCCATGAAGATTACGTTCATGAATGAAATTGCCAACCTGTGTGAACGTGCAGGTGCCGACGTTGACAGCGTTCGGAAAGGTATTGGAACCGATAGCCGAATTGGCAAGCGGTTCTTATTTGCAGGCATTGGTTACGGTGGATCTTGTTTCCCTAAAGACGTACAAGCGCTTGGCAAAACAGCCAGTGAGTATGATTACGACTTCAAGATTTTACGGTCTGTGATGAGCGTTAATGAAAAGCAAAAAACCAAGCTTATCCCACAACTAAAATCCTATTTCAATCAAGATTTGAAAGGAAAAACAATTGCGATGTGGGGATTAGCTTTCAAACCGCATACCGATGATATCCGGGAAGCACCTGCCTTGTATAACATCAAAGCACTCCGTCGTGCTGGAGCTAAAGTGGTCGTGTATGACCCCGAGGCAATGGAAAACGTACGGGGCGTGATCGGGAAAAAAGTAAAATATGCCAAATCGCTGTACGAAGCCATTGATGGCGCCGATGCCTTGATGATTATGACCGAATGGCCTGCTTTCCGGACACCCGACTTTGACAAAATTTCTGCTGGACTTAAGAATAAAGTCATCTTCGACGGACGAAATTTGTATGAATTGGATGATATGGAGCAACTAGGCTTCGACTATTTCTCGATCGGTCGTCAGGCCATTAATCAAAATCAACCTACCACATGAAACGTGTATTAATTACCGGCGGTGCTGGCTTTTTAGGGTCTCATTTGTGTGATCGCTTCATCAAAGAAGGCTACCATGTGATTGCCATGGACAACTTGATTACGGGCGACCTCCGCAACATTGAGCATTTATTCCCTTTGCCCAATTTTGAATTTTATCACCACGATGTGAGTAAATTCATCCATGTCCCGGGAGAATTGGACTATATCCTACACTTTGCTTCGCCAGCTAGCCCAATCGACTATCTCAAAATCCCCATTCCTACCTTAAAAGTAGGCTCGTTGGGTATTCACAACTGTCTTGGACTTGCTCGGGTAAAAAAAGCACGTGTTTTGATCGCATCAACGTCTGAGGTTTATGGTGATCCTTTGGTTCACCCGCAAAACGAAGATTATTGGGGTCATGTCAATCCCGTTGGGCCAAGAGGCGTCTACGATGAGGCCAAACGCTTTCAAGAAGCCATGACCATGGCGTATCATACCTACCATGGCGTAGAAACGCGGATTGTACGTATTTTCAACACGTATGGGCCCAGAATGCGGTTGAACGATGGCCGTGTACTACCGGCCTTCATTGGTCAAGCTCTCCGGGGTGAAGACCTAACCATTTTTGGCGATGGTAGCCAAACCCGTTCATTCTGTTATGTGGATGACTTGGTCGAAGGTATTTACCGCCTCCTGCTGTCTGATTATGCACAACCGGTCAATGTAGGAAATCCAGCCGAAATTACGATTAAGGAATTTGCCGAGGAAATAATCAAGCTCACGGGAACTACGCAAAAAGTTGTCCAAAAACCACTTCCGATGGATGATCCCAAACAAAGGCAGCCTGATATTACCCGAGCGAAGGAAATTCTTGGTTGGGAACCAAAAGTGACACGCGAGGAGGGGCTAAAAATTACCTACGATTACTTTAGAAACTTGCCCAAAGAACGACTCTGGGAAGAAGCAAGTCATCGAGAGTTTTAATCCACCTAAAGGCCTTTTCAATTTGATGAAAAGGCCTTTTTTACATTGAACTAGTTGATCATCCACCTAAAAAATGGCATGCGATTTATCTTACCCACCCTTGTTATCGCTCAATTCTTCTGTACCTCGGTTTGGTTTGCAGGAAATTCCGTCATTCTCGATATCGCGAAGGATTTACACGTTGATCCTCTTTTTTTTGCTCATCTGACCAGTGCTATCCAGTTTGGATTCATTTCCGGCACCTTGGTTTTTGCTTTATTCACCCTTTCAGATCGCTTTTCTCCATCTCGCGTCTTTTTTTTCAGTTCTATGTTCGCGGCCTTATGCAATCAGGGCCTCATAATTGATTCCATTGGACCTGAAGCCGTTCTATTGCTCCGGTTTCTCACCGGATTTTTCCTTGCCGGCATTTATCCAGTTGGGATGAAAATTGCCTCTGATTATTTCCAATCCGGTTTGGGAAAATCACTTGGTTTCTTGGTTGGTGCCTTAGTTTTAGGAACAGCTTTTCCCCATTTTTTAAAAAGCCTTGCGTGGGGTTTACCGTGGAAATATGTTATCTATTTCACGAGTGGATTATCGCTTTTAGGTGGATTGGGCATTGGGTTATTCGTTCCCGATGGGCCTTTCCGGAAACCCAGTCAAAAAATGGATTTTACCTCTTTCTTGACAGGTTTTCGGCAAAAAACGTTTCGTTCTATTTCATTTGGGTATTTCGGTCACATGTGGGAGCTCTATGCCTTTTGGGCATTTATACCCGCTATCCTGAGCTCATATAACGCCCAATTTCCTGGTGCCCAGCTGAATGCACCCCTCCTTTCCTTTCTCATTATTGCCTCAGGCGCGCTATCTTGTTCGCTCAGCGGATTTTTAGCTGAACGGTTTGGTGCGAAAAAAGTAGCCACCATTGCTTTGGCTCTTTCCTGTTTGTGTTGTTTACTTTCACCCTTCTTCTTACAGCATACGTCTGCCCCCATTTTTTTACTCTTTTTGTTCAGTTGGGGCCTATTCGTCATTGCAGATTCTCCCTTATTTTCCACCTTAGTAGCACAAAACGCCCCACCTGAATCAAGAGGAACCTCACTCACCATTGTCAACTGCATAGGTTTTGCCATCACAATTTTTAGCATTCAGCTGATTCGGCTCGTAACCGATATAATGGCGTGGCCCTATGTTTACCTGTTCTTGGCGATAGGACCCCTACTTGGGCTATTTGCTTTACTTGAGGGTCAAAAGAACACCCCAATTACAGGGCGGTCTATTCAATAAAACGAAGGCCAATCCGGGTGGATTGGCCTTCGTAATGTATATGACAAGGTCTATTAATTCTGACCACCTGTGGATGTTTTTGCCCCAGGCTCTGCTGCTTTTACTGGGACAGGTTTGTCAAAATCACCCGCTTTGATTATCGAAATTTTACTCGGATCGATATATTTCCGGAATACGGCATTAATTTGCTCTACCGTCAATCCCTTGAGTGCTTCCTCGAGTTTCGCATCAAATTGCAAGGTGCGATCTAAATATAAATAATTATTCAATTTACCCGCCAGTTCATTGTCCTTGGACCGAGAAACTGAGTTGGATTGAACCAAACCATCAATAGCTGCTTTGACCTCCGCTTCAGTAAATCCTTCATTACGTGCTTTATCCAATTCTTCTCGGAAAGCTTGCTCCAAACGCGCTGCATTTTCAGGCGCATAAATTGCATACGTTAAGAACATGCCTTTTTTGTCCAAAGAACTGGCATTCAGCTGTGATCCAACCCCATAGGAAATACCCTCTTTTTGTCTGATCCGGACGGCTAAACGCGAATTTAAGAATCCGCCGCCTAAGACGTAGTTACCGACCAAAAGTGCTGGATATTCTGGATCTGTATCTTGCAAAGGCATATTCAACCCAGCTAAGAACATAGCATTCGGCTTGTCTGGCGTTTTGATGGCTTCAACTTGCGCAGGACGATCCTCGAATGTTGTGGGGATTCGGCTAAACGCCGTCTTACTTTTCCACGAACCTAACCCATTGGACAAAATACTACGTACTTCTTCTGCATCAAAATCGCCTACTAGTGACATTGAGGCACTTGAGGCACCATAAAAATCAGCATGGAACTTCTTCATATCAGCCACTGTCACCTTCTCCATTCCTTCTAAAGTTTCTTGAAGCGTTGGCGAATAGCGAATATCATCTTTTTCGACGGGATTCATGATTCGGCCGAACGACACACTAGCTAACGCCATTGGGTCACTCAATTGAGATTCGATTTGCGCTTTCTGTTCTGCTTTTAATTTTTCGAACTCAGAGGCATCAAAAACTGGGTTTTGCAATACTTCCGTGACAATACGCAAGACCGTAGCTAGGTTATCGCGGGTCGTGGTAATGGAGGCACCAGCTGAATTTCCACCACCGTAGATATTCACTTGAGCTTTCAATTTATCCAAAGTATCTTTTAAGGCTTGCCGAGAGAATTGTTTGGAACCGTACATGAGCATATCACCTGCCAAGCTGGCGATCATCGCTTTTCCTCGGAGCGAGGTCGCATCTCCAAGTCTGAGCGACAAATTTGCTGCGACAACATTCCCTTTTGTTGTTTTGGGCAAAAATGCCACTTCCATACCATTGGATAAGACAAACTGCTGTGTTCTAGCATCGATATTCGCTGGGGAAGGATCAAAAGCCTCACCTTGTGCGATAGCGGCACGACCTTTGTAATTCTTCACCAATTCCTCCACATTAGGCGCTTCAGGTACTTTGACTCGATCCGGGGTAGGTTCTGGAATAAAGGTACCATAGGTCCGATTCGAGGGTTTGAAATAGTATTTGGCGACACGCATGACATCGTCTGCCGTAACTTTTTCTATCGCATCTCGGTAAAGGAAGAACGTTCTCCAGTCACCCTGCGCAATATACTCGCTTAAGCCCCGACCCAATACGTCCGTATTGCGAAGGATTAATTCAAAACGCTTACTCAATTTATTTTTGGCACGTTCAACATCCTCTTTCGTGAATTGCATAGTCTGCACATCATCCAACGTTTTTAAGAATGTATTTTTAGCATCTTCTAAATCTTTTTCTTTTAGCACCTCGGCGGCAAAATAAGCTAAGCCGGGTTCTTTTAAACTAAAAGAATATCCATATTGCGAGGCTGCTTTTTTAGTTTCGACTAGATTTTTATACAGAATACCGGAAGGATCATCTGTAATCGCATTGATCAAAATATCCAAAGGCGCGTAATCAGGATGTGTACCTGGAGAGATATGGTACATAGCTCCCACATATTGGACATCCCCTACCCGACGAAGAACCACCGAACGCTCTCCATCTTGAGTTGGCTCAACGGTATAAGTCGGGGTAAGTTTCCGCGAAGGACGAGGAATGACTCCGAAATATTCATTCACCATTTGCAAGGTTTTTGCCGGATCAATTTTACCGGCCACAATTAAAACGGCATTGTCCGGTTGATAATATTTTTTATAGAATGCTTGCAGGTTTTCAATAGGAACACGTTCAATGTCCTCCCGAGAGCCAATCGTAGAATTCCCATAGTTATGCCATAAGTAACCTGAAGCAATGATTCGTTCGCTCAGGATACTACCCGGGTCATTCTCACCCATTTCAAACTCATTCCGTACAACCGAGTATTCAGTCTCTAGATCCTCCTTTTTAACAAAAGAATTCACCATTCGATCGGCTTCTAGATCCAAAGCCCAACGCAAGTTATCTTCTGTTGCGTTAAACGTTTCATAGTAGTTTGTCCGATCCAACCACGTGGTCCCATTCGGGCGGGCGCCGCGCTCAGCGAGTTCTTGCGGAATATTCGGGTGTTTGGGCGTACCCTTGAACACCATGTGCTCCAACAAGTGAGCCATCCCCGTTTCGCCATACCCTTCATGCCGCGAACCCACCAAATACGTGATATTCACCGTAATCGTTTGCTGCGACGGATCTGGGAAAAGTAAGACTTTCAAACCATTTTGTAGCGTATATTCCGTAATGCCCTCCACCGAGGCTCCTCGCACCGGGTCCGCTAGTTTTGGTGTGACCGTTTCGACAGCAGAAACATTTTTGCTGTTTTTACGAGCCTTTTGTGCGATTACTTCCGACGACAATCCGCCCGAGATAAGCACGGCAACTAAAGCCCATAAGCCATTTTTTGTGGCGATCTTCATGTACATAGAGTTGATGATTAAGAAAATGAAAACGTCCTTCGTTTTCCTTGTGAATATAATTGAAAAGATCGACAAAAAAGATGAATTTCAGGACTAACGGTTATTTTTTGGGATAGAATCCAGATCACCAATCTACTTTTTGGATTAAATCAAAACAAAAAAACTGCCTGAATCAAGACGTTAAACCCATTGACATGAGTAAAAATCCTTCATCAGACAGTTATTTAGCGCATCTCGCTCCAAGCGAAATTATATTTTTGGATTTTCCAAGTGGAAGGTTAGCGGATTTGTGACTTGCTCATCCAGCAAAGCAACAGACAGTACTTCTTCCACCGATTGTACATAATGGAACGTTAATCCTTGGGTATACTCCTCCCCGATCTCTTCTACATCGCGCCGATTCCGAGCGCACATGATTATTTCTTGGATACTGGCTCGTTTGGCCGCCAATATTTTCTCTTTAATACCTCCTACAGGCAATACTTTCCCACGCAACGTAATCTCCCCGGTCATCGCGACAAAGGGTTTTATTTTCCGTTGAGTAAAAATAGACGCCATGGAAGTCAGCATTGTAATACCCGCTGATGGACCATCTTTTGGCACAGCCCCCTGCGGTACGTGTATATGGAGGTCATATTGTTGAAATACCCGGTAATCGATTCCTAGAGAATCGGCGTGCGACTTCAGGTAGGACAAGGCTGTCATGGCAGACTCTTTCATCACATCGCCCAACTGTCCGGACAACGTGAGCTGTCCTTTGCCCCGACTTAAGTTCGATTCAATGAAAAGAATGTCTCCACCCACGGGCGTCCAAGCCAGACCCGTCACCACACCCGGGATATCATTGCCCTCGTAAAGGTCGGTATCAAAAGGAGGATTCCCTAGAATCTCCTCGACATCTGCTTTTTTGATCACCTTTTTATGAGGTAATTCCATAGCAATAGCCGTAGCAATTTTACGTACCACACTGCCTATTTTCTGTTCCAAAGAACGCACACCCGACTCACGGGTATATCCTTCAATAATGGCCTGTACAGCCTCTGGCTGAATTTTCAAATCGGAACTTTTCAGACCATGTTCTTTCAATTGTTTCGGGAGTAAATGTCGCTTGGCAATTTCCTGCTTCTCCTCTACGGTATACCCCGTAATTTCGATAATTTCCATCCGATCCCGTAAAGCGGGCTGGATGGTATCCAGCGCATTGGCGGTGGCCACAAATAGAACTTTGGAAAGGTCGAATTCTACTTCGAGGTAGTTGTCCTTGAACGCATTATTTTGTTCAGGATCTAAGACTTCCAGCAAGGCAGACGACGGATCCCCGCGCATATCTCGGGAAACTTTGTCAATTTCATCCAGAACAAAAACCGGATTAGCGGATTTTGCCTTATTGATGTTTTGAATAATTTTTCCCGGCATGGCGCCGATGTAGGTTTTTCGGTGCCCACGAATTTCGGCCTCATCATGTACACCTCCGAGAGCCATCCGGACATAGTTTCGCCCTAAGGCTTTCGCAATAGATTTTCCGAGGGAAGTCTTTCCCACCCCAGGAGGTCCATACAAACAAAGAATAGGCGCTTTCAAATCATTTCGCAATTTGAGAACTGCCATGTATTCAATAATCCGATCTTTTACTTTTTTCAGACCAAAATGATCCGCGTCTAATATTTTTCGGGCCCGTTGCAGATCAAAATTATCCTTGGTGAGTTCACCCCAAGGTAAATCAACGAGTAGTTCGGTATAGGATAATGAAACGGCATATTCCGGAGCCATGGAATTGGTCCGGAGAATTTTATTCAATTCCTTGTTAAAATGGTCGTTGACTTCAGGTGACCATTTCTTGCGAGCGCCTTTCATTCGAAGCTTTTCGACTTCTTGATCCGGCGTATCTTGACCCAGTTCTTCTTGGAGAACTTTAATTTGTTGCCGCAAGTAGTACTCTCGTTGTTGTTGATCGATATCAATACTCGCTTTGGACTGAATATCACGCTTGATTTCAAGTACTTGAATTTCCTTCATCATATGCTCGAGCAAACGATGCGCTTGTTCGGTACCATCAAAGGTTTCAAGAAGCACTTGCTTTTCAAAAAGTTCAATGCTCAGATTGGAGGACAAAAAGTGCGTCAAGAAACTCGGGTTATCGATATTGGAGATGGCCATTTGTGCATCTCGCGGAATATCGGTATTCAAGTTCATAATATTTGTGGCCGCCTCTTTCAAACTTTGAATGAGTGCCTTGATTTCCTTCCGTTTCGGACTAGGGAATTGATCTTCTTTATAAACAACTTTGGCTTGGATATAAGGTTGATCTTTGGTAAACTCAACCACTTGGAATCGGCGGCGCCCCTGCATGATGATTGTGACGTTACCATCCGGTAGAACAATCATTTTGAGGATAGTACCGATCGTCCCTACCTTATACAAATCATCGAATGTTGGTTCATCCTTGGTTTGTTTTATTTGGGACAAGATGCCTAGGGTACGATCGCCTTTGTAGGCTTTTTTTACAAGACGAATCGCTTTAGTCCGGGTCACCGTTACAGGAATAACAATTCCGGGAAAAAGAACTGTATTCCGAAGGGGTAAAATGGCTAATTCAACGGGTAAGTTTTCCGAATTTTCCATGACCTCTTCCGGTGAGGAGATTTCGATCATCTCCACATTTTCCATTCCTCCACTTAAAGCAGCTAGGTTGGATAACATTTCTAGGTCGTTATTCATTCGGGTCTACATTTAGTTGGTTAACAAACCAATTGTCAATATGTCAGAAAACAAGCATCGAAATGACACCAGTTTCGTAAAATAAAATCTGCAAGCATCGTACCACTCCCGATCTAACAGTCAATTTGACAGTTAAATCAAATGGAACGACGCATTGGAATTCCGGCTTGATGTAAGTATGCTTTCAAATCTGGAATATCAATTTCTTTGAAGTGAAAAATACTTGCGGCTAAACCAGCATCTGCCTTTCCTTTGGTAAATACGTCAAAAAAATGATCCATTTGACCAGCTCCTCCAGACGCAATGATGGGAATTGCACTAGCCTCTGAAATTTCGGCGGTTAAGTCGCAGGCGAATCCATTCTTCGTACCATCCGCATCCATGGAGGTTAATAAAATTTCTCCTGCTCCCCGGTCTTCGACTTCTTTCGCCCACTCTTGGGTAAACAGGGACGTAGGTTTTCGACCGCCATGGGTGTGTACATAGTCTTTTCCATCGATATGACGCGTATCGATGGCCACTACGATGCATTGGCTACCAAATTCTTTGGCCAATTCCGATATGACGGCAGGATTTTGGACGGCGGATGAATTGATGGAGATTTTGTCGGCTCCAGCCATCAGCAAAGCGGATACATCTTGGATCGTCCGGATTCCTCCCCCCACACAAAAGGGAATGGGAATGGTTTGGGCCACACGCGTAACGAGTTGGAGTAACGTAGATCTCCCCTCCACTGTCGCGGTAATATCCAAAAATACCAGTTCATCTGCCCCTTGTTGAGCATACGCAGCAGCGAGCTCGACTGCATCGCCGGCATCCCGTAAATTGACAAAATTTGTCCCTTTGACCGTCCGGCCATCCTTAATATCCAAACATGGAATAATTCGTTTTGTTAGCATGCCGATACGATTCGTTTTTCAATCTCCTCGAGGGTCATTCGACCTTCATAAATTGCCTTTCCGACAATCACCCCATACAGGTTCAGCTTTTCCAAATCCTCCCAATCCGACCATTGGCTTACTCCGCCGCTGGCAATAATCTGCATTCCTGGACAACGGGATTGAAGGTTTTGATACAATGCCAAGGATGGCCCCTGCAAAAGTCCATCTTTTGCTACATCCGTAGAAATGGTATATTGAATTCCTTTACTCTGCCATTCGGCTACAAAATCGTAGACCGAAACATCGGTTGCTTCCTCCCAGCCTCCGACGGCAATCTTTTCCGACCGGGCATCGGAACCCAAAATAATCGTCTCAGACCCGTAGGTTTCCAACCACATGTCAACAAGTTCAGGTTGACGAACGGCAATAGACCCTGCTGTAATTTGTTTGGCACCGGCGTCGAGCACACGTTGAAGATCGGCCGTAGATTGAATACCACCACCAAAATCGATCTCTAATGCCGTTTGACTTGCAATCAATTCCAAAACCGGCAAATTAATTACCGTTTTTGCCTTGGCTCCATCTAAATCGACCAAATGAAGCCTTGTAATTCCAGCTCCTTCAAATTGCTTTGCGACTTCCAGCGGGCTTTCATTATATACTTTTTTTTGGGCATAATCGCCTTGTGTCAAGCGAACACATTGGCCATTAATCAAATCTATTGCGGGAATTAGAATCATAAAGATTTAAGCGAATCGAAGAAAGTTTTCAAATAGTTGTTGTCCAACCTGTCCACTAATCTCAGAATGAAACTGACAGGCTATAAAATTCTCTTTTTGGAGCATCGCCGAGTACGGTAGCATGTACGTGGTTTGGGCTACGGTATAGTCACATAAAGGAACATAGTATCCGTGATTATAATACACATACGGCTCTGGGGGCAATCCATCACAAAGTGGGGAATCCATAGTGTGTAAATTATTCCAACCCGTTTGTGGAATTTTAAACCCGGGCGTTGCAGGAAAACGAAGTACTGGCACATCAAAAACACCAAGACAGTCCGTTGGGCCCTCTTCACTTGAAGAGCAGAGCAATTGCATACCTACACATGTCCCCAAAAAAGGCTGCTTTAGTGTTGGAATTAATTCCGCAAGATGGGTTGATCGCAAGCTTTGCATCGCTGTGGACGCTTCGCCTACCCCAGGAAAAATGATTCTGTCTGCACGAAGGATGGTTTCTGGATCATCTGATAGCGTGTATGTAGCGCCGATTCTATCCAAGGCATACATGACCGATTGAACGTTTCCCGCATTGTATTTTATGATGACGACGGAGGACATGTACTGTATAAATTGGTGGAATAATACAAAAATACGATAATTGATGAGATCAAAATGGACACATCGGTATAAAAAAATAAAACCCGACAAATCTGCCGGGCTTATCCCTTCGCTATTGCGAGATATTATCTTCACACGTAGCGGTTATTTAATTGTCCCAAAACAACAAGATTGCTCTTGCAATTTGATGCAATTTAAAACCATTCTTAAAATTATGCAAGAAAAACCTTAAAATAATTGTCCTTGGGTAAATTGAGGGCGTAAGTTGATTGTCGGAATGCTTAAATCAAATGCTAGATTGCATTGTTGTATCCAGTAATTGGCCAACTCGGGAGCGAGCACATTATCCCCACAGTGGACAAACACGAATGCCCTTTTTAAACCTAACTTACGCCAAATAAGGAACTTATCTCGAAGCCATGAATCCGTGCGCGTATAATCGGTCGGATGTAATTCGTGCCCAACAAACCGAAGGAAAGCGGTATCGTGAACCATGGATCCGTGGACTACATCACGCCGACCGGGCACATCGGAGCAAACAATGCCAACCTGTTTTTCTTGCAGGATATTGCAGGTTTGTTGCCAATTTTCTTGAGATGAAAACCAATCCGGGTGGCGAAACTCAATATGCAACGGAAGTTCTTTAGGCCAGTCATCCAAATAGTCCCAAAGCCGGCGCGCATTTTTTATCCCAAACGTAGGTGGAAGTTGCAAAAAGCTAGGCCCCGCCTTTTTCCCTAGGGCGTGTACATAATCAATAAAGGATTGGGTTTCTGCCTGAGTCCCGACCAATCCTCGCTCATGGGTAATCTTTTGAGGAAATTTAGAACAAAAGAGAAATCCATCAGGTGTTTGATCCAACCATTTTTGTCGTACCTCCTCGGAAGGGATTTGGTAATGCGTGACATTCAACTCAATGGTTTGAAAGCGCCGACTGTAAGCGGGTAAACCTTGATCATCTTTTTTAGTGGCCGAATACAGTTTACCATGCCATGCAGCATTGGCCCAGATAGGAAGTCCAATGTACACCTGAAAGTCAGGCTGAGGTGCACCGGATAGCGCACAAAAACCTTTTGGTAATGTAAAGTCAATTCCTTCCAACGAATCTACCCGCCCAAAGTCCATAGGTTTATTTTTTCTTGTAAATCCAACAAGGATACTGATCATCCCAAGCTAAACTACTCCATATGAGCTCAAAATCAGGCGCTGAATGGGTAGATTCAACCTGATGAATTCCGACAACAAAATGATACTCACCCCACGACCAGGCCCATTGGGGTTGATCGAACGAAGAGAGCCAAGTGTAGGGTTGATCAATAAGTTGCGGAAGAAGCATTTCGGCCTGGTGGCGGAGCACCGATATACCTTGCCAAAATTGACTATCCTCCCCCCATTGATAAGGCCCATGCGTCACCTTATCTACCTCCAAATCATCTTCAATTTGAAAGACATACAACTTGGTGTAGGCTTCATTTTTTGCTCGTGTCCAATGGGCATCACGAACCTCATAGCCCATAGACACATAGCTGGGTAATCCGGGCCAGAAAATACCTAGGAAGTACCGAAGTAATCGTCCTTGTTGGAAAAAATGATCAAACCGTGGATCATCCTTATCGGCCGTCATGATCGTAAAGCAAGGCGCAAATGACTGTGTTTGCCGCCATTGCCAATACGCTTGACATTTCTCTTGAAATTCGGCTGACGTAATGGCCGTAGATTGCAAATCCCCTAAAGTCGTCTCTGCCTCTATAGCTTCTAAATGCAGTACCTCATCACCGTAGCCCATTTGATCCGGGGGGGCTAAGAAGGTTTCGGCATAAAAAGCAAAATAAGGAAATCCCCTGCGTTGAATTGTCTTTTTAATGAAGTGCAACGGATCATAAAAAGCATCAGGATGAGCAGGGACACCCGACGGGCGCGGCTGCACATGAGCCATATCCCCCCGCATAAAGTCAAAATGGAACATGGATTGGCATTGGACGTATTGGTCAGCGATATATTGCCATGCCGGCACATTGGGATGCTCAAAATCCAGATCCCAAGAGTTGGCTTGGCTTGGATAAAATTTATACCGTGTCAAAGGACCAAATACACGACTCATGCCTTGAGGCTTGTCAAATTCATAATCATACCATAGGTGGCCAGCTTCATCCACTACAAACGAGTCGGGATTGATGTGCACCCCTCGGTAAGGAGGCGCCATGGTCATGGGTAATGTTTCAAAACCCAAGCGAATTACCTCGCGCATCAACTGAATTCGACGATGCTGTCTGCCGTCATAATCTGAAGGGTAACCAAATAGAAGTTCCGCACGTTGGCTATCCGACAGAAGGCGGTTGTTTGGGTTAAACAACATGTCGGGATTGATAGGCACGAGCTCCCCTGTAGCAGTTCCATTTTTTTGCAGAAAAGACCAGATTGCGTGTTCAACTTCAAGATCTAAGCCTTGGCCATGCCGTAGTATTTTACCCTCTTTTTGTTGAACCCACTCAAAAAAACGAGGGTATTGCAAGACCATTTCCGAAAAACGATCCGTGTGGGGTATGACATCCATCCCTACTTTTTTCCCTAAGGCATGAAGCAAATTAACCGCTACTTTCAGTTGTTTTTCTGGGGTATTGAGTGCTGGAAATAAGGCTTGAAGCTCAGAGCTATAAAACTCAGGGTTGATTTTCCAACTCACCTTTCCGTACAAACTTCCCACAATGCCAGGCTCCCAAATCGGTAACAAATGAATGGAATCATGAAAACTTGGCAACGTTAGGGCATACGAAACCACGCGAAAGAATGAGCCGAGCGTTCGGACATTGATTCCGACCATGTTAGTAGATTTCATCCAGTCGGTTGTCGTATGCTCTGCGAGTGGACTAGGAAAAGTTTGGGTTGCATCTAGACATCGAAAGACAACTTCATCTCCCAACCTTCTTCTGAGTAAAGAAATGACTTCGGCAATAGGCCATTGGACAATCACCTGCGGGGGTAAATTAGGGATAAAACTTGTGGTTCCTTCCACAAATTGAAGAACACCTTGCGCTCCTCGGTCCCGCCAAGCGTAGGGTGAGTTCCCGGAAGTAAAATTCATGGGATGTATTGATCATAGGTTGTAAGCAAAAATACTAAAATATCATGGGATTAATATTTTTCTGCATTTTTTGATAAAACTTTCTCGTGTGTCATCCAAATGCCCACGAGGTGCGTAGATGAAGGCGTATCCAAAACAACAAATACAAATGAAAAAAGTAGGAATGATTCTCGCAGGTAGTTTATTTTCTTTAGCCACCATGGCACAAACGGTGCAGGTAGGTTCGGAAGCCATGTATCCCGCAAAAAACATTGTGGAAAATGCAGTAAAGTCCAAAAGCCATACAACCCTAGTAGCAGCGGTACAAGCGGCTGGCCTTGTTGAGACCTTGCAAACAGCAGGCCCCTTCACTGTTTTCGCGCCCGTCAACGATGCCTTTGAAAATCTTCCGGCGGGAACGGTTGAAACATTGTTAAAGCCTGAAAATAAAGCCACTTTAGCTAAAATCCTGACGTATCACGTGGTCGCTGGGAAGTTGGATTTTGATGGTATTTCCGCAGAAATCAAAGCAGGAAAGGGTAAAGCAACGCTTAAAACAGTAAGTGGCGGAACGTTAACAGCCCTGATGAATGGATCTAAAAACATCATCTTGCAAGATGAAAACGGAAATACGGCAAATATTTCCACCTATGATGTTTACCAAAAAAATGGTGTCATTCATGTGATTGATGCCGTTGTATTACCTAAAATGTAAGGCAAGTCCTTTCGCTGGTTAATTTAATTGTCCCTAACGAAAAAGGCTCCACCACTAGGTGAGAGCCTTTTTGTTCGTCTACCCAACGGGATACATCAAGCTAAATTCAACTCCGTCACAATCGACTGGACCTTGGCTTTCAGTTGGTTTAATGTTTCGTCGTACAACTCTTTCGACTTGAGTTTACTTTTTACGCCTACATAAAATTTAATTTTAGGCTCAGTTCCGGAAGGTCGACACGTAAACTTTGTTCCATCTTGCGTAAAGAATTGCAAGACATTCGAACTTTCGATTCCTAGCTCACCACTGGGGATATCTTCGACGGTACCTTGATTCACCCAAGTCCGTTTTAGCGATTTGTAATCATCAATCCGGACCACTTTTGAACCCGCCAATGATTTGGGCGGATTGGCCCGAAAATCAGCCATCATCTGTTGAATTTCCTCGGCACCCGATTTTCCTTTTTTGGTGACCGACACCAGGTCTTCAAAATAAAAGCCGAATTGTTTGTACATATCCGCTAGGAAATCGAACAAGCTCAATCCCTTGTGTTTCGCATAAGCGGTGAGCTCGGCAATCATAGCACAAGAAGCGATGGCATCTTTATCGCGTACTTTATCCCCAATGAGGTAGCCATAGCTTTCTTCCCCTCCCCCAATGAACGTTTCGATCCCTTCTTTTTCCCGAATGACTTGGGCGATATATTTAAAGCCAGTTAATGTATTGTAGCATTTGACGCCCGCTTTTTCGGCCATGGCATCAATCAAATCGGTGGTTACAATCGTTTTGGCGACAAACTCTTTCCCTTGCAATTTGTTGGCTTTTTTCCAAGCTTTGAGTAGGTAATAAATAATCAAACTTGCAGCTTGATTTCCATTGAGTAATACCCACTCGCCTGCTGGATTTTTCACGGCCATGCCCACACGATCGGCATCTGGGTCCGTGGCCATGACGAGTTCAGCATCCCAATCTTTTGCCTCAGCCAACGCCATACTCATCGCTTCCTTCTCTTCCGGATTCGGGTAAATGACGGTTGGGAACAAGCCATTGGCTTCAGCTTGTGCCTCCACTATGCGTACCCGCGTAAAACCCAACTGAGCTAAAGCGGGTGGCACCATCGTGATTCCCGTCCCGTGTATCGATGAAAATACAATCTTCAAATCTTTTTGCTTAGCGATCGTTCGCGGGGCTACGGCAATACTTTTAACCGCTTTGAGGTATTTTTTATCCAACGCCTCTCCGATCATCTTGATGCGCTTTTTCACGCCTCTGAATTTGATATCCTTTACGTTCGTAATGGCATTTACTTCCGTCACAATATTCTTATCATGTGGTGAGACGACCTGCGATCCATCCTCCCAGTATACTTTATAGCCATTGTATTCCCGCGGGTTGTGCGAGGCTGTTATCACAATTCCGGCTTGGCAACCCAGCTCGCGGACTGTAAATGAAAGTTGCGGTGTGGGGCGAAGCTCTTTATATAAGTATACGGTGATGCCGTTGGCAGATAAAATATCTGCAGCCACCTGAGCAAACTCAGGAGAAAATTGCCGGCAGTCATACGCAATGGCAACTTTGGTAGTCCCGTCAGTAAATACCTTGTTCAGGTAATTCGCTAAGCCTTGCGTTGCCGCACCAACGGTGTATCGGTTCATCCGATTCGACCCGACGCCAATTTCGCCTCGCATACCCCCCGTTCCGAACTCCAAATTTTTGTAAAATGAATCCGTAAGCTGCGTTACATCACCCTGAGCGATCAAGGATTCGATGGCAGCTTTTGTTTCGACGTCATATTTTCCTCGAAGCCAAATACGAATATTTTTTTCGGCAGTTTTATCCAAGGCAAGCTTTTGTAACATACGCGTTAGGGAGAAATGGTTCAAAATTCAAATTAAAAGAATATACCTATTGAATCAAAACAGTTTGGGTAGGTTTTATTTCTTAGCCCGCTTATTTTCAGGTGGCACCCCTTCACATGAAATCTACCTGGATGCGCTGAAAAGAAAAATCATTCCCTATTAATTTTGCAATAATGTTGCAAATACAAAAACATCGTTTCATATTTGCAACATTATTGCATTTACAAAACCATACACACATTCATGAAATACGTTTATCGTTATTCCTTTTTAGGATTATTCGCTTTGCTTACGAGCTGTGAAAAAGAAGACATCAAGACAGAACCGGTTGGCGAATTTAAACATGTCAGGCTATTGGTTTCCGACCAAGCTAGTGCTCAAATTCAGCTTATCTCCCCAGTTAATGGACAAAAAACACCATTTCAAGCTACCCATAGCGGTGCTGCTTTATTTGGTAGCGGGTCAGGTCGATTTGGATTTGTCGTGCATCGGGCACAAAACCTAGTTCAGACCTTTGATACTGGATTAGAGGAACATGGAGATCATGTGGACATCAAAGGAACACCCAAATGGGGTTTGATGACGGGAACGAGTGCATTACCCACCCACTTCAAAACCCAAGGAGATCGTTGGTTATTTTTCAATGATGGAGATGCGACGATTGAATGGGGGCGAGAATCCGAAATTCATACCCAACCAACTATGCAGCGCGTTTCCACGCAACTTCGTGCCCACCATGGGGCGATGGCTCCTTTTTCCAATGGCTTGTTGGCTATAACTGAAAAAGATGGGTCTATAGCAGGCGCATTGCCTGAGCGTGTACGGGTCATTCAAGCAACGGGACAAACCGTGTACCCGTCAAGTATCGCCACCCGCGGTATCCACGGGAATGCCACGGATGGCGAAGTGGCTGTATTTGGATCAGCGAGTGGCATCTTAGTCGTTGAAAAAAACGGGAGCCAACGGTTGATCCCACATCCGGCTGACTTCGGAACAGCTTGGTTTGGCACAATTCTAGAAACGCCTTTGAAAGGTCAGTTTTTAGGATACACTGCCGCTCGAGGTGTATTTTGGATCAACACACAAAACGCCTCGGTAGTCCCCTTGTTTGAGAGTACGGATTTGATGCAGTGCAAACTGTCTAAATCTGGTCAGCAACTGGCATTGCTTACACATGCTGGCGAATTAATTGGTATAGACCTGGTAACCCGGGCCATTATAGGCAGAGCGACTGTACTTTCGACCACCACACGTGATGAAACCCAAAAACCTCAACTGGAGTCCACCTCGAAATATGCCTACATCAGCCAGCCTAAACGTGGGGAAATATGGCAAGTCAATTGGAGACAGATGACTGACATGACCAAAATAGCCACAGTTCCTACCCCCTTTCGACTGGTTATTTTGGGGGTAGAGTCCAACGAAGATCATTAAATCACCGAGTAATATGGCAAAAAAATCCCTTTTCTTATCCTCTGACTGGTTAGGTATGGCCAGCGCCTCCTTGTGCATGATCCACTGCTTGCTTACGCCATTTCTTGTTTTAAGCGCTTCCCAAATCGCGTGGTGGCATGATATAACCGGGTTGTTTTTGGTTTTGAGTGCTGTGGCTGTTTGGCTTTCTACCCGACAGGGGACCCATACAGGAATCAAGACCTTAATTTGGGTGAGCTTCGCGTTATTGGCCCTTTGTGTGATCGGGGAAGCGTATTGGGAACCCTTTCATGAAATCAGTTATCTAGCAAGTTTAGGCCTTGTGATCGGTCATTTATGGAATCACGCCCGATCGGGCCATCGGCATACATTTAGAGTTTAGTTTTCCGACAGGGTGAGATCATTGAGCTCACCCTGTTTTTTTATTATTTATTTAGTATTCCTTCAAGCCATCTTTATAATTCATGTCGATCTTGGGAGGTCAAACCACAAAATCTAGACAAACAAGCGAAAATGAATTTCCAAAGCTCTCTCGTCGGTATTGATTTAGGAACTGCGAATACCATTATAGTTGATTCCGCACGGGTTTGGCTTCGTGAACCCTCTATTGTGGCCATAGACCAAAGGTCCGCAACATTAGTGGCGTTAGGCCATGAGGCATTGGCCATGCATGAAAAGACCCCCCCTTTTTTGCATACCATCAAACCTTTGAAGGATGGCGTCATTGCTGATTATTCCCATGCTGAAAAAATGCTGAGTGGATTTATTCAAAAATCCGCAATCCATGCTCGGCGAGTTGGGAAAAAAACATTCGTCATCTCCATTCCCTACGATACGACAGAAGTTGAAAAACGAGCTGTTATTGACTCCGCCAAAGCAGCGGGTGCGAGTGAAGTCTTTTTGATATTCGAACCGGTTGCGGCAGCTATTGGAGTTGGCTGGCCAGTTTTTCAACCCAAAGGGCATATGCTCATCGACTTGGGGGGTGGGACAACCGAAATTGCAGTAATCTCCATGGGTCAAGTGGTGTGTAACCAATCGTTGCGGATTGGTGGATTTTCTATTGATCGAGAAATTGTGGGCGGTGTACGTCGGCAGCACAATCTTCACATCAGTGACCGAATGGCTGAACGAATCAAATGGCAAATTGGATCAGCCAACGCGGACACCTACAGCGCCCAAGGCACACTCTCGGTGGTGGGAAGAAGTTTGGCAACGGGCTTACCTGAGCCGATACAGCTTACCTCCCGTGAGATCGCGTATTACTTAGATCGAATATTGAGCCAAATTGAAACAGGTCTACTGAAAACACTCGAGCTCTGCCCCCCTGAACTTGCAGGTGACATTTACCAAGAAGGCATTGTACTCACCGGAGGGGGAGCTCATTTGCATGGATTGGTAGAACGGTGGGAAAAGCGGTTGAAAATCCCGGTAAAAATGGCGAAGGAACCCTTGAATTCTGTACAATTAGGGTTAAATTACGTTTTAAATCACATGGCTGAATGCCAGCCCCTCCTGTTATCCTAGAAATGGCATGTTCAGCCACCCCTATGTTATGAAGATTTTATTAATAGAAGACGAGCCGAAAACCATTCAATCGCTTAAAACAAGTTTAGAAGCCAATGGATTTGAGGTCGATATGGCCTATGATGGAGAAATTGGCAGCTTATTGGCCAAAAAACAGCCTTATGATGTCATCATCTCCGACATCATCCTACCTTACAAGAATGGATTTGATATCATTCAGGACGTGAGAAACATGGGTAAGCAAACACCCATTATTTTATTGACCGCACTGAATAGTTTGGAGGAAAAACTGCGTGCTTTTGATTTAGGTGCAGACGATTATTTAGTCAAACCTTTTGAGCTTAAGGAACTTATTGCGCGTATTCGAGTGGCCATCAAACGTCAATCACAAGTACATTTCACCTATCGAAAATTGACTTTTGACGGATTGGAACTCAATATGGATACCAAAACCGTCGTCCGGGATGGCAAACAAATTAGCCTGACGGCAAAAGAGTTTAGTTTATTGGAGTGTCTGATGAAAAATCAAGGGCGCGTTCTCTCCAAAGAAGAACTTTTAGATAAAGTTTGGAATATGGATGCGGATGTAACGACCAATGTGGTTGAGGTATTCATGAATCTCTTACGCCGAAAAATTGACCGAGACTTTTCGGAAAAACTTATTTTCACGATCTATGGCATGGGTTATGTCATGAAAAAAAATGCCTAATGCCCACGCTCATCCATCGTATTTTTGCCAAAGCGTTCATTTGGGTTCCCGGCCTACTCCTCATGGGTGGCTTATGGGAAATTGCGCCTACTTGGGCTTTCATTTTAGGTTGTTTCCTAACCTTGATCCTTCTTATTGTTTGGATATGGCGAATTCTTCAAGGTCGTTTATTTACGATGCAAGAAGAAATTCGATCCATCTACCCCAAGAATGTCGAGAAACGGCTCATCCTTCAATCCACAGATCCGTTTGCACCCATTAAACGGGCAGTGAATGAACTGTTGGATCGCATTGAAAGTGCATTTCAACTTCAACAAACCTTTATTTCCAACTTCTCCCATGAGCTCAAAAATCCCCTCATGAAAATGGTTTCTCAACTCGAAATGGCAATGTTGAAAAACCGATCACCAGAAGAATACCAAAAAATCATCTCCTCTGTTTTGGAAGACCTCCGCGAATTAGGGCATTTGTCGGATACCCTGCTAGAATTAGCGAAGGTTGGCAATCAGCAAACTGAATTCATTCCCGCAACATTACGAATTGATGAAATTCTTTTCGATGCGCGGGAGTTTTTACTGGAAGGACAAAAACACTGCCGAATTATCATCGATTTTACACAAGATTCGTTCGAAGAGGAAGATCTTCAAGTCTTGGGAAATGCTCATTTATTACGAACAGCCTTTGTGAATATCATCGAAAATGGATGCAAATTTTCCTTTGATGGCTGTGTGCGCATTAGTTGTGGTCGAGAAGATCAGGACATGGTCGTTACGATTCAAAACAAAGGATTTGGCATAAAATCGTCTGATATTCCACACCTATTTGATCCCTTTTTTCGGGCAGAAAACACGGCTGCCTACAAAGGCTATGGTATTGGCCTGCCCTTGGTCCATCGCATCATCAAACACCACAAAGGTCGAATCGAAGTACAGTCTGTGGAAAATGGAGAAACCCATTTTTTCATTTACCTTCCCTTAGCTTCATCCTAATATTTCCCGCCTTTACTACTTTTTTAGATTTCCTTCAGGCTCCTTTCAGGGTTGTCTTGTAGTTTCGAATCAACAAAATGATCGAAAATATGAAGTCAAGCTTGCAGGTCCATAGTCGTCGTTTTCTCCAGGTTGGAGGTATTGGGTTATTGATCGCAGCAGCATGGCAATTGATTTGGCTTTACCAGTCGATGCATACGTGGCAAGAACTGAACGGATTGATCATTACCACCTTCGCAGCTTTATTTTTAGGCACATTTTGTAGCCGTTCCCCTGTGAAACAACCCAAGTGGGTTTTGGGCTTATTTTTTGGATTGTTACTCGTAGCTTACCTCATTTCCATCCATCAAGTTCAAGATAGCCGTTTGATGATTGGCTTGATAATCTCCCTACTCATTTTATTGATATTAATCGTCGATTAACCCCTTTGTTTGTCTGTCTAGCGCAAATGCTATGACTACTGAGCGAGTCCATTGGACTCGCTTCAGTTTTCTATAGAATCAAAAAGTGCTTGAACAAGACGTTCCGGAAAACGAGAATCAAATTCAAAATACAAATCAGGTTCAATCATCTCAATTTCCATGAGTTTGTACTCTTGCCCCATCCAAACGCCATCAATCCGAGCATAGACTGGTTTGAAAGGAAGAGCAGCCAACGCTTTTTGTGCGACTTCCCATTGGGGCGCTTCCGGTTCGAAAGGCGCATAACGTCCTCCGTATTGTTTTTGCACCCGAAAATCACCTACCTGAGGCTGTTTTTTGATCCCATGGGAAAACGTTCCTCCAAAATAAATCATAGAATACTCCCCATCGGACTGTATCTCCGACACAAAAGGTTGAATCAACCAATCGCCCGTTTGCGGCAAACTCACATCATTCCGTGAAACTCGAATCGTTTGGTAAGACCCTGCTGAAATCGCTGGCTTACAAACGACTTGCTCCCAAGGTAGTTCGGGTACATCGGCCCCTGCTTTGACAAATAAGGTCGGGATAATGGGAACACCCTTTGCCTGAAGCTCCTGCAAATAAAATTTATGCAAATTCCATTGCAGGATCTCCTTGGTATTTCGAACAGGCACCTCCAAACGCTCTACCCAATCTTGGAATTGCGTGGACTTTTCATAATAATCCCAAGGATTTCGGATCAAAAGTAAATCCCAATCGGTCCAATCTTGGGTGGGATCATCCCAGACAACGGGTGATACAGACCACCCGCGAGCTTCGATCAAAGGAATCAAGATACGATCTGATTCTTGCAATTCGGGTAACCGACTACAGGTTACCAAACCCATTCTTTTTTTCATATTGGGAGACAAAGGTAAAAGCTATTGCACATCCTTTTGTATTTTTGGGCATGAATTCTTACTTCCTTAGGAGCTATCGGTGGTTTCAACTGCTCAGCCTGGATGTTGTTTTGGGCGCGGTAGGGTGGCATTTGACCTTCCTCCGCTTTCCAGAGGGGGAACATCGTGCCATTTTTACGAGCCCGGTGGTTCTTGCGCTTAGCATTTGGATTATTTATGTAATTGATCGCCTACTTGATACGTATCGGGGTCAACGATCTTCTGCCCGGCATCAATTTCACTATGACTATCAGTTCAATCTCGTTCTAGGGATTTTTGCTGCTGGAAGCATTGCATTTTGTTTGGTTTTCTTTCTACCCACTCCCGTCATTCAACTGGGTATCGTACTTTTTTTGGCGGTGCTTGTGTACTTTCTGATTATCCACCGGTGGGACAAGCGAAGCTACCGATTAAAACAGTGGGCCATTCCACTGGCTTTTGGTGGCGCGGTGCTGGGCACGGCTTGGGTACAACTTCCCGTAATCGCATTGAGTATGTGGGTAGTCTCCGTCCAATGGCTGCTCGTTTTAAGTCAAAACCTACGTCTTTTTCAATACTTTGAATCAGATTCTCCTACCCCGCCGACATGGATTCGTTGGGTAGCTGTGGGCCAGTTATTTGCTTGGATCATCCTCTTTGGTGGAACACTATCCTACACCGCTGGGGTCAGTGCGCTTTTAACCGGGGTATCGCTTGTCTATGCGCTACTTCCCGCCATTCCTCGCATTCGACCCATATTTCGGGGTTGGGTGGATGGCGTATTACTTGCGGGATGGCTTTCTTTTCTTTTCTGAATCCTTGGGCGTTTCTTGATTTTCCGCCATCTTTCTCACCCCTCGGCGGTACACATAGGTTAAAAAACCCGCCACTGAAAACATTAAAAAGAAATAACTGTCTTTCAGTGAAACGCCTTTGTACAGAAACTGATCTACCCACATGACCAGCAGTGCCAAACTAGCAAATAATAATAACGTATCTAAGATTGAGGTTTTTTTCATGATTTGTATCCGAAAGTAAAAGGTGAATTTAGTGAGAATCAAGCAATTGGCCGACCACCGGGAAGCGTTGAAAAACCGTTTCAGTATGCGGGGCATCCGCCAGCTCTTGGGTCAAATCTTGTCCCGCCCAATGCTCATAATGCTTTCCATGAGCCCAAAGTCGTGAGGCCGTTACATCGTATACAATCCCCCGAAAAGCGACCCAAATGAGGTCTTTATCTTGCCCATTGCGCAAAGATAACTGTTGGCGTGTAATCATCCGTTCCATAGGTAAGGCAACAAAAGGTTTACGTTTTCCGTTTGGTATTCCAACGAGTTTTGTGTTATTTTACTTGTCTCCACTGGACGCAAATATACTTATCGAATGAAACAATTACGTATCTTTTCCTTACTCCTATTCGGATTATCATTTTCTAGTTGCGAAAAGGTGCCCCCATTAAGCGAACGCGTGGCAAAAAGTTGGACGGCGCGTGTGGTCACTTGGAATAGTACAACGGTCTATACACGCGGTGGAACAACGAATACCACACCAGGGTATACCAATTATAGCTTACAACTTACGACAGCGGGAAATGTCAATTTGCGTGAATTTACCGGGGAAACATTCACAGGGCAATGGGAGCTTGTTGGGGAAACCACATTAAAGCTCACCAACCTCTCGCCCGCTCCGACCGGAACCAACGGACAAATGGAGTTTACAATTGATGGCATCACGGATGCAGAACTTCGTCTGAATTCCACCCAAGCGTACGCCAAAACGGGAGATCAGCGGGTGGCCTACACATTGCAAATTCAATAGTAGCTTCTTCGTTCCGGGCTACTTCCCAAGTGACTATGGGCATCAGCGTACTTTTTCGTAATTTCGCCGTATGAAACGAACTGAAATCAGTGAACTAGGCGAATTTGGCCTGATTCAACGCATCCAACAAACCGTTCAAACCTACCATCCCGAATCCATTGTAGGTATTGGCGACGACGCAGCTGTCATCGAGGGCGGGCAGGATCTTTATACCCTTCTTTCCACCGAATTATTAGTAGAAGGCATACATTTTGATTTGAGCTACTTCCCTCTTCGTCATCTTGGCTACAAGGCCATAGCCATCAATGTAGCGGATATCGCGGCCATGAATGGCCTACCCAAACAAGTACTGGTCAGTATTGGACTCAGCAACCGCTTTCCCGTAGAAGCGCTCGATGAACTATATGAAGGAATCCGGCTTGCGTGTGAAAATTACCATATCGACTTGATTGGTGGAGATACCACCGCCACTCGATCAGGCCTTACCCTAGGAATCACCATCCGGGGCGAAGTACCCAAATCAGCCATCACCTACCGAAAAGGCGCACAACCTAACGATATCTTGTGTGTAACAGGCGATTTAGGTGCCGCCTACCTTGGGCTTCAAGTACTGGAAAGAGAAAAACAGGTCTATAAGGCCAATCCCGACATGCAACCTGATCTCGATGGCTACAGTTATTTAGTTGGAAAACAATTAAAACCGGAAGGCCGGACGGATATTGTACATGAACTCCGGGAGCTTGGCGTTGTCCCCACGGCTATGATCGACTTATCGGACGGACTTGCCGCTGGTGTACTGAGCCTTTCTCATGCCTCCCAAGTAGGAATATCCGTCTTTGAAGAAAATCTCCCGATCGAAAACGCCACCATGCTAGCGGCCACCGAATTCCAATTAAATCCCATCACGGTAGCCATGAACGGAGGAGAAGAATATGAATTGCTCATGACAATCTCCCAGGCAGATTATGAGAAAATCAAAGGTCTTCCAGAAATTACACCGATTGGCTTTGTGAATGAAATCGGTCAAAATCAATTGGTACTAAATTCCGGCGACTTTGCGGCCATTTCGGCACCAGGTTGGCAGGGTATCCAAGTAAGCGAATGAAATGGTTCCTCGGATTCTTTTTCTTGATCATGGGCCACGCCTGGGCGCAACAAAAAAGTATTCAACAAACGTTTGCTCCCGATCGGCGAACAGCTTGGTTTGATGTTAAATTCCAGCATGGCCAAGCCAAAGGTGTCACCACTATTCCTGAAGCAAAAGTGGCGTTCCTCGACTCCCTTGCCCAAGCAGGCATCTCTTATATCGACTCCATTCGGGTATTGCCTGACGGAGTTGTCGGCGAAAAGAACCAAGGCATTGTCTTGATTTCTGTCGCCAATTTACGGGCGCTGCCGCAAGAATCCTCGGAATTATCCTCCCAACTCCTGATGGGCATGCGGGTCAATATCCTCGATCAAGTAGGCAATTGGTTGCTTATCCAGTCCCCCGATCAGTATATTGGGTGGACCGATCCACTGGGGATTATCCGAATGACCCCACAAGAAGCCGAGGAGTATGAAGCCCAAAACAGGGGTATTTTTACTGCAGCGCATGGATTTATCTATGAAAAGCCCGAAAAAATGAGTCAGCCTGTTTCAGATTTAAGTTGGGGAAATACCTTGGTTCTGTCGGGAAAGAAAAAAGGCCCGTTTCATCAAGTTAAGTTGGTTGACGGACGGATAGGTTGGGCACAACACATCGAACCATTGCACCCTTGGACTCAAAGCCGCGAGGCCACATCATCGCATCGGCCTTACGTACTCAAGCCTTGGCCATGATGGGTATCCCCTATTTGTGGGGAGGTACATCCTGGAAAGGCGTAGATTGCAGTGGATTTACCCGCATGATCTATGCTGCCATTGGGCGGATGCTGCCACGGGATGCCTCTCAACAAGTTCGAGAAGGCCTCTTGATCACAGATAAACCCCGATTTGATGCCTTGGAAGTGGGTGATTTATTATTTTTTGGCCGAATTTTACCGAATGGCCAAGAGCGAGTGACACACGTAGCGATGTGGCTCGGCAACCAAGAGTTTATTCATGCCTCAGGCTATGTACGAATAGGCAGTATGAATCCGCAATCCGACCGCTATGACGCTTTTAATCATGGCCGTTTTTTACGGGCACACCGGTATTTGAAAAACTAAATTACACGCCATTTTTCAACCTTTTCTTCTCTTAATAGTACCGTTTATCCTCTTTATTTTTGGGAGAATAGAAAATTAAGGGTAATTTTATCCATTACAAAATCTAAACACTACCTACATGAAAAAACTGGTCTGGATCACCTTGTTGAGTTGGGTTAGCCACGTGTCGTTGGCGCAGAAGACCTTTAATGAAGGAACGATTACCTTTGCTGCGACTTGGAGTGGCGGTGAGAATGTTCCGGCCGAAATGGTGGATGCATTCCCTAAAGAAATAGTAACCTACTATAAGGGGGGCAAAAGCTACTCGGGAATGGAAATTAACATGATGGGGCAAACCATGAAAATGGATGTTGTCATGGAATCGGCTCCGATGAAAATGACGATGTTGATGAATATGATGGGACAAAAAATTGGGATTGTTTCGTCAGAGGAAGATATGAAAACCATCATGGATACGATTCAAGTATCGTATGAATACCTCGACTTTAAAAAACAAATTGCGGGGTATACGTGTCAAAAGGTAATTGCTAAAATGGGCGCTCAGACTATGGAAATGTTTGTGACCAAAGATTTGGTTATGCCTTTGTCTCAATATACCATGACGTTTAAGGGATTACAAGGCACACCTTTGGAATTCTCTCAAGTTCAGAATGGTTTGACGGTAAAAATGATGGCCACCAGCATCAAAGAATCCACCGTTGATGCAGGCAAGTTCGTCATTCCAGAGGGGTATATGATGATGACCATGAAGGAAGCCGCAGCGATGGGATTGAACTAATCGTCCTTGGTACGCCATAAAAAGAGGCTGTCTCCTATGAGATGGCCTCTTTTTTATTTTTTGTAGAGGTTGTGGATCAAGCCGTTCTTTTTTGGTGGGAGGCTAGTTGTGATTTAAAGAGCATGATAGATTATAGAATAATTTTAAAAAAGGAGAAATAAAACAGCCAAAACAAGCGTCCTGCCGAACCCCTATAACAAAGCAGAACATCGTTATACTCCGGTATTCAAGAGTACTTCTGGGGCTATATTTGATTAACCAATTCATTAAAGCGATAGGTTTGTTTACTAAGTGATGCATTAGTAAACACTAATGCCAGTGAAAATAAAATTTGTTACAATTCATATTTTGAGCTAAATTTGCCTGATTGTAAAACAAAATCACCTTATTAAATGACTGATAAAGAACTCGTATCGCAAGTACTATCAGTCCTACAACCTTACTAATTTCTAACTTTCAAAAGAGGAGTAAGTGCTCCTTTTTAGTATGAAAGTAGCCAAAATCCTTGAATATGCTACTCAAAAGGAGGCTTTAGGTTTTGCTTTACCATCATACCCAAATCATTAAATTACAACCTATGTCGCAACAAAAATAGAGAATGAAAAAATTATCCATTATTATTCCTGCATATAATGAAGAAAAAACTATACACCTAATTCTCAATAAGATTAGAGACGTTTCACTGATTAACGAGATTCAAAAAGAAGTAATCATTGTGAATGACTGCTCCACAGACGAAACAGAAAAAGCCATTCATGAATACATAAGAAATAATCCAAGCTTTAGTGTCACGTATCAAAAACATGCTATCAATAAAGGAAAAGGAGCTGCATTGCATACCGGAATTCAAAAAGCTACAGGCGACTACTTAATTATCCAAGATGCCGACCTCGAATATGACCCACAGGAATATAACTTACTGCTTAAACCCGTTTTAGACGGCTTTGCTGATGTAGTTTACGGGAGTAGATTTATGGGTGGCAACCCACATAGAATTTCTTTCTTTTGGCATACCATAGGAAACAAGTTTTTGACGTTTATTTCCAACATGTTTACGAATTTAAACTTGACGGATATGGAAACTTGCTATAAGTTATTTGACACGAAGATAATTCAAGCCATTCAATTACAAGAAAATAGGTTTGGTTTCGAACCGGAAGTTACCGCTAAAATTTCGAGAGTACCCAAAATTCGAATTTATGAAGTAGGTATTTCCTATTATGGCAGAACCTACGAGGAAGGCAAAAAAATTGGCTGGAAAGATGGCTTTAGAGCAATTTATTGCATTTTAAAATATGGATTATTAAAAACAAAATAATATGAGTGTAAAGGAAATTGACAACGAAGGTTTAATCACATTAAATGTAATTGAAAAGGCGAATAAATTCAACAAGTGGATGTATGAAACCATCAAGCCCTATTCAAAAGGAAGAGTATTGGAAATAGGATGTGGCATTGGAAATATATCTGAATTTTTTATTGCAGACAATTTCAATATTGTATTAAGTGATTTAAGAAATAATTATATTGAAATTGTTAAAAATAAATTCAAAAATGAAGTCATAAAAATTGATTTAGTTGATGAGGAGTTTGATGACAAATACAAGGATCTACTAGATACCTTTGATACGGTCTTTGCTTTAAATGTTGTGGAACACATTAAAGATGATCACAAAGCCATTGAGAACTGTAAAAAATTATTAAAACACGAAGGTAATTTGATCATTCTTGTTCCCGCTTACCAGGCTTTATTTAATAATTTCGATGTAGAATTAGAGCATTACAGACGTTATACACACAAAAGCTTGAATCATATAATAGAGGCCAATAAATTAAAAATTCTAAAAACCTTTTCATTTAATTTTATTGGGATTCTTGGGTGGTTTGTATCGGGTTCAATATTAAAGAAGAAAACTATTCCTGAAGGACAAATGGGCCTATTTAACAAACTAGTTCCTATATTTAAATTAGCAGATTTGCTCACGTTGAAGAAAGTTGGCTTGTCTGTAATATGTATTTCAAAAAAAATATAACCCCAGGTTAACTTTTTTATTCGTCTAACTCATGTTCACAACGCGTTAACTAGTCAAATTGAATGATTTACCTACTTTTAAGGAACATCCGACTGGCGGGTAGCTTACCCTAGATCTCCCTCCTTAGGTCTTCCAAAACTTCCTCCATAGAGGAAAAGACCCTGGGGGCCCATTTCTAAAACCTGACCATGATCATATCCCTCTCCAACCATTCTCATGGATTGACCTAAAGGCGTCTTGTAGTTTTGGGGAATCAAAAAACAGAATTCCTCGATCATGACGATGCTTACGTTTAAACCTCTTCGTAGCCACGATGCACAACCATCGGGCGGGGTCATGGAAGGCTTCCATTACGACAACGCGATTGTCCGAGCCTTCTTGATCGCAACGGTCGCGTTTGGTGTGGTGGGTATGTTGGCCGGCTTGACTGCCGCCATCCAATTGGTACTTCCTGCAGCCAACTTCAACCTTCCGTACACCTCATTTGGCCGGATGCGTCCCTTGCATACCAACGCCATCATCTTTGCTTTCGTAGGCAATGGGATGTTTGCCGGGATTTATTATTCGACCCAGCGACTCCTCAAAACGCCCCTATTCAGTAAAGCACTCAGCTGGATTCACTTTTGGGGCTGGCAGCTCATTATCCTTTCCGCCGCCATTACTCTCCCATTAGGCTTTACCACCTCCAAAGAATACGCAGAGCTTGAATGGCCAATTGATATTGCCATTGCTTTGGTTTGGGTTGTCTTTACCATCAATTTAATCGGTACGATCGTCAAACGCCGGGAGCGTCACATGTATGTCGCAATTTGGTTTTATATAGCCACCGCCGTAACCATCGCGATGCTCCATATCGTCAACTCGCTTGCGGTGCCTGCCAGTGCCTTTAAAAGCTACACACTATTTGCCGGGGTTCAGGATGCCTTGGTGCAATGGTGGTATGGCCACAACGCAGTAGCCTTCTTTTTAACTACGCCAATATTAGGTTTGATGTACTACTTCTTGCCTAAAGCCGCCAATCGTCCGGTATATTCGTACAAACTTTCGATCATTCACTTCTGGTCATTGATCTTCATTTATATTTGGGCGGGTCCACACCATTTACTTTACACAGCCTTACCCGATTGGGCACAAAGTTTAGGTACTGTTTTCTCGATCATGTTGATCGCTCCTTCTTGGGGAGGTATGTTGAATGGCCTCTTGACCCTCCGAGGAGCTTGGGACCGCGTTCGTGAAAATCCAGTTTTGAAGTTCTTTGTGGTTGCCGTAACCGCCTATGGGATGTCCACCTTTGAAGGGCCTATGTTGTCTTTGAAAAACGTGAACGCCATCTCCCACTTTACAGACTGGACCATCGCACACGTGCACATTGGCGGACTAGGCTGGAATGGTTTCATGACCTTTGGGATGCTGTACTTCCTGATCCCAAGAATGTGGAAAACAGACTTGTATTCGACCAAATTGGCCAATGCACACTTCTGGATTGGTACGCTGGGTATTGTATTCTATGCACTCCCTCTTTACTTCGCCGGCTTTACCCAAAGTTTGATGTGGAAAGAGTTTACGCCTGACGGATTCCTTGCCTACCCCAACTTTTTGGAAACAGTAACCCAAATTTTACCCATGTATTTGCTCCGGGTGATTGGTGGCTCTCTTTACTTGATCGGTGTTTTTGTCATGATTTTCAATTTGATCAAAACCGCCCAACAAGGTGAATTTATGGCACAAGAATACGACGAAGCTCCCGCATTGGCCAAAAATGTACATGTAACCGGAGGACATTGGCACAGTGTTTTGGAACGGAAGCCCGTGCTCTTCACAGTACTTTCGTTTGTTGCCGTATTTATTGGTGGTGTGGTTGAATTTGTTCCCACTTGGTTAATTGACTCCAACGTACCCACCATTTCGTCTGTACAACCTTACACGCCACTTGAAATTGAAGGCCGGGATATCTACATACGCGAAGGGTGTAATACCTGTCACTCTCAGATGATTCGTCCATTCCGGTCTGAGACCGAACGATACGGGGAATATTCTAAAGCAGGTGAATTTGTCTATGACCACCCACACTTATGGGGATCTAAGCGTACCGGCCCCGATTTACATCGAATTGGCGGAAAATACCCAGATAGTTGGCACTTCAACCACATGCTTGAGCCTGCGTCTATGTCTCCAGGGTCCATCATGCCTCCTTATCCTTGGTTATTGGATGATGCCTACAACCCAGCGGATATGCCTTCGAAAATCAAAGCATTGCGTACAGTGGGTGTCCCTTATCCCGAAAATTTTGAAAACGAAGCAGCGGAAAATATGAAAGCACAAGCGGATCAAATTGTCAAGCGTTTGCAAGATGCCAAAATCACCACGCAAGCGGATAAGGAGATTGTAGCCTTGATTGCGTATCTGCAACGGATGGGTACTGATATTAAAGGACAATAATCATTAATCGATAACGATCATGTATAAAAATATTTTGGGTGCGATAGATGGAATTTCCATCTATCCCCTCATCTCCTTCACGATTTTCTTTACCTTTTTCATTGCGCTGGGTGTATTTGTTTGGAAAGCTGACAAATCTTATATCCATCACATGGAAGAACTACCTTTCGGGGATTCTGAACCAAAATCTTAACTTATTACCTCAGATCCATTATGAACCTTCAACTTAAAACCGGAGAGGAACTTTTCTTGGTCCTGATCATGGGATTGCTCCTCATCTTCTCCCTGGTGATTCTCTTTATCGTCCTGACCCTTTTCGTTCAGGTACGTCAAATTCTCACCGGTGTTCAGCCCGATACGCAACCGACCGATCCGTTTTGGAAAAAATGGTTTGACAATGCCGTACCGACTACCCAAGAAGAAACCATTCTCTTGGATCACAACTACGATGGAATCCGGGAACTCGACAATCACCTTCCACCATGGTGGGTCGGTTTATTTTACGGGACTATTGTATTTGGTCTCTTTTATGTCGTCAACTACCACTTTTGGCAATGGAGTCCGCTCCAAGACGACGAATACCAACAGGAAATGGCGGCAGCTAAGGTGGAGGTTGAACAATTTCAAGCCAAACAAGCCAATAGCATTTCAGAGGCGAATGTCACTTTACTGACCGAAGCAAGTGCTTTAACAAAAGGCAAAGAAATTTACGCTGCCAATTGTGTGGCATGCCACGGAGCTGCCCTAGAAGGTGGTGTGGGCCCTAACTTGACCGATGTCTATTGGCTACACGGTGGTGGCATTCAAGATTTGTTCAAAGTCGTTAAGTATGGTGTCCCAGAAAAAGGCATGATTGCTTGGCAAGCCACGCTCAAACCCAACGAAATACAAGCTGTTTCAAGCTATATTTTATCATTGCAAGGGTCTAATCCCGCCAATGCCAAAGAACCTCAAGGGGAAGAATATAAACCAGCAGCCGATGTAGCTGCCCAAATGTAATTAAACAGACAAAGACATGAGTTACATAGATGAATACCTAGCCGACACCGAATCCTATCGTGATTCGATTGCTACAGTAGATGCCAACGGAAAACGCATTTGGTTGTACCCTTTGCCTCCTCGGGGGCCGTATTATACCAAGCGGATCTGGGCAACCATCGGATTTCTCGTTGTCTTTTTGGCTGGCCCTTGGATCACAATCCAAGGGCAGCCTTTGTTGATGTTCAATATATTTGAACGCAAGTTTGTCATCTTAGGCCAACTCTTTCTTCCCCAAGATTTCATTCTCTTTGGACTTGGGATGATCATTTTTGTTCTTTTCATCGCCCTATTCACGGTCACCTATGGCCGTATTTGGTGTGGGTGGCTTTGTCCGCAAACGGTCTTCATGGAAATGATTTTTCGACCCATCGAATTTGCCTTAGAGGGAAGTGGTCGCCAACAACGAAAATTAGATGAAGGCCCTTGGAATGCGGATAAAATCATACGAAAAAGCATTAAACACACTATTTTCCTTATTTTTTCGGTTTTGATAGCCCATGTAACGATGGCCTACTTGATTGGCATAGAAGAAGTTTTACGGATCGTTCAGACCTCCCCAGCTGAAAATTGGACGGGCTTCTTTGGCATTGTCGCATTTACACTCATCTTTTACTTTGTCTTTTCTCGTTTACGGGAACAAGTATGTGTGGCCATTTGTCCCTACGGACGATTACAAGGAGTTTTAGTGAATGAAGATACGTTGAATGTCATCTACGATGATGTGCGAGGAGAACCGCGTGGGAAAATCACCAAAGAGGCCGCCCCCACCACTTCGAAAGGAGATTGCATTGATTGTAAACTCTGCATCCAAGTTTGTCCCACGGGTATCGATATCCGAAATGGCATTCAATTGGAATGTGTGAATTGTACCGCGTGTATTGATGCTTGCGATACCGTCATGGAAAAAATTGATCGCCCCAAAGGACTTATTCGCTACAGTTCGGTCAATTCAATTCGAAAAAACATTGCTTTTACTTTCACAGGAAGAGCAAAAGCCTATAGCTTAATATTGCTTATTTTAGTGGGAGTTGAAGGGTATTTATTGTGGAGTCGAACGGATATTGAATCCACGTTGCTTCGTGTTCCAGGCCAATTGTACCAAGAAACCGATCGGGGTAGTTTCACCAATTTATACAACGTCCAGCTGGTGAATAAGTCCAATGACGCCCAAGTCATTTCATTAGAACTCCTAGAACCTGCTGGGATTTTAAAAACAATTGATGGAAAAACGGAATTTACCATTCCTTCTGGCAGTAAAAAGGAAGTGGTCTTTTTCATTGAAATTCCCAAAGACCAAATCACCAGCCGAAAAACCAACATCGAGGTAGCCATTAAAAAAGGGGATCAAATCATGGAATCCCTGACATCTAATTTCGTAGGACCCTTATAATTCAAATGTAACATGGAAAATCAATCTTCTTTTTCGTTTGGTACAGGCATTGCCTTGGCCTACATCGGCTTTGTTATTTTTATGTTGGGCTTGGTGTATCTCTGCGTCAAACAAACCGATTTACACCTCGTAACCGATCAATATTACCAAGAAGAACTGGCATATCAATCCCGAATTGACCAGATGGAGAATGCGCGTAAACTGAGTATTTTACCGGAAGTAACCATTGAAGAAACGGAAGCACGTTTTGTTTTCCCAGTGGAATCGTTGCACGGTACAGGCCAAGTGACATTCTATCGTCCGTCCAATCCATCCGCTGATTTCGAAGTACCTTTTACGATTAACGAGACAGATGTACGCTTATCGCTCCCACCCAACATGGCGAAGGGGCTTTGGAATGCCGAAATCACTTGGGTAAAAGAGGGTGTGACCTATTATTTTGACCAAAAATTTCAGAAATAATGATGTTAGCCTCCGCACTTCTCTTGGGATGGGTGGGATCGTTGCATTGTGTACTCATGTGCGGCCCGCTCGTGGAAATCATGAGCCAACGCAAAGGTCATTTGGCTTACCATACAGGCCGATTGATGATGTACGGAACATTGGGGATGATTTTCGGCTACTTTGGACAACAACTATCGGTGTACTTCTCTCAGCAAATCATCACCCTTGTAGCTGGACTGTTTTTATTGCTCCTCGCTTTTTGGCCGAGCCGGTGGCTGGCAACCTCCCCGGGCTGGAATCGCTGGCAAAAACCCCTCCGACAGTTTTTCCTACAAAAAAGACAAGAAAGCCCTCAGCTAAGTGAAATAGGGATGGGCCTGTTGAATGGCTTAATCCCATGTGGTTTAATCTATGCCGCACTTGTTGGTGCTACTCAGTTTCAATATACCTGGGAAAGCGGAGTGTATATGGTCCTTTTTGG